>Ga0302197_10000144_pt1 | contig 67939 bp, 61 predicted proteins | sample II_Bog_N2_1_FD_193526 | JGI IMG/M metagenome (GOLD analysis project Ga0302197, IMG submission 193526) | Peat permafrost microbial communities from Stordalen Mire near Abisko, Sweden - II_Bog_N2_1 | ecosystem: Environmental > Terrestrial > Soil > Wetlands > Peat | place: Sweden: Abisko... | reverse complement strand
CTAAAGGCCGCGTTAGCTTGCTCTCTTTCAGGGGGTTAAAACCCCCTGCTCCCTCCGGGATCTCCGAACTACAACCGTGGTACTAAGAGTCCTCTTCTCAGAAGATTGCATCCCGTGATAACATTGTTATTACTTGGAGGATTGTATGCTTACGACGATTCGCCGCCTGGGGAATTCGCAGGGAATCCTGATTCCAAAGCCACTGCTGCTGCAGGTGGGACTGGTGGACCAGGCTGAGTTGCGGGTGGAGGGCGAAACGCTTGTATTGCGAAGGCCCAAAGCCGCACCGCGCAGTGGCTGGGCTGAGGCGAGCAGGAAACTGGCGGCGGCCGGCGACGATGCTTTGGTGCTTCCCGAGTTTGTGAATGAAGGGGATGCGGAGCTGACCTGGTGAAGCGCGGCGAGGTTTGGCTCGTGAATCTCGATCCAACGGTTGGCAGCGAGATTCAGAAGGCACGTCCCTGCGTTGTGATCTCTCCGCCTGAGATGCACGATTACTTGCGGACTGCGATTGTGGCGCCAATGAGCACCGGAAGCCATCCAGCGCCCTTCCGCGTTGCTGTGAGGCACGGGGGCAAGAGCGGCCTCATCCTGCTCGATCAGATTCGTGCGATCGACAAGGTCCGTCTCGTAAAACGTGCAGGCGCCCTCCATCCCCGCGTATTGAGCGCCACGCTGGCTGTGCTCAGTGAAATCTTCGCCGAGTGAGGAAATCGCAACGACGCAGCGGTATACGCGGCTTACCACGTCGCAACTGACGCAGGTGTACGACCGCACGCATCCGCAGGCGCGGTAAAGATTCCTCACATCATTGAAACGGGCTCGATCAGGCTCGCTTATTTGTCGCTGCTTTCAAGGCCGCATCGAGTTCGCGCGCGAACGCGGCGGCGATGCCGCGCTTGAGCTTGAGCGAATAGAGGCCTTTGCGGGTGAGGTAGTGTTGCATCTTCAGGATGGGGTCGTCGCCGTCCCACAGGTGGCACTCGATGAGCGTGGCAGAGTGGAGCTGGCGTGCATGGGTGATGGATTCGGAGGCCACGCGGTAGACAGCCACCACGTCGTTGCCGTCGACGGGGATCACGGGGAAGTGGAACTCGCGAGTCTTGAGTGCGACATCATCGACCTCGGCATGGACGGCGGCGCTCTCGAACTTGCCGGGGTGGTGCAGGTGGGAGACGAAGATCATGGGCAGTTTGCGAGTGCGGGCCGTGTGCATGGCGTCATGCCAGGCGTCCTCAGTGGAGGCGTCTTCGGCGGCAAAGGCGACGGCGATTTTGCCGTTCTTCTTTTTCCGGTTGGTTTCAGCGGCGGCGAGGATGCGCTTGAGGGCGGCGGGACGAGTTTTTGCAGGGGTGACGCCGACGCGAGCGAGGATCTTCCGGAGGGGCACTCCGTGCAGAAGGCTGGTGGTGCAGATGAGGTGGGAGGGGGCGATGGTGTCTCCGGGCCCAAGGTCGATGGCGACACCGACCGCCGAGGCTTCATGGCCAAGGGCGCCATGGATTCCGGCATTGAAGTCGCTTGCTTGTAATAGGATGCGGGCGGATTCTTCAAGCATGCGCGCTTTGATGAGATGGGCGTAGAGGGCAATGAGCGTGTCATTGGAGATGAGCGAGAAGCCGTTTTGGACGGGCAGCGTTCCGGCGGTGGGCGCGGCAGTCTTCTTGATTTCAGAGGGCATCGTAAAGAGGGGTTTCTCCAGTAACTGTGATTGTAAACGGACATTGGAACAGGACGCACGAAGAGGAGGTTTGTTTTGGAACGATTCTTGTTGGGTGGGCCGCTTTCTCAGCCTTCGTTCATTGCGAGGCCAGGTTGAATCCTTCGACAACGATGCGGGGGCGTTCGCCGCGTGTGTCTGCATTCTCAAGCTGAACATGGATGGTGGCTTGCTCACCGGGCATGAGGGCGATGTAGTTTTCGTCATAGAGGGCGGGCAGGATCGGGTCAGAGGATTTGTCGCGTACGGCCTTGACATGCACCATCAACGCAGGAGCGACTGAGACGTTGTGCAGTTCCGTGGTGATCAGCCACCGCGATCCTTGGCGCTCGACATGAGTTTTGGCGCTGACCTGGACGGGCGGCAGGGCGCGAATGCCCTGGAAGTCCTGCTCGACGAGACCGTGTAGATAGAAGTTGGACGAGACGACCTTGCCGTCGCGCGAGAGGGTGAGGCGGATGAAGTGGGTGCGCGCGAGGCCCATGGGGAATTCAAGGCGGAAGGGCGAGGCGGTGCTGTCTTCGCGGCTATCGAGCGCGGCGGACTTCTGCCACTTGACCGAGCCGTCGATATCGAGCACCTGCGCGCGGGCCGTGAGAGCGGTCTGATCGCCGGCGCTATCGTTCACGACTTCAACCGCGTCGGTGGCGGCATTCCATTGAATGTGAAGGGGCTCAGCGCCCTTCTTCGCGCCGTAGTAGCCTGCGTCGGTGGAGAAGAAGTAGTCGTAGGTCTGCCATAACAGGGAGGGCCATGCGGGGTGGCTCATCCAGATCAGCAGGCCGAGACGGTTCTTGCTCTGGCCTTCAAACATGCCGCGATAGGCGTCGTAATCGACGAACTGCGCGAGGCTCACCCAGGAGGCGATGTTGTCCGCGCCGCCATACTGCTTGTTGACGGCGTCCTTGAATGGCTCTTTGGCTTCGAAATCGTGGAGGGGCCACTGGGTGTTTTGCGGCCACAGGGCAGATTCGGGCAGGGTGCGGCGCAGGCTGTCCATATCCACCACGTTGGGCGAGCCCATCTCGCTGTGAAACTTCTCGGGAGCGTGCTCGAAGTAGTAGCGCGATGTTTCTACGCGATAGGGGCCGTGGCCGCTGACCGGGCCATCGGCGGAACTGGAGATGTAGTGCGAGCCGGGTTCGAGGGTCGCGACCATTGAGCGCAGAGCGTCGTCGATGGGCTGCGGGGGAAAGCCCTCGTTGCGTCCGCAGAAGAGGCCGAGCGAAGCGTGGTTGCGAATGCGCAGCAGGTAATCGCGGGCATTGACAAGAAAAAGATCGTTGTTGCCGGGGTCGGGACCGTCCCATGGATTGGCCAGCCAGAAATCCTGCCAAACAACCACGCCGTTGCGGTCGGCGGCCTCGTAGAAGGCCTCGTCGCCGGTCTGCCCCACCCAGTCGCGAATCATGTTGAAGTGCTCGTCGCGATGGTAGCGCAGCGCTGTTTCGTATTCGCGCGCGCGATAGCGCAGCATGGATTCCGGAAAGCCCCAATTGCCGCCGCGGGCAATGAAGCGGCGTCCGTTGACAAAGATTTTCAAGACGCCGCTGTCTTCAGAGTAGGTGAACTGGCGGATGCCGGCCTGGAAGGATTTCGAGTCAGAGATTTTTCCATCGACGGCGAAAGAAAGCGCGACGGGATAGAGGTTGGGATCGCCATAGCCGACGGGCCACCAGAGCTTCGGATTCGTGAGGTGAAGTGCGGGCTGCGCGGCGGGAGTGAGCTCGATGGACTTTGTGGCGGAGGCGTCGATGGTTACGGGGGTTTCGACGGTGATGTCGCCAAAGCGCGCGCGGAACACGCCTGAGACCGGGTGGTCTTCAAAGTTGCGCAGCGTGGCTTGGATCTTGATGTCGGCGTGGGTTGTATCGGGCAGCGGCAGCGTGGTGGTGACGAGCGGGTCTTCGACGGTGACAGCATTGGCGATGTGGAGCGAGACGTTGCTCCAGATGCCGGTGTCGCGGCCGCGGATGGTGGAGATCCAGTCCCAACCAACGGATGCGTGATAAGTGGGATTGTCGAGGCCGAGCACGCCGCCGTTGAGCGTGGGGCCGGCTTTGTCCTTGGTGCTGCCGGGGTGGTCGTTGCGAATGATGCGCACGGCGAGTGCATTCGCGGCGCCGGGATGAAGGAGCGCGGTTACATCGAAGCGGCCGCGCATGAATCCGCCGTCGATGCGGCCGAGTTTTTGTCCGTTCAGGTAGACCTCGGCCTTCCAGTTGATGCCGTCGAAGTTGAGCCAGACGTGCCGGCCATTGCCCAGCCTGGGACCGAGAAACTCGTCGCGATACCAGAAGTCAGCGCAGAAAAACGAGTCGGAGACGAGGTACTGATTGTCGCCGAAGTCGGGATTGGCGATTGCGCCGTCGTTGAGGTAGCTGGTGAGGATGGTGCCGGGGACGGTGGCGATCATCCACTGCTTGTCCGCGAAGCCGGGCGTGGAGATCTGTTCACCGGTTGCAGGAAGCTGTGAGGCGCGCTCCAGGCGCCAGTTGCCGCCGGCGAGGTTGAGCGTGCTGTCGGAATCGAGTGCGGGCGCGGGCTTGGGTATCGCGATCAGGCCGCCGCGTCCAAAGACTTCAAGTTCGCTGAGGATGTAACGGCTGCCGGGCTCTGCGGGTTTGGTCATGAGGACGCGAACGTAGCGAGCATTGGCAACTTTCCCGAGATGGATTTCGTCGGTGAGGCCGGAGGTTGCAGGCAGCGGTTGCAGCGTCTGCCAGTCGGTGGCGTTGTTCGAGACCTGAATTGCGCCTTCCGCGGCGCGGCGAATCCACGAGAGCACGATGCGGTCAAAGGTGCAGGGTTTGCCGAGGTCGACATAGACCCACTCTTCGCCCGAGCCCGCGCTCATCCACGCGCTGGTGAAGTAAAGGGGGCCGGCGAGCTGAAGCTGCTGCCCCTGATCGAAGGGGACAAGCTCACCCACTGACCAGGTTTGTACGGCAGCCGAGGAAAGCTGGACGCGGTAGTAGCGGCTGCGCACCGGGGCGGTGAACGGAATGGACTGCATGAAGGTGGCTTCGGTCGTCGAATTCATGTCGGGCCAATCGCTGCCGCTCACTCGACCCAGTTCGGTCCAACTCACGCTGTCCGCCGAGCCAAATACCGTGTATGTCCAGTTGCCGGTTGGCTGCGGGCCCGGGATTCTGCGCAGGTAAAGATCAATGCGATCGAGTTCGGGAAGGTCGCCGCTGCCTTCCATGCCGAACTCCACCCAGGGATCTTCCCCCGTGACATTGACGGGCGTGACGGTGTCGCCGTCGAGGAAGAATTCGCGTTGATATTTTTTGAGAATGGCGGCGTCGCTGGTGGCAGTGACGATCCAGCGGGGCACGGCTGAGTCCTTGATGCCGTCGGTGACCAACTGCGCGGTCAGGTTGTAGTCATAGGCGCTGGATTGGTAGGCGGGACGATGCAGCGCGAGGTTGCGATAGCTGCTGTCGGTGACGAGAGACGGGCCCGTGTATTCCTTCGGATCGCCGGGATAGACGCCGATGCCGCGGGTGTACTGCCGCGCGGCGCAAGCCAACGAGCAAAGGCAAAAGAAGATCAGCACAGCAAAACGCTTCATGGTACCCCCGCGAAGTGAATGGGACTCGATACGAGATGTACGCCGGGTGATGCTGCTCAGACGCAACGAGAAGGCTACGGGCAGGGAAAGTTTATCGTTCGCTGCCATGGGATCGCAATTGCGAGTCCGGTCAGGCTACGACTGGCTCAAGGACGGTGGTGCGGGTTACGGAGATGACGCTGATGTCGTCCTCCTGGCCGAAGGCCTGGGCGGCGGTGGCGACTTCGGCGGCGCTGCCGGATTCGTGGAGCAACTCGTGCACACGCTCGAAGCCGAAGAGGTGGCCGCTGGCGTCGGTGGCTTCGACAACGCCGTCGGAGAGCAGGACCAGCCGATCGCCTTCCTTGAGCGAGAAGCGCATCACGGAAATCTCGTTGCCCTCGATCATGCCGAGGGGCAGTGTGCCTTCAACGGCCAGAGGCTCGCCGTTGAGGTAGGGCGGCATGTGGCCGGCGTTGGCGAGGGTCACGCGGCCATCGACGGCGATGCGTAACGCGAGGCAGGTGGCCTGGGAGTCGCCGCGGCCCATGAGGCGGCGGTTCAATGCGCCGAGGACGAATTCGGGGTCGGAGTTCAGCTCGGCAGTGCTGCGAATGGCTCCGACCAGTAGGGCGACCAGCATGCCGGCCTTGAGACCTTTGCCGGTGACGTCGCCGGCGACGATCAGCAGACTGTCGTCGCTCTTGTGGGGAATGATCTGGAAGAAGTCGCCGCCGACTTCGCGGGCGGGGCGGTATTCGGTTTCGATGGCGAAGCCGGAGAGCGTGGTGCGGCCCTCGGGGAGAATGACCTGCTGGACTTCCTGGGCCTGGCGGACGTCGAGGGCCATCTGGCGCTGGGTTTTGAGGCTGACCAGCAGACGGCGCAGCAGCAGTATTGAGACCGCGCCAACCAGCAGCAGGTTCGAAAGCTGAAATACAGTGACGTTCGCGCCAAACACGAACCAGTTGGTTTGGATGTGCATCTGCCTCAGTTCCGATTGGAATCCGCCAGCCACGCAGCAAAGCGTTGCCGGCAGAACCAGCCAGCCTTCCAGGCCGGTTTCATAGATGCCGAGGTAGACGTTGAGCAGCATGAGCAGCGCAAGCAAGAGCCTCACCGCGACGGCTGTGATGTGAAAGGCGTGGCTTACGGGCTGGGAGACGACGTTGTAGTAGATGTTGTCGCCCAGCAAATTCGAGACCATGAGAAGAACCACCAGCGCGGCAAGCGCTCCCGGAATCCAGGCGGGCTCGCGCAGGCGAAACCAGACCCGCCACACCATCACCCAGCCGGTATAGATGAGGGGCACGAGAATCACATCCTGCACAATGGTGAGCGGCAGAGCGCCCACCCACTGGGTCCACGAGCCGATGCCGGTGGTGGCGTAAAACACGGCCGAAGTGATGAGGATGAGGCCGATCCAGAGATAAACGCGATCAGAGCGGTCAAAGAAGGTAAGGCTGCACGCAACCACGCCGAGCAGGAGAAAGACGAAGGCCTGAATGGGCGACAGGATGTAGGCGCGAATGAGCTCAAGCCAGCGCATCTGGTAGCGGGCATTGACCGACGATGCCTGGCCGATCAGCGGCGCGGAATGAAAGCCGCCCACATCGTCGCCCTGAAAGAGTGTGTTGGGCTCCATCCACACGCGGAAAACGATGACCTGCGTGGATGCGCCGGTGCTGTCGCTCACCGGGTCAGGGAGGGCGAACATGGCCGGCTGGGTAAAGTAGACGACCGGCCGGTCACTGGAAAAATTGCCGAAGCTGCCAATCAGCGTGCCGTTATCGAAGGTCTGGTAGACATCGTCGAGGTCGGCGGGGCCGGCCATGGCCAGCTTGACGCCGGGCCGGGCATCGACGCGGACGCGAATCCTGTACCAGGCATAACCCCAGTATCCGGGATGGCCTTTCCCAGTCCATCCAGGAACAAAGTCGCTGAGTCCGGAGATGGGGTCAAGGGAGCCGGACTTGGGAGTGAGATCGACGGTCTCCCAATCTGAGTCGTCAAAGGATGGGTCAGCCCAAAAGGGCTGATTGGTGACGGGATCGAGCGGCGAGTCGCCGGCGCGGAACTTCCAGGGGCCGTTCAGGGCAACCACGCTGTCGCCGAGGTGAACCTCCGCGCTGACGGGCGCGGCGGGCTGGGCCAGGGACACGAGGGCACAGGTACAGAGGATGAGAACCGGGAGCGACCAGCGGAAGCATCGTGCCATTCAAGGACCTCGGGGGACAGGGGAGATCGTCTTTAGGCACTATACGCAATGAATCGTGCGAGATGGAAGATACTTTAATGACGCTATGTGGAGTAGTCAGCGTTGATGTGGATGTACTCGACGGTAAGGTCGGTGGTCCAGAAGATGCAACTGCCCGTGCCCTGGTGGAGCTGGATGTTCACTGTGAACTCGGGCTGGGCGATGTAGGCGTGGGCGGTGACCTCGTCGTACTCGGGCGCGCGTCCGCCGTTAACGCAGATGGGCAGGTCACCAAACTGGATGTCGATGCGGTCTGGATCGATGTCCGCGCCGGAGTAACCGATGGCGGCAACGAGGCGTCCCCAGTTGGGATCGGCGCCGGCCCAGGCGGTTTTGACGAGCGGCGAATGGGCGATGGCTTTGGCGACGAGGAGCGCGTCGGCGTCGTCTTTTGCGCCGTCGATGTGCAGCTCGACGACGTGGGTGATGCCTTCGCCGTCGGCGACGATCTGGCGGGCCAGCGATTTGCAGACCTGGGTGAGGGCGGTGGCGAAGGGAGGGTTATCGGGGCCGATGGAGACGCCGCTGGCTCCGGAGGCGAGCAGCAGAACCGTGTCGTTGGTGGAGGTGTCGCCGTCGACAGAGATGCGGTTGAAGCTGAGGTCGATGGAAGCGCGCAGATAGCGGTCGAGGACGGAGGGTTCGATGGCTGCGTCGGTGAGGATGTAGACCAGCATGGTGGCGTGCGGTACAAGCTGGGGGTGAATCATGCCGGAGCCCTTGCAAAGCGCGGCGATGCGCACTTCCTTCCCGTCGATTTCAAGGCGGGCGAAGGCGGTTTTTTCTACCGTGTCGGTGGTGAGAATGGCCTGCGCGACCTCAAGGAAGTGGTCGAACTCCGAGCCCAGCGATGCGGCGAGGGTGGGCAGTGCGGCGATCAGTTTTTCAGCGGGGAGCGGAACGCCGATGATGCCGGTGGAGGAGGGAAAGACCTGCTCGGCGGGACAATCGAAAATCTGTGCGGCGGCGGCGCAGGTGGCGCGAGCGGCGGCCAGGCCGGCTTCTCCGGCGGCGCAGTTTGCGTTGCCGGCATTGATGGCGACCACGCGCACCAGGCTGCCGGTGGCGCGGAGGTGCTGCTTGTCCACGATGAGGGGGGCGGCGGTGACGCGATTGGCGGTGAAGGCGGCAGCGGCGGTGGCGGGCCGATCGGCCGCGATGAGGGCAAAGTCGGGGCGGCCGCTCTTTTTCAGGCCGGCCTTTGTCGCGCCGAAACGGAAGCCGCGGGGGATGAGGAATTGTGAGGCGTCAGACATAGTTTGATCGGGGTGCGACCCATTTAATTTAGCAGGTTGAAATGGGCCGGACGGAGAGTGTTCGTGCTGCTCGTGAACCGTTGTTCCAGGCCGGGAATCGTTCCAATAAGACGGTGGGGCGACAAACTGCCGTCGTATTTTGCTTAACCAAACGATTGAAATAAGGTAGGCTATTTCAAATTGGACAAAAACTGTCCGGAGAATTGGATGAAGCCTCGCACGTTGAAGGATCCGGTGACTCCGGCCGACCCTGGTTTCTACAAAGAGCTGCTCGATCACATGAGCGACGGCGTGTACTTTGTGGACCGGGAGCGGCGCATACAGTACTGGAACGAAGGCGCGCGCCGCCTGACGGGCTACTCCGCCGAAGAGCTGATGGGCCGGTACTGCCAGGACAATATTCTCTGCCACATCGATGCGCAGGGGCGCAAATTGTGCGTCGATGGCTGCCCATTGTTATCCACCATGGAGGATGGAACCTCGCACGAGGCACGGCTGTTCCTGCGGCACAAGCAGGGGCGGCGGATTCCGGTGCTGGTGCAGGTGCAGCCACTGCGCGCGGCGGACGGGTCGATTGCCGGCGCGATCGAGATCTTCCGCGACGATTCGGCGCAAAACGATGCGCGGCGCAAGCTGGATGCGATGAAGCGGCTGGCGTTTCTGGATCACCTGACGCAGATGCCCAATCGCCGCTACCTTGAGATGTCTTTGCGCACCGCGATGAGCGAGTACCAGGTGCATGGAGATGCGTTTGGATTGCTGATGATCGATGTGGACGAATTCAAGGCGATCAACGACAGCTTCGGGCATGCCTTTGGTGATCGCGCGCTGCAGGAAGCGGGCAGGACGCTGACGGGAACGCTGCGACCGACGGACGTGGTGGGCAGGTGGGGCGGCGACGAGTTTTTGGCGATTGTGTACAACGTGAATCGCGAGAACCTGGCGGAGCTTGCCAAGCGCTGCGTCGTGCTGATGGGACAAACCTCCGTCCCCAACGCAGAGGACAAGCGTATTCCGCTGTCGATCTCAGTGGGTGCGGCACTGGTTCAGCCCGGCGACACCGGCGAGGCGCTGCTTGAACGGGCCGATCAGCTGATGTACAAGAGCAGGACCGTCGGCCGCGGCAGGGCTGAGGCGGGCTAGACGGAATTCATGGGGTGGGCCAGTGTCCTGTCCCTGAAATTCGTAGCATAAATTCCGAAGTGCAAACGCAGATCCTTCGACTCACCACCCTCAAACTGAAAAGCGTTTGGGGCCCCTTTCGCTCAGGATGACAGGTCATTTTTTAGGGACAGGACACTACTAGGTGAAGCTTACTGCGGGGATTGGTTCGCGCGCCGGCATTTCCTGAGCCCGTTGTGTTCAGCTATGCTGGAGCTTTGCGGACTTCATGACAAACAGCAAATCTCCAGGCCTGAAACAAGCAATCGAAAAGCAGGAAGACGAATTCCTTGAGCTGCGCCGTGTGAATGTGGCGCGCGGCGAGCGCGTTGTGTTGCACGACGTGAACCTGAACGTACGTGCCGGCGAGCATGTGGCGATCCTGGGGCCGAACGGGTGCGGCAAGTCGACGCTGATCATGGCCATGACCTGCCAGGTGTATCCGATCATGCAGCCGGGGATGGTGGTGCGGATCTTCGGGCGCGAGCGGTGGGACTTGACCGAGCTGCGCAAACATTTTGGCGTGGTGGCCGCGGGGCCGGCGGGCGAGTTGCCGGGAGAACGCACGGCGGTGACCACCGGGCTGGATGCGGTGATTGCGGGATTTTTTTCGGCGTCGACGTTGTGGCCCAATCTGCATGTGACGAAAGAAATGCGGGTGCGGGCCAAGGAGGCGCTGGAGCGGATGGAAGCGAGCCACCTGTCGGGACAGCTTGTGGGCCAGATGTCGGCGGGTGAGAAGCGGCGCATCCTGATTGCGCGCGCTCTGGTGCACAGACCGCGGCAACTGCTGCTGGACGAGCCATCGAATGCATTGGACCTGGCTGCGCAGCGTGAACTGCGTGAGACCATGCGCCGGCTGGCGCAGGAAGGCGTTGGGCTGGTGCTGGTGACGCACCACCTGGGCGATATTCTGCCGGAGATTGAACGGGTGATTCTGATGCGCGGCGGACGCATCGTCGGGGATGGGCCGCGCGAGGAGTTGCTGACGGAGGCGCGGCTGAGCGAGTTGTTCCGCGCGCCGGTGCGGATTGGGCGCGACGAGGAGTGGTTGCATAGTTGGTAGAAAGCCAGTGAACAGTGAAACAGTGAAATAGTGAAACAGACCGACTGCATAAAGAAATGCAGGTACAACCTAATTTTGGCGTGGTATGATTGCTCGCCAATCGGCATTCGACACATCGCGAAAAATGATAAGGAGTTACGGGTATGATCTCTTCCTCGATTTCCCGCTTCCTTCGCCGGGCGTTTCCCCTGGTCTTCGGCGCAATCTTCGCAATTGCAGCAAATGCATACGCGCAGTCACTTGACTCCCACCACCCGGCTCCGCTGCAGGCGGGCGAGAATAACGGCACGGTGGACAACTTTGTGGGGAACAACTACTTCTCTCTGACGGGCGGTCCAGGCGCGGTCACAATTGTCGTCACCTACAAGTCGATGGGATTGCTGGGCAATGCGCAGCGGTCGTCGCTGAACATCGAGCTGAGCGACGATAAGCATTCCTGGACGGAAAAGAGAACCATCTCGTCGCTTGCTTCTTCGAACACGGCCAAGCTGGTGGGGAATCTGAAGGCGCCGACGCGGCTGATTCTCTCCATCATGCCGCCGAGCGGGGGCCTGGTGCGCATGGGCGGCGACTACGCGGTGACGGCGACCGGCGCGGTAAAGTTCGACCCGCCGCTCAGCCCGACGGAACTGATTGTCGGCACGTATACGCCGATGTCGATTCACGACAATGAAGACAGCGCGACCAAGTTCGAGCCCAACGGCACGCTGGAGTTTGCCAGCGGCACCGTGGGACGATGGAAGCTGTTCGATGCTGGAACGCGCATGTATACGGTGCAGTTCGCCAACACGCGGATGAGTCTGAAGCTGGTTCCGGGGCGCGGGCTGGTGGATGCGCACGATCCGACGATTATCGTGTTTCAGCGTAATCATTGATGGCGCAGACCGGAAGGGACGGAATACGGATTAGGGATTAGGGATTAGGGAACAGGGATTAGGGATTAGGGAGTGGGTTAGGGAGTAGATGACGGTTGCGTGATGTTGCCTTCTTCCTGTGAGGAGAGTCGCACGACCCTGTGCTATAGTTGCGGCTAATATCCCCCAGGGAGATGCACGTGACTCTTGGACAGTTTCTTGGCAAGCAATTCATTCGCGTCATCGAATGGAATGAGCCGGAAGACGGAATTCTGGCGTATCGATTTCCGATGCGCGATCTGGAGATTGAAAACGGCGGAAGGCTGACGGTGAGCGAGTCGCAGATGGCTGCGTTCGTCAACGAAGGCAGGATCGCCGATGTCTTCACTCCCGGCCTGTACACGCTCAATACGCGCAACCTGCCGCTGCTGACCGACCTGATGAACTGGGACAAGGCATTCGAGTCGCCGTTCAAGTCAGAGGTCTACTTCTTTTCGACGCGGCTGGAGATGGATCAGAAGTGGGGCACGGCAACGCCGATCACCATTCGCGACAAGGAGTTTGGCGCGGTGCGGCTGCGCTGCTACGGCATCTACTCCTACCGCATCGCCGATCCAAAGGTATTTTTCAACCAGGTAAGCGGCACGCGCGAGCTGTATCGCGTGGAAGACCTGGAAGGCCAGTTGCGCGACACCATTGTCGGGCGCATGAGCGAGATCTTCGCCACCAGCGATCTTTCCTTCCTTGACATGACGGCCAAGCAGGGCGCGCTGGGAGACCGGATCATTGAGCAGATCAAGCCTGGGTTTACAGCTCTGGGCCTGGCGCTGAACACATTCGTTGTCCAGAATATTTCGCTGCCCGATGAGTTACAGAAGATTCTGGATCAGCGCATCGGCATGAACATGGTGGGCGACCTGGGCAAGTTCACTCAATTTGAAGCGGCTGAGTCGCTGGACATTGCGGCGGCCAACCAGGGCGGCGCGGCCGGCATGGGCATGGGATTGGGTGCGGGCGCCGCAGTGGCGCAAACGCTCTCGAATTCGCTCAGGCCCACGTTCAGCGCGCCGGCCGCAGCGAGTCCGGTTGCGACGGGTGCGGTTGCACCGGGTCCTGTTGGGCAAGCCGCAGCATCCTCCGCCAGTGCGGATACGAAGTTCTGCATCGAGTGCGGACAACCGATTCCTCAACGCGCGAAGTTTTGCGCAGAATGTGGAAAGCCACAATGATTTGTCCCCAATGCGGCGCGCCCATGCGCCTCAAGCCGGATATGGTCACGTTCAAGTGCGACTACTGCCAGAACGTCTTTGCGCCGGCGCCCGACGACGAAGGCGTGTGCGTGCTGGGCGAGACCTGTGCGCAGGATTGCCCGCTGTGCAGCATTCCGCTGGAACATGCCACCATCGCCAAAACGCGCATCCGCTATTGCACCAAGTGCAAGGGCATGCTGGTTCCCATGGAGATTGTGGCGTCGTTGGTCGAGGATCTGCGTGCAGGACTCACGACGACCGTGATTCCGCCGCCGGCCGATCCAACTGAACTGCAGCGCAAGATCAGTTGCCCGCAATGCCATCACCGGATGGAGACGCATTTCTACGCGGGGCCGGGGCATGTGATTGTGGACTCATGCGAAGCCTGCTCCGAAATATGGCTGGATGGCGGCGAACTGATGCGCGTTGTTCATGCAGCCGGCTCGGATACCGTGATGAGCAGCACGCCGCCGCCGCCGATGCCGGGAGACCCGGGATGGGTTGGAAATCCGTATTCGGAAACAGTCTCGGATGTAGCTGCCGACACCATCATCGACGCCATCGGGCGAACGCTGCTGGGGTGATGCAGCAAGGGTTTGAGGAGAAGGCCCCGCGGGCCAGGGAGGCCTTCGTACCATTAACCCGGCAGATGGACTGGGGGAAGTTCCGTTGCCGGACGATTTCCCCCGAACTTGCGCAGCAGGGCATTCAATGTGGGCCGTTCAATCAACAAGTGAAGGGCGATCGCGACAAGGATTGAGAGGCTGATTCCCGTGATCGCGCCGATCGGCGCGGATACCCGCAACCAGTGCCACCGCGCGGCGAGAATACGATCGATGCCATAGATGCAGAAGAAGTGCACCAGGTAGAGCATGTAGCTTGCATCCCCGATCAGAATCAGAGGCGCAACATTGGTGTCCCAACCTGCAATGGACAAGATCGTGGCGCTGACAATCAGAATGAATGACGGAATACCCAAAAGAAGAGCATTCGGCGCCGTCGAAAGGAAGCTTGCCGGCAACAATCCCTGGAAGCAGATCAAGGCCAGAACGCTGGCGATACAGAGGCCGAGCGCGGGGATACGCATTCGTCGCGCGCTTGCTGCGTGGATCTCCCTGCAAACGTAATACGCGAGAACTCCGAAGATAAACTCGAGCATGTTGCTGTGTGCGAAAAACTGCGCAATGTCGCTGCGCGCGGCAAAAGCGAACGAGGTCATGAGCGCCGCCAGAACGATGCCGACGCCGATCCACACAGCTTTCTTCCGGCTGATCGCAAGTCCCACGGCAAGGGAAAGGTAGAAGAGCATTTCAAAGCTCAGCGTCCATCCCACGCCGAGCAGGGGCTGGATCAATTTACCGCCGCCGGGCAGAGGCTTTGCGTAGGGAATGAAGAAAAGGCTCTTCACCAGTTCCATCGAGGTCGCACGGGTCGTGTGGAGCAACTGGGGGGCAACTAGAGCGACCACGTAAATCAGAAACGTGAACAACCAGTATGGCGGGACGATTCGAATGATCCTTCGGCGCAAAAAGAAATCGGGGCTCTTGTGTAGAATGCGGGCCATGATATACCCGCTGATCACGAAGAAAACATCGACCCCGAAGCTGCCAAAAATTTGCATCCCTGGCAAGATATAAAACGTGTGGTAAAGCGCAACGCTGACTGCCGCGAATGCCCGCAATACTTGTAGATTGTTTAGCTTGGATGCGGGTTTCATTAAGCCTTCAGTCTTCAGCGGCGTAGAGGGCCTTAGAATATCACATCACTGAATTTGATCCGAGGCGGTTCCTTTCAACCCTGGGAACCGCATGAGCGCGATGAGCGTCTGGTGCACGCCTCTCTGTTCGACGTGAGTGCCACCGGTTCAATCGTCAATCCTGGAGCATCGGTGACGATCGGAACGCCGGGGCTGTGGGCACGAGGCGCGGCTGCGGCGAGCCTGCTTGACGAGCTGCGCTCGGTGTGACGAAATCGCATGTGCGGATGGGGCGAAATGGCCGGCTGGATTGACCGTGAATGGCTCGTATTTGTGTTACCATTCGGGCAATTGGCGTCCCCTTTCGGCCAATTTATGGAGGTCAACCATGACTCAATCTTCCCGACGCAGTTTTCTTAAAGCCGGACTTGCCGCGGGCGCGCTGGCGGGCGCCGGAACACTGACACTCAATGCGGAGCGCTCAAAAGCGACGGACTGGGTGACGCTGGGGCGTTCCAACGTCAAGGTGACGCGGCTGGCGTTTGGCTGCGGAACCATGAGCGGCCATGTGCAAATGAGCCTGGGACAGCAGGAGTTTACGCGCCAGGTGCGGTACGCGTATGACCGCGGAATTCGCTTCTATGAGACTGCCGAGTCGTACGGCGAGACGCCGCGCATGCTGGGCATCGCGTTGAAGGGGCTGCCGCGCGAGAGCTATCGCATCATGCACAAGGTGACGACCTTCCACGCAGTCGATCCGCGCAAGAAGCTGGAGGAGTTGCGCAGCGCTGTGGATACGGAGTACCTGGACATCATGCTGCTGCACTGGCAGCACACGGCGACCTGGCCCGAGGAGACGGCCCATTGGCAGGACGCGATTCTGGAAGCGGAACACAGGAAGACCATCCAGAGCCACGGCGCGTCCGTGCACGGTCTGCCGGCACTGCGGCAGGTTCCGGGCAACAAGTGGCTGGATGTCGCCATGATCCGCGTGAATCACAATGGAACGCGCATGGATGCAGAGGTTCCCGACGCGGATGTACTGGGCAACGTGAATGAAGTGGTGCAGCACGTCCAGCAGGTGCGCAAGGAAGGCATGGGCGTGGTGAGCATGAAGCTGGTGGGCGAGGGCTCGTTCAATCACGAGGACCGGCAGAGGGCGATGCGGTTTGCGTTCAAGACCGCGGGCGTGGATTCAGTGACGGTGGGCTTCAAGACTACACAGGAGATCGACGAGGCGATCGACAATCTGAACCTGGCGCTGGCGTAGGCACCTGCGGTGCGGCAGACCACTGCGTGGGGCAGATGCTCGCGGGAGGCTGGCACTGGCTTTATGGTTTCCCTGGTTCCCAGGTGCGCGGGACCAGGGGCACCTGGCGAGTCAGCAGGACAGCGAGTCAGCTAAGAAGCTTGTGCTTGACGCGATGTGCGGGTTGGGTTATTTTCTCCTTACACGGGGAAGGAGGTTGATCCAGCTGATGAAGAATGATTGTTCCAGATGTATCGTACGTGAGGTGACTGAGGCCTAGGGCATCGCGCCCAGACCCCATGGTTGCCCCGGCGAAAGATCAACTTCGCACCGGGCACTGGCACTCGCGGCAGCGCGATGGCCTTAGTCCAATCCCAACAGTCTACCGGCAGCGGCCTGAGCACAGTGCTCAGGCCGTTGTTGCGTTTGGGGGGATTGGAGATTCAGTTCGGCAGATCCAAGTAGTGTTTCCAGAATTGATGGGATTCGCATCGCCCTCTGCGATAGACTTGGACCCGATGCGGGTGTTTGGGATCGACTGCGGGACAGAGATTACGGGGTATGGCGTCGTGGAGACTGAAGAGTCCGCGCGCGAGTCCCGGCTGGTGATGAAAGCGATGGGCGCCATCCGGCTGAAGAAGACGCTTTCAACAGCGGAGCGGCTGCTGCAGGTGTTTCGCGAGTTGACCGCGGAGATGGAGCGGTGGGAGCCGGACACGGTGGCGATCGAGGAGGTTTTCTACTCAGTGAATGCCAAGTCTGCGCTGAAACTGGGACAGGTGCGGGGGGTGGCGCTGCTGGCGGCGGCGAGCGGGCAGTTGCCGGTGGCCGAGTATGCGCCGCTGAAGATCAAGTCGAGCGTGGTGGGGTACGGATTGGCCAAGAAGGAGCAGGTGCAGTTCATGGTGGCGCGTTTGCTGGGGCTTGCGGAAGTGCCCGAGCCGGCGGATGCGGCGGATGCGCTGGCGATTGCCATTTGCCATATTCATACAGCGCAGACGCTGAGCCTGCAGGGCGGTGGGCGATGAGGGCGGCGTGGCTGACCTTGGCGTTGGCTTTAGCTCTGCCGGCTGTGGCCGAAACGCCCGCCGGGCCGGTCTTCGAAGCCGATTTCACCAACCCTGGGCTTTCGCCTTCGCACTGGACGCTGACGCTTTATCCGGACGGCGGCGGGCATTTCCGCTCGGAGCGGAGGGATGCGCCGGTGTCCGGGCTTGAAAACATGGATGCGCCCAGTGTGGATCGCGATATACGGGTGAGCGCGGAGTTTGCCGAACGCGTCTTTCAGGCAGCGCTTCGGCACAACCTGTTCAACGAGACCTGCGAGAGCCGCACCAAAGTTGCGTTTACCGGGTGGAAGAAGCTGAGCTACAGTGGTCCCGAAGGCAAAGGGACGTGCGCGTTCAACTACGCGAAAGATAAGGAAATACTGGAGTTGGGAGACCGGCTGGTGGCCGTGGCGGGGACCATTGTGGAGGGTGCGCGGCTGGAGGCGCTGCTGCAGCACGATCCGCTGGGGCTGGACCGGGAGACCGAGTACCTGGTGGAGGCCGCGGGCGACGGACGGGCACAGCAGATCGGGGCGATTCGCGGGATTCTGCAACGGCTTGCGGAAGACGAGAGCGTGATGGAGCGGGTAAGGCGGCGGGCCAGGGTTTTGCTGGCCAAGTCGGATAGTCCGGCGGGCTGACGGCACGATTTTGAAGTAACTTTGAGCGAGTTTGGGTGTCTGATAGATAGAAGCACGCGCCGAGGCCGGGGTTGCGTCCAGTGCGTGGCTGAAAAGGTGGATCGACAATGAGTGGATCGACCAGCGGGCGAGCAGAGAGGCGGAAGTCATGCGGAGCATTGGGAACCTCGGAGTGAGTCCCGGACGTGCAGGCGGCTTGAAGTTGGAGCTGGCTGCGTTGGCCGTGGGCGCGGTGTTGCTGGCCCAGGGACTTATGGCGGACGAAGCGGGACCTGCGGCGCGCGCGGTTCGGCTAAGCAATGTGGAAGGAACGGTGCACGTCTCGCAGGGAGGCCAGGTGCTGGCGGAGACGGCCGTGGCCAATGCACCGCTGTTTGAAGGAACCCAGGTGGTCACCGGCGACGACGGGCGGGCGGAGATCCAGTTTGAAGAAGGGAGCGTGGCCCGCATCTCGCCAAATAGCTCCCTGACGCTGAAGGTCTTGCGTGGGCAGGGTGGAACCGGCGAGGCGGTGATGGTGTTGGACGTTGGCCTGGGCTATTTTGAGCTCGAGGGCAACCCGGAAAGCGGAACGGTGCGCGTGCAGTTTGGCTCGAGCGTGGTGACATCGAGCGGCGCAGCGGTGATTCGCGTCGATCTGGACAGCCTTCCGGGGCAACTGGCGGTGTTCGCGGGCAATGCACACCTGGAACGCGGCACAGCCGTAATGCTCGACGTGCATGGCGGCGAGAGCCTGACGCTGAGCGGCACGGACGCAGGCCAGTACAACCTGGCCGAGTCCATCGAGCCTGACTCGTGGGACACGTGGAACTCCGACCGCGACCAGGCGATGGAGGGCGCGGCTACGGCACGCACGGCGACGACCAATGGATTTGCGGATAACGGCAACCCGGCGTGGAACGATTTGGACGCGAACGGCAGTTGGTACAACGTGCCGGGACAGGGAAATGTGTGGTCTCCGTATGAGGCTTCCGATGCAGGCTGGGACCCCTACGGGGATGGAAACTGGATGTACCAGCCTGCCTATGGCTATCTCTGGGTGTCGGGAAATCCGTGGGGCTATCTGCCGTATCACTGCGGGATGTGGAACTGGTACGACAGCTTTGGCTGGGGTTGGGCGCCGGGATTTGGCGGATGCCGGCCGTGGTGGGGCGGCGGATTCTATGGCGGTCCATTTATCGGTTCACGATTCGGCGGGTATCGTCCGCCGATGCGTCCGCGCAGGCCGATTCCGACGGTGATTGGTCGGCATTCGGTTTACGAAATGGTGGCCGTGAGCCGGCGCTCTCCAAGCGGCGCTGTCGGGCTGCCCTCGCGCGACAGGACCACGGTGGTGGAGATTGCAGGGCACACTGTGCAACCGGAGAGACCTCTCAGTCCAAGACCGCAATACACGCGCGCGGGTGCTGCTGCAGGCGGCCATGGGAACTATCAAGGAACCTACGCGACGCACGGGGCGGCGCCGGGGTATAGCGGTACGCGGGCGGGCACGCCGGCTGCCGCGCGGAACTCGGGCGCTTCGCATCCGGCACCGGCGAGCCACGCTGCAAGCGCTCCAGCCAGTCACGCATCGAGTGGCGGAGGCGGCGGAGGTGGCGGCCATTCGTCAGGCGGCGGTGGCGGTAGCGGCTCGCACCACTAATTCAGTGCTTTGGTCACAGAGTAAGGGCTGCTTCGCTTGGCGAGGCAGCCCTTTCTAGTTTGGGGTGCTGGTCTGCAGATTGTGCCAGAGGGCGGCGAGGGCTTCGACCGGCAACGCTTCAGCGCGGGCGTGGGAATCGATCTTTGCCTCGGCCAGGCCGGCGATGATGGCGGCGGGAGAAAACCGCGCGGCGCGGAGATTGTTGGCGAGAGTCTTTCTCTTTTGCGCAAAGACCTTGCGGACAAAGGGAGTAAAAGTAGCTTCGTCGAGTCCTAGCTCACTAAAGCGCGGGGCAAATCGCCAGCGAAAGACGGTGGAGTGGACGTCGGGCGGCGGCGAAAACGCGGCCGGCGGCAGGGTAAACACCTGCTCGGCGGGCCCGTAGAGCTGGACGGTTACCGACAACAGGCCGTAGTCGCGGGAGCCGGGCTTGGCGGTGACGCGGTCGGCTACTTCGCGCTGCACCATGAGAATGGCCCGATCGAGAACGGCGTGGCTGGCTGCCAGTTTGAGCAGGATCTGCGAGGTGATGTAGTAGGGCAGGTTGCCGACGACGCAGAGCGGGTGGCCGGCAACGGCTGCGGCTGCGGCGAAATCGAAATGCAGCACGTCCTGATTGAGGACGGTGACGCGTGCCGGATCAAACTGGGTGCGGAGATGAGCGGCGAGCGCGGGGTCGAGTTCGACGGCGAGAACGTGTGCGGCGCGGGCGGCGAGCGCTCCGGTGATGGCGCCGGCGCCGGGGCCGATTTCAACAACCGTGCGGCCGGTGAGGTCGCCCAACGAGTTGGCGATGCGCTCCACGGCTTGCGTGTCGTTGAGGAAGTTCTGTCCGAGCTTTGGCTTGGCGGGCATTCCTCTTTGATGGTACCCCCCCAGGGGCGTTTTGGGGTAAGTGCATTGTTTTCATGGAAATAAGAGAGGCATGGCGCCCTATCTTTGTGATTCCAGGCTGGTTAACGTCAAAGTACTTGCATTCAATGACTTGCGGGCTTCTGGGGGTAAACGCTCGGATGGGCGTTCAGCTCCACCCTTTTTGTGGCTATGAATTCATTGTGTGCCAAAGGGCGGAAATTATATGCAAACCTTCGGAAGATACTTTTAGAGAATCTTCGTGGGTGAATGAAAGGTCCGGGGTCGTTGCCAAGTTCTGGTTGGACGGGTATTCAAGTGCCTTAAGGTCTCCCAGCTCTCCATTCAATTTGCGGTGGGGATTGCCTTGGTTTGTGCGAGGGAAAGTGCCGCGCGGCTTCGCCGCGTAAGGGATTTCTAAATTCGTTCGGTTAGTTTTTCGGCACGACTGAAGTCGTGCCCCTTCGCACATCCCAAAGAGGAGGTTGGCCTGTGGAGCCCACTCTCATTCCATTGGCATTTTTGCCGGGGATAGAATCCCCGGCCTACCGCCCGGGCTAGTCTATGTCGGTCCAGTTGTCTTCGGGGTTGCGGTCGATCAGTTTGCTGTAGGGGTCGATGGCGGCGCGGGTCGGCTTCTGGTCCACGATGAATGTGAACGTGGTGCGCGGCTGGGTGATCCACACCTTCTCCGTGTGCAGCGGCTCCTCGCTGTCCTTCTTGCCTTTGAAGACGCCCACTTCAATCAAATCGTGAATGGGGATCTCGGTCTCCACGCCATCGCCGTTGGCGCGCATCTTTTTCGCATCCACGACAAGCGTCACTTTGTACTTGTGATCGGCGGTTGGTTCCACCTTTGCCGACACGGCCTTGTTGTCGTAGAGCGTGATGGTCTCAAACATGTCGGTGATCATGTATTGGAGATCGGGCGGCGTCTGCTTGCGCAACTCGGCGACCAGGTCACGCGTGTCGGGATAGGGCGGCCCATTCATCTTCCACTTGTCGAGCAGGCTCTTCAGCGCGAGGTTGAGCTTGTCTTCGCCGATGGCGTCCGACAGCGCGTAGAAGGCCATGGATCCCTTCTGGTACCAGACATAGGGCTCATTCTGCACCAGCACCAGCGGCGGCTCGTGGCGCACTTCCCCGGCGCGTCCGCGCAGGTAGCCGTCGAGCTCGTGCTTGAGGAAGCGGCGCATGTGGTCGTCGCCGTATTTGTGCTCCATGACGCGCAGCGCGGAGTATTCGGCCACGCTCTCGGACATCATGTTCGAGCCCTTCTCAAGGCCGCCGACCAACTGATGGCCCCACCACTGATGGGCCAGCTCGTGCGCGGTGACGAACCAGGTGAAGTCGATGTCGTCCGGCCGCTCCAGACGGCCAATGAAGCCGATGGACTCAGAGTAGGGAACGGTGTTGGGAAACGATTGCGCGAAGCTGCGGTAGCGGGGAAACTCGATGACGCGGAACTGGTCGAACTGATAGGGGCCGTAGTTCTTTGTGTAGTAGGCGAGGCCGGCTTTCGCGGAGCCGATCATCTTGTCGAGATCGTAGGTATGCGAGGGCAGATAGTAGACCTCCAGCTTTACGCCGTTCCAGTTGTCGCGCTTGATGGCGTAGGCGCCGGACATGAAACTGAAGAAGTTCTGAATCCTGGTGGAACCCATGCTGTATTCGAAGTAATTGCGGCCGTCCTGTTTCCACTCGCGCTTGAGGTCGCCGGGAGAGATGGCGATCTGATTGGGCGATGTGCTGACCACCGCGTGATAGGTCACGAAGTCGGAGTCGGTGGAAAAGAGGTCGGTGACTCTCCCGTAGGCATCGCCGCGATCGGGCAATTCTTCCTGTAGAGGCAGCTTCTCATCGCGGCGGCGCACGGGATTATTGATCTCGCGTCCCTGGTCGTAGCCCAGGGAGGGGAAGTAGCTGCGCTCGAAGAAGGTGCCGTTGTAGGCGAACTCCGGCTGCTCGTTGGCGTTGCGGAAACCGGGGTTCTCATACGCGCACTGAAAGTTGATCTTGAGACTTTCGTTGGGCGCGAGGGGCGTGGCCAGGTGATAGATCCAGAAGCCGCGCTTGTCGTCGCTGAGCGTGGCCGTGGCGGGACGGTCAAAGCTGACGGACTTGATGGAGCGCGTGCCATTGGTGACGTAGATGTCCTGAATGGGCGCGCTGGTTTCGTTCACGGCGATGTACGAACCCGTTGCATTGAAGCTGCGGTTCTCAGGATAGATGTTGACTGTTGCATCGATTGCCGTGATTTTGGGGAGGGGAGCGCGCTCGTATTTCTTGTAGAGCTTTTCGTACTCCGCGGCCTGATGGCGATCGGCGCGGTCGGTGCGGAAGGTATTCAGCACGTGGGTGTTGTAGAAGTACCATGCGCCGCTGCCGATGGCCGCAAGAAAGGGAAGGATCAGCAGCAAGGCATAGGCGGGCAGGGATTGCTTTGCCGCGGTGAGACGCGCGCGCAGGCCGGTTTCAGAACCGCGCCGGGCCAGCAGGCTGGCGAGCACGCCGAGCAGCACAGCCCATGAAAGCCAGTAGATGGTGGACCAGAGAATTGGCTGAACGAAGTGGCCGTAGCCGTTCATATCGGAGTAGGTGTAGTTGACCACGTCGCCGTAGATGTAAAGGCGGTCGTTGATACCGGCGGTGTCAAGAATGGACGTGAGCAGGAACAGGCCGATGACGATGCCGTGTCCGATGAATTTATTGGACACGAGGGTCTGAATGAAGAATGCTGCCAGCGCAAAGATCATGACCTGCGAAAAGACGATGAGGTAAAGCTCTTCAGCGTACTGGATCAGCTCGAAGTGAAAGTAGCCGGACATCATCTGGGAGACTACGCCGCAGAGGAGGACCAGCGTGAGGAGAAAGAACTCGGCTGCCCCGAGCGCAACCAGCTTGCTGAGCGTATCCACCCATCCGCGCATGGGCAGGGCATCGTGAATGAGCTCGAAGTGGGTATCGCGCTCGCGCCAGATCAGCTCGCCGGCGTAGATGGTGGCCACGATGTACAGCAGCAATGGCGCGATGCCTTCCACCGCGGCCAGCATCAGGTAGGTCACCGGCCATACATCCATTCCGTCCCGGTCGCCGGCAAAGTGGCCATTGGTCATTGAGACTACGACCATGACCAAGGTGATGGCCCAGAAAGGAATCTCGCGGAAGATGTTGCGGAAGTAGATGCGGCTGAGGGACAGGAACTGCTGCACGCCAGTCCCGAAGGAGAAACGGGTCGAGACATCGGGGAGCAGGTGATGGAATTTCGGCGCGGGAGGGGCGGTGGATTCCTGCTCTGTCTTCTTGAGCTTTTTGCCGCGGCGCGCGGTGAGTGCTTCGGCCGACATGGGGAAGAGCGCATACACGGCAACCAGTGCCAGCACGCCTACCGAGCACCACACCACGCGGTTCCAGAGGAACATGCCGGTGAAGGGCAGCCACAGCGTGTTCTGCTCCGATACGGTCCAGTAGCGGGTGATGTTGCGGAAGAGCATCATGCCCACCGGATCGAAGACGCTGGGCCAGTAGACGTTGAGGCTGCGCGTCTGCAGGACGGCGATGATGCCGATCAGGTAGCCGGCGAAGAGCACTACGCCCTGCAGATAAACGACAACAATGCGGCGGGTGAGCGCGGCAACCAGAAAAAAGACCGAGCCGAGAAAAAAGACTTCAGGCGCGATGATGACCGCGAAGTGATAGGCGAGCATGCCCGGATTGATGGGACCAAGGCGGGAGTGGTCGGCCCAGGGAAGGATTGCGCCGAGGGCTTCGCCGATGGGAATGCCGGTGAAGACCAGCAGCGTGATGAACAGCGATCCGGCCCAGCGTCCGCCCAGGTAAGCGAATTTGCCGATGGGCTTGGTGAAGATCATCTGATAGGTGTCGCGCTGGAAGTCGCGCAGGATCGACGTACCGAAGATGGCGGCCATGACAATGCAGCCGAAGAAGCAGAACTGCGTGTCAAAAAGCTGCGTGATGTAAGGGCCGTTGACCAGCACCTTGCCCGGCGACATCGTGTAGTTCGCAAGGCTGATGGTAAGCGACATCAGCACGACCCATAGGGCGAAGAAGCACCAGGTGGAGATGCTCTTGAGGCGGAGCTTGATCTCGAAGAATAGGAAACTTAGGAACATGCTTTGCCCTCCTGCGGGCCGGTGCCGATTCTTTGTAAAACGCCCTAAAAACAGAAGCAGATTCTTCGACTCACCACCCCCAGGCTGAGAAACGCCTGGGGCCCCGTTCGCTCAGAATGACAGCCTCTGTTTGGTGATGAACCTTGGTGTTCCGACTCCACAATCTTTGGACGACGCACTAAAAACAGAAGCAGATTCTTCGACTCACCACCCCCGAACTGAAAAGCGTTCGGGGCCCCGTTCGCTCAGAATGACAGCCTCTGTTTGGTGATGAACCTTGGTGTCCCGACGCCACAATCTTTGGACGACGCACTAAAAACAGAAGCAGATTCTTCGACTCACCACCCCCAGGCTGAGAAACGCCTGGGGCCCCGTTCGCTCAGAATGACAGCCTCTGTTTGGTGATGAACCTTGGTGTCCCGACGCCACAATCTTTGGACGACGCACTAAAAACAGAAGCAGATTCTTCGACTCACCACCCCCGAACTGAAAAGCGTTCGGGGCCCCGTTCGCTCAGAATGACAGTCTCTGTTTGGTGATGAACCTTGGTGTCCCGACGCCACAATCTTTGGACGACGCACTAAAAACAGAAGCAGATTCTTCGACTCACCACCCCCGAACTGAAAAGCGTTCGGGGGCCCCGTTCGCTCAGAATGACAGCCTCTGTTTGTTATGAACGGGTCCTCCAGGTTCCCTCAGGGACTAAAGTCCGCGTTCATTTTGAGCCGCCTTCGGCACGGCTGAAGCCGTGCCCTTTCAAAACATCGACTAGTTCAGAGGGACATTAGTTGACGGTCTGCGAATTGAGGGTGAGGAAGTAGACATCTTCGAGAGCGGGATCGACGGGGCGGAATCCGTGGCCGGGGGCTGTGTCGGAGTGGATGCGGATTTCATGCGCGCCGCCGAGCAGCTTGGTGGAGACGACTTTGAACTGCTTGCTGACGGCGGCGAATTCTTCTTCGCTGTTGACTACCGTGCTCCAGATGCCGCCGCGCAGGCGTTCGAGAGCCTCCTCGGGTGCGCCTTCAAGAACAAGCTTTCCGTTGCTGATGATGGCCATGCGCGGGCAGAGTTCGCGGACGTCTTCCACGATGTGCGTGGACAGGATGACGATGACGTCGCGGGCGAGGGAACTGAGCAGGTTGAGGAAGCGGTTGCGCTCGGCGGGATCGAGCCCGGCTGTGGGCTCGTCGACAATGATGAGCTTGGGATTGGCGAGGAGGGCCTGCGCGATGCCGAAGCGCTGCTTCATGCCGCCGGAGTAGGTGCTGAGCGCTTTCTTGCGCACGTCCCAGAGATTGGTCTGGTGGAGGAGGGCGTCGACGATGGTTTTGCGCTCGCCGGAGCTGGAGATGCCCTTCATGACCGCGAGGTGGTGCAGCATGTCAGAGGCGGAGATGCGCGGATAGACTCCGAACTCCTGGGGCAAATAGCCAAGCTGGCGGCGGACAGCGTCTTTATTCGCGACAACGTCGAGGCCGTTGAGCAGGATGGCGCCGGAGTCGGGGTCCTGGAGCGTGGCGATGGTGCGCATCAGCGTGGACTTGCCCGCGCCGTTCGGCCCCAGCAGGCCAAACATGTTGTTGCCGATGGTCAGGCTCAGGTTGTCGAGGGCTTGCACGCCGTTGGAGTAGCGCTTGGAGAGACCGCGGATTTCAAGAGGCAAGGGAGTTGCTCCTTTGGGTGAGTGGCTCAGGCTGCGGAAACCAGGGGATGACGATTGTTCTTAGAGATGGTAACGCAGATTGGACGGAGAAAGTTCCAGTTGGTTTGGAGAAAGGAGGTGCGGCCGAATGCGTTGCCTCAAGCATCTCATGAAGTTGGATGAGCGTAGTAGACTGGCCCTTTGGCTGGGTGTTTTGGCCGCGGCGGAGTTGTCTTGCGAGGGCGGTCCGGGGAGAGGTTGCAATGCACATTGTTTTTGCCGCTTCGGAGTGCGTACCGTTCGCCAAGACCGGCGGACTGGCCGACGTGGTGGGGGCTCTGCCGCCTGAGCTGGTCAAGCTGGGACACCAGGTGACGGTCTATCTGCCGCTGTATGCCGGCGTGCGTGCGCATATTGAGGGCGAGTGGAAGTACGCGGCGCGCTCCATCACCATTCCCTTCGAGTACTACAACCGCTTTGTGGGCATCGTGGACGGCGGCAAGCGCGAGGGCGTGCAGATCTACTTTGTGGATTGCCCCGACCTGTTTGACCGGCAGGGGCTCTACGGGACCCGCGAAGGCGATTATCCGAACAACTGGGAGCGGTTTGGGCTGTACTGCCGCGCGGTGCTTGAGGCGACCAAGCTGCTGGGCGTTCCGGACATCTTTCACGTGCATGACTGGCAGGCGGCGCTGATTCCGGTGTACCTGCGGACGACCTACGCCTTCGACCCGATGCTCAGCCGGGCGGGCGTGGTGCTGACCATTCACAACGCGGGCTACCAGGGGTGGTTTCCCCCGGCGACGACCGAGCGCCTTCTGTTTCCGTGGGATATTTTCACGATGGACAAGCTGGAGCAGTTCGACAACTTCAACTTCCTCAAGGGCGGGCTGGTGTACTCCGACATGCTGACGACGGTGAGCCGCAAGTATGCCGAGGAGATTCAGACGCCGGAGTTCGGCGAGAAGCTGGACAGCCTGCTGCGCAGCCGGGCTGGGGAATTGCGGGGCATTCTGAACGGAGTGGACTACACGCAGTGGGACCCGGCAACGGATGGCAAGCTGGCCGCTCATTACACGCCGGAGGATCTGGCGGGGAAGCGCGAGTGCCGCGCCGATCTGCTGCATGCCTTTGGCCTGGAAAAGGTGGCCGAAGGAACCGCGGTGATTGGAATCGTTTCGCGCTTTGCCACGCAGAAGGGATTCGACCTGGTGGCGGCCATCGGCGGCCGGCTGACGGAGCGCAATGTGGTGGTGGTGGCGCTGGGATCGGGCGAGCCGGTGTACGAGCGGTTCTTCCGCGACTGGGCCTTCCGTCATCCGGGACAGGTGTCGGTGCAGATTCGCTATGACGACGCACTGGCGCACAAGATTGAAGCGGGGAGCGACATCTTCCTCATGCCGTCGCGCTATGAGCCGTGCGGTTTGAACCAGATCTACTCGCTCAAATATGGGACGGTGCCTGTGGTGCGCGCAACGGGCGGACTCGACGACACGATCGAAGAGTGGGAGCCGATGATGGGTACGGGAACTGGATTCAAGTTTGGCGGACTGAGCCCAGATGCGCTGCTGGCGGCGATTGATCGCGCGTTGAAGGCGTTCCCCGACAAGAACGGCTGGCGGCGCCTGATGCGCAACGGCATGGAACAGGATTACGGGTGGGAGCAGCCGGCGCGCGAGTATGTTGCGGTGTATGAGGAAGTGGTTCGGCGGCGGAGCTAGCCGGCTGATGGTTCAAGGAGGGTTTTGTTGAAGACGCGGACGGAGATCGCAACGATGTGCGGGAAGAGCTGGTTGGGGCTGTTCGCGTTGGCCATGCTGCTGTTTGCAGTCCGGATTGGCGCCGCGCAAGGCCTGGCGCCGACCGTGGGCAAGAACGACCAGGTCCCAATGACAACGATATTGCAGCAACAGATTGGGGTGGATAACGCGGCTCCCAGTGAAAGGAACCCGAAGGGTCTTCGCATCCAGTTTGAGAAGCTGGGCGAGATCCGAGACGGGAACGATCATACTGTTCGCTACCGGCTGCTGATTCCCGGCGCGCCGGAGAAGCTGGGCTATGTGCTCGGCGTGTGGCGCATCGGCGTGCCCGTCAAGTCAACTCCGCAGCAGGTCTTTATCAACGCCAAAGGCCTGGTGATGTGGCATCCGCCGGTGGGGGACCAGGAGAATGCGTCTGTGCTTGACCGGGACAATGAGATCGAAGTGGACTTGAAGGCCGCGCGCGGCGAGCCGGTTCGCTACGTGCTGGCAACTCCGGATGGGAAACTTTTCTTCCCCGGAACCGTGGTCCCTTACCCGGTGGAGAGCAAAGACGGGAAGTGCAGGATGGAGGCCAGGCTGGGGCTGCCGCAGGGCGAGGCCGTGGTGGTGTATGTCGATGGGCTGGCGCCGAATGCACTGGTGCCGCTGCAGACGCTGTCAGAGGGCGAGAAGCACGCGCCCATGCTGGCAGCCGACGCCAAGGGACATGCCGCTGCGATTGTGGAGCCGGAGGTTGCAAACAGAAATGCCGGGGTGGTAACGATTTCACTGACTGCGCCTGGGTGCTCGCTGTCAGTGGAAATGCCCTGGGGGGCGGGGAGTTATCAGCCGCTGTGAGCTGGCGGATTCACGGGAAAGGAGATTTTTGTTGATTAACATGAAATACATGTTTTACATTTACAATGTACGGAAAGGAAGTCTATCTGAGAGGGGGAATCTCATGGCAGACTATAGGGATTTCTTGAGGTGGGAGTCGGGTTGGAGGGGAAAGATTCGATATAGCTGAGCAAGACACGCCATTGGGAGAATTCAGCATATCGAACATTCAGGCGGTGGGTATGGCGTGAGTGCCTTGCAGCCTTATCGTTGTCAATGTTGTGGTGGGTGGCATTTTGGCCACTCGCGGCCCGCAATGATTCAGCGTTTGGGAAGGGGGGAATGACAGGATGGGTTCAGTATTGGCACAAGTGGAAATCTCGTGTGCTGTGGAGGTATTTATTGCGACCGCGCTATTGCAGAAGGAATGCCCGGGGCGACCGGAATTCACGATTAGAGAGATCCTCGACAGAGCGGGCAAGGAGGGCGTAATGGGTGAACCTCGTCCGGGAGTGAACGTTCACATCTCGCAACACTGTGTAGCGAACAAGACCCCTAACCCCGCGAAGCACCGGATGCTTTTTGCAACAGGCAAGCACACGAGGCGATTGTTGCTCCCGGGCGATGAAGTGCATCCGGATCGAACCGGCAAGATATTTCCTGAAGCTGGTGAGCTGCCCGAGCGGTATCTTCCATTGCTGGAATGGGCCAAGCAGCGCTACGAGCAGGCGCTTGGCGCGGGCCGCCCTATGGCTGTCGATGCCGACGAATGGGTCCGCAGGTTGAGGGAAGACACTCCTCTTTTTCCCGGCCAGGTTTCCGACGACGACCTGCCCGAGAAGCGCCCTAGGCACTTGGAGGGACTGCTGCAAGCGCGGGGGATTGGAGCCGAGATGGCGAAGGGGATTGACCCGGACGAATACATCCGTTCGCTGCGCGAGGGATGGGAATGAGCAGGATCTTCCTGGACTCGAATCTGTTCATCTACCAACTTGAAGACCCTGGGCCGCTTGGACATCGCGCGAACTTCATCTTCGAGCGGCTTTCGCGCAGGAAGGATACGATTCTCACCTCGACGCTCACGCTGGGCGAGGTTTTGGTCAAGCCAATTCAGACTGGCAATCGTGCGTTGGAGACGAAATACAGGGACCTATTGCAAGAGCCGGAGGTCAGGGTTCTTGCATTCGACAGAACTGCAGGGGAGATATTTGCACGGATTCGCCAGAATCGTGCAATCAAGGCCCCTGACGCGATTCAGCTGGCGACCGCAGCAAGCGCCGTATGCGATCTCTTCATCACAAACGACGATCGCTTGACTATGACGCATGTGCCGGGGATCCAATTCATTGTTTCGATGGATCGAGCTCCGGTCTGATCAATTGAATGGGCTCGCATAGCAGAGAGAGGCGCTCGCAAGGTGAGCGCCTCTTTTCATTCTGCGTGTGTGCCTTCCAACTCCGCCGATGGGCCGGGGTAGAGCTTCTTTACGAACCACAGAACCGGAAGCCCTAGCAGGATCAGCGCGGTTCCGAGCAGGGAACCCTTCAGGTTGCCGGCGTAGCTCGAAATGAGAACAGCCGTGGCGCAGACCACGAAGATGGCCGGCAGCACGGGATAGCCCCAGACCTTGTAGGGGCGCGCCGCGTTGGGCCGCCTGCGCCGATACACGAAGACCGTGGTGGCTGTAAGCATGTAGAAGAGCCACTCGGCAAAGACGGCCAGTTCGAAGAACTGCTGAAAGCGGCTGAGGAAGAGCAGCAGGACGGTCGACAGGAGCGCCTGAATAATCAGCGAAGTGGACGGCGACTGGAAGCGGGGATGAATGTGCGCGAACTGGTGGAAGAAGAGCCGGTCGCGCGCGGCGGCAAAGGGGATGCGCGCGCCGGACATGATGGTTCCGTTGAGGGTGACAAAGATGGAAAGCGCCATGGCGGCAGCCACGAATCCAGCTCCTGCGGGCCCGGCAACCACGGTGAGCGCGGCCACGGCAGGCCGCTCGCTACCGGCGATTTGCGCGGCAGGCAGAATGTACTGGATGGCGGCGTTGGTGGCCATGAACAGAATGCCAACGATGAACAGGCCGCCGATGAGCGCGATGGGCAGGCTGCGCTCGGGGCGGCGTACTTCGCCGGCGACCATGGTGAGGTCGTTCCATCCGTCGTAGGCCCAGAGCGTGGCGATGAGCGCGGCCATGAATCCGCCGATGCCGCCGACAGCGTGTGGCAGCCTGGTGGTGAAGTTGGAGAACGCGCCAGTGATGGAAGCGAAACAGAGGCCGGCGACGATCAGGATCAGGATCACTTTCAGGGTGGTGAAGACGAGCTGAAAATCCGCGGCCTTCTTGATGCCGAGATAGTTGAGTCCGGTGATGAACCAGGTGACTGCGATGGCGAAGATCTGCGACCAGAGCAGCGGCATGGGGCCGCCGATGGCCCGGTCGCCGAGCCAGTGAAACGCGGGGAAGAAGCCGAGCGTGCGCGCCAGGCCCACGGTGACCGCGGCGATGGAGGCAGGCTTGGCCACAGCGAACCAGGTCCACATGTAGAGGAAGGCGGGCGTGTCGCCGTACGCGCCGCGCAGGTAGACATATTCGCCGCCGGCGTAGGGCAGCATGGCACCCAGTTCGGCATAGGTCATGGCGCCAAAGAGCGAGAGCAGTCCGCCGACGATCCACGCAAGGTACACGAGTGCGCTGGAGCCGACATCCTGCATCATTTCGCGGGGCACAAGGAAGATGCCGCTGCCGATGATGGTGCCGACCACGATGGCCGTGGCCTGGCTTGCGCCCAGGACGCGCGGCAGGTCCGGCGCCACCTGCGGTGGGGCAGCCGCGGCTTGCGCCGCAAAAGCTTGGGAGGCCGGAGGCGTGGAGGGAAGCTGGCTCATGCGGTGATGAGAGATTAGCACGGCAGGTCAAGAGAATTGGATGGAGATTGTTTAATTTGAACTTGGGATAAAGGCGGCAAGTTAGCGTGCGCTCCGCGCACATGGCGGGTTAGCAGGTTGGCGCCGACGTTGTCAGAAGACCCGCTCATCGCATAAGGCCGCCGACCCCGACCCCGCCCCAGACCCAGAGGGTACCCCGGTACCCCGACGGGGCACAGTCCCTGGTGTTGCGACGAGTGGCCCATCGCTGAAAGATACTTAAGCGGACGCTTGACAATTGATTGAACTTGCTCAATACTCAAGTTATTGCTTAACTAAATCTGTTTTCCCGGGGGGAGATTATGGAAAAACCAACCACCGTCCACAGCACGTTTGTGATTGAACGCAGCTATGCAGCCACGCCGGAGCGGGTCTTTGACGCCTTCGCCAACGCCGAGAAGAAGCGGCGGTGGTTTTTTGAGAGTTCGCACCACACGCTTCAATCTCACGAGCTGGACTTCAAGGTCGGCGGCAAGGAGCGGGCCGAGTTGAAGATGGGGCCGGGAACGCCGATTGCGGGCATGACCATTCTCAACGATACGGTGTATGAGGACATTCAGCCGAACCGGCGCATTGTGACCGCGTACCGGATGAGCCTGGATGGAAGGCCGTTCTCGGTGTCGCTGGCGACGATTGAGCTGCTGCCGTCGCAGGCGGGGACTGACCTGATCCTGACCCACCAGGGCGCGTACCTGGAAGGCGCGGACGGCCCGGAGATGCGCAAGGGCGGCTGGGAGCATTTGCTGGAAAGGCTGGGAGAAGAGCTTGGTGCAGCCGGCTCGAAGCAGATTCTTCGACTCACCACCCCCGAACTGAAACACGTTCGGGGCCCCGTTCGCTCAGAATGACAGTCTCGGTTTTTTATGAACTTGAGACTCAGGGGGGCGCGGTTTGATGATGAAGAAGATCGATATCGACCGCGTCTTCCATGCGTTGGGAGACCCGACGCGCCGGGCGATGCTGGAGCGGCTCAACCCCGGCTCCATATCGACTCCGATGTCCGTCTCGCGCTTGGCCGAGCCGCTCGGGATGACGCTGGCCGCGGTGGTGCAGCACTTGCAGATTCTGGAAGAGGCAGGGCTGGTGAAGACAGAAAAAACAGGCCGCGTGCGTAGTTGCCGGGTTGAGGCGCTGGGGTTGCGGGCGGCGGAGGAGTGGTTGCGCGCGCGCCGGCCGGAGTGGGATCGCAAGCTCGACCGGCTGGGGGAGATGCTGGCGGAGGAAGAAGGCTGAACATCTAGTACCAGTACTTCAGCTCTGGCCAGTCCTGGGCGTAGGTGTTCTTGCGGTGATGGAGCCAGAAGTAGTGCAGATGCTCGAAGTCCATGGTCCATGGGTTGTCGAACGCGCCCAGGTCCACCACTTGCTCGTACTTATCGGTGAAGTCGTTGCGGTCCTTGCCGAGGACGAGCATGGATTCGCCGGTGTAGTTGTTCCATCCCCAGTAGAAGTAGTTTTGATGGCCGCTGATGGCCGGCGGCAGGCCGTAGGCGGGGCCAAGAATGTTTACCGCGCTGGCTTCGCCATAGTTGTGGCAGAAGATGCCGGTGTGGGCGCGCACATCGGGCGGGAGTGCGTTGTAGCGGGCGGCAAATCCCTGCACCATCTCCGGCCAGCCGAAGCGGTCAGAGAGAATCTGCGGCAGCGGGCTCAAGAACTTTTCCGATTGCGAAGCTTTGGGATTGAAGATGCCGGTATAGGCGTCGTAGCGGTCCGGAGGAAGAATGGAAAGCACGACCGGGCCGGTAATGAAGACGAGAGTCAACGCGAGAACAACCGCATAGATTCCGGTCGGCCACGCAGTGCGGGTAATCCGTCTGAGGCCCGCTGCGCCGGCTGCGAAGAGAACGGGATAGATGGGCGCGACGTAATAATCCTTGGCGTGCATGGTCGTCATCATCGCCAGGAAAACAAGATAGGTGAAGGCGACGAAGCGCCAGGCGCGCGTGGAGCGGCCGAGGGCGAGCCAGGCCAGGCCGCCGATCCACAGCGGCGAAGTGGAGATGAGCAGGATCTTCATCTGTTCGATGAGGAAGGTGATGGGCGGCAGCTTGATGTTCTTGTCGGAGTGGGCAACGGTGGCGAGAAAGACATAGGTTGGAAATCCGTGGGCCCATTGCCACAGAAGATTGGGCGATGCGATGAGCAGCAGTACGGCCACGCCCGCAAGGCACCATGGCGACCAGAGGATGCGTCGCTGCGGGCTGAGCAGCAGACCCAGCAGAAGCGCCAGCAGAAAGAAGACGATTCCGTATTTGTTTTGAACGCCCAGGCCGGCCAGGAGTCCGAACAGGAGCCATGCGCGCGGGCGGGAGCTGCCTTCTGCGATGCGCAGTACAACGAACAGCGCGCCCATCCAGAAGCAGGGCTCGAAGGAGTTCATGGAGAGGTAGCTGCCGGTGCCGAGGAAGACTGGCGCGGCGAGGATGGCGGTCATGGCCAGCGCCTGCGCCGAGCGCTTGCCGCCGAACTGCCAGGTGAGCATGCCTGTGAGGCCCACCATCACACTGCCGGCCAGAAAACTGAAGGTACGGATGCCGGTAGGCGAGATGCCGAAGAGCAACTCAGCGATGCGCGCCTGCAGGGCTACCAGCGGCGGCTGATCGACATAGCCCCAGGCAAGATGCCGGCCGCACATGAGGAAATAAAGCTCATCGCGGAAATAGCCGTAGCCAAGATGGCCGCCCCAGACGGAAGCGGCGAAATGAACGATGAAGTTGAGAGAGGCAAAGAGGGCAGAAAGCAGCAGCGCAGCGCGCAGCGGCGTTCGCGCAGGAATGGGTGAATCCGATTGCGGCACGGAGTTTTCCCTCAGCGTATGTCTGCGCAGGTGGTCAAGGAGATTGTACTTGGCTGGAGCGTAACTGGTCTCTGGCATGTCCTATGTATTGGACTGCGGGTAGACGGAATCCGATTCAGAAATTGCGATGGGGCAGAGTAGTCAAGGCGTATTGAATCAGTTGCCTTGCGGTTGCGGAGGCGTCAGAGGCGAGTTCTTCACGATTCTGTTCTTGAGCGGCTTGGTGTGACGCAGACCGACATGCAGGTGGACGATCTCGCCCGGCTGCGCGTGGGGATGGAAGATGGCTGTCGATCCGCTCATTTGGTCGGGCTTTGGATCGGAGTCGAGCGTCCAGCCCAGCGGAACGAAGTGCTCGATCTCGAAGACGACTGGATCGGTGGTCACGTTCTGAAGCGTGTAGGTCTGCTCAGAGACGCTGACCAGGTTGCGGTGCGCCTCGTTGCCGACGATAGTCTCTTCCATGTGTTCGGAGTTGGCTATGCCCTCAAGGTGGCAGATGACCGGGTCGGAGTGCAGGCGCGGCTTCTTTTTGCCCGTATCCTGGTGCGCCGGGTCGGGCAGAAGGCGGCAACTGTCGTCCAAATAGATGGTTCTGAAGGGCGAGTAGGGGGCGCGCGCCGCGTGGGCCGAGGGCGTGTCAGGCTGCTGGGAGCTCTGCGCGCGGGACGGCGTGACCGAAAGAGAGGTCACAGCACCCAGGAGAAGGAGTGCCGGAAGTTTGCTGACCGCAATCATGGACAGAATTCTTACACCGGCTCGAAAGCCGCAATTTGAAAATCGGGATGCGGTTAGCGCTGCCTGGCGGCAGTTGGGTGTACTCGGGCGGCAGGCCGGGGCTCTCCTGGGATCGGGAGCGCCCGGCCCTGCGCGCGTGCGGCTTTGCCTTGATAGGTTCGACCGGGGATAATCTTTACCGGGCGGTGTCGCGCGCTGCTTTTACAAAATCGTGGGAGTGCTGGATGTGGGCCGACTGCGTTGCGAGCAACTGGCGCACGGGGAATGGGAGTTCAGCCTTGAGGGCCTCGGTGTAGGCCGCCACGGCTGCGTCTTCAGCCTGCTCGGCGGTTTCAAGCAGGGAGTGATCGCCTGCCCCGAGCTTGGACTTGAGGTCGCCCCAGGAGCGCAGGATGGTGCCGCTGACTGTGCCGCTTTCCTTCACGTCGTGCACGCCTTCCTGGTGCAGGATCTCTTCCAGATCGCCGCGGAACTGTGCGCGCTCCAGCGATTCCTTAAGAAAATAGCGCTTGAGGTCAGGGTCCTTCAGCTCGTCGCCGAACTTTTGAAATCCTTCTTGCCCGTCAATCAGGCTATCGATGACTGAGCGCAACGTTGCTTCAAGTTCCAGCAGGGTATTGGATGGCTTCGACATGGTTGTGTTCTCCGGTTTGCATGGGTGAAAGATAGTTGGAATGTGCGAGCAGGGTCCGGCGACTGAGCTGCGATTCTCCTTCGCCGCCGGCAGGGTGGGGGAAATCGCGAAAACCCGACGCCCCTGCTCCGCTGGGAATTCAATGGCCATAACGGGCGGCCAATGCGCTCCAGGTGTATAGAGGCGGGAATGGGGGCTGCGGTTGCCTGAGCCTTAAGACGAGGCACGCGCAGATGCCGCCGATCACGCGGCGCACAGAGGGTGGCAGAATGCAGTGATGGCGGTCACGGCAGACAACTTTCAGGGGAGTAAACTCTTTGGCTGCAGACGGTCCAGGGCTCGACAGTGGGGCGTGGTTTGGGACGGATGGTTTGCACGTGTACCCCTGGCTGAATGCCGCGGGACGCCCAGACCCCTTCTTCTTGTCGCGTTCCGCGACGAAAGCCATCGAGCGTCGAGGGAGGTGCTGTATGCCAAGCCAATGTGTGCAATGCGGGGCGGAACTGGAGTCGCCGTGGAAGTTCTGTCCGTTATGCGGAGCAGCTCATCCGATTGCAGCTCCTCCGATTGAGGGGCGCGAGGAGACCTTGCCGTGGGAGCACGAAAAGGCGCCGGTGCAGGGCGCGTTTGGCGGATTGGTCTTCGGAATTCTCGCAGTACCGGTTCTGATCATCCCCGGTGCGCTGCTCTGCCTCACCGGGCTGGGAGCGTTTCTTGGGATTCCGATGATTATCGCCGGCGTGCTTGCACCGCTGCTCGGGCCGATGATGGGGCTGGGCGTATTGAACGGGAATTGCCCCTGGTGCGACGCCTCGATCAGCGGCCTGGAGCACTCAAAGGACTTCAGTTGCCCGGAATGCGGCAAGCGGATCGCGGTGAAACACCGGGAGTTCATGACCGCCGCATAACCACCTGCTGTGGGGCAGCCACCTGCTGTGGGGCAGCCACCTGCTGTGGGGCAGCCACCTGCGGTGGGGCAGACGCTCGCTATTCGCTCGCATTGGGTTTTTGCGGAGGCTGAAGATTCTTGTCCAGAGGCTCAGGCGGCGTGGGGTTTGAGCTTCAGGCCGAGCGCCTTCGTCACGCCCAGAAGCGTTGACAGGCGCGGATCGCCGCTGGGCTGTCGAGGTATTCGCAAGGATCCCAGGGGATGGCGTTCAGCCTTGGCAATCAAACCGGTAAATCTGTATTTGCGCCTACGTCCCGGAGATTTATCTGATAGGCTCCGCTTGCGAGCCACCGGGCTGTCTCTGGCGCTCGATTATAGACGTAGATCCAGCATGGTAGCGAGTTGCCGCTGTCGAGAGTAACCGAACAATGTGTCCGGAGAAAAAGACTCTGCGCAGGCGAATCCGGATCGAATCCCTCATACTCATCGAGTTGGCGCAGAACGTCCTCGTCTTTCGGCAACTGGAAGACTGTGCCCGCGATCTTCCTCTTTGAGGCGGCATCAAGCACGGCGCCGGGATAATCGCCGAGATCGTAAAGCGCTCCGTATAGAAAACCCGTTCCGACGGGGCGCAACTTCCTAACCGCCGCCGCGATCTCTTCGGGCGCGTGCCCCGGATGCAGCGTTCCGTATGTGAAAAGGTAGTCGCTCATCGCCTTCCGTTTTAGAGCTTAACCCCTTTGAGGAATCCGCTCGACTGCTCAAAACCGTTCTTCTGGTTGTTCAGGTACTTCATGACCGGCTTCCAATGCTTTAGGCAGCGCAGGTAATAGTGGAAGAGGCTGAGGACATCCGACTCCGAAAGTTGTTTTGTCCTGGCAAGAAATGTAACCAGCTCAAAGAAGTTGAGGTAATCCGTGAAATCAGATGTCTCCTCCCTCACAAGCGCCTCAACCTCTGCTTCATCCCGCGTGTTGTCGAGCTTGTCGCGCATTCCCTTTTACCGGCTTTCCTCGTAGAACTTTTCGTAGAGCTGGACTGCCCATTTCGCCCTTTCACGTTTCGCGTTATTCCTATAGGTGATCACCGCGACGATAGCTGCGATGGCGCCCACTGCAGAGGACACAAGCTCGGTGATGGCCTTCCAGCCGTCGAGTGTAAGCCATCCGAGGCCAATCTCGTGTGCGAAGTTCACAGTCACGCTCCTGTTGCGGAAATTGGATGATTGTTCTGAATGTTTCCGCCTTCAACTCCACATGCGGTGGTACGCGAGTCGCTGGTTGCAGCGATTCTACAGCGTGTCGCTCAGTTCGCGGGCTGGGCTTGATGAAAGTGGCTGAAGATAGCTTCGGCCGTTTTTCGCGGCACCACGGCGCTCAGCGATTCGGCGGTGGCTTGCTGGACGTCGCGGAGGCTGCCGAAGTGGCTGAGCAGGCGCTGCCGGGTTTGCGTGCCCACGCCGGGGATGTTCAATAACTCGGAGTCTCTATCGCGCATGGCGCGGCGTTGGCGATGATAGCCGACGGCGAAGCGGTGGCTCTCGTCGCGGATGAGCTGGATGAGATGCAGCACCGGCGAACGGCGGTCAAGCACGATGGGCTCGTCCTCATTGCCATGGAGATAGATGACCTCTTCGCGCTTGGCGATGGAGGCCAGCGGCTGGCTGGTGAGGCCGAGGGATTCGAGCGCGTCGGCGGCGGCGTGAAGCTGGCCCAGACCGCCGTCGATGAGGATGAGCGAGGGGAGGGTCTGGGGCTCCTTTGAGGGCTTTCCCGCAGGGGCCAAGGCCCCCTTTTCTTGACCGGTTTTATTGGCACGACTGAAGTCGTGCCCTTTCAAAGCCTGTTTCTCGGGCGCCGCGACCGTGTTGTTGATTCCTTCGAGCAGGCGCTTGTAGCGGCGATGGACTACTTCGCGCATGGATGCGAAATCGTCGACGCCGAGGACGGTCATCACTTTGAATTTGCGGTAGAGCTGCTTGTTCATCTTGCCGTCTTCCCACACCACCAGCGAGGCCACGGTCTCCGCGCCCTGGATGTGCGAGATGTCAAAGCACTCAATGCGGCGGGGCAGCTCAGGCAGCATGAGGATGTCGGCGAGGGTTTCCTGAATGGCTTTGCGCGAGGGCTCGAGGACGCGGAAGCGCTGGGTGTAGGACTGCTTGGCATTCTGGCCGGCCAGGTCGACGAGAGAGCGCTTTTCGCCGCGCTGCGGGACGGCGATTTCAATGCGATGGCCGGTGCGGCCGGTGAGGAGAGCGGTGAGCGTTTCGCGGTCGTCGAAGTCGACCGGGACGAGGATGGTGCGGGGCACGTAGTGCTGGTCGATGTAGAGCTGCTTCAGAAGGGCGCTGAAGACAGCGCCGGCATGAAATGGGAGTTCGGGCTGGACATTGGAAACGGGGAACAGTTGAGGGTTGTGCTCTCCCACCCATTCGCCCAAAGGCTGGCGAATGGATGGGGCACCCGGCAGTTGTGCTTCATCGGGCTGTTCCGGAATTGGCGTATCGAGCAAGTCCGGAAGATCGTCCCAGAAGAACTCGCGGCGGTCGACGATTTTGCCTTGGCGTACGTGGAACAGGTTGACGGCGAGGGAGCCGGCTTCAAAGTGATAGCCGAAGACGTCGGCGTCGTCATCCTGCTCGGCGGTGGCGATGCGCTGCTTTTCCTGGAGCTGGTGCACGGTGGAGAGCTGGTCGCGCAGGCGCGCGGCGGCTTCAAACTGCTCGGCCGCGGCGGCTGCGGTCATGCGTGTGGAGAGCGTGCGCTCGAGCTCGGCTGAGCGGCCTTCCAGGAAGAGCTGCGCGTCGCGAACGGCTTCTCTGTAAATCTCCGGTGTGGTGAACCCCTCCACGCAGGGGCCCAGGCAGCGGTGAATGTAGTACTGCAGGCAGGCGCGGGGGTGGTAGCGCGAGAGATCGACCTTGCAACTGGGGATGAGAAAACTGCGATGGATAAGCTCGACGATGCGATAGGCCAAGTTGCCGGGGAAGTAAGGGCCGTAGTAGGCTGCGCCGTCCTTGCGCAGGCGGCGGGTGACGAAGACTTTGGGGAAGCGGTCGGCGAGGGTGAGCTTGACGTAGGGGTAGGTCTTGTCGTCGCGCAGAAGGATGTTGAAGCGCGGCTTGCGCTGCTTGATGAGGTTGTTTTCAAGCGCCAGGGCCTCCTGCTCGTTGGCTACCAGGATGTAGTCGAGGTCGACGGCCTCGCGCATGAGCGAGCCGGTTTTGGCGTTGGCCTGGTTGGCCTCAAGCAGGTACGAGCGGACGCGTGAGCGAAGGTTTTTGGCCTTGCCCACATAGATCACCTCTCCCTCGGCGTTCTTGTAGAGGTACACGCCGGGCTGCGTGGGGAGGGTCCGGATTTTCTCGTAGAGATCCATGGGCGGGGCCAGTTCTTAGGATAGCGGGTTGGAGGGGAGGGAACAGGGATCAGGGAACAGGGATCAGGGAACAGGGAACAGGGAACAGGGAATAGGGAATGGGGACGACGGACTGGGGAGACGGCGGGCAATCCTTACCGGATCGGGTAAAAAGTACATGGCAAATCGTTAGGGAGGGGTGATCTGCCATTCAAGCAAGCGGTTTATTGTGAGCAAGTTAGGTTGAATTCCCGGTTTGGCCCTGCGGGTGCAATTGAGGAGGGTGAAGGAAATGCCGGTTCAACCGGCGCTCGACTCGCAGTGCGCAAAGCACGGCGGTCATGGAGGAGCGGGAATGAATATGTATCGGGTTGGTGCAGTGGCAATGGCGGCTGGTTTGGCGATGGCAGGCGTGACGGGTTGCGCAACCAAGAATTATGTGCGCACGCAGACGGCGCCGCTGGCGGATCATACCGACCAGTTGGACGCAAAAACGTCGGCCAACAACCAGCAGATTCATGATGTGGACAGCCGGGCGCAGGCTGGAATTGGCCAGGCACAGGGCGCGGCCAACACGGCCACTCAGAACGCACAGAGCGCCAGCAAATCGGCCGGCGATGCGGAGATGGCGGCCAACGATGCGGTGCATCGCGCGGATTCGCTGGACAGTGTGGTGAAGGGTCTGGATAGCTACAAGCAGGCGGCCGATGTGTCGGTGACCTTCGGATTCGACAAGGCTGTGCTGACCAAGGACGACAAGGACCAGCTCGACAGCTTTGCCGCGCAGTTGACCGCGGCGAATGGCTACATTCTGGAAGTGACGGGCGGAACGGATTCGACGGGGCCGGTTCAGTACAACTACGACCTGAGCCAGCGGCGTGCGGATGCGGTGGTGCAGTACCTGGCGTCGAAGTACGGAATTGCCCCGCACCGGTTCTACCTGATCGGCATCGGCAAGGACAAGGAAGTGGCGCCGAATACGACCGCGGAAGGGCGGAAGCAGAACCGGCGCGTGGAAGTGCAGTTGCTCACCAACTCGACTTCGTCGCTGGCTTCGACTCCGTCCGGGCTATAACTCCGGCTGAGGCGAGTTAGGGTGGACCAGTTATGAGGAAGTTAGTCAGTCACCGTGAGCCAGGCGCCGGAAAAACAGCCGGCGCCACTTTGAAGCACGATCGGGACAACCTTTTTGAACCGGACTGCTTCTTATTGTCCAGATTGGCTTGGATCGGGCTGAACAACCGGTAAAGCCCAGTTCGATGTTGGACATAGACTCCGGGCACGCGCGATGGCCCGGGGACTTGAGAGCAAGGCAATCATCGCGCGGCAGTCGCTTCCCCCGACTGTTGAAAGTCGCAATACCTTCTCAACATTTTTCCCACAGTGGGGTAACTTCCCGGCCGCGGCGTTGCGGCCAGGCTGGTATCGCTGCGCCCGAATGCGCGACCTTTCGCGCTGAACGATTTCGAGAGCGCAGTTTAACAGTTTCATTTCTCGCGGCGCACTCCGCGAGCAAACGTCGGCAAGGAGGGAGTACGAGTATGAACAACAGCGACAACAAACAGGTTGGATTCGGTTCCTGGCTTGAGATAGCCGGGCTTGATCGGCGTATCGTTGCACTCGAACCCGAGGAGGCCTTTTTCCGCCAGGGAGATGCGGCGGACTGCGTGTATTGCCTGCAAACGGGCCGTGCCAAAATCAGCGTGGTTTCAGAAAACGGGAAGCAGGCGACCATTTCGCTTCTGTCGCCGGGAGATTTTTTTGGCGAGGGAGCGCTGGCGACGGAGCTGGGTGTGCGCCTGACCACGGTGACCGCGCTGAACGCCTGCACGGCGTTCAAGATCAAGCGCTCCGAGATGGTTCGCGCGATGCACCAGAGGCATGAGTTCTGTGAGCAGTTCCTCTCCTATCTGCTGGCGCGCAGCATGCGCACCCAGGCCGATCTTGTGGATCAGATATTCAACACGAGTGAAAAAAGGCTGGCGCGTACGCTGCTGCTGATGGCGGAGAATCGCAAGGCCGACGAGGCGAAGACGATGATCCCTCCCATTACCCAGGAGACTCTGGCGGAGATGATTGGAACCACGCGCTCGCGCGTGAGCTTCTTCATGAACCGCTTTCGCAATCTTGGACTGATCAGTTACAACGGACGCATTCATGTGCATACGCCACAGCTCAAGGCGGCGCTGACGGGTCAATGGCCGCACCGTGACGCTGAGGAGGTCCTGTCGGCCGCCTGAGCGAAATGGGGGGCTGCTGCATTCGTTGCGGGCAGCCCGAAAACCGCTAGTTTTGCTGGCGAATATGCTCGGCGCGCACGTCGTTGGCGGTGAAGAGGCGCAGGAAGGGCGCCTCTTCACCCGCGGCAGCTTCCACCGCGGGGCGGCCATTGGCTTCTTCGCGCTCAACAATGCAGACTACGGCGGCGACGGTCATGCCGGCTTCGCGAGCGGCTTCAAGGGCGTTGATGGTGGAGGCGCCGGTGGTGCAGACGTCGTCGACAATCACCACGCGGGCGCCTTCTTTGCAGAACCCTTCAATGCGGCGGCCGGTTCCGTGAGCTTTTTCGGCTTTGCGGACCAGAAAGCCGTGGAGCAGCGGCGCGGCTGGATTGGACTGGGCACGCCAGGCGCTGGCCGTGGCCACATTGGAGACGATAGGGTCGGCCCCCAGGGTGAGGCCGCCCACGGCTTCCGCTTCGATTCCATTTTGATTCAGGAGGTCGAGAATCGCCTCGCCGGTGAGCCGTCCACCTTCGGCATGGAGGGTGGTGGTGCGGCAGTCGATGTAGTAATCGCTGGCGCCGCCCGATGAGAGCTTGAACTGGCCAAGGCGGAAACTGGTACGGGCGAGCAGCGAGAGCAGTTGCTGGGCGTGGGTTGGGGTGGTCATCGGTGTTTATTGTAGCGGGTCGGCAGGCTCCCAGGTGAACAGGCGCCGCACCGCATTGCGAATGAAGATTTGTTCATCGCGGATATTTTTAGGTTCGTTTTGACGGTTTCAGGAGTCAAATTGAACATGGATCGTTTTTTGTCTCCCCTTACTGCTACAACCTGTTCGCATTTGGCTGCCTCGTCGCCCCGGTTCTGCCGCCGCCGGGACTTTCGATTCGTCGCTCTTTTCATCGCCGCTCTGGCTCTCTGTGGATCGATCGGCGCGCAACAGCCCGCGACCGTTGACTCCGGTTTGTCTGATCCCGATGCGGCGCAGAACAGCCTTCCGTCCGCACCCGTTCCGCAAACGGCTGCCGCGGATCAGCCTGCGCAACAGACCAAACGCATCCTCGGCATCATCCCCAACTTTCGCGCCATCAGTGCCGACACGAAGCTGCCGCCGCAGTCAGTGAAGGAGAAGTTTGTCACAGCGACAGAGGACTCCTTTGACTATTCGGCTATCTTCATTCCGGCTCTGCTCGCGGTTTACTCGGAACAGACCAATGCGACGCCTGAGTTCGGCCACGGCGGAGTGGGATACGGGCGCTACTTCTGGCACACAGCGGTGGATCAGACCAGTGAGAACTACATGGTGGAATTTGTGGTTCCGTCGCTGACGCACGAAGACACCAGGTACTACACGCAGGGCAGAGGAGGCTTTCTGAAGAGGACCGGCTACGCGCTGAGCCGCGCGGTGGTTACGCGATCTGACTCAGGAAAAGAGGTCTTCAACGTGAGCGAAGTCGTGGGCTCGGGCGCCGCGGCAGGCTTGTCGAGCCTTTACTACCCGACCCGCGAGCGCAGCTTTGGGAACACCGCCAGCGAGTGGGGATTGGACGTCGCCATCGATGGGGCTTCGTTTGTGGCCAAGGAATTCTGGCCGGACATCAACCACTGGCTCTTTCACGGAGCCAAGCCTTCGGTTGGAGCGCAGCAGTAAATGCTAGAAGAAAGTGGGACGGATTCGAGTTGGAACCCGAAAGGTGAATCAGGGGCACGAGGCTGTGGAAAGCGGCTGACGCGAAACCCATTGACTTGCTTTTGCAGGGGCTGAAGTGTCTGCGTGAGAACCAGTGCTCAGACCGCATGAATTGGTAATTCATCATGGACGAGCGTGGACCGGGAGGTCCACGCTACAGCCGGCCGGCGCTACATTCATTTAATTACGACCTCACGCGGTCACGGTACTAGCGATTTCCGCAACGGGTTGTGTTTATCGATTCGATTCCGAAAATTCGTTGTATTCAATGCGAGTTCTCACGCAGACACTGAAGCCCTTTCTCTCTTTTTAGACAGCTTATGGCAGGACTCAAGCCACCCCAGCGACGAAGACCTGTCGCCGGGGACCGCGGGAAGTCGTACCCCTTCGCACGTCTACGTGAAGTCGGAGTTTTTCCGCAAGCTCTGAAGTCGTGCCCTTTCACACATCTACGTCAAGCTGGAGTCTTGCGGCAGGTTGTCACATCTTTTCGAGATGCTTGAAACCGCCGGTGCCAATGACCATGAGAGAGAAAAGCAGAAAGTTGTAGGAGGCGTGCACCAGCACGCTTGCGGCCAGGGACCGCGCGCTGAGCCGCGCCCAGCAGAGCACGAGGCTTACGCCGACCAGCAGCAGAAACGGCCCAATTGAGTAGCCGGTTTGCTCGGCATGCATCCAGGCAAAAGGAACACTGGTGAGTATGGAGCCGACGACCATCGCGAAGGTGGACCATTGGGGATGCCCGTTTTCGCCGAGGGGTGGGGCAGGGGTGTGCGTGCTTCGCTCGATGGACCAGTCCCATGCCGTGCACAGGGCCGGCAGCAGAAATCCGCGAAAGGCAATTTCTTCAAAGAAGGGCGCGACCGTGACGCCGAATGCGAACAGCAGCCAGGCCGCTCCAGGCGAGCGGAAGATCTTGTCGATGGGCGCGTTGTCGGGGCCTGGGAGCAGCCAACTGTTGACGAGAGCCAGGATGAAACAGACGAATGCCGCGCCAAACAGGGGACGGCGCAGTGCGAAGGCGGCAGGCGCATTCCATTGCAGGCCGGCGAAGAATCCCTTGTGCCAGAGGACTGGGAAGACAATCAGGGAGGCCAGCAAGGTGAGCAGATAGATGATCACCTCGCTGCCCAGGGTGTAATGGATTTCCGTGGCCGCCTGGGTGACGTTGGTGACGCCGAAGAGGTGGAAGTGGAGGGCGCTCCAAAACAGCAGCAGCGAGGCCACGGTGGCGACAAGGATGAGAGAGGCGAGGATGCCGACATCGCCAAAGTTGGGAATGCGTGTCGGCGGGATGACCGGCGGCTGGGACCAGGATTGGAAAAGCGGAGCAGAGTCGGCTTCATCCACGATGGAGGACGCCAGGCTTTCAAGCGCATCGCCGGACACAAGCGCATCCGCAGTTTCCATAGCCGGTTCCTCTACGAGAACAGGGTCAACCGCAGATTCCTCCGGGGCCGAATGCTCTTCAGGGGCGGCTGCTGCATCTTCCGTACACATAACTTCGAGCGCAGCGGATTCGTCCGCTGCGGGAACGTTCCGCGGGTCGAGCGGATCTTGCTCGGGAGGGGCGCTCATGCGAGGCCCGTCTTCTTCTTGCGCGGGCCGGATTTCGGGTCGGCCGGCTTGGCTTCCGCAGGGCGTTTGGCTTTGGCGCGTGTAGTGGCCAGATCGTCTTCCGCGGGCGTGTTGCGGCGGGCTCGTTTTGTTTTTTCCTTGGGGCCAGTACCCGAAACCGCAGGTCCTTCGACTCGCTTCGCTCGCTCAGGATGCCTGTCATTTTTCGGGGAGAGCTCAGGAACACCGAGTTTACTCAATTCATCTTCAGCGTCTATCGGCGCGAGCTTGCCATTGCTCGAAGCGTAGTAGCGATGCAGGAACTGGCCAGTGTAGGAACCGGGGGTTGCGGCAATCCTTGCCGGCCGTCCTTCGCCGACAATGCGGCCGCCGTCTTCTCCGCCTTCGGGGCCGAGATCGATAATCCAATCCGCGTTGCGAATCACGTCGAGATTGTGCTCTATGATGATGACCGAGTTGCCGAGGTCGGCGAGACGATGCAGAACTTCAAGCAGCTTGCGCACATCGTCGAAGTGCAGGCCGGTGGTTGGCTCATCGAGCAGATAAAGCGTGCGGCCCGTCTGGCGTTTGCTTAGTTCGCGCGCCAGCTTCATGCGCTGCGCTTCGCCGCCGGAGAGCGTGGTTGCGCTTTGGCCAAGGTGCACGTAGCCGAGCCCGACATCGACCAGCGTCTGGAGCTTCTGGCGCACAGTGGGCACGTCTTCGAGCACTGCGAGCGCATCTTCAATGGTCAGGTCGAGCACGTCGGCGATGGAGTGTCCCTTGAACTTCACCGCCAGAGTTTCCTGGTTGTAGCGGCGGCCGTTGCACACTTCGCACTGCACGTAGACATCGGGCATGAAGTTCATTTCAATGCGCCGCTGGCCGTCGCCCTGGCAGGTCTCGCAGCGTCCGCCGGCCACGTTGAAGCTGAAGCGGCCCGCCTTGTAGCCGCGTTCGCGCGACTCGGGCAGCATGGCAAACAGGTCGCGGATGGGTGAGAAGACCTGCGTGTAGGTGGCAGGATTCGAGCGCGGCGTGCGGCCGATGGGGGACTGGTCAATGCGCACCACCTTGTCGAGCTGCTCCGCGCCGGTGAGCGACTCGTGCGCGCCGGGCTCCTCGCGCGAGCCGTAGATGCTTTGCGCCAGCGAGCGATAGAGAATGTCGTTGATGAGCGTGCTCTTGCCGCTGCCGCTGACGCCGGTGACGACGGTCATGACTCCGAGAGGAATGCGGATCGAGATGTCCTGGAGATTGTGTTCCCTCGCGCCGGCAATGGCGAGCCATTTGCCGGTGAGCGCGCGCGGCCTGGTGCGTTGCAGCATGGAGGCCGCGCCGGAGAGATAGCGTCCGGTAAGTGACTCGGGGCAGGCCATGATTTCAGCGGGCGTGCCCTGCGCGACAACGAAGCCGCCGAGACGGCCTGCGCCGGGGCCGAGGTCGAGAACGTAGTCGGCGTGACGGATGGTGTCTTCATCGTGCTCGACGACGAGGACGGTGTTGCCCAGGTCGCGCAGCTTGATGAGAGCTTCGATGAGCCGGTTGTTGTCGCGCTGATGCAGGCCGATGGAGGGCTCGTCGAGAACATATAAAACGCCGCGCAGCTTGGAGCCAATCTGCGTGGCGAGGCGGATGCGCTGGCCTTCGCCGCCGGAGAGCGTGGCCGCGTTGCGGTCGAGTGCGAGATAGGTCAGGCCGACAGCGCAGAGGAATTCAAGGCGCTCCACAATCTCGCGGCGAATGCGCTCAGCGACCAGCGCCTCGCGCGCGGTGAAGCTGAGATTGATGGCCGCGGAGAGCGCGCGATTGAGCGGCAGCGCGGTGAAGTCGGCGATGGAGAGCCCGCCGATTTTGACGGCGAGCGACTCGGGGCGCAGGCGCTTGCCGCGGCACACGGGGCAGGGCGTCGCGGACATGTAACTCATCATGTATTCGCGGTAGCCGTCGCTGCGGGCCTCGTCCACCGAGTCGCGCAGGAAGCTCAGGATGCCGTGGAAGCCTGTGCGGGGCGCTTCGCCCTTGGGAGGGCCGTAGACCAGGATGTGCTGATGCTTGACCGGCAGGTCTTCAAAGGGAAGCTTGAGGTCGATGCCGTAGCGGTCTGCTGCAAGATGGATGAGCTTGAGCAGATATTGCGAGGACGAACCGGGGCCCAGGCCGCCATCGAGCAGAGGCTTCGACCAGTCAGTGATGACCTTGGCGGGATCGAAGTCGTAAAGCGAGCCGAGGCCGTGGCACTCGGGGCACGCGCCAAAGGTGGAGTTAAAGGAGAAACTCCGAGGTTCAAGTTTTGGCACGTCGAGTCCGCAGTCGGGGCAGGCCATCGACGACGAGAACAATTGCTCGTCGCCGCCAGTCACGGCTACGAGGGCCAGGCCGCTGGCAAGCTGCAGCGCCTTGGCGACGGCGGTTTCGAGCCGCTTTTCCATGGAGGCTTTCGGCGCCTTTGCGGCAAGCTTGCCGGCGGGCGATGCGGGTGCGTCGGTTCCAGCGGGCTTGAGCAGGATGCGATCGATCACCGCTTCAATGGTGTGGTTCTTGCGGCGGTCAAGCAACAACGGTTCGGAGAGGTCGCGCAGTTCGCCGTCGACGCGCGCGCGGAAGCCCTGCTGATCAAGCTGATCGAGCAGATCTTTGAACTCGCCCTTGCGTCCGCGCACGACCGGGGCCATTACGGTGACGCGTTCGCCTTTGCCGAGCTCCAAAATGCGGGCAACAATCTGCTCCGCGGTCTGACGCGCGATGGGGCGTCCGCAGTTGGGGCAATGCGGCGTGCCGACCGACGCATAGAGCAGGCGCAGGTAGTCGTAAATTTCGGTGATGGTGCCCACCGTGGAGCGCGGGCTGCGGCTGGTGGTTTTCTGCTCAATTGAGATGGCCGGCGAAAGGCCTTCAATGGAATCGACGTCCGGCCGCTCGATCTGATCGAGGAACTGGCGCGCGTAGGCGGAGAGCGTTTCCACGTAGCGTCGCTGGCCTTCGGCGTAAATCGTATCGAAGGCAAGCGAGCTTTTCCCGGAGCCGGAGAGGCCCGTGACCACCGTGAGCGTGTTGCGCGGAATGCGTACGTTGATGTCGCGCAGATTGTGCTGGCGCGCGCCCCGCACCGAGATGTGAGTGATGGTCATGGAGAGCTTTGGGGAAACGATGGTTGGTTCAAACGTCAGTGACAGGCATGTCACGGAATTGCAACATCCTAGGGGTATTCTATTGGTCAATAGAAACAAGGGTCAACGCGGCGTGTTTTTCTGAGAGAATCCTGAGAGAAGTTGATTGAGCTGCGCCGTGAGCAGAAGAGGCCAGACACTCAATGATCAGACAAATAAGGTAGGGATCATGGCGGATTTGTTGAATTTTGCAATGTTGATTTGCGCTTCACTGGGCTCGATGGCATTCGGGATCCTGGCGGCGTATTGGATTCTTCGCGTGGGCTTCGCGCTGATCCGTCCGCGCTCGTTCCGGCCTGCGCCGATCGGGGCGCGCGTGGAAGTGGCGCGGGTGTCGTAAGAACAGGGATCAGGGGTCAGGGATCAGTTTTCTGTGACTGGCCTGGTTGCGATTCCTTCGCTTTGCGCATAGCGCGGATTGCAAAGAACCGAGCGCTGCGTTGGATTCCGAACTCACCACTACACCCTACTGAAAGTTCCCAAAGAAAACCCCTCGAAAATTACAAATTACCAACTGAACCCCATAAACGCGTTTGCCGCGTCCGGTCGCTATCCCCGATCCTCGATCCCTGACCACTGTTTTTACTGATTCGGCGGTGTGCCGGGCTGCGGCTGGCCGGGGAGAGGCTGGTTGGGGCGGGGCTGATTGCCGGGGTTGAAGGCAGGGCGGAAGGGCGGGTTCACCGGCTGCTGTTGTTGCTGCTGCGGGTTGGGATCTTCCACTTCGACATCCTCGTCGGCAGTGGGCGTGGCTGCGGGTTTGGCCCCTGGCGCCTCGCCCGAGTGACGTGCGGTGAGGACGATCTGGCGGGGCGCTCCCTGGCCCTGGTCGCCAATCATGAGCACGTTGTACCCTGAGCCTTCCAAAAGCTGTGAAAGCACGTCGCGCGGTTGACCTGGACCATAAGCGCCGAAGATGCGCTCGTCTTTTTCGATGCCTTCGACTTTCGCGCCGGTTTCCGTGGCGATCTCGTTCAAAATCTGTTGCAGGCTGGAGTTGGAAGCGCTGACGCTCAGGCCCCTGCTGTCCCAAGTGACGGTGGCGTCTTCAGCCTTCTCATTTACTGGCCATTTGGGAACCTCTGGAGCCGGGGGGGTGACGGGCGCCGGGGTGACGGGCGTCGGAGCAGGCTCAGCAGTGGCCGCGCTGTGGCGCTTGTGGGGATGAATCGTCCTGGCAGCCGGTTTGTCGGCCGGTGCAGTGGGAGCAGGCGGCGTCTGCGCGGCAAGGGTGCAGCCTGCCAGGGCCGCCAGAGCCAGAGCGAGCAGGGAAGCAAGGGCCGGCGAAGGGCAGCAATTCCGCGCAGCCTGAGGGTGCGAAGGCTGGGCCGGGAGTTCGAGTTCGGGAAGGTTCGTGCGCATCAAAATCTGGTCCTTATCTCTTCCTTGCCCGGTTGCGGCTAACCGGAGGCGGCGCCTGAGCCAACCGGGCGCCTGGTCGCGGCAGTCCGTCGCCGCTCTACTGTACTAGACTAACAGTGGCCTGCGTACGCTCATCAAGAGGGTGCGGGCCGGAGAGGAAATCCGAAGCGATGCGCCTCTGCTCAAGGATTTTGGCTGCCGCGGCTTTGCTGGTTGCGCCCGGCGCGAGCTTTGCGGCAAATTGCACTACGCAGGCTGAAATGCTGTCGCCTGATCGCGATGCGCTCGCCGCGGCCGGAGGGCGGCTGGCGGCGGCGGTGGCGCAGCAGGATTACGACAGCCTGAAGACCGCTCTTTTGCCCGCCGAGGCCGCCGAGTGGGAAGGGATTCGCGGCGCAGCGGAGCAGGCCGCGCCGGTGCTGAAGGGCGGGCAGATTCAACTGCGAAACCTCTACCTGCTGGACGCGACCATGCTGCCGGCCGTGGCCGACACGCAGTTTTTCTGCTCCAATGCCACCGGCTCGCTGACTGTGACCATTACCTTGCAGTCGCTGCCGCCTGGCCGCTACGCGGTGGTGCTGGCCGACGATGCGGGCGCGCCGCTCGGGGGGCAGATTGGCCTGATTCTGGCCTGGGATCCGACCGGAGCAGCGGCGTGGAAGCTGGCGGGCTTGTCAGTCCGGCAGGGAATCTTCGATGGCCACGACGGCGTGTGGTACTGGACCCATGCTCGAGAACTGGCATCGCAGGATCAGCCGTGGAGCGCCTGGTACAGCTACGATGCCGCCCGCTGGCTGCTGGTTCCCGTCGAGTTTCTTTCCTCGCCAAATCTTGACAAGCTGGACCATGAGCAGTCGCTGATCAAAGGCGGTCCGCGAGACGCGTTCCCCATCTCTGTGCACGATGGCGACAGGGTGTGGAAGATTGACTCGGTGCGGCTGGACACCTCGCTGCACCAGGACGACCTGGGCGTAACCTACGAATCCACCGGTGTAACCGACCCCGCCGCTTTGCGTACGGAGGCGGTCTCGGTGCTGAGTACGTTTCTGAAAGCGCAGCCGGCTCTGAGAGCCAGCTTTCACGGGCTGTGGGCGTACGCCATGAAGGATGGCAAGCGCTCGCCGGTGATGGAACTGCCCATGGCGCAGATACCGTAAAGACAGTTGTCAGAGATCAGAGATCAGTTGTCAGAGCTCAGCGAGCTTGAGATGGATTCTTGGAGGCGGGAAAATGAGGAATTTTGCGGGAACGATTGCGATAGGTGCGGCACTCGGAGCTTGCTGTGTGGGCAATTGCGCAACAGTGAGCGCGCAAACGGCACCGGCGGTGGGTTCGCCGAAGGCGCAGCAACTGCCCTCAGGTTTGGACAAGGACTTCATGGATACCACGGCTGATCCATGCGTCAACTTCGCGCAGTATGCCTGCGGAAACTTCAGCAAGCTGTATCCCATTCCGGCCGATAAGTCGGGTTATGGATCGTTCTACATCGTCTACGACCAGACGCAGGTTGAACTGCACGAACTCCTGGACAAAGTGGAGAAAGACAGCGCGTCGCGTACGCCCAGCGAGCAAAAGATCGGCGACTACTACGCATCGTGCATGAACCAGGACGCGATCCAGGCGGAGGGGTTGAAGCCGCTGCAGGCCGAGTTCGATCGCATTGCGAATCTCAAGAGCAAGGGTGAGTTGACCGCGCTGCTGGCGCACGACCAGTTGAGGAACGTGAACGCGTTTTTCGGCTACGGCGAACAGCAGGACTTCAAGGACGCGCGCAAGCAGATCGCTTCAGTGGATCAGGGCGGGCTGGGATTGCCGGAGCGCGATTACTACCTGCGCACCGGCGCCGACCCCGACAAAACCCGTCAGCAATACGTCCAGCACATGATCAACATGCTCAAGCTGCTGGGCGAAACAGACGCCTCCGCCGCCGCCAATGCCGCGAAGATCATGGCCCTTGAGACCGCGCTCGCCAAGGTGTCAATGGACATTACCTCGCAGCGCGATCCCAAGAACGTGTATCACCCGATGACGGTGGCGCAGTTGACGGCGCTCGCTCCGCTGATCGCGTGGCCGCGCTTCTTTGAACTCACGGGCGAAACTGGAATCAGCGATCTGAATGTGGCCAATCCGGATTTCTTCAAGGGATTGAACGCGCTCATCGAGCAAACGGATCTGGAGACGATCAAGACCTATCTGCGCTGGCAATTGATCAACAGTACGCCGGGCTACGCGCTGCCCAGGGCCTTTGATGAAGAGGACTTCGACTTCTATAGCCATAAGCTGCGCGGCCAGCCGCAGCAGCGCGACCGCTGGAAACGCTGCGTGCAGGCCACCGACGGCGCGCTGGGCGAGGCGCTTGGCGAAGTCTACGTGAAGGCGTATTTCCCCGCCGAAAGCAAAGAGCGCACGGTGCAGATGGTCCACGACATTGAGAATGCAATGGATCGGAATATCGGTACGCTCGCCTGGATGAGCGATGAAACCAAGGCCAAGGCGCGGGAGAAGCTGCACATGGTCGCGGACAAGATTGCGTATCCCGATCGCTGGCGGGACTATGCAACGTTGAAGGTTGTGCGCGGCGATGCATTCGGCAACGCGATCAGGGCCACGGAGTTTGAGAATCGCCGGGAGTTGGCGAAGATCGGCAAGCCAGTCGATCGTGGAGAGTGGGGCATGTCGCCGCCGACCATCAACGCCTATTACAACCCGCCGATGAACGACATCAACTTTCCAGCCGGCATTCTGCAGCCACCCATGTTCGATCCCCATGCAACCGACGCAGAGAACTACGGACACATCGGCGCCGTTGTGGGCCACGAGCTGACGCATGGATTCGACGATGAAGGACGCCAGTTTGACGGCAACGGTAACTTGTCCGACTGGTGGACGGCGGACGATGGCAAGAAGTTTGACGCCATGACCGACTGCGAAGTGAAGGAGTACGGCAACTTCACGGCCATTGACGATGTGAAGCTGAACGGCAAGCTGACGCTCGGTGAGAATACCGCGGACAACGGCGGAATCCGGCTGGCCTACATGGCGCTTGAAGCCGATGCGCAGCGCAAGGGCATTGATCTGCATGCAAAGGATGCAAGCGGCTTTACGCCCGAGCAGCAGTTCTTCCTGTCGTACGGACAGAACTGGTGCGGCAGCCTGCGCCCCGAACAGGAACGGCTGCAGGTGCAGACCGATGGGCACTCGCCGGAGGAGTTTCGCATTAAAGGTGTAGTGCAAAACATGCCGGAGTTCGGCAAGGCATTCGGATGCAAGGTGGGCCAGCCGATGATGCCGGCGGATGCTTGCCATGTGTGGTAGCCGAAACTCAAACGAACGGTTTCAATTTTCGAGGAGACAGGAAATTGCCGGTGCTGATTGATTTGCGTTCCGATACGGTGACCAAGCCGTCTGAGACCATGCGCGCGGCGATGGCGGCGGCCGAGGTGGGGGACGATGTTTACGGCGAAGATCCCACGGTAAACCTGCTTGAAAAGCGCGCGGCGGAGGTCTTTGGCCGCGAGGCCGCGCTGTTTGTTCCCACAGGCACCATGGGCAACCAGATTGCCATTCGCCTGCTCACGCAACCGGGCCAGGAGGTGATCGCGGAGTCGCGCGCGCACATTCTGGATTGGGAGATGGCCACCACCGCGGTCTTCTCCGGCTGCTTGGTGCGCGCAGTTCCCGCCGATCGAGGCATCCTGACCTGGAGCCACATTGAGCCGGTGATCTATGCGCGCGGAGCGTTTCGCGCGGCCACCGGTCTGATCGAAATTGAAAACACGGCCAATCTTGCCGGCGGTGGCTGCACACCGCTGCCGGTGCTCGAAGAGATCTGGGCCGGTGCGAAGGAACGCAAGCTTCCCGTGCATCTGGATGGAGCGCGCATCTTCAACGCGGCCACGGCGCTGGGCGAGGACGTGAAGACGCTGACCAGCGGCTTTGACACGGTGATGTTCTGCCTGTCGAAGGGACTCGGCGCGCCGGTGGGTTCCATGCTGACCGGCTCGGCTGAACTCATGGATCGCGCACGGCTCTTCCGCAAGGCGCTGGGCGGCGGCATGCGCCAGGTGGGCGTTCTGGCGGCGGCTGGATTGATTGCGCTCGAACAGGGACCGAAGCGTCTGCATGAGGACCATGCCAACGCGCGGTTGCTGGCCGAGGCGCTCTCGCAGATGGAAGGCGTCGAGATCGATCTCGATGAGGTCGAAACCAACATCGCGATCTTCAAGCTGACCGGCGGCCGCAGCGCGATCGACCTGGTGGCGCGACTCAAGGCGCGCGGCGTGCTGACGAGTTCGCTGGGGCGCAATGCGATTCGCCTGGTGACGCATCTCGACGTGAACCGCGGTGCATGTATCGAAGCGGCAGAGGCGCTGACGGAAGAGATCGAGGCGCTTGCGCCGGTGGCCTGACGCGTAGATTTTCACAGTGCAAGGGAACCAACCCGCTCCTCGGAATGGCATCCAATCGAGTGAGGTTTCGCAGAGTCGCGCGATCCTCAACCGCAACTATTTCGGCCGCAAACCGTTGAACACTATAACGGGCCGGACGGGAAGCGGATTTCCGGAGATTCTCAAGATAAACCTGGAGGATTTGTTTCGCCATGAAGAAGATTGCACTGGCACTGTTGCTTGCTATCGTGCTCGTACCTGCGGCTACGTTTGCGCAGGTTGTGGTTCGCATCGCGCCGCCGGCGCCTATTGTTGAGCGTCGTCCTCCACCGCCGGAGCGGGGTTTTGTGTGGATCGACGGCTATCATCGCTGGGACGGCGGGGCCTACGTCTGGGTTCCCGGCCGCTGGGATCGTCCGCCGCATCCCGGCGCGCATTGGGTTGCTCACCGCTGGGTTCGCGTGCACGACCACTGGGAAATGCGCGAAGGCCACTGGCGGTAGGCCTTCCGTGCAAATCAAGGAAGCAAAAAAGCGGAGCTTCGGCTCCGCTTTCTTGTTTAACCTGCATTTCTCACAGACGATGCGACAAGCCCAAATTCAGTATCCGGCGAAGGCTCCGAGGGCCTGGAGGCCCTCAGGACAGCCGATCTGGAGATCGGCGCTACGATTTTCCGCCGCACCGCAGGTGCTAGGTGATTTCGATGACGTCTGTTGCGGCGGCTGCGGCGGCTTCGGCGCGGACCATCAGCTTTTCAGCGATGGCATAGAACTCGGCAGCCTGCGGGCTCTTCGGTCCGGCGAGAGTCACCGGCAAGCCGCGGTCGCCGCCTTCGCGGATAGACGGGATCAGCTCAATGGCTCCGAGAAAGGGAATGTTGAACTGCCGCGCGGTGCGCTCGGCGCCGCCGCGGGAGAAGATGTCGATCTCCTCATGGCAATGCGGGCAGGTGAAGTGGCTCATGTTCTCGACGATGCCGAGCACCTCGACGTTGACCTGGGCAAACATCTCGAGTGCCTTGCGCGCGTCCTGCAGGCTCACGTCGCTGGGCGTGGAAACGACGATTGCGCCGGTGAGCGGCACGGTCTGCACCAGCGAGATGACCACGTCGCCGGTGCCCGGAGGCAGATCGACGACGAGGTAATCGAGCTCGCCCCATTCCACTTGTTGCAGGAACTGGCGGATGATCTGGTGCAGCATGGGTCCGCGCATGACCAGGGGCTTGTCGCCGGGCGAGATGTAGCCGATGGAGATGGTCTTGACGCCGTGCGTCAGATTGGGTTCGATGCGGTTGCCGGGGCCGACCTTGGGTTGCTGGGACGAGCCCATCATGAGAGGAACATTGGGGCCGTAGATGTCGGCGTCGATGAGGCCGACGCGCTGTCCGAGCCGGGAGAGGGCAATGGCCAGGTTGACGGCGACGGTGGTTTTGCCGACGCCGCCCTTGCCGGAACCGACTGCGACGATCTTGGAGACGCCGGGCAATGCGACCGGCGAAGGCATGGCGGGTGAATGGGCCATTTGTTTGTTGCTCCTTGTTCAAAAAAGCTTCAGGGCGTATTCGTTCTGCTTAGGAATTGAGGACGGCCGCATCGTTCTGCGCGGCCGATTCGATCTTGGCTTGTTTGCGATGATTTACCTCAGCCTCGCGGTGTTCGCGGCGGCGCAGCGCGCCTTCATAGCGGCGGATCTCGTCTGGCGTCTCCGGGATCAGCTCGGGCACCTTGAGGCGGCGGCCCTCCTTGTCAATGGCGACGAAGACCAGGTAGGCGCTCGCCACATGGCAAATTGTGGAGGTGAGGGTGTTTTCGGCCCAGACCTTGACGCCCACTTCCATGGACGAGGAAAAAGCCCGGTTGACGCAGGACTTGAGGGTGAGCAGGTCGCCCAGGTGCACGGGACGGATGAAGTCGATGTGGTCCATGGCGGCGGTGACCACGTGGGTGCGGGAGTGGCGATAGGCGGCCATGGCGCCGGTGAGATCGATGAAGTGCATGAGGCGTCCGCCGAGCAGGTTGCCCAGGGTGTTGGTGTCGTTGGGGAGGATGATCTCCGTCATCTCCGATTGCGAATGGGCCACGGTGCGTGCGGTGAGATTGGTTGCCGGCGAACTCATCTTGCGAAGTCTCCCTTGCCTGAGGTTCCGGTCGAGCACCGCCGTTGTCCATAGAGAGGGGCTGGATACAAGAGTCCAGCTACAATGGAACAGGCGGCGGCCGGTCAGGCGTACAGTTCCAGTTTCGGCAATCGCGGCCAATTACGCAAATACCGCATACCAAAGCGGGCCTTGAAAGCGAGCAGATGGACAAGATTGCAGGACTAAGAGAGATTCTGGCGCTGGACCCGAAGAACAGCTTTGCACGATATGGGATTGCGATGGAACTGGCGGGGCGGGGCGAGACGGCCGCGGCCGTCAGCGAATTCGACACGCTGCTGGCGAACGATACGGACTACACGGCCGGCTACTTCATGGCCGCGCAGACGCTGGCCAATGCTGGACGGACGGCCGAGGCGATCGAGCGGCTGAAAGCCGGCATCAGCTGCGCGGCGAGAAGCGGAAACAGCCATGCCTTGAGCGAGATGCAGGGGATGCTCGACGAACTGGACCGCTAGCGGTATTGTGGACCAAATTGGTCCACAAATATCCAAATGAGGTTGGTCACGGGCTATATTCCCTGAAAACTGTGTCATCTTTCTCGATACGACTTGCATCTATATTAACAATATGGCGAAATATTCGATCGTCGTGCCGTTCCACAACGAAGAAGAGAACGTGACGGCCCTCTACGCGCGCTTGAAGCAGGTGATGGAGCAGGTGGGCGACAGTTTCGAGCTGGTTCTGGTCGACGACGGTTCGAGCGACCGCACCTACAGGCTGCTGGAAGAGATTGCGGCTGTGGACAGCCGCGTGCTGGTGGTGAAGCTGCGCCGCAACTTCGGGCAGACTTCGGCGCTGGCTGCCGGGTTTGACCATGCCTCCGGCGAGTTCATTCTGGCCATGGACGGCGACCTGCAACACGACCCCAACGATATTCCCGCGTTCCTCGAAAAGCTGGAAGAGGGATACGACGTGGTTTCCGGCTGGCGCAAGGACCGGATCGACAACTTCATTCTGCGCCGGATTCCATCAACTTGCGCCAACTGGCTGATGGCCAGGCTATCGGGCGTGAATATTCACGACTTCGGCACCACATTCAAGGCCTATCGCCGCGAGGTCATCCAGAACATCCCGCTCTATGGCGAGATGCACCGCTTCATTCCCGCGCTGGCCAGTTGGTATGGCGCGTCGATCTGCGAGATTCCCATCAAGAACATCAACCGCGAGAAGGGCAAGAGCCACTACGGGATTGGCCGCACCTTTCGCGTCTTCTTCGATCTGCTGACTATCCGCTTCCTGCTCAAGTACATGAGCAGGCCGCTGCACTTTTTCGGCGGCTTCGGCGCGCTGGGTATCCTGGCAGGCAGCATCATTTCGGCTGTTTTGCTGGGAATGAAAGTGATCGAGCCGCATAGCAACCTGATGGATCAGCACGGTCCCATGTTTGTGATCGGCGCGGTGCTGATTGTGGCCGGCATCCAGATGCTGGCCATCGGCATGCTGGGCGAGCTGCAGGTGCGCCACTACTTCACCAGCCAGCATCCCAGCCCCTACACCATCGACCGGCTGGTCCGGCTGTCCTCGCCGGAAGAGCAGAGCCTGCTTTCCGAAGAGCACGAAGGCGGGTTTTAAGAACAGGGATCAGGGGTCAGGGGTCAGAGATCAGTAAAAGCCCCGCCTGGGCTAACCGGGTGGGGCTTTTTGATTTCCGGACGGTTCAATGCCGCGGTTATCTCTTCGTCTGATTGCAAAATGGTGCCACTATTGATACCATGCCGACGAATTGGCAACAGCAATGTGGAGGAGCCGAATTGAGCTCAAAGAATCTTGACCGTTACACCTATCGCGTAACCTGGTCGCCGGAGGACAGCGAATACGTTGGGCTCTGCGCGGAGTTTCCCTCGCTGAGCTGGCTGGCGTCGAGGCCCGAGTTGGCATTGGCGGGCGTTCGCAAGGTGGTTGCAGGGGCTGTGGCCGATATGCGCGCGAACGACGAGGTCCCTCCGGCTGCTCTGGCGGAGAAGCGTTACAGCGGCGAATTTCGTGTCCGCATTCCTCCGCATGTCCACCGTGCGCTTGCGTTGGAGGCGGCTGAGCAGGGGATCAGCCTGAACCGTCTGGCCAGCGCCAAACTCACCGGGTAGATAGTCGCCGCTTGCAGTAGCCGGGCCTCAAGGTGCATTCTGGGCGTGACATGAAAGCGATCCAGATTCACGAGACAGGCGGGCCAGAGGTTCTGAAACTGGCCGATTTGCCCATCCCGCAGCCGGGACCGGGGCAGGTGTTGATCCGCATTGAGGCCATCGGGGTCAACTTCATTGAAATTTACTTTCGCAAGGGCGTGTACAAGGCGGCGCTGCCGCTGACGCCGGGCAGCGAGGCCGCGGGCACGGTGGAGGAACTGGGGCCGGGCGTGACGGGCTTCGCCGCGGGAGATGCGGTTGCCTCGACCAGTGTGCTGGGCAGCTATGCCGAGTACGCGCTGGTTCCGGCGGCGCAACTGGTAAAGATGCCCGACGGCTTGAGCATGGAGCAGGCCGCTGCCGCCCTGCTGCAGGGCATGACGGCGCACTATCTTGCCTTTTCGACTTTTCCGCTGAAGAAAGGCGATACGTGCCTGGTGCACGCAGGCGCCGGTGGTGTGGGCTTGCTGCTGACGCAGATGGCGGCGCGAATTGGCGCGCACGTGATTACGACGGTCTCGACGGTTGAAAAAGCAGAGTTGTCGCGGGAGGCGGGCGCCTCCGAGGTGATTCTCTACACCGAGGAAGACTTTGTCACCGAGGTGAAGCGCCTCACCGGCGGCAAGGGCGTGGACGTGGTGTACGACTCGGTGGGCAAGACGACCTTTGAAGGCAGCCTGAATTGCCTGCGTCCGCGCGGACTGGTGGCGCTGTTCGGCGGGTCCAGCGGCCCCGTACCGCCCTTCGACCTGATTCAACTGAGCGGCAAGGGATCGCTGTTTGTCACGCGGCCCACGCTGTGGCACTACATTGCCACGCGCGCCGAACTCGAGTGGCGCGCCGGAGACGTGCTGGGCTGGGCGTCCAAGGGTGAACTCAAGCTGCGGACAGAGTATGTTTACGACCTGGCCGAAGCCGCCCAGGCGCAGACTGACCTGGAAGGGCGGAAGACGACGGGAAAGATATTGCTGGAACCGTAAAGACAGTTGTCAGAGATCAGTGGTCAGAGATCAGTTTGTAGTGCGCACCGTCAGCATTGATTGTTGTGGAGCCGCTGACGAGACCGTAAAGCAGCCTTCAGCTCTCAGCTTTCAGCTCATTTTCGTGAAGTTCGCGAGATTCGCCGTGGAGTTAACGCTGAGACCCACAATGTCAAGCTGACGGCTGAAAGCTGAGAGCTAAGAAGGCACCCATGACCACCATCTCCATCAGCCCCACCGACCACGTCTTCGTCCTCACGGGCGCCGGCATCAGCGCGGAGAGCGGGCTGCCCACATTTCGCGCGTCAGACGGGTTGTGGGCGGGCCATTCCATTGAGGATGTGTGCACGCCGGAAGCATGGCAGCGCAATCCGGAGTTGGTGTGGGAGTTTTATTCGCAGCGGCGCGCGGACGGAGCAAAGGCCCAGCCGAATCCGGCGCACTTTGCGCTGGCAGAACTGGAACAGAAGCTCGGCAACCGTTTTTTTCTCTGCACGCAGAATGTGGACGATCTGCATGAGCGTGCCGGCAGCGTGCGGCTGGTGCACATGCACGGCGAACTGGCCAAGTCGCGCTGCGGCGATGAGTGCGGTGAGCCGCCGGTCGAGGACCACACGGTCTACAAGAGCCTCAGCGAGGTAGGCCGCTGCTCTTGCGGCGCACGGATGCGGCCGCACATTGTCTTCTTTGGCGAGATTCCGCTGGAGATGGACCGCATTCAGCGAGAGATCGCGAAGGCAACGGTGATGGTTGTGATCGGGACTTCGGGCTCCGTCTATCCCGCTGCCAACTTTGTGAATTGGGCTCGCCAGGCCGGTGCACGGACGGTGTACATCGGCCCGGAAAGGCCGCTGAACGCGAGCGCGTTTACGAATGTTGTCGAAGGCAAGGCCGGGGAAGTGTTGCCGGGTTTGTTTGTGGTCGAGCGGAGTTAGCCGAAGCTCCCAGGCCTCAAAAGCGAGACCCTGGGGCACTCGGCCGCTTGGGGCAGCGTGTTCTGGGGGTATTGACAATGGAGAAACAGAATGAGGCTCCGCCAATGTGGAGAGAGTACCGGCGGTTTAAGCTGAGGCTTATCGTGCTGGCTTTAGGGTGGATGCCGTTCGTATTTGTAGTACTGGAAGTATCCACTCTGAATCGTCGGTTGGGGTCTATTACAGTCCTGATGTTCCCTTATCTTGCGTATACGATGTATGCTTTGCCGCGATTCGAGTTATACCGATGCCCAAGCCGCGGCGTGTCGTTATTTTTTCTACAGATTTATCGCCGAACATGCCCGGGATGCGGTATTCCAATCAGCAAATAGGTTCCACCGATTCGCATCTTTACTCCCGGTACGTTCCGCACACTTGTTCTGCCTGAAGCGGAGTGACCAGTCCACAGCCAGTCAGCGCTTGGTTGATTTGATGAACTCCGTCCGCCGGAACCGCAGCGCCGACCAGTCCTCATCAATCGCAATCGCCCGCACCGTATCGAAGCCCGCAGCCTTCAACACGGCCCATCCCGTATCGCGATTGAAATCACACTTGTATTTCTTCGATGTGCCCTTGGGATACGCGAACCATACCGCGGCGTCGCCCTTGGCGCGTGCGGTGATCTGCGCGGCCAGCGTGTCCACTTCGGTTTGTTTGGTCACAAACGCAAGTGAGAAGTGAATCTCGGGCGCCGACTCGATGTGGCGCAGGATATGCGTCACCGGCAGTTTGGCGAGCTCGCTTTCAAAGCTTGCCGGTGCATTCAAGACCAGCATTTCCTGCTGGCCCTTGAGCTGAAGTTTGTCGTAGAGAGTCGCCATGGATTTCTATGATAGCTCCGGTTGCGCTCGTACCGACGTACTGCTTCCCACTCATTCCGCAAAATGCCGCGGAATGAATGGGGCACGGGGCCTTTGTTGGTGCTGTGCGGACCGCTGGACCGAAGTTCTCTAGAAGTGGAAGCGATACTTCAGCTCCGCGGAGAACAATCTCGGATCGTTCCAATGAAACCCGCCGATGGTAACCGAGTTATCTTCGAGCACGCGGTGGTTGGTCACGTTGACCACGTTGACTGCGACCTTCCAGCGTTCGCCCAACGCGTGGCCGGCGGAGGCGTCGAAAGTGGTGTGGACGGGCAAATAGGGGTCTGCGTAGGGGCCGTTGTTGGGGCATGTGGATGGATCTGAGCAGGCGAGGCCGTTGGAGAAGCCCGAGCCGTAGTAAACATTGGTGGCGAACCATGTGTGTGCGGGCAGGTTGGCGGTGAATCCGGTGTTGAGGGTTTCGCGCTGGTCGTGATCGACGGGTGTGTACTTGAACCCGAGGTCGCAGGCCGGATCCGTGGCGCTGGTGCAGGTGAAGCCGCCGATGATGTTGCCGCGCTGCTCGGCGATCTGGTTCGAGTAGGTCAGGTGGAACTGGCCGAGGTGCGCCAGTTGCGGCGAACGCAGCGTCATCTCCCAGGCCCGCACCAGGGCTCCATCCACGGCGATCGGGAAGTACATGTTGGACTCGCCGAGGTTGGAGTGGTCAAGGAAGTTGTTGACGCGATTCTTGACGGTGTCCACGTCGAGGACCCAGCCCTTCACGGGAATCTGGATGCCGAACTGACGCTCCTCATCGCGTTCGCTGGGGATGGGCGTGAAGGTGTTTTCGCCGGCCGGCAGGCTGGATGCGTAGTTGAGAACCGACTGCGACACGGTTTCAAGCGGTGCGGGCTGGAAGAAGTGGCCGTAGAAGCCGCGCAGAACCCAGCGCAGGCGGGGAATCTCAACCGTTGCGCCGATGCGCGGATAGGTTGCCGACTCGTTGAGGCCTGCGTGGAAGCTGGAAAAGCGCATGCCGCCGAGCAGCGTGACGTACTGGCCCAGGCGCAGATGGTCGGAGAGGTATCCTTCCACGAGCGCGGCCGCGCCTGCGCCGGAGTTGGGACCGTAGACCCTGCTCGGCGACGTTGTATTGTCGATTACGCCGAACAGGTCGTTCTCCGCCTGGTAGAAGGTGTAGAAACCGCCGGAGAAGTTGTTGAGGCCGGCGTCGAAGTGCACGTCGCCCTGGCCGCCCACGTAGTTCGAACCCTGGCGCCATGTGGTGGCCGCGGGACGATCGTTGGCCGGTGAATCGTAGTCGGCCTGATTCCGGTGATAGAAGGGCGCGAAGGAGAACAGCGCCCTGGGCGAGAGCGTGTGCACCCAGTTGGCCAGTATGAAGGCGTCGCGCTCGGTTTGGCCGTCGCGCAAGCCGTAGGACTTGTAGTAGTTGCTCAGCGCCTCCCAATCGGTGAGGCTGGGATCGTAAGGCACCTGAAAGTAGTCCTCGCGGTACTGTGCGTTCAGGCGCAACTGGTCCTTCGGGGTCTGGTTGCGAATGAGCGAGAGGAATCCGCTCTCGGAGTTGGTCGCGTCGTGGTAAATGCCCGCGACCGGCGTGGCCAGGCCGTAGTTGGAGCGCCCGCCGGTGAGGCTTGTGTACCAGGCGGTTGCGGCCGAGTGGTCGCCGAGCGAGAGCTGGGCTTCGCCGGCGGAGCGATTGCCGGCTGTGACCATCAGTTCGCCGTCGCGGTTGCGCTCAAAGCCGTTGCGGGGCAGCACGTTGAAGACGCCGTAGGTGCGGTCGCCCACATCGGAGGCGTAGCTGCCGCGCTGGGTTTCAATCGCGTCAATGTCCTTGGGATCGATCTGCGGGCCCACGTTCGAGGCGATCTTGGTGTTGGGGATGGCGATGCCATCGATCAGCCAACTGGTCTGGTGGCCGCCGCGCATGTGCAGCATGTCGTGGGTCATGTAGGCGCCGGGAACGTAGTCGGTAATCATCTCCATGCCGATGGTTCGGTCGGCTCCGGGAGTCTGGTCAATCATGTCGCGGGTGATGAGCGTGGTGGGGGTAGCCGAGTCGGTTGCGGAGAGCGAAGTCTCCAGTCCCTCGACGACCACCGTCTGCGTGGCGCTGGCAACATCGAGCAGGATGTGGACCAGCGGGTTGGTTCCGGAGGCAATGGTGAGCGGCTCGGTGACGGTGGCGAACCCAGTCGCGGCCACGGTGAGCCGGTAGACGCCGATGGGGGCCTGGGGAAGATCGAACTCGCCCTCCAGGCTGGTCTTGGCATGAAGGATGAATTCGGAATCGGAGGCTTGCAAAGTAATATCGGCCCCGGCAACGGGACGATGCTGGGGGTCGTGGACGACACCGTGTACCGTGGCGAAGACGTTGGCGAAGGCCGGAATGGAAGCGGCCAGAAACAAGAGAACAGCAAAGGTGCAAAGGCGACGCATGAAGAGGGGAACCTCAAAGAGCGATGCGGCCAGGAACAGCCGATCGGCTCAGAGCGCAAACGTGCAGGTCAAGCTGCCCAGGCATGAGCAGGCAGAAGCTTTCAACGGAGTTTTATGCGAGGGAGGAGACGGGAGGGCCGCGGCCGGCGCGGGTTCGAATCTGGCTGAGACGTGCGGCTGCGCGTGCTGCAGCCGGCGTATGCGGCTGTACCAGCATGGCCGGCAGGCTCACCGGCGGCGCGGCCAGTGCCAGCGGGGCGTTCGAGGGCGCGAGGTTGTAGCCGGGGAAATACGGGCAGGTGGATGGCGCCGACAGGCCGGGTTTCCCGTCGTTTTGCCCCATCGTCGACGCCATTGCGCAGTGGTGCGCACCGTGGCGGCGGCAGCATGCGGGCAGGCCTGCGTCCTCCTCGGCATGCAGGGCGGCCGCAACCGGACCCAGGCCGAAGAACAGAACCAGAAAGATGGAAATCGTGCGCCGCATCTGGACTTCATGTTACATGAGGGGCAGATGCGCGCAACCCAGGCGTGTGCGGCGGTCAGTTATCATCCATCTAAGTGCTTACGAGGAAACGACTGTGAGTGAGGGAAGGGTTTCTGTTGGTTCAAAGGAGTCGTCTGCCGAGGCAGCCGCAGAGCAGGGACTTCGCCGCCCGCTGCGGGTCGCGTTGTTTGGATTTGGTACCGTGGGCAGTTCGGCGGCGCGCATCCTGGTGGAGCAGCAGCCGGAAGGCCTTCTGCTGACGCATATCTTCAACCGCGGCGTCGCGCGCAAGCGGGTGGATTGGGTTCCTTCGAGCGTGGTGTGGAGCGAAGACGCCGACGCGGTGCTGGCCTCCGATGTGGACGTGGTGGTGGAACTGGCCGGCGGCCTTGATCCGGCAGGGAACTGGGTGCGCCGCGCGCTCGAAGCCGGCAAGAGCGTGGTCACCGCCAACAAGAAGCTGATTGCCTTTCACGGCGTGGAGCTGGAACGTCTGGCCACGGCCCACGGCGGCCACCTCAAGTACGGCGCTGCCGTCGCGGGTGGAATTCCCGTGATTCCAGGCCTTGAACAAGGGCTGGCCGGCGATCGCATTGAGCGCATCGAAGGAATTCTCAACGGAACATGCAACTTCATCCTGAGCAAGATGGAAGAAGGCGCGGAGTATGCGCCGGTGCTCAAGGAGGCGCAGAGCCTGGGCTATGCCGAGGCCGATCCCACTGAGGATGTGGGCGGATTCGATGCGCGCGCCAAGCTCTCCATCCTGATGCGCCTCGCGCTGCGCCTTGAAGTCAATCCTGAAGAGATTGTGCCGCGGCCCATTACCACCATCTCCGCGGTCGACTTCAGTTATGCACGTGACCTGGGCTGCACCATCCGCCAGATTGCCCGCGCCGACCGGACCGGCGGATCAGTGGCCGCAACGGTGGGACCGATGCTGGTGGACCGCCGGTCGCCGCTGGCCTGGTCACGCGGTACGGAGAACATGGTCATCGCCACCGGCCATTACGGCGGGGACGTGGTCTTCTCCGGCCACGGCGCCGGCGGCCAGCCCACAGCGGTTGCCGTGGTCAGCGACTTACTGGCGCTGGCGCACGGATCGCGCCGCGTGGAGGTGCCTTCTGAGCCCGCGCAGGTGGGCGGCGAGTTTGAGGTGCCGCACTACATCCGCTTCCTGGTCAAGGACCGGCCGGGCATTGTGGCGGAGATTACCGGCGCACTGGCCCGGGAGCACATCAACATTCGCGCCATTGTGCAGAAGACCGGCTACCCCGCAGACGCGCTGCCGTTCGTGGTCACCGTGGAGCCGTGCAAGTCGTCCGCGCTGCAAAAGGCGCTGGCCGCCATGCGAACGATGGATTGTTTTCTGGTGGAACCGCTGGATTTGCAGATGCTGGAGTAGCAGGGAACAGGGAATAGGGAACAGGGATTAGGGATCAGGGAACGGGGATTAGGGATTAGCGAACCAACCTGCGATTTGTTGAGGAGGCCCAGCGATGATCGACACGATTTATCGATGTGAGATTTGCGGTTCGGAGAGCCAAAACCCTTCGAAATGGATCGTGATCCACTGCAACAACGCACAACTGACGGTCTTCAAATGGACAAAGGAAGCTGCCGAAGCGCCTCACGCCCGGCACTACTGCGGCGAGGCGCACGCGCAGGTGTATATCAGCCGGTGGTTTGAATCGTACTGCGGCTGAGTTGGCCCATCAATCGAACGGGTTTTTGTTAAGAAGTGAGCGAATCGGCCAGCGGGTTGACCACCTGAATCGAGCCATAGTGGTGTCCCGCCGCCAAGTCCTCTGAATAGACGATCGATGCGCCTGACCACTCGGCAGCCTGAAGAATGAGTGCGTCCCAAAAGGAGGTCCTGAAGCGCGCCTCAATGTTCAAGGCTCTCAGGACAGAATCGGGAGTGTTGGTTACGACTTCCCAGGTGGAGTACTCCAGGACAAGCTGGCGTACCTCTTCCACGGGAAGTGGATTCCCTGACTTGCGGCGCACGTTGATGCAGAACTCCTGAAGAACCTGCGTACTCAAGACGCCCTGGCCGGACTCCCAAAGCTGCTCCAGCAACCGTTGGGCGCGCAGATGCTTGACTCCGGCGGACTGGTCGTACGCGTATACCAGAATGTTGGTATCGACGAAGTACTTATCTCTCAATTTACCTTTCATGGAGCTCGTCGCGTGAAGCAGGCGGCGTCCAGTTCAGGTCGAATCCCGTTCGTAGCCTGGTGAGGGCGCTTTGCCGGGCCTGCCGGTAGCCCCGCCGCTCATGCACGGCCTGCTCCAGTTTGGTCGCGAGGAGGGCGCTGATGGAGGAGTCTTCTTCCGCAGCGAGAATGCGAGCCTCGCGCAGAAGGTCGGCGTCGATTTTCAGGGTGATGTTGGCCTTCATGGTTGCACGTAAACGAGTGTAGCACAGTTTTGCGTGCTTTCGCGGGTAGTATCAGCTCCTGGTTTTGTGCGTCGCCGGCCCCGTTGACTCGCGGATTACGAACTCGGGCGCCATCACGATCTCCGATGGGAACGCCTTTTCGCGGTCGGCGATCCGCTCCAGCAGAATCTGCGCACCGCGCTTGCCCATCTCCAGCAACGGCTGGCGCACGGTGGTGAGCGAGGGCGTGGAGTAGGCCGCGGATTGAATATCGTCAAAGCCAACCACTGAAACGTCCCCAGGCACCGTCAGCCCGGCGTCTTTGAGCGCGCGGATGGCGCCAATGGCGGCGATGTCGTTGAAGCAGAAGATGGCTGTGAAGTCATGCGTCTTTTCCAGCAGCCCCTGCATCGGTTTGTAGCCGATCTCGGGCGCCATGGGGTGGTAGTTGTCTTTCATTGACCAACCGGCGGAGTCGATGCGGATGACCAGCGCGGGATCGATTTTGAGGCCGATTTCGCGAGCCACCTGCTGGATGGATTCCCAGCGAAACTCCGAGTCGGGAATGGCGCGCGGCCCGCGCATGAAGGCGATGCGGCGGTGGCCGAGCGCATAAAGATGAGTGAGCGCCTGGCTAACAGCCTGGTAGTGGTCGAGCACGATATTGGTCACGTTTTCAATCGCGCTGTGCGCCGAGATAGCCACCACCGGAACCGGCACATCGATCTGCTCGGCAGGCGTATTCAGCAGCAGAAAACCATCTACAGCGCGCTCCACCAGCATGCGCGGGTACTTCTCAATCAGCTCGCGCTTCCAGTCGTGGCAGGCGGTGAAGTAGAAGTAGTGCGCGGCGGTCAGCTCCTGCACCACGCCGCTCATCACCCGTGTAAAGTAGCCCTCGCTCAGGTCCGGGGCCAGCACGCCCACGCTCATTGACTTGCTTTGGCGCAGGGAACGGGCGAAGTAGTTGGGCCGGTAATTGAGCCGCTCGGCAGCCTCGACCACCCGCTTGCGGGTCTCCTGGGGGATGGATTTGGCGGAGGGCGAGTCGTTCAGAACCAGCGAGACAGTGGTCTGTGAAAGTTTCAGATGATCGGCGAGCATGCGCAGGTTAACGTGGCCCGGCGGCGTTGCACTCTTCCCTTTTGCCATGTAGGATTTGTAGCACGTTTTTGTCAATCGGGAAACATTGTTTCCCGATTAGTGAATCGATTTTGAGGGCGTTTT
>Ga0302197_10000134_pt1 | contig 70247 bp, 67 predicted proteins | sample II_Bog_N2_1_FD_193526 | JGI IMG/M metagenome (GOLD analysis project Ga0302197, IMG submission 193526) | Peat permafrost microbial communities from Stordalen Mire near Abisko, Sweden - II_Bog_N2_1 | ecosystem: Environmental > Terrestrial > Soil > Wetlands > Peat | place: Sweden: Abisko... | reverse complement strand
CTTGGGGCGCGGGTCGAACGCTATTGCCCCTTCCGGCCATGTCCTGCCCACTTGCAGACTCATAGGGTTCTTCTGAACCGTCCGGCGTTCCATGCGCCCGTCTGGCGACTTGGCGGCCCGTCTCCGGACTCTTACGTTGTTTTCTCTTGCCCGCTCTCTCGCTGAGCTGATTGAACACATCATACATCGGGAAATCGCGTTACATATACGGTGAACCTATTAGGGCTCTCGCCTTATTTGCTCGCAAGCCTGGAAGACCTAAGCTGTTCTCAGGAAGGCGGGCTGTCAGCCCATAGTGACACAACGCAAAGATGAACATCACCCAAGTTGAACCAGAAACACTCGAAGCACTCAATGAGCAGGTGGCAGAATTGGACCGTCCGATGACGGAGGTTCCGTGGTGGGAATTCGATCCCGACGACTCACATCAGCAAGCACGAGTGTCTTTTATCGAGCAGTTCTCAGATGGCAAAGGCGCGGAACCGGTGGTGACTGACGATGGCGTGAACCAATCCGGCTTTGCGAACTTCTGGGAAATCGGGCCGGAACTCCCCCCACAGCCGAAGACTCCAAATGTCCGTACCGACGAGCCGGAAGATCATGGCAAGGAGCTCAGCAAGAACCCGCCACAATTGGAAGGATTTTCCAATTTGACCGAGACGCTCAAGGGGATTGAAGCCAAGCACATCGAAGCCGGACCGTTGGGCAATGAGGCCATTGCAGAGGCGCGCCTTGCTGTCGTGCGAGCCATCGAACAGTTTCGTCTCACTCGATTCAACCTTGGCAAGGCGCTGTGCGCGTATCGTGCGCTTTTCATGGCCAGCCGCGGCTGGATGGCCGCGGCAGAATCGATTGCCGTAGCTATGGGCTGCGACGAACGAACCGTCAGAAACATCATCGCCGACTACGAGCGTGCCGCAAGCCTACCAGACGCCGTGATCCAGGCGGCTCACGCGAAGGGTATAGACCTGTCTCAGCGCAAGTACCGCCCAGCAATCGCGGCTATTGAATCAGCAATCGGCATTGACGGCCACCGGCAAGAAGAGATTGACGCGGACGAAGCCAACCGGATTGTTTCGAATGTCTTGGTGATGCCACCAGCTCAACGAGAACACATTCAGGATGAACGATTCGTCCCGTTGACCCGTGAGGAGAAACAACATTTCGTGGTTCGAATGAAGATCAGGACGGCGCTCACCAACATTGAGGCTGATCGAAAGCTGTCCGTACTGCTTGCAGCTCTTGAGGAAGAGATGTTCGACGTGTGGGGATTCACTGGGTTGGTCACGGTGACGATCACGCCACGCGCGTCAGGATTGACTCTCGACGGGCGCAAGAGACGAGAGGATGCGGCTTGATTGACACCAAGATATCCTGGGCACTCGCGACGTGGAATCCCTTTGCTTCGTGTACTCCCGCAGCGACTAATTAATGCCGCCTATTGGAGAGACAGGAGGCCACTCCCGACGAAGGCCTCCGTTGTTACAGGTGGGACCAGTACGGCGCTTTCGAGTCACGCAGCAAAGCCATCATCTGGCTTACGATATTCAGCTTTGGTGGCGGCTGGGTGGGTCTGGTCTCGAATTCGCAATCACTCGCCAGCGCCGCATCAAGAAGTTTTCTCAGCGTAGTTCCGCCGTACTCGATTTGTTTGCTCATGGTTCGATCCTTGTCATCGTTCGGCGCTCTCAAAGGGCACGGCTCACCATTTGCATGGTTGGAGCCCATCCGCCGGGGCCATGTGGTTCAGGCCGTCGGCCTAAAGAAAGGAAACGATGATTCGATTTGCCAACCGTCCGAGTGCCATGTACTCCGGCCTTCTATGCAGCCTTTTCGATCAGGCTGGACCATGAGGGCACGTGAACATGGAGGCTGGCTTGAGCTGCTGCGAGTTCGTCGCAGCGCTCGTTGTCAAGGTGCCCAGAGTGCCCCTTGATCCACTGTCCTCTTACGATGTGCTTTTCGGCGAGCTGGTCAAGTTCTTCCCACAGATCAGAGTTGGCAAGCGAATAGGTTTTTGTCTTTCGCGGCCGGGTCCATCCGTTCACACGCCACTTGTGACGCCAAGATGTGATGCCTTCCAGAAGGTATCGGCTATCAGTGAACAGCAGCACCTCACAGGGCTCCAGGAGGGCCTTGAGGCCCTCGATGGCAGCCCGAAGCTCCATCCTGTTGTTTGTCGCGTCCGGAGCGCCACCAGCGCGCTCCATTGCGTCTTGTCTGTAGCGCAGAATGTAAGCCCAACCACCAGGGCCAGGATTGCCAATGCAAGCTCCGTCGGTGATGAGAGTGACTTGCTTCATGCCTACATTCTCCTCCTGCTACGGTGACGGCCAAAGCACTTGAATGGGATATGGCAGAGATTCTTGCCCAGCCTGTGGTCGGCTCGACGGAGCTCGACCATGTGGTTCAGGTTCGAGGTTGTTCATTATCGTTTGGCCTGGCAGGTCATCGCCTTCAGTTCCTCCCAAGATCAGGCCTACGAATGAGCGGAGCTGGATGCTTGGCTATGATTGTCAGCCCGCAGGTGATCGGTCGAAGACCGAGTCACCGCGGTTCAGCATGTTTGAGATACTCAATGCTACTGTTTGAGCGTTACTCATTGCGAGTGTACTCAATCATCTGCCAACCAGATCACTGGCTGAGGAGCCAGAGCAAAAGGATAAGGTAGCTACAGTACTTAAATGCACCTACGGCATAAGCATATAGTTCCCTTATCCCGTCATCACGTACGCCGTCTCGCCGCCGCCTGAAGGACAGAGGTTAGCCAGGAGCTTGCCCATATCATGGGGCGTCGGTGATTCTGCCATCGAGGTTTATCCTCTCCGGCCCAAGTCTCTGGGGATTTACCCCAAGAGCGAGCTGCCGCTGTCGGCAGCCGTATTCACCTTGTTTAACGCCTTGATAGGCTTAACGTGGTTTCCTGACGCGGTTGCCGCCTTTTCTTTCCCTTGCCTAAGGGCTGACGACGTTCCAGCCATGGTCGAGCCATGGCCCCGGTGTTTACTCACCGATCTGTACCCGCTTGTAGCTTCCACGCCACGGCTTTCACCGTGGATTTGTTGCCTCGGATGGCGCATTGCACCGTCACCCTGGTCTTCAAATGGCTGGGTGCATCCAGCCTTGCTGCTTAGCCGGCCTGCCTCTACGCAGGGGCAATCGTGTCTGGCTCCGCCGCTGTCTAGCTTCCGTTGCCATGTCGGCGGCCCTGGATCACTTTCAGGATCTCATTCAGCCTGAATTGTCCAAAGGCCCAGAGGGGGTTCTCGTCATGGAGAATGGTGCATATTTCACTGCAACACTGATTTCTAGTATAGGAGAAACTCTGAGAATCGCTAATGTGTAATGTTCATAAGGGTTTCCTCCATTTAAAGGTCGGTCCTGCGGTGTACCGAACCGCCAGGCTGCCGTCTTGGCATGGCAGTCTTGTGCGTACCCCAGGCAGCTGAATAGCCCGTCCCGCATGGTCGCGATGCATATCGTCAAAGCGGCCAGGGTTACTTGGATGAGCCTACTCCAGAGTCGGCAGGCATGCCTGGCGCACAAGGATCGTTCGTAGGAGTCAAGGTTCAATTCAAGCCACATCGTGGTCGAAGGAGGCACCCTGTCAAATAGAAGGCTTCCAACGGCATTTCCAAACACATCCACGGCAACTGGCGAAGGCCCTCACGCGGGGCCTATTTCTTTGTGTTCTGAATCGAGTTAGGGCTTCTGACAGCAATCTGGAATTGGATTTCCAGTTGCACGCCAGAGAATTGAAAGTCCCTCCTGAGAGATCAATCAACACGAAAGGCACATGAGTGCCAGGTGAGTGGCTACACCGCCCCTGGGCGGCAAAGTGCGCTCCGCGCGAGGCTGAAAATGCTTCGGCGATGAAGAGACCCAGTAGTTAGTAGCACTTGGTCAAAGGCTCTTTCGGTTTGAGCCCACCGGGGGCTAATTACAACTGGCTGCCATTCAAGGAGAATGAAATGACCACGAAGAAACAGCTCACGGCTGAACAGACTGCCGTCCTCAACCTGATGGTCAATGGAGCATTCAGCTCCATCGCTATCCATGCCATTGGTGACCGTGTCTCCAAAGGTATTCACAGGATTGCAGATGCAACTCAGTTTGCAACCGACAAGACTGCTTATGCTGCGGGCACTGCGCAGATCTGCGCCATCCCGGCCGCCAAGCACATATGGACTGGGATCACCGGCCTCTTCGCCAAGAAGACGGCCGCAACTCGTGCCTCCATCTAAGACAACTCAACGACGCAAACCGGGCATGGGAACTGACTGGCGACAGGAAGCCCATGCTTTGTAGTCCTGCGAACCAGATCACTCAGAGTCTATTCGCACCTAACCGGCCCCCGTGGAGGGGGGAAGGAGTAGTTATGTTTACTGAGACAAATCTGTTGAGCGTCAATGCAGACGCTCTGAGCACTAACCAGAACGATGAGCTACCGGGATGGAATGTTCCCAGTCACATGGCGTTCCATATCGTCTTCGATGGACGCCTGGACATCAATGGCAAATTGAATCCGGTGATTCGCCGGCCTCATCGGGACACATCACGACCGTATAACCAGCGCCGTGACTTTATGGCGCATGAGAGTCGCCAGATCCTCGATGATCGCATGCCCGATGGTGTTGAGTACGGCATCGTTACTTTTGAGGGTGGAAGCAAGGCTGCACGCGAAGAGACGCGCAGAACGGTCGAGCATCTCTCTCGCGGTTGGACCGACAATGGCAAGCGCTTTCGCTGCGTCTATGGACACGCGGCGGACACCGGATTCATGCTCTTCGTTGACGCTAGGAGCAGCATCCACGGCCCGGACGATCTGGGGATCCATATCTCCAGCGACCCAAAGGCGGCCAAGCGTGTGCGCCGATTCTTCTCTGCACATTCCCTGATGCTGAAAGGCCGGGTCATTGACCGGGCCAAGTCTCCGCTGGGAAAGCAGTACGCGGTGCAGATGGAAGACGGGTGCCTCTTAAGCGTTTTGGACTTCGATATGAGTGTGCTCGATGAGCGCCAGCGCGCACTCAAAGAGGGCTCATGCGTCTGCCGCATCCCCGGCTTCGACGGGACTACGGCCACCTTCGGTGGGCCATGGGGACAAGGCAAAGGCATCGCTCACGACAATTCCCAAGTCTGGATGTACGACCTCGTCGTCTTCGACTCGAAGAAAGAAGTCGTCTTCACCGGCAAGGATCACAGCGTCTACTTCGGCGTGCTTTCGCATACAGGATTGCATCCGTTCCGAATGGATTTGCAAACCATGACCAACAGCGGTCTGTACGAGGAGCATCTGGCCGTTAAGGCCGGGTTGAATCGTATGGACGAGCTAGCCGAGCTTTACTCTGGCGATGACGAGGACGCGATCATTGCCGACTTTGCTGCAACAGTGAAGGCGGTCGATTCGGCTGCCGATACGGATAAACCGGTCTGGCCGTTAATCCGAGCCATTCACTTGGATCATCAGAGCAAAACCATGCCGGCATTGATGCGGCGTATGTTCAACCATGCAACGGAGGAGTCCGTAGATATTGCGCGCGGGCGCATCCTGCTGCCCAATGGCTTCAGAGGATACGCATTTCCCAATCCGCTGGTAGACGGCCCTAATGGCCTGCCTGACTTGTCAAAGGACACCATCAGCGGCATACGGGAAGGCCTGCCAAGCGTATGCGCTCCCGATGCGCCCGAAGGACCGATTGGCGTGGGGCGTTCTCCCAACACCAACTCCAGCGAAATCGTCGAAGTGTGCAACATCCATCTCCCTGAACTGATGCACTTCAAGGGACAGGGGCGTGTGTTCTTCGGCGCTGATGCTGGCAGCATTCTCGGCAAATTAAACGGCGGAGACATGGACGACATGTTGTTCGTTTTCTGGGGCGCAGAGTATCTGGAGAAGTTTCGTCAGATGCAGTACCCTGTTCAGCCGCGAATCAAAGATCAGATGGTCAAGGCCAAGTCTGGGCAGACCAAACTCAATGAGGCTCGCTGGAAGGGTATAGGCGACAAGTGGACGCCATGCGTCTTCTTCGAGCAGTTGAAGGAGTTTGAGCACGGCTCCGAAAGCCTGGGCCGCATCATCAACCTCATCTGGATCGACACGCTGTTGTCGGGCGAGCACAAACCTGCGATTCGCGCTTGCCTGGAGGCCAAGCGGTATGTGTTGCCGACGAATTTCAATCCACCCAGTTGGGAGACTCTTGGCGGCTATCTCGGTGACAATGTGCTTGCTGCAGTTGGCGAGTACGAGCGCACCGAGGCTGGATTTGTGAAGGTAGCTACGGCCTTCACCGATATCAAGGCGGATTTTGTTACCGCCAAGGCGGCATCCAATTCCGATCGTATGATCGACTGGCTGCAGATGAAGAAAGGCGACAAGGCGACGTATCTCGATCTTGTCGCCAATGCGATGGAGGCTCTCAAGACTCCAATTTTCCCACTGTGCTTTGCCTCCAGAATCCCGAGGGATCGCCAGGAAGCCGGCGACTACGTCCTGGTAGAAACCAAACTATGTCGCGCATTGGCCACTCTCCGGCTGCGGCGCGATCAACTGATCGAAGACAATCGGCAACTGGAGCACCTCATCAAGCGTCCGCTGGCAACGGCGCTGCTCGATCGGTATCCAGTCGATGATGCGATTCTGCGCATCATCGCCGAGCTGACCTACTGGTGGCGCGAGCAGTTCGACAGCGCGAGGAGACAATTCGGTGGAACAATCCAACCGGAAACCTTTCAGCGTGCTGCTTACGGCTACTCCTCATTGATGGAAGTGGAGTTGCCGGATGGCAGAATCAAGCTGGAGGAGATCCACCAGCCTGGTCTGATCGACCTCTACACAAATCAGTTCTCGGTTTCAGGAACGGTCTTCAGCGTGAGTGGAAGTCCGTGGTCCGTGGAAACCCGGCGAAAGATCGGGATTCACCTCGCGAACACTCGCTATACCGATGATAGGGAACCACGTCTCGACGACGATGGCTTCACCATGTCGGTCAGCGATGGCATTCTCATCAACGAAATACTCCACGACATTCTCGATGCCGAGGAGGAGATGGGATTGACTGGCCAAGTTGAATTCATCGACCTGAACGGCTATGCCCGCAAGAAGCTTGCCAGCGGCGACAAGATGCTGGTTAAGGCGGAAGGCGGCCACATCTTCCACCTGAGCAACGGCCGCGAGTTATCGCAGCGGCCCAACCCAATCATCCCTGATGGTTCCTACATGATGTCCGACAAGGGCGTCATCCGTGTCGCGGATGCCGTCCCTGAGCTGAAATCGAACTTCAAGTCGCAGCACGTTGCTGCCCTGGCTGCCTGCGGCTTTGAGTTTGATGAGGACTCAGGTCTCTAGCATTTCACTCCTTCACAACACAGCCGGTTCGGCCCCGTGCAACAAGGCCGAAAGGGCAGAGTTCATGCTGCCCTTGATGGGTCATGCCCATCCTGATGACCGGGTTCGCCTGGGAATCGGCTGAGTCAGTGTGTCCAAGCGGGACTTCTTGTCTGATCGAGGCTTACAACCCCGAGGCCATGAATAGCCGAGAGGACAATGCAACTGACGCTTACAACTTGCCGCCAGCAAAAAGGCTGCGAATAGCCGCTATGTCCCGAAGCTTTCAGCTTCGGATACAGGCATGTGAGCGAGGCTTTCGACAAGCGTTTGGTAGTCGCTCATCAACTGGTTACATGGGCACGACAGAACTACGGTCACTGTCATTTGTCCACGCTGCGGACCAGAGCCTTGGAGCGTAGGACGCCTGGAGAAGAATGCCTCGTAGGAAACTACACAACCAAGCAGACAATCAAGCACTTAGTCCAACTCGTGCGGATCAACTGCGGTCTGCCCGACAGAAGGGGCAACACACAAAAGAGCAATGGCAGGCGTTGCTCGAACAGTGCGACCACAAGTGCTTGTGCTGTGGCGCTAAACATAGCTGGAGAAATCCTGTCTGTAAAGAGCACATCGTGCCTATCAGCAAGGGCGGCTCTGATGGCATTGACAATCTTCAGCCTCTTTGCAGGAAGTGCAACTCCGCCAAGGGGCAGTACACTATCGATTTCATGTTCCTCATTCGGCTTTGCGTGTGGCCCGCGTAGCGAGCTTTGCGTGCGCGTGTGAGGTTTCTTGTGTCAGGCAGGACGAAGAACCCTGGTCTCTCCAGGGTATGGCAGTGGTCTCCAGCACTTCTCGCTGTTGAAGATCTTGCCGAGCCAGGAACGCTCGACTCATGAGCCGTGGTTCTACCTGTGGTGTATTCTGTGCCGCGATTCTGCGACGAATCCCAAACATTTGAACGGATCTCCCAGAGGAGGGGAGAGCCATGCTTGAATTCCTTGGCTACATCCTTGCACGCGTCATTGCCGGTGTCGTTACCGCGCTGATCCTCTCCGTCATTCTCGACAAGCAGCGCACAGCGGGCGTCGTTGTCGCCACTTGTTAGCAAGCGTTTTGTCTCGCCTTCCCACGAATCACATGGGCAAGGTCTTCCATTCAACGCAACGCGTCTCGTTCAAGGAGAAAGCCATGCCTTCCGGCGATGTTTACATCATCACCCCCCCGAAGGATTCGTCGTGGATCTCGGTGGCATCTCAATGGGCTTCCACCTGACTGTGGGAGCATAGCGATCTGATTCCGCTCCTGCTCTCTGAATGCTTGCTCGCTGCGGTAATTGTCGCCATCTTCTATTGGCGGGAACATCGTTAGGCAATATGGCGGTCAAGTTCTCGACTTAATCACCGCCGTGGCCAGGGTACACGTCGAGGCCAGGATATTCATTCACCGCCGGGAGGAAGATTGAACCCGCGCTGAATCCCTCGTTCCGCCGCACATTGCCCGTCGAAGCCTACATCCATCCTGCGGTAAACCCTTCACAATTCAACCAAGCAAATCAGGCTTTGAGGAGAGCCTCGCCCATGCTCGCACACGCTCAACAAAGGTATTCACGCAACGTCCATTTCCGTTTCGTTGCAGCTCAGGACTTCCTGATCAGACATTCTATGCCGCGGACGCCCCAAGTGATCGGGTCTGCCGACAATATGCTTGCTTACTCAACCGGGTTAGTCGGCCGGAAGTAGTCTCTGCCGGCTCAACCGCAAACTCTCTCGATGGTGATCGAGCCATTCTTTTCCTTCGCGCTCCACCGCGATGGACGCCGGGCAGGTTTGCCTCCTTGACTGCCCGGCGAGTTTTTCGATCAACGCGGATAGAAAATGCGGCAATCAAGCGAAACATCTCAGCTATTTCCGGCATTTTTATCCGCCGCCAACCCGAGGCCATAGCCGTCGAAATCTCCTGCGAATCCAGTTTTGCATCGAGGTTCGGGTTTTTGTATGCGAGGGGGCGGGACATCCCTAGAGTTCCGATCGAGTCTTGATACTTTCGACACACTTTGGCTGTTTTTGGGCAGTGGTTTTCCCGCTCTAGTATAGGCAAACAGTCCCCAAGTGAATAATTCCCGATTCAACGCACTGATCTTTGGGATGCTTTCGGCACCCAAGAAGCAGTCAACTCATGCCGGTTTCATCTGGGCTTTTATCGTTGCTTCACAGAGAGGAAAACATGAGCACGACGATCATCGACCAATCCGCCGGTCCAATGCACCGTTGCGGCAAAGTGTGGGAAGGACTTCGCTCATTGGGAACCCGCGGCATCAGCACGGTCAACCGCTGGCACAGGCATCAGGATCAGAATGCGTTGGAGCGGTCGCTGGCTCGCATCATCGAAACAGCCAATGGCCATCGGGCCAAGGGATTGCCCAAGGGGGCGCCAGCTTACGTTGTGTTGCGCGATAAGGCCGATGCCAGGATTCAGGTCTTCGCTATGAAGTGGGGCGTGGACATCGCAATCATCAAGGCCCAGGCACCTGCCTTGGCTGATCTTGATAGCCTGTGCGTCCCGGACACGCAGATCCCGGCCGGCCTCAAGCTGCTAGCTGCTCTACTCGGCATGATCGTTTCCCTCGTGCTGCTGGGAGCCGCATCCGGTCTAGTCCACGCTGGCCACGATTGGGTGATGCGCTTCGTCGTCCGATAGTGTCTGTCTTTCCATCTTTCAATCCAACTGGAGAAAGCCAATGGCGGCATGGCTGCTGTGGTTCCTGCCTTCGTTTGAGGCAGGATTCTGGTCTGCCCTCATCGCTGGCAAACTCCGCGATCGAGGCAAGACACGCGAACTGCTTGTCTACGGGAGGCCTGCGCGGACGTGTCTGCCGGTCATCGACGAGCGGCTGCGCAAAGCCGCGGGAACGCCGACGAAGTCGCAGGCTTTCGTGGCCGGACGGATTGCCGCCGGCCTGCGCTGGCTTGCCAACACGCGGGCAATGGATTACGCAATCCTGCTCGGACTAAGGCGGGTCTGGCCAAAAGGCAAGACCATGTCCACGGAGGTGAAAATGTGCCTCTGATCTACAAGCTGCTGCTCATAGCCCGAGCGGTAGCACTCTCTGTATCGGCCATCTACAAGGCCTACCAGAAGAAGCGGGAGGACACCAATGATTCTGACTCCGTCTAATACCGGCAATCTTGTCGCCGGCGCCGGCCTAGGCATCTTTGCCTGGAGCGCATTCCTGAAAGCCGACAAGATTCCGTGGCTCAAGAATCTGCTGACCACCAGGCGCAAAGAATTCACTCTGGATTGGATCGACAGGAACAAGGGCATCAGCCTGCTGGGTCTGGAGACAATCAATCTGGGCATCCACGGCATCCTCTCCGCGAACGCCGTCATTTTCGCGTTGGGCAATACCCTACTCAACATCTTCATGCTGTGGGCGTATCTGCCTTTTCGCAAGATGCACGCAAGAAAGAAGCACGCTCACAACGTGCTGAAAGGAGTCGCATGAGCAAGCTTACATTGCTCGCTGTCCTCGGCCTGATCTACCTCGGTGTGCTCAGGCTTGCCTACTTCTTCATGGCCGTATTCATCATTCTGTTCTTCGGAATGACGACCTGGGAACTGATTCGCACATTCCGACAACCGGCGAAGCATCGCTTTGCCGCGCAGTAGCAATACATGCAGTTCAAAACAAGGAGCGATACACCATGAAGCTGATCTTTGGATTGTTGATCTTCGTTGCCGCCGTTGCAATCACCGGCGGCTTGTATCTGGCGATCCGCAAGCCGGATCAGAAGAAAGGTGATTTGGAGAGACTCGGCAGCGTATGCAGTCAAGTCGCCAATCGTCTTCAGCGGCTCGGCGACTACCTGGTCAGGCTCTACACAATCACTGTTGCCAGGATCATTCCCGGTGCCCGCAAGGAACGGACCAGCCTGCCCGAACAGCATAGCTCCGCGACCATCTGATCCAGTCGGGGCGCAACAACACCGCATGGAGAGAGGAGGCTGCGCCATGTATTTGAAGTTCCGTGTGAGCCGGGAGACTGCAAACGACTTCATCGATTTGTTTGTGAACCGGCTCGCCTACGGAGTCCAGGCAACAAGGCCGTTGCCGAACGGTTCGGTCCCGTACTATCTGGCGCGAGATTGGTTGACGAAGGCTCCAAAGCTTCTCGATGCGGATGTCGTGCGAATGCACTTGAATGGGGATCTCACCATCAATCTGTTCGCGATCAATCCAGAAACGCAACGCTCGAAGTGGATCGCCGTCGACGCCGACTTCGACGGCGCAATGCAGTCGCTCATTGAATTGCAGCAGGAGTTGAAACACGACGGCGTCGAAGCTGCACTTGAGCAATCGCGCCGCGGCGGTCATCTCTGGATATTCGGGGCCACACCACTGCTGGCCTCTGAGTTCCGCATCTACATTCACAACCTGGCGTTGCGGCTCGGAGTTCTGGTCAAATGCGGCCTCAAAGACGGCATTGAGATCTTCCCGCGTCAGGATCGTCTTGAAGAGGGCGAGTACGGCAACGCGCTCCGCGCGCCGCTTGGGGTCCATCGCAAGACGAATCTCCGGTACTGGTTCCCTGCAACCACACCACGACCAGAAGCGCAGCTTGCCTATCTCAAGCGACTGCCAAAGCTCACGGAGGCCAGGCTCAAGGCGCTCATTCATGGAATGAGTTTCCCGCAAGCGTATAAACCAATCGTCGCCGCTCCGTACATTCCAATCGCATCGCCGCCTGGACAGCGCGAGTTCCGGATTCTTGAACACGTCCGCACCACGCGCAGAGACAGCCGCAATTGGTGGGCAAAATGTCCATCCTGCACGCTGGTGGGACGCGATCGGGCAGGCGACAACCTTTCAATCCAGATCAAGGACTCACGCTTCTACAAGTGCTGGGCCGGCTGCACAAAGGATGAGATACGCGCGGCGCTTGGCCGGCCGATTCGCATAAAGCAAGCGGCGTAGAGAACATCGACTCACCGGAAATCGAGCATATGTACAACCCAACCTGATGGGAAGGAGCAGAGCATGAGCAAGTGCGTCAACAAAGTCATCTTGATGGGCCATGCCGGAAAGGATCCGCAGGTCCACATTCTGCCGAGCGGAACCCTGGTCAATCTGTCACTGGCCACGAGTGAACGCTTCAAAGACAGCCGCGGGGAATGGCAGGAACGCACCGAATGGCACAACCTCGTCGGGCACCAGAGGATTGGCGAGATCCTCCGGGACTACGTCAGGAAGGGCTCGCGGATCTACGTCGAGGGCGCCCTCCGCACCCGTTCCTGGGAGGATCGGGAGTCGGGGCAGCGCAGGTACCGCTCGGAGGTGGTCCTGACGGATATCAACCTCCTATCCCCGGCCATCGCTTCGAACGGCGCCAGCGAACCGGCACACGATGACAGCGGGAACGGCTACGCGCCTCAAGGGTTCAGTAACGAGCAGGAAATTGCGCGCGACGAAGTTCCCTATTAGGATGCGCCTCTTCCACGCATCTGCCGAGAGCGCCGCTTGGGGCGCTCTTAATGTTCTGTGCTCAGACATGGCTACTACATCACGCGAGTCAACGAAAGGAGTTGAGTATGGCGGCAACAGCGAAGCTCGCAGGAGCCGAGCGAGAGAAACTCTTTGCCCAGCTCGAAGTGCCATTCGATCCAGCTCAGGTCAAATGGCGGGTCATGCGCACCTCGAACGATGGGCGCTCGGGTCTGGTTCTTCCCTTCGCCGATCCGCGCGCCTACACGGACCGGCTCAACCAACTCTTTACGCCGGCAGGATGGACGCGCGAGTACACAATTTCCACTGTGCCGTCTCTGACCCGCGTGGACAGAGGGAAAGTGGTCGTAACCAGCAAAGTGCTGGTGGCGACCGCAGTGACTATCACGAGGCTGGGCAGCCATGTCGGAACCGGAGAAGAGTGGGCTGACCGGGAAAACGCGGTGACGGCAGCCGACGCACAAGCATTCAAGCGTGCCTGCAGTTGCTTCGGGCTTGGGCGCTATCTCTATTCCTTCGGTGAGGCATGGGTGAACCTGAATCGGCGTGGCGAACCCGTTGCGCTTCCTGTATTGCCGACATGGGCGCTGCCTCCGGGAGTGACCGCGCAGCCGATCAGCGGCCCTGCCGTCGATGTGCGCGGCCCTGTCGATCACCGGCTGACCTCCGAGATCGAGGCCTTCCGCAGCGTACTGGGGGCCGACATCTACGAAGAAATCCTCCGACGGGCAGGCCACACACGCGATGCGAGGACTATTCCAAATGCGGTGCGCCAGAAAACGGTTGTTGACTGGATGCAGGCAGCGGCGCGTGGATTTGAGCGGCTTCATGGGCTGGTCGAGGTAGCCGGTGACGCGCGGTTCATCGCTGCCATGGACAGCCTGAAGTTTGCCACCACTACTTGCCTTCCCAGTCTGGCGGCATTGAAGCAATTGATTGAGGAACTCGAATCCATCAGCGGCCAGCAAGTTGCCTAGCAGCGCCGCTCTCACCAGGAGGAAATCAATGTGTCAGGTCAGGCGGTTTCGCTCTGAACACAGCCTTGTCAGCATCCCAGTCGAGAAGGCCATCTATTGCCGGCACTGCCAGACAGTGTCGAATTCACTCCGTGAACGATGTGGCAAGTGTGGCAGCGAGCTTGTCCTGCATCTGGCCACGCTGGTCAACCAACCGCCCGCTGGTCCGGATTCGGGTCCAGCCGCGCAAGGCGGCATCGTTCCGGTTCTCCATCTGGAGCTGGCCAGGGCCGCGTAGTTCTGAGCAATGCACTGAAACCAAACAACTTAGAACGCATCGTTCCCTATGGGCAGCCTATTCGTCCCGAGATCGCCCGGACGAGAGGCGAATTTTAGAACCAAAGAAAGATCGGCTTGACATTTAAGTCAAGTAGAACTACCTTGTTTTATATGGCGTGAGTCACAACTATGGCACCCATTCCCGTTTTTGAGCCTGACGGACTCCTGCCATCGGGCGACTATGAAGTGTCGTTCGAGGAATTGCGCGAATCGATCCTGGTACTCGGTCCTGATGATTCCTCACACTATCCCAATTGGGATCGTGCTTGGCGGTTGCACCTCGTTGACAACCTTGAAATCCTGACGCGACAGCTATGGCAGGTTGGCATCCGGGAGATTTACGCAGACGGCTCGTTCGCCGAGGACAAAGATCACCCCAATGACATCGACGGCTATTTCGTGTGTGATCTTCTCCAACTCAGCAGCGGCGAATTGACGCGCCAGCTCAATTTGATTGACCCGTTCAAGGTGTGGACCTGGGAACCAGCATCGAGGAAGCCATATCGTGGCTATCCCAAGAAGCAGCTCCCGATGTGGCACCGGTATCGAATCGAGCTTTACCCGCATATCCCCGGCATGGGTATCGGTTGCGGAATCCTCGACCGGTATGGCAATGAATTGGAGTTTCCATCTGCGTTTCGACAATCGCGCCGCGATGGCAAGTCCAGAGGGATCGTGAAGATCAAATATGGAGGTCAGCCATGATTCGCAACGAGACGGAATACCAGGAAGCGTCAGAGCGCCTTGCTCAGGAGCGGCAACGCCTCGTCGAGCATAAGGCGAGGCTGAAGACGGCCGGCTTGGCGGAAGAGGAGATCAAGCGAGTGATAGACCCGTTCGAGTCCTTCCACCTTCAGCTCAAGGAAGAGGTGGAGAGCTACGAGAAACTGAAGCGGGGAGAATTTGACGAGCTTGATAACCTTCGCGGACTGGGGCACCTGCTGATCTCGATTCGCATTGCTCAAGGCCTCTCGCAAAGAGACTTGGCCAAGAGACTCAATGTGCATGAATCCCAGGTATCCCGAGATGAGCGGAACGAGTATTTTGGCATAACGCTGGAGCGTGCGATTCGGCTGCTTGATGCGCTCAATGTAAAGCTGCGCACGCAGGTTGAAATTGTGGCCGATCGGGAAGCAGCAGTCGCCTGACCGTTCAACTTCCCTCACAGGTCGATTAGCCGATTCAACAACTGACTTATGCCAAACGCCAGGAATGGGTCCGTTTGCATTCGACAGTCGCTGTTGACGTGCGGCTTCGAAGATCGCTTGCCAGTTCCCCGCGAGAAACCTCAGCATCCCTGTTGCCTCCGTACTTACCGCCACAACTGATCGCAGTCCGCTGTAATCCCGATCTCTATCCAACAGAGAGGAAGCCCTATGGCACGCAGTGCTGCGCGTTTGAAGATGGGTTACTACCCGCTCCCGGAGAGCGAAGGCGCCAAACTTCGCGAGCTTCTTACCTTCACAGGACCGGCATCTGTGGTCGATCCATGCGTGGGTCAAGGCACAGCTCTCGACCTGCTGACCCAAGGCGCGAATGTGCGCCGCTACGGGGTTGAACTCGACGCCGAGCGAGCAATGGCAGCGGGCGCCAAGGGCATCGAGACGATTCAGGGCAATGCCTTTGATGCAATTGCCAAGCCCGAGTCATTCTCGCTGCTGTACCTGAATCCGCCTTACGACTCTGAGATCGGTCCATTGGCAAACAGCCGCATGGAGCGACTGTTCCTGGAGCACACCTTCCGGTGGCTGGTAATGGAGGGCGTGCTGGTGCTGGTCATTCCGTTCGAGCGCCTGCATGAGTGCGCCGGCGTACTGAGTTCGCACTTCACCAGGCTGAACATCTTCCGCATGACCGACGAAGAATCGGTTCGCTTCCGGCAGATCGCGGTGCTTGGTGTTCGCCGGAATGTGCGGGGAGTAGCTGTCGAAGAGGCAAGGCGGCAGCTTCAGCGTATCAGCCCCTATGGCAGCTTTCAGGCGTTGCCAGAGCTGGCGCCGGAGGCGTGCGAACCATATTCCGTTCCCCCGACAGGCGAGGCCGCGCTGAGTTACCGCGGGCTGCCGTATGACCTGCTGGAAGATCTGTTGCCGCTCTCAGGTGCATGGAAGCAGACGTTGCCCTTTCTGATGCCACGCGAGGACGTGGCCACTGGTCGGCCGATCACGCCGCTGCATGGAGGCCACGTTGGGCTGCTGTGCACGGCGGGCCTGTTGAATGGCGTCTTCGGCCAGGGCGATGACCGGCACATCGCGCGATGGAGATCGGTCAAGCATGTGACCACCTTCGTCGAGGAAAACGGCGATGAGCAAATCATCCATCACCGGGAACGGTGGGCAAACGAGTTGCGATTGGTTTATGCCGATGGACGGACTCTGAAGCTAACCGAGACGCCGGCGAAGCCGGAAGGAGAGGCCGATGCAGAATGCGCACCTGAGGCTCGGGTTGCTTGAGTATCACCGCATGACGGAGAAGACCTCGACGCGGATACGGTTGCGGGTAGACCGCTATGTAGGAGAAGACGAACAGGCGCATCTCATCAGCGTCTTCGGCAACGATTCCGATGTTGGCGCGATTACGGCGGCGGTTCACGAGAAGGCCACGTTTACGCTGACTTTCACGGATGGCGAAGTGAAGGAGGTCTCTCTCGGCGAGCACGCCTCCTCCTACAAGGGCGCTGTGAGCTTGCCGGACCGTAAGCATCCCGTGCGACACCTGGTGGCCGTCTCGGAAGCACTCTACACGAACGGAGGCGTGGGACGGACTATTCTGCTTGGCTATCAGCGCGATCAAGCCTGGGCGACGCTGGTGAGCTTTCTCGGACTTCCCGCCGAGCCGTCGTGGGCCGAGCACGTTCTCAGCGTCGTCGAAACGGAAGAGCGCATCAAGCCACTCGACGGCATCGGTTGCCAGCCAGTGCTGATCTCCGCGACGACTGAAGAAATGCTTGAGTGGATCGGGGAGGGCTTGCGCTCAAAGACGCTAAGTATTCCAGTCAAAAATGGCCCGATTCACTGGCCGCAACTTCCCTTACGAATATCTCAGAATCCATCCCCAAAGAACTCTGCAACCGCCTCATTTTAGTACCATAAACGCCCTCCGATTTGCCCGTAAACAGCGTATAATCAAAGCAGTGGCATTAACAGGAGGGTGAACGAAGCATGACCCCATGTGAGCTAGCTTCCAAGATTTCCAGCCTGCCTAATCGAGCCCCAATCACAGCCGAACTGACGAGACTTTTGCGGCGTCTTGACCCAAATAACCCTGCCGGCACAAAACTTCCCAACCTAAAGAAACATTGGCTTGGCTGGCTAACTACGTACGAAGGACCAAAATACTATCGCCGCAAGGATTCCATCCGGACTGCGCAATTTGTATACAACCACCTCCTGGCGCCCGAAATGGTTCTGTGGTTAGGAGAAGCGTCTGGAGTCTCAGAGACTGTGGTTCGGAATGCCCAGAAAGCCGCTTGTTCTGTGCAACCCAATCCTGCTACCCGATGTGCTGCAATCCGGAAGATTATTCCTTGGAAGATCATCGAATATAGGCTCAACAAGCCGACCGTAGATCATTCTTTGCCAACGGGCACAGAGCAGATAGATAGTTTTATCCCGCGCTCGTTGACTAAGGATTGTGTTTACACAATCGTCGAAGGTTCTCAACTCGACCGCCTTTTTGAAGATGGGCTTGAAGTTCATCGGGAGGAGAGGAGGCCGTGGGTGACAGCAGAGAAAATGTTCTATGATGCTCGCGCTGCTAACAAATATCTGCCTGTACTGTTCGGCGACGCTGCGCACTGTAGCCGCCTGTTGTACTGGGGCCTGCTAACAGATGTTCACGTGCAGAATGGCGCAACTAGTTTTTCTGTGGATAGGCTCAGAAAGATAAGAGGTAAGCATAAGACGCAGGAATTGGTACTTCGCAGTTCCCAAGAGAATATAGCTCCTAACTTCATCAGGCCGTACGCGATCTGTATGACGCCCAAATTCCTAAATCAGAAAGACGTGGGCTAACGCCCGGTTAGGAGTCTGTCCTCATGAAGAAACTATATTTTCTGCGTGGTCTCCCTGCATCCGGAAAGACTACTTGGGCAAAGAAGAAGCTAGCCACTCTGAACCGGGATGGGGTGAGAAGAGCTGTCCTAACTAACAAAGATGCAATACGGAAGCGACTTCGCGCAAAGGGCATAAACAGCGAAACTAGGGTCATTCGCAGGGAGACCGAACTTGTCACAAAGGCGATGAAGGCTGGGTTGCAGGTCGTCATCGACAACACCCACTTCCACCCGCCTCATGAACTTCGTTATCGGCAACTCGCGGACGAGTACGGTTACAAGTTCGAGATCAAGAGCTTCACGCATGTCTCTGTCGAAGCGTGTGTTCGCCGGGATCTAAAGCGGCGTAATTCTGTGGGGGAATGGGTCATCCGGGATATGCACAGCAAGTATCTGAGCCAGCGCGTCAACGAGCAACAAGAAAAGAACGTAATGAGAGCGCTTCTCATCCGTAGTCCGCACATCGAAAAGATTCTTGATGGAAAGAAGATATGGGAAATCCGGGGATCAAGAACCGATGTTCGCGAACAGGTTGGCCTGGTCCGCAGTGGTTCTGGCACAATCATCGGCGTGTGTGATGTCGTCGATTGCATTCCGATACTTACGGACGAGCAGTCCCGAAGGAATGCTCGAAAAGCAGGTAGTAAGCCGAGTGAAGTGAGCCTTGGATACTACAAGAATACTTTCGCATGGGTTCTCGCAAATCCTCAATATCTGAAAGCACCGGTCCCTTACAAGCATCCGACTGGAGCTATTATCTGGGTCAAGCTTGATGCTCAAGTCGAAAAGGCTGTTCAGCGTGCCGTAAAGCATTAGCCAGGGACCAGGTGCCACGATTCTCCCCCCGGGGGATCTATAGGTGATTAAGCCGTCTGTTCCTGAGCCGCAATCCAGAGGCTGATTCCCTTACAGCGTGTGTTCCGTCGCCTCTTGCATGTTCTGCAATTCCCGTCTACACAACCACCAACCCAGATTCCACGAGGTATCTCCATGGAGACCACCTTCGACTACTTGCGCGCCCACGCGGCCGAACTCGGCTCGCGCATTCTCGAAACCTACCCACCGCTTCAGAGCACGAAGGATACCGTTGCGCCGCGCATTGCAACGCTTCTGCGAAAGGCGCTCCCCGCCCAGGCGCTTGCCATCACCGGAACCGCGAAGTACTTGCGCAAAGCCAAGTCAGCGCGGATTGTTGCCGAATGCGGAGCCGGCAAGACCTATATGGCGCTGGGCACGATCCATGTGCTGGCGGATGGGGAGCCAAGCGCCACGCTCGTGATGTGCCCTTCGCACATCACGCACAAGTGGGCGCGAGAAGCGCTGCTGGCTGTTCCGCGCGCCAGGACTTTCCTGATTGAGGACATGCGCAACGGCGGCGATCCGAAGAGACCGCATGGCATCTGCGAAGTCAAACTCCACAAGGGCAGGATCATGTATGAGGGTATGCGCCTCTCGCTCGCCGAGTTGCGGCGCATGGGCCGCAAGGGGTGGCGTAAACGTTGCTCAGCACCTGCGTTTTTCATTACCGGCAAGGACAAGGGCAAGCTCGGCTACTACTGGGATCATGCCTACCTCAAGGCGAAATCCGGGCCGAACTTAGGGGGAGTGATCAATCCCGACACCGGCACCGCGATCATGGATTCGGAGAGGCAGAAGCTCACCCATCTCGACTTCGTCAACAAGATCAAGCTCTCGGAATCGCTGACTCTGTCGCATGGCGGAACAACGCGCTACTCAGCACTGTGGCAGGCCGACCGGGAACGCATTCAGCGCATGGCGCCGATTGAGTACATCGGCCGGTACATGGGCGGTTGGTTCGACTTCGCCATTGCAGACGAGCTGCACCAGTTGGCCGGCGACACGGCGCAAGGCAACGGCCTGGGTGTATTGGGGCGCGCGGCCAAGCGGCTGATCGCTCTCACCGGCACCTTGATGGGCGGCTACGCGGACGATCTATTCAACATCTTCTACCGGATGGAGCCGCGCACCATGGCCGGCGAAGGATTCGCATACGGCGGCCAAGGCCGGCGCGACTTTCAGCAGCAATACGGAGTGCTTGAGACCATCGAGAAAGTGCGGGGTACGGACAATGCCTGCTCGCGGGCGACCAAGAAAACGATCCAGGTTCTGAAGAAGCCGGGTGCGTCTCCGCTCCTGTTCGGCAAGTTCCTGATGAATACGACGGCTTTTCTCTCGCTCGAAGACATTGCGGACAACCTGCCGCGATACGACGAGAGCGTGCTTTCGGTTGAAATGGATCACGAACTCGCCAAGGCTTACGAGGAACTTGAAGAAGACATCCGGGCCGCGATGCGGGCGCATCGGGGCAACAAGAGCCTGATGGCTATCCTGCTCAACACGCTCCTACTCTATCCGGACCATCCCTACGGATTCGAGGACATCTGGGCGCGCGCTTTTGACCCGCAGACCAAAGAGTATGTGCGGTTTCTGGTGACGACGCCGAAGAACCTCACCGAAGATCATCTCTATGCGAAGGAACGCGCCCTAATCGCCGACGTGCGCGAAGAACTCCGGCAGGGCCGCCGTTGCCAGGTGTACGCAACCTATACGGGCGAGAAGGATGTCACGCTGCGGCTGGAAACTGTTCTGCGGCAAGCAGGGTTCCGGGTTGCTGTTCTCCGATCCTCGGTTGCTACGGACAAACGCGAGGAGTGGTACGAGCGCCAATTGAAGGCTGGAGTCGAAGTCGTCCTTTGCCACCCGAAACTGGTGGAAACAGGGCTCGACTTGCTTGCCTTTCCGACGCTGTATTTCTACGAGACCGGCTATTCGCTGCATACCCTGCGCCAGGCTAGCCGGCGCTCCTGGCGCATCGGCCAGCGGCACGATGTCCGGGTAAAGTTCGTTACCTATCCGGGCACGATGCAGGAAACCTGCCTCCGTCTGATGGGCAAGAAGATGCTCGTCGCACTCATGATGGAGGGCAAGTTCTCGGGTGAGGGCCTGCAATCGCTTGATACCGACGAAGACCTGATGAGCGCGATGGCGCGCGAGTTGGTTGAGAAAGCAGGAGTTGGGGAATCCGCGGACAAAGTGTGGCGCGAATTGGACCGCGAGCGGGGCCAGTTGCTGCCACAGCCACCGGCAGTGAAGGTCGAAGAAGATGACAATCCCGTCTTTGACTTATCTGCCAGTGAATCCACCAGTCTACCCGCGGAGCGAGCCGGTATTCATCTTGTTGAACCAACTGTGAGCACAAGAGTCCACAAGAAATCCTCGCCGTGGTCCACGGGCACAGAGCCTGCCGTGCAGCTCAGCCTCTTCGGTTGAAACTGCGCGCTGCATGTCATTCCTTCCATTTTCTGATCCTTGAGGAGAACTGCATGTCAAACAAAGGTCGTCGCTCCCAGACGTTCGTTGAGCGGACACTGGCGTTGCTCGAAGAGAGGTTCCCCTGGCTCGGCAAGGACAATGACGAACCAGTCAGTGGGGCCAATACTGTCGATGAGTTGGCTGACTTGCATCGAATCCTGATCGACCAGCGTAATGCGAAGGATCGTAACGAACAGCATTCAGATCAGTAGTCCGCCGGGGGCCGCCGTTGCTGTCGAAAGAAACTGGTTGGCTTCCTATTCATGGCTCTTCCCAATGACTACGAACGGTGGTAGCGGAGCCAATGGGAGAATCGTTCCAGCGATACCGGCTATAACCGTTTCGCAATCAAAGGCAAGGAAAAGGGTCGGCGTGTGCTGGCCGTTTTTCTTGGTGGAGACATTCCATGCCGAAAGGACCGTTTCTTCCTTCGGAGTTTATGCCCACGAAGTTCTCGACGGCTCAAGACAAGGCTGAATTCGGAAATACGTTTTTGCACTTCATCGAATCAGAGTGGGCACGAACCGCCTTTTCCAAGAGCTTATACAACCGCCTCTCGATGTGCTTCTCGCATATAGCTCATTACGATGCCGCCGGATTTTATGAAACGTGGTTCACGTCGGACGCCGACCGGCTGCGATTCTTGCGTCACACGGTCGCCTGGCCGTGCTGGGGCGACCCAGAGTACACGTTTTGCGATGTCGAGCGCGCCATCCAGCAAGAGATTCGTAAGCACAACTATCTTGCTCGCTATGAATTGCGAGCCGCCGAGGCCGTGCGCTCCTCTGAAATGGAGACCCTCAAGAGGCTCGAGGCGAAATATCGACCGGTTGCTAATCAAGCGCCGGCTGAGGATTTGGTACGGCAGGTTCCACCAGCATCCACACAGGAAGTCGCAATCAAGAGGCTGCCCCTACAAGCCAGCCTCTTCTGATCACAACATTGGTTCAACTTGAATCTGCAAACAAGGAGATGAATCGCAATGTCCAGTCTCAAAGCAGAAGTTCTGTTACGTGAGTTCAGCTACAACGGCGTTCGCATCCCCGATCCGGCGCCGCAGATGACCGTCGACCAGGTTCGCGACCTTCTCACGCCAACTTACCCGGAGATTGCAACCGCAACCCTCACGGGCCCGGAAGACACTGGAACCATGCTGCGCTACACCTTCAGCCGTGCCATCGGATCGAAAGGGTGAGCCGTGCCCGCGTCCACAATCTCGAAAGAAGAACTGGTGGAGTTGTTCCTCAAGAAGGCCGCGGAACCGCCTCCGGAAGCCAATCTGATTCTGGCGAGGTACCTCCGATGCAGAGAATCCTGCGATCTCGCAAACGCAGTTTCAGAAGCAATAAGCCGGCATGTGACGACGGGAACCCATCGGCTCCCGACGCCGCCGGATCTGCTTCCGCCGCTGGGGTAGCGACTCTCGCCCCAGCGTTTCGCCAGGCGTTGCCGTCGCTCGCCGACGTTCGCGCCGAGTACAGCCACGAGGCCAATGCCGAACTGGTCTACGAACTCTGCGCCACCCTCGTGCGCGAAGGGTTGGGGACTCCGGAGACCTGGAAGCACTCCGGCGGCAACGCCCTCGCGTTTGCTCAGCACGCCATAATGACCGGCATTGGCGCGGAGCGGGGCGACCTGCTTCAGCGCAATGTCGAATATCACCTTGAGGTGAGCGACGTGCTAGGACGGGCCGGCAGCGATGCGTTGCTCGAAGGCGGTCAACTCGCCGTCACCGTCGAGTGCAGCGGAGCGGGCTACCTCAAGATTGGGCCGGCAATCGATGCACTGGAGGCGGAAGCGGAGGGGCTGGGTGCGGCATTCTATTTGGCATTGACCCATGCGCTCTATCGCGTCATGAGGATCTACAACCATGACGATGCGCTCATGTATGAGGAGCGAATGCGGGAATATGCCGACCAAGACGATGAAGAGAGCCGCGGTCAGTATGAGTTCCCCGAGGTCGAAAAGGCGTTGCCGGAGTGCATCCGGAAGACGCTGAAACGCGAATGTCGTGATTGGAAGGTGCGCGACCGCGAATTGCTGCACAGGTTCTCCACAGGGAGCTATGCCACCTGGATCGAACGGCTGCGACGCATCGAACGTCTCTCCCGGCTTCGTCTCAAGCAGTCCAGGGATTACATCGAAGCTGGTCAATACGATGAGCCCCCACTGCCGTCCTTGCTTGTCACCTTCAAAGAGCATGACGCCATCACGGCCTGCTTTGACGAAGAGGGCCAATACATGATGGAGGGAACTGCCGAGCCGACCATGTGCGTTGTCTTTTCGCCGCGAAATGCGGATGAAGTTCGGCACGCACTGCGGGTCGTGGAACGGTTTGTCGCGCTCAATTGCGAACTATTTCAATTGGTCGAAGCGATTCAGGATTGGGAGAAACGGGATGCAAGTCCATGTATCGATCGGGGAGAACCATCGCTTCGAGCTGCGTGAGGCGCTTTTAGTCTACCGTGACCGGCAAAGCAGTTTCATCACCCGCCACGATGTGACCGCTCACAAGGACGCACCGCCCACTCTCGGTCCGGCACAACCGCTCACTGTGGCATTTATCGAGTCTATGGTGCGCTCCCTCAGCGGCAGCGTCGAGGCCGAAGTCCTGCCGGCGAATGTTCTTGCCAAAGCTGACCGAATGATCGCCTGGTGGACTCCGACGCAACGCCGCCAGATGTTCTACGAGAACTCCGAGGGAAAGGCAGCGGAGTTGAGCGGCTGCATTTTCCCGCAACCACCCCTGGTATGGCGGGTTTCGAATGGCGAACTCACTATTCGTGCGCTCACAGAGAACATGCGGCCGGAGAGTTCGACGAAGCTCGCTGTCGCGCCGTTCTGGAACTTGTCCGACGACGGGCGCGTTTGCACGGGTACCATGCGGCGCCCGGACAGTGTCTCGGTGGGTGCAATGCCAACCTGGGAGCGCGCCTTCTACGAGAGCGCCTTCACGCACGCAAACGTCGGACGCCTGACTCGCCATGAGTGTGGATTCGAGGGACTGTGGGCCGGGCTCGCTGGGAAGCGCCAGCGGTTCCCGCTCCAAACACTTATTGTCTTGCCTCAGACGCTCACGCAGTTCGTCTGCGGAGAGAGGGGCTAAGATGCGCATCGAGCACACTCTTCCTCGCGACCTGCTCGGTCAGCGGGCGGTACGCGTTCTGGTTGTCGGAGCGGGCGGGACCGGCAGCGCCATCGTTATGGGCCTTCCCTATCTCGACCAGGCGATGAGGGTCTGGGGGCGCTCATCCGGATTGGAGGTGGTCATGATGGACGCCGATACCGTCTCCGAGACAAACTGCGTGCGTCAGCCATTCTCGATCTCAGATATTGGGCAGAATAAGGCGACCGTCCTGATCAATCGCATCAACCTGTTCTGGGGTACGCGGTGGCGGGCCGAGCCGGCGAATTTCAATGAACGGACGCTTGATCGACTCAATGACGCCTCGCTCGACCTTCTTATCGCTTGCGTGGACACGCGCGCGGCACGAGGCATCATCGAGCGGGCGTTGACAAAGACCAGAAACCGGACAGCGTACTGGCTTGATCTCGGCAACAACGCCGCCAGCGGCCAGTTCGTTCTCGGCCAGCCATTGAACGCGCGCAACCGGAGGAAAGCCGGCCGGCTGCGGACCGTGAGTGAGCTGTATCCCGAAATCATCGACGCCGCGGCTGGTGAAGACCCGCTGCCCAGTTGCTCCGCCGTCGAGGCGTTGGATCGCCAGGAACCTTTCATCAACCAGACTCTGGCGTCGAGCGCGCTGGCCATGCTGGCGCGGCTTTTCCGCTACGGAAAGCTCACGCATCACGGCGGCTTCTTCAACGCGCAAAGTGGACTCATGAGCCCGTTGCCCGTGGATCCCCAGCTTTGGTCGAAGACGCGGAGACGCGCTCGGCGGCCGTGATCCCGAAATCAACATCCACCAGGAGAGATATCCATGTTCAAAGAACTCGCACCAGTCCTGCGGGACCGCGCGGTTTTGCTGACGGTCACACTTGTCGACGCAGATCAGATTCGGGTGAATATTGTGCCGAAGAAGCTCAAAGACGACGACAATGACGCCCTTACCACTCCACTCAGCGTGACCGGCACAGCCGAAGAACTCGATACGGAGCTAGGGCGGACGATTGTGAGTTTTGTCGGGTCGCATCTCCAAATGAAGAACACCTTGGAGAAGGCGAAAGCTGAAATGGATGCGGCTTCCAAGGCGGCACAGGCGGAGGCGCGTGCCAAGTCGAAGACGCCTACCAAGGTATCGCCATCAAAGCCCGAATTCACCCAGCCCATCGAGCCAGTGAAGCCGGCTCCACTGCAGACCGTTGGTCTCTTCGACGTGCCGACACCGGCGACGACACCAACCGCTGCTTCAACCGAACGAAGAGCGCACTCGGAGTCTTTCATCGAAATTGACGATGACGAACCAGCGGAAGAGGCTGAAGATTTGGATGACGCGGCCTAACGTCCACTCGATGCCCTTTCGGGCCGACTAAGTTCTGTCTTCTGGTGGCCACCGATCCTCCCGAATCTCTGAAATTGGCAGACACTCACCTCAATGCGCGCGTTGGCGGAGATAACCGGCCAATAAGCTGGACCGCGCGATTGTGGGTTGCCGTAAGAAGTTATATTTTCTTTCAGTTGGGTTTTCTTCAGGGGGCGGGGCGCCGCTTCCTGCCAGCATCTTGGCGGATCGGAGCAGGAAGCGAAACCCGTGTGAGGTTACGATCCTCTTTGTCCCAGTGTCGGTTGCGCTGGAGCGGCTTGCTGCGGGCTGGGCCGAAGACTCGGACGAGATCATCTTACGCCGCTGCCCGGTCTGTGAAAAGGATTCGATCATTGGCCACGGGCGCCGCCGCAAACAGGCGCACGACGAGCATCACGATTGGATCAGGATTCGCCGCGGCCGTTGCGGAAGCTGCGGGACGACGTTCACATTCCTTCCGGTGTTCTCTCTCCCTTACACGCATTACAGCCTTCTGGCACGCTGCCAGGCGTTGCTGCGACGCTTTGTGGAGCAGTGCTCATGGGAGAAGGCATTGCCCAAGCTCCAGGATCCTGATCGGTTGCCGGATCCGTCCACTGTCCGGCGATGGTCGAGCGGATTGGACGGTTCTGATCCGGCGTCTTCCTTTCTCAGCCAGACTGTTTCCCGCGTAGCTCATTGGCTGATGCGCAGTCATCAGGCCGATGGCCAAGCGGGGCCGTTGCACTGGATCACTCCGGTTCTCAAAAACCTCTGGCCGTTGCGTCTCTGAGAAAAATTCTTTTGCCCACCATCCTTGCCTGGGAACGCCGGCGTGGTTCTCCTACGCTGGGCTCCGGAGGCGAAAAAGCACTGTGGGCGAAGACGTCGAAACACTCAAGCGGCGATTGCGGCTGCTGGATTATCTGCGGCAGCATAACTGGACTGGTCATCCCGCGAGTCGATCCGAGTTCGTCGGTCTCTGTCCGTTGCACGAAGAGACCCGGCCGTCGTTCTATGTCAACACACGCAAAGATGTCTTCTACTGTCACGGCTGCGGGCGGGGCGGCGATCTGATTCGCTTCGTCCAGTTATCGCGCGGCCTATCCTTCCGCCAGAGCCTGGCTTGTCTCGATCCGGAGATCACTTCGGAAGCTGATTCCAGCGCCGTGCTTGAGGAGGCCGCGGCGTTCTATCAGCAGCAACTGGATCGTCGCCTCGAGGCACTCGGCTATCTCCACGGGCGCGGAGTGCATGATGCGGCACTATTCCGGGAACTCGGCATCGGCTACGCGCCTGGTGGAACCCTGCGCCGATATCTGACCGCGCAGGGGCATTCGTTCGATGTGTTGCGAAGGCTCGGCCTCATTAACGCTCGCGGTGCGGACGCTCTCTATCAGCGCATCGTGTTTCCGTTGCGGCAGGGCGAGCACATCGTCAACCTCTACGGCCGCAGCATCGGCGCTGCCTTCGCCCATCGCTTCCTGCCCGGGAGCAAGGGCGGCCTGTATGCCTGGGAGAAGGTTCGCAACTGCTCCGAGGTGATCTTGGTCGAAGGACTATTCGACTATGCGGTGTTGCGTCAGGCCGGCTTTTCGAATGTGACCTGCTCGCTGGGCACGCATCTGAATGACACCCAGTTCGGCCAACTCTGTGAAGGCCAGCGCACTGTGTATGTCACCTTCGATGTCGATCAGAACCAGAGCGGCCAACAGGCTGCAGAGCAACTGGCTCAGCATCTTGTCGTGCACGGTATCTCGGCACGTCGCGTTCTGCTGCCTGAGGGTCATGATCCCAACTCCTTCTTCGTTCAGGGAAGAAACGCACACCAGTTCCAGTCGCTGCTGGAGGCCGCGCAGCCATGAAGTTCCGCGTCATCTGCCAGAAAACTTCATCGGGCGCACATAGTCCGATTCAAGTGGTCGTGCAATCCACCCGCAATGGTGTTGCATGGATCAATCGCTATCTGGATCGCGAGTATGTCCGCCGCCTCGCAGACAAGTCCCTCTACAGCTACGCGCACAGCCTGTTGCACTTCGTGCGCTGGTGGGAGAGCGTCCATCACACGGGCGATATCTCTGCCGCGGACCTCACCGAATCGACTCTGTTCGATTACGTACGCTTCCAGTCCAGCCTGCAACCTCCGCCTTCTGCCACCACTATCAACGACCGTACCGCCACTGCCGATCGTGCTATCCGCAATCAGTTCCCCGACGCCCCATGTCAGGTCGCGCACGGCTTCCATCAACCCTTCCTGCACCGCAGACCGATGGGCCTGGGACGCCCCAGGTTCGAACTGAGCAGACTCCGAGTGCGGGAGCCTAAACTCAACGTGGTTCCTCTCTCTGTCGATGAAGTGGCGCGCTTCTGGCGAAGTTTTCGAAACGCTCGCGATCTGGCCATCGTCGGCCTGATGCTGATGCAGGGGCTCCGCTCCGCCGAAGTGATGGCCTTGAACCGTGATGATGTGCTGTTCTCCGAAGGACAGATCCGCGTTCGTGGCAAGGGGAACAAGCTACGCTTGCTGCCCCTGGCGCCGGAAACCACGCAACTGCTCGATCACTATCTTCGCGTGGAGCGCCCCGATCCCTGCTCGGCGGCACTGTTCGTGGTGTTGAAAGGGCCCGCTCGCGGCCAACGCATGACACCTGCGGGATTACGCTCTCTGTTCCGCCATCATCGCCATACCACCGGGGTACAGTTGGCTAATCCCCACCGGTTCCGACACACCTTCGCCTCGGATATGGTGCGTGCTGGCATCAGCCTGCCCGCACTGATGCAGTTGATGGGCCACGCCGACATCGAAACCACCATGCACTACGTAAAGGTCTCGTCGCAGGATGTCTACCTGCAGTATGCCCGCGCGGCGGCGCAGTGCATCCATCCTCAACCGAGGATCTCGTGATGCGCTGGCGTCGCCCACCGCTTGAGCATCCCCTGATGCCGGTCTTCGCGCACGCGATCGAGTCTCTGTGCACAGCACTCACACCTTCCAGCAAGCGCAACTACGACATCGTAGTGCGTAGCTTCCTCGTTTATCTGGGCGCAGAATATCCGAAGATTACTCGTCTCGAACAACTGCGCCGCGATCCTCATATCCTCGGATGGATGGCGCACCTGCACGCCCAGAATCCGCCCCTGGCAACGGCAACCTGCATCGGCCGGCTCTTCGCGCTGCGCACCATCTTCCATGAGCTGGCACGCGCCAGCCATCGCGCGGAACTGGCCCACTTGCTGCTGCGCGAGGATATCCCGCGCTCGCCCCACACTCTGCCACGACCGCTCACTCCCGAACAGGATCAACTCCTCCAGCAGGAGTTCATGCGCCGCAACGATCTGGGCGGAAATGTCTTCCTGTTACTCCGCTCGACCGGAATGCGCATCGGCGAATGCGCCGATCTCTCCTATGACTGTCTGCGCTCCACGGGGCCGAGCCAATGGGCGATTCATGTTCCCCTCGGCAAACTCAAGACCGAGCGCATGGTCCCCATCGATGCCTTCGGCCGTGATCTCGTTCACCGCTTGCGCTTCTTCCGTTCTCTCGACCCGCTGCCAGCCGATGGACGGCTCCTGGCACGACCCGGAAGTAAAGTGGCCATCGTTGTTCAACTCCGTGATTACCTGCATCAGGTCTGTCACTCGCTCGGACTTCCCACAGCTATCGTCCCGCATCAGTTCCGGCATACCTACGCCACGGAGATGCTTCGCTCCGGCATCAGCTTCCCCGTCCTGATGAAATTACTCGGCCACGTCGATCCGGGTATGACCATGCGCTACGTCGATGTTACCCTCACCGATCTCGAGCGCGAGTTCCAGCTGGCTCGCTCCAAACCCAGGCATCTGGCTCCACAGCCAAAAATGCCCGCCGCACCCGCACATACAGGCCTCGACGGCGTCATCGATGCCTTAATCGCCGCTCAACATGTCATGGAGATGTTCCGTCGCTCACTCACAAACGGCAGCGCCCGCAATCGGCTCCTCAGACTATCCAAACGCCTCATCAAGATCCTCGCCGAGATAAGGAAACTTCGCACCACTTGAATGAAAATGGGCACTGATTGGCCGGTTATGGCCTGTTATCGCCAGCTGAGAATCAATCCGCTAATACAAGACACTTGAACAACTACGTATCGGGCATTTAGCCCGAGACTGAGTCAAGACCACCAGTGAAAGCTCCAAGATTTCGAGTTCTTAGCCGAAGGTGGATAGTTAATTGGTATTACCTCGACTTATAAATGTCCAAATGATCCGGACAGAGCCATAAAAGCCTGCCGTCTTCAACAATATGTGGTCGTAAGCCTCCGTAATGACTGCCTAAAGGAAGCTTTGAGTCCAGATGGTCGATTAGCTCCTTCAGCACTTCGCGAGTTCGAATTCCCACATGCTGTGGTGCTTCCTCACGGCCCAACTCGGCCGCCATTGGAGAGAGAGCCGGATGACCCGCACCGTGAAGGCCTTCTACGGCCTCTCCGAATGCATGGAAAACAACGAGATCGGCAGCCCATCCCACCGCTTTCGCTAGCGGTGCTACATGAAGTGAAAATGCGACTAATGGACTCCAATGCGCCTTCAGCCTTTCTATCCAGTCTCTATTTGGAAGAAAGCGGTAAATGCTATGAGGTGTAGGATGCCAACCGGAGTCGTGCTCGCAGTATAGACTAAGGTCCAACTCTTCCTCTCCGGTGAATGACTCCCAGAACGTCGGCAGTTGCTTGAATTCCCGCGTTGGAACGAGCGTGAATATCGAGGGGCACGTCTTCTCTAACTGCTCATTCATTGCTCGCAGCACTGTTGTGAAGTTGCTGCGGCGCTCGGACTCCTCCGCAAGGTGCCCTGCTGGAGTGGTCGGCGAGTAGCCCATCAGGAGCGAATCGAGCGGCACGTCTTCGCCCGAATCGCCACAGGTAATATAGGCCTTATTTGACTTACGGCGTCCAATCACAACTTCAAAACTGAAACTATGAGGACACCCAGGGCAACACCTGCACGGCAGGCGACGCTCCGGCACAAGTTCTTTGTACCGCTTGAAAGTGTCCGTCAAAATTGCCTCCATGCGCCCCAAGAAGAACGGCGGATAGTCAGCGGTGACCTTCAGGCGAACCTCCTTCTTTGAGTCGGAGGCTAAAATTAAGGCGTGGCTGTCTGTATCCGCGTCCTCAAAAAAGGCCGCGTCGCGCCAGGGTCCGAAGCCCGGCCTTGCCAGACGGTGTGCGCGCGCGATGCCCCAAGTTGGGATACCCGGTGGCAAATGGCGATCAAGGGTGGGAAAGCGGAAGATCATCTCCATCTCTGGTTGATTCGCAGGTAGCTTTATCCGCTCCAACTCCTCCGGCGTCGAATAAGGCAGCGCCTCCACTACAATGCGTGCGTCACCAGCATCCACGGTGGAGTAGGTCAGGTCAAAATGATCCATGAGACGGACTAGATGTTCTCGCACCTCGGAGCCAAGGTCGGTGTTCCGCCACAGTTCGTCCAGGTCCTGTCCACAAAGAACGCCGCGGTTCTTCCGAGCCTTGCCGCTGCGAACCACGCGGGCAATGAGCTCACTCAACCAAGCCGGACTTAGAATCACAAGGCCGGACAATCCCTCCAACCCACGGAAATACAAGATTTCGCCAAGTTGATGTAACTGTTCTGCGAGATCTTTCTGTTGTTGGGCATCCCGTACCCCTCCCGCATCCATAAGGCGTCGGAACTCTTCTGATGACATGTGCGGCCGGCTTACACCGAGTTTGCGGATTTGATCACGCACCGGTAGCCAGTTCGCTGGCCACACAGCTTTTAGAGCCGCTGACTCAGCGGCAAGATCAATAATTCTCGCTTCAAGTGCGCCGAAGCCGGCCAAATTGGAAAGTTCAACCGCAAAACTGCCTTGACAGCCGCCGTATGCGCGCTGAATATCTGTAAGGTTCAGGTCTGGGGGAGTCAGTTCTGCGTGCGTGGCCACCAACAGGAATATGGGGTCTCTAACCCGCATCTTCAATAACTCTAGCCAATACCACAAGTCGCGCTTCCCGGCTCCTGTGCCCATCCGGGCATTCCATAAGATTAAGAATATGGCGTTTTCGGTTAGAAAGGGCTGATGTGTAGCATGTTCAATGTGTTGCCCGGCAAAGTCCCATACGGAGAGATGCAAGGTCCGGCCATCTTGCGGATTTCTCTTGTCCACGGTCGCCACGTTGACACCAAGAGTTTCTTTGCGCTCGGGGTCACATGGGCGAGGATTCCCTTCGAGCGCTTTAAGAAGCGTGGTCTTGCCCGCCTTCGGTTCGCCGAGTAGTACTAGCTTCACGGTGCGGGGATGAGCCGACTGACTTTCAATGGATTTGAGATAGCGGAGCAGAGCCTTAGCCCCTCTACTCGCAGCAACCTGCAGCTCGTCAGGAAGTGGATTATTAGAGAGATTGAGGCTCTTAAGGCTCTTCAACCGGGAGAGCGAATGTGGAATGGTGGCAATTTGGTTGTCCGCAAGCTCAAGGGTCGTTAGCTTTACCAGACTCAGGATTGATTTCGGAATTGTCGTGATCCGGTTACAACTGAGATCGAGTGTTTTGAGCTCAAATAACCGATGTATTGACTCAGGGATGGAGATTATTTTGCAGTCGGCCAAGCGAAGTTCTTCCAGGTTCGTCAGGCGATAGAACCATTTCGGGATTCTCGCAATCGGGTTAAATGAGAGCGAAAGCGATTGTAGATTCTCCAATTGCGAGAGCGAATCCGGAATGGCGGTAATCCGGTTTCGCGATAAGTCAAGGATTCTCAACTGCGTCAGCCCTGAAAGCGACCCTGGAATCTTCATGAGTTGGTTCTCCGAGATGACGAAAGCCTTCAAGCCTACTAGAGACGAAAGCGACTCGGGGATAGAGGTGATGTGGTTATGGGAGAAATCGAGGTGATCCAGTTTCTTCAAATACCCGATCGATTCCGGGATCACGGTTAGATCGTTATAACCCAGATTGAGGCTCCGGAGATTCGACAGACGTGAGATCGACCCTGGGATGGCAATGATTTCATTTCTTTGGAGTTTGAGAGCTGTTAAGCCCGCGAAGTCAAAGACGGACTCTGGGATAGCTTTAAGCCCGAGTCCGCTAAGGTCGAGTTGATCCCAGTTGAAGCGTTTTGCTGTCTCAATCAGCCGAAGGGCTTCTGATAGGCCTTTCTTGCCTTGCTTCGCCATGAATCACTTTAACAAAATTGCCAGATGCTTGAACCATTTCCCGAAAGGGAAAGTCTTGAGCGAAATTGGGTGACTCTGAACTTGGACCCCAAGGTCAAGCATTTGTCCACTAGAGGAGCCGAGATGGCAATGGACTACCCCTTGCTCCTCTAGTGTTGAGTCTGCCTTGGGCGAAAACACTGATAGCTGGAAGATCGCCTACTCCCATTCGTATTTTCGCCGCGATTCTGGCCTTGTTTGTTGCCAAATCGACCAGGCACACTTCCAAATTGGCAAGTATTGGAGACACGGTCTCCATTCTTGCTGGCGACCCGCCGCGCCCCTTTTCAGGCAAATCAGCATTTCGACCGAGGTGAACCCAAATGAAACCATCCAAGCTATACGAAGCGCTTCATGCGCTGATCGGCGAGCGAGTGCCCCTGCATATCTGGGGCGCATGCGGTGTCGGCAAGTCGCAGATCGTCGCCCAGGTCGCGGACGATCTCGACTTCGATTTCCTTGATGTCCGTGCCGTGCAACTCGATCCAGTAGATCTGCGGGGACTCCCGCGGATCAAGGCAGACCAGACCGAGTGGGTGCCGCCCAAGTTCCTTCCCACCGCCGGGAAAGGCATCCTGTTTCTCGACGAGTTAACCTCGGCGCCACAGATGACGCAGGCCGGCTGCTATCAACTGGTGCTCGACCGCAAGCTGGGCGAGTATCTGCTGCCGGATGGGTGGGTAGTCATCGCCGCCGGTAATCCGGCCTCCGAACGGGGAGTGCATTTCTCAATGCCGCGGCCGTTGCGCAACCGGTTTGTTCATCTCGACCTCGAAGCGGATTTGAACGACTGGTGCAAATGGGCAGTCGGCTCCGGAGTGCGCCCTGAGATCATCGCATTTCTGCGCTTCAAGCCGGACCAGCTGCACACTGCCGACGCCACCTCGGACGCCAACGCCTGGCCCACTCCCCGATCGTGGGAGATGGCCTCAAACGTTCTGCGCGGGATCGCCAAACGGCAGAAGACCACGTTCCTTTCCGGCGCAAGCGAGTTCGAGGCGCAGCTGCTTGACGGCACAGTTGGACCTGCGGCGGCAGCGGAATTGATTGCATTCCTTCGGCTCTTCCGTCAGTTGCCGTCGATTGACGAGATCCTGCTCAACCCAGAGACGGCATCGCTGCCGACAGAGACCTCGGCACAGATCGCAATTGCTACGGCGCTTGGGCGGGCCATGACGGACAATTCGGTGGCCAGGGGACTCAAGTATCTCGACCGTATGCCAACCGAGATGCGCGTCATGGCAATGCGCGACGCGGCGGCGCGTGACACCGCCATCACTCACACACCAGAGTTCATCCGCTTCGGCGTGGAACATAGGGAGGTAGTGCAATGATCACCGAACGTGCAATGCTCGCCGCCGTCCACATCAGCATCTGGACGGCCGTCAAACACGACCGCAAGATCAGCCGCGACGTTGCAAGCCAGCATGGAGCGCACCAGGGCGCCGGCCGGTACAACAAGCAACTCCTGCGCGGAGCCGACAAACTGGATGAACTGCGCACGCTCGCAGGTCAGGTGCGGCAGTACTTCTACAAGATCACGTTGCCGTGGTCCGATGAGGGATTTCGACTGCTTCCGTCGAATCTCTACTTTGATTTGACGACCCGGATGCGCGAGTTCGAGGCCAGCTTCGAGCAGGGAGTGGAGAGCTTCCTTCAGATCTATCCCCAGTACATCGAGCAGGTGCGTCCGGAGTTGAACGGCCTGTTCCGGGAGGAAGACTATCCCGCAGCCGACAAGCTGCGCAGGAAGTTCGGCGTCAAGCTGGATAACCTGGCGGAGCGTGTGGAAGGCACTCGGTCGGAGGGCTATCGTACCCGGCAACATTCGCCAGGGCTGAGCAGGACCGAAGAACTGTCAGGGCAAATACCGCGCACTGAGGATCATTCCCCATGCCGCAGGCGGCGAATAGCCTTTGTAAGGTGCCTTCCATTTTGTAAGGTAAAAGGGCTGTATTAGGCGAACCGAGGTGCACTGTGCGCACACAGCGCACATCTGAAATCACCGTCAAATTGTCTGTTTTGTTGAGTTTATAAGCTATATCAATTACTTACTTTGTAAGGTGGCGGAGAGATGGGGATTCGAACCCCCCGCAAGGCAGTAGAGAGCGCGCGGGTGTCTGCTTGACTGCTGTACACACAATTACTTGTGGTTTTATATATCAGAAAATCTACTAATTGCGCTCGAGGGGTTGAAAAAGATTTCCATTTTTAACGAGACATTTGTTGTGTACTGGACGTGTACGGTTTTTCGGGCGTATGCTTTCTCGAGAGAGAGCTAGAGTATGTCGGAACCGACACTGATGGTCCGGTTTAAACGCGATGGCAAGTGGCCCCGGGTGAAAGCTGCATATGGGCAAAGAGGTAATCCCAAGCAGGGATGGATCCTCACTGGGATAGACAAAGATGGAAATGAAGTTCATCAGGAATTGAAGGATCCCTATCGTTACGAAATTAGGATCGAAGGACCATCCGGTACACGTTACAAATCTGCCGGGGTCCACGCCGTTGACGCCGAGAACATGCGACGCGAGATGGCCGGCAAGAAAGCTGTAAAGGATGCTGGCGAGGAACTTGGGCTTGTAGTGGTTGATCCCGCGGACCTGCTGGCGAAGCGCGTGGAACTGCGCGCAACGGGTGATGACTACATTGAATACGAACGAAAGAAAAATGCACTCGAGGCGATGGAGCAAAGCCGCGTCGTGATCGACGAATTCCTATCTATGACGAAGTTGCGCTACGTCGACCAAGTCAACAGGGACTCGATCCTAAACTTTGATGATGCACTGCGCAAAATTGGAAGAAAGCCTCGAACCATTCGCAACAAGCGCCAACGCCTTCATTCCTGGCTGAGATTTGCAGGTGTGACCGACCCAGAGATATTCCCTCCAAAACCGCGAGCCCAAAAGGAATTACCGCAGATCTACCAGCGCCAGCAAATCAAGGCCTTGTTTTCAGTAAGTGATCCCTACCAACATCTGGCGATATCACTCATGCTTAAACTTGGCCTAAGGGACGGCGAAGCTCAGCACGCAGAATGGACTGACATCAATTGGGACGATCACACTTTTCACGTTCAATGCAAGCCGCGGTATGACTGGTCGGTCAAGGACTATGAAGATCGACTCATTCCGATCGGAGACGACCTTTACGCTGAGCTTAAGGAGTGGAGAGAAGCACACCCCAAGACCGTCCTGATCATCCCTACGCGGTCTGACAGGCCCAATGGCAAACTGCTCGCAATCGTGAAGCGGTTGGCGCGTAAAGCAAAAATCGAGTGTGGCAAGTGCTCAAATTGCATAAAGGGGGTGAAGGGACAACTCGGCTGTGATGAGTACTACCTGCACCGGTTCCGCGCAACCTACATCACCAGTTTGTTTCGACGCGGTGTTGACCCGGTCACGATTATGCAGTATGCCGGGCACGCTGACCTAGAAACCACACTCAGATATGCTCGTCCGGCCGCGGCCGAGGATCGCATCGCCGCCGTATCGGGGATTGATTGGGAAGGAAACGACTGAGCAGGAATGCTGTTCTTGGCACTGCTCGGGAAGACTCCCCCGGCGAGCACAAATCCATGCTCGCTTCTTGTTCGCAAAATTGAGGATTCATCAACCCGCAAACGCAATTCTCGCGAGCCTCGCAAAGCCATACCACGTGGTTGGCGGCTGATTCGCATGAATAGACCGCCGTACTTCGGCGATGTACAGACGGTGGGCAGTGTCTTTGCTACCGAGACATCGTCCGCAGCTTGAGACAATGATCGGCGGTCACGAATCCGCAAGAATAATCGCGGGGCGCTTCGGCGCCCCAATTTCTTTTGCAGGAGGGAATTTCATCATTCATCAGGCTATGTTTCCATTTCACCAAATGGGCTAACCTGATCAACTTAAATCCACTACCTAGCCCGGTCCGCTATTCGTAGCCTCCCAGGCTTCGAATTGGCGGTACTTGCCGACACCGGCATGCGTATCGAGGAACTCGTGAACCTGAAAGTTTCGGACATCGATGAGCAAGCCGGAGTAATTTGTATCGCTTCCGAGGGGCTTCGGATAGACAACACCGTATCCCTCTGAACTTGGTCCGCGAGGCCCTTAACGTGCTCCGTGCGCATCGTGGAAAATCCGAGTACGTCCTCGGCGACTCTGCAGCGGGGCGTATGCGCCGTGCCGCCCCGCATTTCAAGGCAGTCGCCGAGAGACTGGGCATTGCTTCGGATTCTCGGCACAGCCTGCGTGGCTCGTTTGGGCCACTCTGGTGAAGTCCGGAATGAACCCGCAGATCCTTCAGCAGGTCATGGGCAACCGCGGCATCGAGACGACCTTACGCTACTATTTGCGCTCCAACGGAAACGATCCTCGGTGTAGCCTCTTTAGCTAACCACGGCCCGCCGCTCTGCCCGCAAGACTCAGAGCGGCGGGCCGTTTTGCTTTCCGGACCAATAAATGACCGACAGGAACATTCAACAGTTTCATGTTCCGCCTTCCCAAATTCTTCTCTTCAAATATTCACGAAATCTAAAACTGCCGGGCTTTCGGATGGTGGGACAAACACCACAGGCGCAGTACGCCAAATCTGTAATGCCACCATCAGTCGCCGTGCGCGGAATCTTCAACCAGGTTCCATGAGAGGAAACCGCAAATGACCCGCACTCACAGCAGGGATCCTCCTAGGGAGGATCCCTGCTCACCCTGTGACCGCTCTATTGGAGAACGGCACGACCTGAATTCACAACACTAACCTGCGGCCCGCTGCTCGTTGCCATATGGCTCCGATTCGGCGGGCCGCTTTTGTTTTCGACCACAGGAGACCAAAAATGGACCTTGATCACTTCTTCTCTCGTCCTTCGGGCTCGTTTTCAAGAGCCTTCGAATCCCGTCACTTCAGCCAGAATCTGTCCGACGAGATGCGCGAACTAGCGCACCGGAGCCTGAAACTTTTCCCGGTCAGCCTGACCGCCAAGCTGAACGAGTGCCCGGAAGAATTCATTTCCGAAGCGACCAGTGACATCTCGCTCCTCGAGGTGTTATCGGCCGCTGCCCAGCCGTTGTGGGGATACAGGCTCGCCCTCGGCCCCTCCGGCCTGTGCGTTCTGATTCTCGACGGAGTGGTAGGCAGGGCGTCGCTTGCCACTCTCGTTCCCGATCTGGATGAATGCGCCACTCTCCAGGCGCGTCGCGGAGATAAGACCTACGCCTTCTTCCGGAAGCCAGCGGGAATGCGGATCGCTTCAAGGAAGCTGGCGCCTGGCGTGTGCATTCTTGGCGATTGCGAGAGTTGCATCGTGCCCCCGTTCGGAGGCGCGGTTTGGCTGAATCCTGGCGAGATCGAGGAACTCCCGTTCGCGCTGCGACAGGTGCTCGCGCCTGAAGATCCGGATACCACTCCGGGACGCGCAATCCCGGCGCCAAAGCCTTCTCCCCGTCCGGCTCCGTGCCGGCCCGCCGCGCGCTTCCCGCAGCCAAACCCGGCGCCGCGGAAAGGTCACCCTGTTTGCGGTCAGGCAAGCTGGCACGGATACCGCATCTGCCGCCAGCGATAGCTGGTTAGACAATGCTCGCCAATCTAGTGGAGCGCCAGCCACCTTGTGGCTCTGGCGCTCCATTCTCAGTGGCTAAACCAATTCGCCCTAAGGAGGGTCATGAACAACGAGGTAGAACTTCAGATGTTATTCATGGAACACAAAGCTTGCGCCCATGCCCGGATCTGGGACCCGTTTGTTAGAAAAAGAATGAGAGCGGGCGAGATTTGTAGCTCCTGCCGGAGGCCGTTGCCGCAGCCGCACACATCCGAGAGCAAACGCTGCGCACTCTGCGCCGGAAGCCATCACGTCCGGATGACCTTCTTCTATTTCGGCGGATGGCATTGCCGCTTCTTCACCGAGCGCTGGCAGCCCCTTCCCAAGCGCCTCAAATTCCGGAAGGACGCCAGCGTCATTGAGACTGCCGCGCGCGGCAATGGGCTGATCGAGGACGGGGCCAGAGCGGCGCTGGAGCGCTCCTTGAAAATCGGCCGCGGCGGCCTTATGCTTCGGCTGTCCGACGAGCAGTTCCGCGCGATCACAGGCGTTCCGCGCCCGGCTCCGGGCGCGGCGGACAAAACCGGCGAAGGGGAGGATATTTTGCCCCAGGCCGAATTCTCGCCCAACTGGCCTTAAAACCGCGCTCAATAATGCCCCAGGCCGCGCCGATGGAAATCTGGGAAGGGTAGTACATCATCCTTTTCTCCCTCCCGCCCGCTAGGCGCTGGACCCGTTCACAATCTACGGCCGCGGCCCATGGCAGGGCTGCGGCCTTCACTATTTCTGGAGGGAAGTTATGGCTCAGGCTCGCGCTGCCCCATGAAGACATTCTTCAGTTCATCGGCACCTGCCGAGAGACAATAACCCGCACACTTTAGGAGTTTTGCTATGTACTATTTTTGGGGAATGCATTGGTACTGGTGGTTTTTCTGGATACTACTATGGGTCGTGTTCTTCTCCTTCATGACGCCAATGCGCCGGTCCACCTACCGGGAAATGCAATCGCCTCTGCAACTGCTGCAAAGGAGATATGCCGCCGGGGAGATTACGAGTGAGGAATACGAAGAGCGGCGGGCCAAACTGCTCCGGGATGCAAGCATCAAATAGGCATATCCACTCGGATTCAACCAGGCGCAATCTATAGTATGCAGCGGTGGAGGATTGTCCGAGCACCGTCCACAGACTGCAGCCTGACAAGGATATGCAGTTGCCTGTGAGTGTTTTCCGGTCAGGTTGTTCAGTGATTCCACATGCAGCAATCCGGGATACCACCGCGACACAATTCGGCAGATCCGTTTGATGCCGACTTCCGCCGAGGATCAGGTTGATTGATCGTAGTACTTGAGACCGAAGACTGGGAACGAACGACCATACGGATGCGGCACTTGGCTCTGGACTTGTATTTCGAATCAAAATATGAGTTCGACGGATAGAAACGTCGGAATCTATTCAGTCGCGAAGATCGACGATATTCAGCGCCCTCTTTTGCGGTTATGAAGGGCCTGCTTTCGCCATCCGTCTATGGGACGGATGGCGTTGGTCCTAGTCGAACAGCGAAAAGCCGGTCGGTTGCACATTGGTGCCAAAGCAAGACATTGAAAAGTAAACGAGCCAGGTCGGTGAGGTTTCGTAAGGAACTCGTGTTGAACGAAATACTTCGATCTCCTCAGGTGCCTCGCTTGAGGTCTCCCAGAGAAAATCCCGACTATAATTAAGCTCCTCACGCGTTTAGCTTTGGCGAGGAGAGCAAGTTGTTGGAGCGGACGGATGACTGTTGGTTCGCAGGTTGAGTTTTTGATCTGGATGTTGATAGCAGCCTCAGTAATTGCTTTAGCTGCCGCGCGCCTGCGAATTCCTTACACGGTTGCTCTTGTCCTGGGTGGACTGGCTCTCGGATCGTTTCATCTGCCTTTCCTACAGAACCTCTTTGCTCATTCTCCCGATTGGTTGACACCCGGCGTGAGCCTGGTCATCTTCCTCCCTGCCCTTTTGTTTGAGGGTAGCCTGAAGATTCAGTTTCGCCAATTGCGGGAAAGCCTTGTACCAATTTGCCTGCTTGCGACCGTGGGCGTGTTCGCGGCAACCATGATCTCTGGCTATGTTCTGCATTGGGTGCTGGGAATCCCCGTTCTGGTGGCACTTGTTTTTGGAGCGATTGTTGCCGCTACGGACCCGATCTCGGTGCTCTCGATTTTCAAAGACATGTCCATTGACAAGCGGCTCACCATCACCGTGGAAGGAGAGAGCCTGTTTAACGACGGAACTTCGGTCGTGCTGTACGGAATCCTTGTTGGGGCAGTCGCCAGTTCGCGCCTGGATATATTGGCCGGAATTCGCGATTTTGTGGTCGAAGTTGTCGGCGGTGCGGCTTTGGGAGCGGGGCTGGGCTATGTGTTCAGCAGGCTTACACAGAGAATCGACGACCCAGAGGTTGAAATCACGCTCACAACCATATTGGCGTACGGTTCTTACCTCCTCGCGCAGTCGCTGCATTTGTCAGGCGTCATTGCCACGGTGGCGGCAGGCCTGATGATTGGCAACTTCGGAATGCGTACAGGGATGAGCTGGCGCACGCGGATTGCGCTGTGGTCGTTCTGGGAATATGCATCTTTCCTTATCAATTCCGTGTTGTTTCTGCTGATCGGACTTCAGGTGCGCCTAGGAGGGCTGCTGCACATATGGCGGGCGTTGGTTCTGTCGATTGCCGCAGTTCTGGTGGCGCGGCTGCTTACCGTCTACGGGCTCGTCCCTGTCAGCAATCTCTTTTCGACCAAGATTCCCATGCGATGGCAGCATGTGCTGGTTTGGGGAGGCATGCGGGGAGCTCTTTCCCTGGCGCTGGTGCTGAGTATCGGGAGTAGCTTTCCTTATCGGGATCAACTGTTGAACCTGACGTTCGGAGTGGTCGCGTTCACGATTGTTGTCCAGGGGATCACCTTGAAGCCGCTCATCCGCTTGCTGGGCATTGGTGAGAGCAGTGACGACGACTATTCGCGCTCACGCGTGCGCCAGGTTGCGATTGCATCCGCCATTGCGGAATTGGAAGATATCGCAAACAAGGAATTGATCTCCCGCCCGGTGCACCAACGGCTGCGCAACGAACTTGACTCGAGATTGGAAACTGCGAATACAGCGATCGATTCCATTCTCGGCGATAACGAGGACCGCCTTTCCGAGGAATTCCGGGTGGCGCGTGCGCGGCTCAACAACGCAGAGAAGGGCGCGATCGAACAAGCGATGCACGATGGGTGGGTGTCAGCAAACACCGCGTCAAAACTGATTGAGGAAGTTGACCGCAATTTAACTAGCCACGCACCCGCCGTCGAAAACCCCGTGCCGCCTAAGAGTACATGACCTCCTTGTCGGCTTTTCAGTGTTCCTGCTAGGCCTGACGATGGCGCCTCTTCTGCGCAGGTTGGAAGCGATCCCTCGTCAAGTGCCCTGCTGTACGAGCGTGCGACATGGTCTATATGCCCGGACGGCCACCCCGGGAGGGCGGCTCCCGCTTCGTTTTCCTGGATTGTTTTCGGAGTTGAAGAACGCGCTGCGCAACCAGGGAAATAGTCGGCACCCCAAGTTTCTCTTGCAACTCTCGGGCGAGAATATCTTCAGAAATTTTTCCGAGTTCATGATCGCTCATGTATCGAACGGTCAACACCATGCCGGTCGAATCGAACCCCAGATCGAAACCCTGGAGAGGCGCTTCGGTGGGCCAAATACCGGCGAGAACCGGTTGAATGCGAGTAGTCACTTCTTTGTGAATGTCTTCTAGGGACTCAGGGACAACAGGGGGCGGTTGTGACGGCGTGGAGTATCTCTGCATCAACTCGGCCAGTTCGCTCTGGCTAGCGATGCTCGCAACCGAGAGGACAGTTTTCCGCCCACAGCGTCCTTCGATAACGCGCTCCGCTTTCTGAATCTTATCTTCCGAAACCACTTGAGTTGAGACGAGCCGCACCGCAACACTGTCCCGGCCCACTTCGACTTGTTGGGAGACCAGTGCTCCTGGCGGCAGCAGGTCCTTGACGGCTTCCTGGATCGTCTTTCTTGCGATCGCTTCGCCGGCTAACTGCAAAAATGCCGTTCTCAAGGGAAGCGCTATGGCTCCAAGCAAGACAACCAGCATGAGGATTCGCCACCGAAGCTGGCCGCCGTTGATCAGCGCTCGCGAAAACCATCCCCGCGATATCGTCTGGGCGAGCGCTTCGGTCTTTTGGGAATGCTCCATCTCCGCGCGAACCTCCGGCGCGTTCATACCCGTCAGCAGAAACACAACAAACGCGCTTGCCACAATGGCGACCAGATTTGTCAAGAAAAGCAGACCGGCTCCGCCCATGATCCGGGTGTTTGCGCCGCTTCCCAACCCGAAGCCGATGGTGCACAGAGGAGGCATCAATGCGACTGCTATCGCCACCCCTGGCAAGGTAGTGACGGCCTCTCCTCCGCCAAAGCGACATACTGCAACGGAACCGGCCAATCCGGAGAAGAGGGCCACACCGAGGTCGAGAAGGGTGGGGTTGGTCCTGGCCAATATCTCGCCGGTCACAGAATGAAAAGGGAGCAGCCAGACGATGAGAGCAGAAAACCCGATCGCCAGGGATACGCTGGCGGCAAGATTCGTTATGGCTCTAAATGCGAGGTAAAGGTCCCCTGCGGCTAAGGCCAATCCTGCGGCCATGATGGGCCCCATCAAGGGGGAAATGAGCATAGCGCCTATGATGACGGCAGGGCTGTTCAACACAAGCCCCAAAGCGGCAATCCCTGCCGATAAGACGATCTCCAACCAATAGTTAAGGTTGTAAATCTCTGCCGTATCGAATATCTGTGCATAAACTTTTGGTTTTTGCAGAGAATCGATCCTTAGCCACAGTTGCAGACGAGTCTGCTTTGGATCCGCGTTGTGTAGCATGTTCCTCCTCGGGTCGAACGGTCGGGTAAACAATCATTCGCGGGTCTTGCGATTCTTGAAGAGCAGCTTTGAGTTTCTGCTCCAGCTAGATATGCGCGCGTTTGCCGCCCACATGATTGCACGGCCTATTGCGAGTTAAGGAAAATGAGTCATGAACATCCTAAGTGGAATCGATGATTCGAAGCTACTCCAGCACCTTCGGCAATTACCGATGTCCGCGCCTTCTCGCTCCGGGAATCTTGTGCTGGGCGGCGGCGTCTTCCAGAATGGCATTGATCTCACCGCCGGCCAGAATCACGATTCCACTCAGGTAGAACCAGAACATCAGGATAATGAGGGTGCCGAGCGAGCCGTAAAGCAGCCCAAAATTACTGAAGTGACGGATGTATACCTTGAACAGAACTGAGGCGACCATCCACACGACTGCCGCGAAGGCGCTCCCAGGAAGCAGCCATTTCAATCTCTGCTGGGGAATGTTCGGGGCGAAGCGATAGAGACCGAGCAGCGCCAGAATGAGCAGAGACGCCGCGGCTGGCCACTGTGCAAACTTCAAGACGAAGAGGGTTGAAGAAACGTTCAGCAAATGGAGCAGGATTGCTTGACCGTACACCACGATCATTAACGCGGTGGTGAGCAGTACACCCATGGCTAGCGCGAGCCCCAGGGCAATCAGACGGCACTGCCACCAGGGTCGGCTTTCTTTCACACCATATATCTCGTTGAGAGTGTCGATGAGGCCCGCAGTCGCCGATGAAGAGGACCATAGCGCAAACAGCAGCGCAAACCAGGCTCTTCCGCTGCTGGCTGTCTGAGCCAACACCTGCTCTACCAGGTTGGAAGCCGCAGACGGTAGAACTTCCCCCACGTAGTTCATCAGGATTGCTTGCGAATCCGAAGCCGAGGTCAGTGTCGAAACCATGCTGACGACGGACAGGAGCATAGGGAAAAAGCCCAGCAGGAACCAGAATGCCAGTTCGGCGGCGCGGTTCGCGATATTGGTTTTAGCCGCCTCCCGCCAGGTAGTGCGAAGCAGTTCCCTCCAACTTAAACCTGGAAATTCAGGAACAGTGGGCATCTGGGTCCTCTTTTCTCCCGTTCTGATCCACTTCTGAGACCGTTCTCCCAGTTCCCTCCTTGCTCCCATGCGCGTGTCCTTTCTATGCGGCGTGGAGCGTCTTTCCTTCACTCACAGCGTCACCGTCTCCCTTTTTCAACTCGAAGAAGACAATCGTAGAAAGCAGTGTCATTCCACCAAGAACGTAAAACGCTTTGTGGACGCCACCTATGAATTCAAGGGGATTGGACTGAAACCGCGCGGGGAGAAAGAAGACCGTCAACAATGATGCCGTCGCAATACCGAAGGTGATGGACAGTTGCTGCACGGTACTCGCGATGGAGCTTGCGCTGCTCGCCACTTCGTCCGTCACGTCCGCAAAAACAAGTGTGTTCATGCTCGTGTATTGCAGCGACGTGAAGAAGCCATAGCAGAACACCTCCGCAACAATCAGCCAAATTGGCGTCCTCCTTCCAATAGTTGAAAACAAGAAGATGAACAGGCCGATGACAAGCGTATTCGAAATCAGCACGCCCCGGTATCCGACCTTGGCCAGAATTCCCGGCATCGTCATCTTCAGGCTCATCGCCGCGATAGCCTGCGGCATCATCAGCAGGCCAGACTGAATCGGAGTCAGGCCGAGGCCAACCTGATACAAGAGCGGAAAAAGGAATGGAATGCCGCCGATCCCAAGGCGGGTGAGAAAGTTGCCGTTCACTGCCGAGCGAAAAGTGCGAATGCGAAACAAGGTCAGGCGCAACATGGGAAACCTGGCTCTCTTCGTGTGCCAACCGTAGCCTGCCAGAAGAAGGGCTGCAATCGCTAGGCCAGCCAGCATTTCCGAGCCGGTCATTGTATGCTCCCCAAACACCTCCAGCACATAAGAAAGCAGCGCAATGCCGGACCCAAACAGAATTAAACCACCCAAATCCAATGGATTCCGGTGCTCTTCGCGGTAGTCCGGAAGATGCAGGTAGACCATGACCAAACCTAAAAGCCCAATCGGGATATTCACGAAGAAGATCACTCTCCAGTGAAGGTATCCCACGATCAGCCCGCCGGCGATGGGTCCCAGCATGGGGCCAATCAAGGCAGGAATGGAGACAAAGCTCATGGCGCGAACCAGATCGGACTTCGAGAAGGTGCGCACAATCGTGAGTCGTCCGACGGGCACCATCATGGATCCGCCGCAGCCCTGCAGGAGGCGGCATGCCACCAACAGGTGAATGTTGCTCGATATGCCGCAAAGAAACGATCCAAGTGTGAAGATCCCAATCGCCGAGGCAAATACCCGGCGCGTTCCGAACCTGTCGGCCATCCAGCCGCTGATCGGAATGAAAACTGCGAGGCTGAGCGTGTAGCTTGCCAGCACTGACTTCATGCTGAGGGGTGCAACGTGGAGCGCCGCTGCGATCGTCGGCACCGCGGTGTTCAGAATTGTAGTGTCCAGAGACTCCATGAAAAACGCCACCGCGATCAGCCACGGCAACAGCCGCGTGCTGGAGGCAGACAGCGGAGGCTGCGGGGATGGATCGGGTGCTTTACGCGCCGTCTTCGCACTTGTCCTGTCTGGCTGCATCTGCCTCTCTGACAACAGACATCATGTGTACTCGCAGTCGCTGATCCGGCCGAGACTGCCAATAGGGTCTCCGCGCCAATTCTGGGTGCCATCGATCATACATCGGTCGAAATCAGTTATCTGGTCTCTCATGAGCGAATGCAGCATGGTCTGTTCCATTTTTTGATTCATGGCAAAAACACTAAAGTCGTTCCACCAACCCTCTCATGCGTTGTTAACGCTTCGCTGACTTCCATTAAAGGGTGCTGTCAACAGTGCCGCCAGGCGCGGAGAGCCGGTCTTCGTCGAGCACCCGAGGCTGGCTGAACACCTCTTGAGCACCACAGGCAAGAGCGAATCTAAGCAGCCGGTAACGGGAATGTGGTGCGAGTAGCCATTGCCCTTTGCGCATGGCTGGCAGCTTGCGCCTTTGTGAGCATTTTTGCTCAGCCAATCCGGAAACAAGCTGTTAACGATCAAGGAAGGAACAACGCCGCCTGAAAAGCTATCTCGGATGCAGTGCTGGGGCGCAAACGCAACCATTTGCTTAAAATCCAAGGCAGAACTTCTATGACAACGTTCATCCCCGAGTCGCAGGAAACCGACGCTTCCGAAGCAGTCCAACTGGTGGAGGGCAAAACGGATGAATTCAACTGGGTGTTCTTCGTCGTGATTGCGGCGTTTCACCTGGGAGCAGTGGCTGCGCTGTTCTGTTTTCATTGGTCTTCGCTGGCTGTGTTTTTCGCCGCTTGGGTGCTGGGTCAAAATGTTGGCATCGGCGTCTGCTATCATCGCCAGCTCACGCATCGCGGCTTCACCACTCCCAAGTGGCTGGAGTATGGAATGACGGTGTGTGGCTCCCTGGCGCTGCAGGGCAGTCCTACCTACTGGGTTGCTGTGCATCGCATGCACCACCAGTACACCGACCGTCTGGGAGATCCGCACTCACCGCGCGATGGCAAATGGTGGTCGCACATGGGGTGGATCTTGCGTGGTGCGCTGCACAACAAGAGCGCCATGGTTTTCCACTATGCGCCCGATTTGCAGCGAGACCGTTTCTACCGCTGGCTGGCAGTCTGGCACTGGCTGCCCGTCACACTTTCCGGAATCGTGTTGATGGCGTGCGGCTCCGCCGTGGGAGGATGGGCGCTGGGCCTGTCGTGGGTGCTCTGGGGCGTGCTACTGCGTGTTACAGTGGGTTTCCATGTAACATGGCTGGTTAACTCGGCAACCCACTTGTGGGGTGCGCGGCGCTTCAATACCCGCGACGACTCGACCAATAACTGGTGGGTCGCATTGTTGACCGGCGGAGAGGGCTGGCATAACAATCACCATATGCATCCCGTGTCTGCCGCTCATGGCATGGCGTGGTGGGAAGTGGACCTGAACTACTGGCTCATCCGGCTGCTGGCGCTTCTTGGTCTGGCGAAAGATATCAAAGTCATGCGCCCGAAGTGCAGGATTTTGCCATGGCCGAGCCAACGGTAGGTCGCCTAATCGTGCAGCGCGACGCTTACCGGTGAGTGACGCCATGCGCACGCGAATACGGGGAGTTGTTGTCGTTTGGTCTCGCTCGTGCGTCATCGCGCATGAAGTCAGCGCTACATTCCATCCGGGAAGTGATGCAAATCGACCAGGCAACCGGTAAGACATCGCAACCCACCCTATGTGTCCAATTGCTCAGTACCCTGGCTTCCAAAGTGAAAAGCTTGATCCTTGAGAGGCAAGTCATGTGCCTCAAGCCATTAGACAGGTCCGGCGACTGATGGATCTCGAATGAATGCACACTGACCAGGCGAAGGACCGCAGGTCCCTTTCTTCGATCGACAACGACCAGCCAAGGAGACGGCCATAGTGACAAGAGCGCGGATTGGATGGTTGCAGGCCGTCGTGTCTCTGCTGGCATCCTTGCTACCTGTTCGCGCGGCTTGCCAGCACGTCGAACCGGTGCCGGTCCCGGCCAAGGTGGCCACGATTGACTTCTCAAATACTCGCGCCTTTCCGCGAATTTTTGCACCCTACTTAGTTCCCTTCGTTCCTGCCGCGCAACTGGATAATTCGCGCCGTCTTGAAGATCTGATTGTTGAAGGCAAACTCGCTCTCACTCTGGATGACGCCATCGCGCTCACCTTGGAAAACAACTTGCATATTGCCGTGGCGCGCTACGACCTGCCTATCGCACAGACCGATTTGCTTCGTGCCAAGGCGGGCGGAGCCACGCGCGGTGTTGCAGGCTCTCCTCAGTCCACTACCCTCTTCGCAGGCAGCCTCGGCGGAGGAGTGGGAGGGAGCGCAAGGGTTGGCGACGTGGGTGCAGGTGGTCTTCTTGGGGGCGCCATTAATGAAGTGCGCCCATCCCGCTGCTGCGATCCTGACCTTTATGTCTCCTATGGGTGGAGCAACGCCATTACCCCTCTGAACTACACCGTAGTGAGTGGTGTGCGCGTTGAACGGACTCACCAGACTGCTGTTTCAGCCGCATATAGTCAAGGCTTTCTTACCGGGACGGGCATCTCCGTTTCTGAGGCCAGCACGATCCTTTCCTCCAACACCACAACCGGAATCTATAATCCGGAGTTTGTCTCCAGCCTGTCGGCGGGATTCAGTCAGCATTTGTTGAAAGGCTTTGGTGTCCGCGCCAACGCTCGATTCCTCCGCATCGCCCGCAATGACACCAAATACTCGATGAGTGTCTTCCGTCAAAGCGTCATGACGGAGGTGGCCGCCGCCATGACCACCTACTATGGCCTGCTCTCCGACCAGGAGAGCATTCGCGTAGCACAGCAAGGACTCGAATACGCGCAGAAACTCGTCGATGACAACGAGGCCGCGGCGAAAGCCGGGCATTCGTCCGAGTCCGGGGTTCAGTATGATTTGCTGCGGAGCCAGGAAGCAGTGGCCTTGCGCCAGCAGGATCTGATCGAGGCGCAAAGCGCCTTTTCGCAGGATGCTCAGTCTTTAAAGGCCATCATCTCCAAAAGCTTCAGCGAGCAGTTGGCGACAGTCGAGATAGTCCCCTCGGACCATTTGCCTGAACCGGGCTCCGGCGATGTGCCGCCGGTGGATGAAGCCTTGCGTCAGGCCGAATCCCATCGACCGGAGATCGAGCGGGCCGGTCTTGACCTGCTCAATGCGCAAATCGCCATCGAGGCCACACGCAATGCGCTGCTCCCCTCACTCGATGTTTATGCATCCTACAGCCTCGCCGGTCTCGACGGCGCGATGCGCCCAACCTTTGCAAACGTTTTTGAAAACAACTTTCCCAACCTATCCTACGGGGTCACCCTCGATCTCCCTATCCGCAACCGCACTGCTCAAGCCGACGCCGCACGGTCACTGCTCGAACAGCGGCGCTTCCAGGTCAGGATGCAGGATGCGAGGAACCAGACCGTATGGGATGTCAACAAGGCGATAAGCGCGGTCACACAGGCCAGGGACTCGCTCGACGCCACGCTCAAACTCGTCAAGCTCGCGCACCAGGTTCTCGAGTTGCAGCAGAATAAATTCACTCAGGCGTTGGCCACCGCGGAGGACGTCATCACCGACCAACAGAATCTTTCCATCGCTGAAGGGCATGTAGTTAGAGCCCGAGCCGCCTACGCCAAAGCATTGATCCAGTATGAAGAGGCGACGGGAACTCTCCTCGATCGCCACCACATTGCGTTGTCCGAAGCCATAGGTGGAGACGTTCAGAGTCTACCGGGTACTCCTCGCACGCATGAACCAGAGAAATAGAATTGGGATGTAACATGTGCTTATGTGTGGCCGGTGAGGCCTTACATATCCGTTGGGCGCAACTGTGTGCCCGGACGGAACGAACTTTAGCATTCTCTCCGCGAGCGCGCAGGGAATGCAATTGATCTTGTTTGACCACACTGACGATCACGCTCGATCAGCTGCGCAACCGCACGTCGCACTGCTGGCAAATGATCAATCCTGTCTCGCCGCCTGCTGCGCTAACTGATTAGGGAACAAGCAACACCCCTGCCGAGTTGACGAGTGATGAAGCCTCCAAGCGACTGCAGAAGGATGGTCCGGTCAGCCTGGAGTTCACATCCGGACTCATAAATGGCAGGACGAACGAACGAGGGAAACTCATCGGCTGCGCCATTATTGCCTCTTTATGTATCCCCTTGTTCGTGGACGCCTCAGGAATCTCAAGTAGAACGTGGCGAACACCAAAACGATTCCAACATTCACCGTCAGTCGTCCCCAGAATCGATTTCTGAAGAACAGAAGATCTACGCCTACTATCGAAGCAACCATCGCCAAAGGGTAAAGCAACTTAGCGACCTGTCTGCACATTGGGGTCCTTGAACGAAGCCGAATCGAGAGCAAGGAGCGCATCTCGAACTCCTGGCTCAATTCAAACCGGCTGCACCTCTGCTTTGTTCTCAGCAATTGCGGCATGGACGATGGCGAGGAACTTGTCGGCTTTTAGGCTAGCACCCCCGATGAGGACTCCATCTATGTCACGCTGACCGAGGTATGCAGTTGCATTTTCAGGTTCTACGCTGCCACCGTATTGAACAATCATCTGCTGGGCCCGGAAATCTCCACAGATTTGACTGAGCTTCTTGCGAATCAGCAAAAGCGCATCCTGCGCCTGTTGTGGATTCTCATGGTGAAGAGAATTGCCGATCGCCCAGACTGGTTCATAGGCGATACTCAGTTGGGAGAAAAACTCTGGCGGAACGTTCGCCAACCCCTGCGACAGTTGACTGTCGAGCACCGCCTCAGTCTGCTTCGCCTTGCGTTGCTCCAGCGTCTCCCCGACGCAAAGAATCGCATTCAGTCCTGCGGCCAGTGCGCACTCTACCTTTTGGTTGATGAACGCATCGGACTCGCCCAGTTTGTGCCTGCGTTCACTGTGTCCGAGGATGACGTACTTGCAGCCAAGATCGAGCAACATGGTCGGGCTCACCTCGCCGGTGAAAGCTCCTTCCTTGTCGGGATACATGTTTTGAGCGCCGAGCGCAATCTGGGTACCCTTAAGCATGTCGCCGACAAGCGCGAGATAAGGGAATGGCGGGCAAAGGATAACGGTGACATCTTCGGAGCGGTCGAAGCCATCGATAATGCATTTTGCCAACTGCTCCGCTTCAACTGAAGTTGTGTGCATCTTCCAATTTCCGATGACGAATTTCTGACTGGTATGCGTCTTCATGCCACGCTCCCTGCGTAGATGTTAGATATCGTTTGATTAGCCGGGCGGCCAACCCGGCGAACTTGCTTCGGTTCGTCTCAACGCGGTGATCGTGGGCGGAATTTCTCGATTCCGCTTTATGCCGCCGCTACAGCTAGAGGCAGCTTTGGCACTCGCCACCACTTCCACGCCTCCGCTGCGTCGGCTAGATCGAAATATCGAACCGTCGCCTCCGTAAATGGCTTGTAGAACGCTGTCATGCCATGTTCCCACTTCTTGTCTCCGATCATCGCGACCCGTTCGACATCCGCGAAGTGCGTCACGTCGAATTTGACTTCATCCCAAAGCGCCGCCGGCTCCCAGCCCTTGAAACCAGTCAATTCGAACAACAGGCGCAGCTTTCCATGTTGCTCGATAAGTCGATCGAATTCGGGTACGAGGCATTCGTAATCAGCTTTGATCAACTTCCAAGTGCCCCGCACGGCGACTGACTGTCCGCCGCCCTCTTCATCGATTTGTATTGGCATCTTTCAACTCCAAGAACCGGATTTAGTGTCCCTTTTGCGTGTTGCCCCTATTCCATCGCCAATTTTGGATCTCCGGCATATCCTCACCGTGAGCATCGATGTAGTGTTTGTGCTCGATGATTTTGTCCTGCATCTGCTGCTTCAGGTAGTCGCCCTTGGAGCCGAGATTCGGTACACGGCCGACGACATCCATTACCAGGTGGAAGCGATCTAGATCGTTCTGTACGCGCATGTCGAATGGCGTTGTGATTGTTCCTTTCTCCTTGTAGCCGCGCACATGCAGGTTGCGGTTGGTGCGGCGGTAGGTCAAGCGATGGATCAGCCCCGGGTATCCATGGAAACCAAAGACGATGTGCTTGTCCCTGGTGAAGAGGGAGTCGTACTGCTGTTCGGTCAGTCCATGTGGATGTTCCGCGCTGGGCTGTAGCTTCATCAGATCCACGACATTGACCACACGGATCTTCAGTTCGGCCAGATGTTCGCGAAGGATGGAGACGGCAGCAATAATCTCCAGAGTGGGCGTGTCTCCACAGCAGGCCATCACCACGTCGGGCTCACTCTGCTGATCGTTGCTGGCCCATTGCCAGATGCCGATGCCCTCGGTGCAATGCACGACCGCCTCATCCATGGTTAGCCATTGGGGAAGCGCGTGCTTTCCTGCAACCACCACGTTGACGTAATTCCGGCTGCGCAGGCAGTGATCGAAGACAGACAGAAGGCAGTTGGCGTCGGCGGGAAGGTAACAGCGAACGAAATCGGCTGTCTTGTTGATGACGTGGTCAAGAAATCCTGGGTCCTGATGGGTGAAGCCGTTGTGATCCTGCTGCCATACATGCGAGGCCAGGAGAAAGTTCAGAGACGAGATATCGCGTCTCCAGGGCAGCTCATCGCAAACCTTCAGCCACTTCGCATGTTGGCTGAACATGGAGTCGATGATGCGAATGAAAGCTTCATAACTATTGAAGAGTCCATGCCTGCCAGTGAGAAGATATCCCTCCAGCCAACCCTCGCATTGGTTCTCGCTCAGCATCGAGTCCAACACGCGCCCTTCGGGCGCAAGGAATTCGTCATTGCCGTACTCGCGCGCATCCCATTGACGGTTGGTGACCTCAAATAGGGCCTGCAGAAGATTCGAGACCGTCTCATCGGGGCCGAACACGCGAAAGTTTCGCTTTTCCTGATTCAGCTTGGCGACATCTCGCAGGAACGAACCCAGCACCAGCGTGTCCTCACCCTTCACTGAGCCCGGAGATGTCACCTTTACGGCGTGGTCGTGGAAATCGGGCATCACAAGATCGTGCAGCAGGATGCCTCCGTTGGCATGAGGGTTCGCGCCCATGCGGCGGTTGCCCTTGGGCGCCAGCTCTTCCAGTTCTGCAATCAGTCGGCCATTCTCGTCGAAGAGTTCTTCTGCCTTGTAACTCTTCATCCAGTCTTCCAAAAGCTTTACATGATCGGGATGCTGAGGATCAACTAGCAGCGGCACCTGGTGAGCTCGAAATGTCCCCTCAATCTGCAAACCATCGACCGCTTTCGGCCCTGTCCAGCCCTTCGGCGATTTAAGTACGATCATTGGCCAGCGCGGCCGAGTGGTGTCCTTGTTGTTGCGAGCATTGTCTTGGATGCGCTGGATGTCCTCGATGGCCTTGTCGACGGTAGCGGCCATCAGTTCGTGCATCTTCTCGGGCTCGTCACCTTCCACGAAGTAGGGGGTCCAGCCGCAGCCTCTCAGGAACTGCTCCAGTTCCTCATGCTCAATCCGAGCCAGCACGGTCGGGTTGCTGATCTTGTAGCCATTGAGGTGCAGGATCGGCAACACCGCCCCATCGGTCCGGGCGTCGAGAAACTTATTGGACTGCCACGAAGTCGCCAACGATGCCGTCTCTGCCTCCCCGTCTCCAATCACACAAGCGACAATCAGGTCCGGATTGTCGAACGCGGCGCCGAACGAATGGCTGAGCGAATAACCCAATTCGCCGCCCTCGTGGATCGATCCGGGCGTCGTTGGCGCAACATGACTTGAGATGCCGCCGGGAAACGAGAACTGTTTGAACAGCTTCTTCAAACCGGCTTCATCCTGGGTGACATTCGGATACACCTCGCTCCAGGTGCCCTCCAGGTACACGTTGCCCACAATCGCGGGGCCTCCGTGTCCTGGTCCGGCAACATAAAACATATTCAAGTCGTACTTTTTGATGATCCGGTTGAGATGCACATAGATGAAGTTCTGCCCTGGCGTTGTCCCCCAATGCGAGACCACCAATGGTTTCACGTGTTCGAGCTTTAGCGGTTCCTTCAGCAGAGGATTTTCATAGAGATAAATCTGACCAACCGACACGTAATTTGCCGCGCGCCAGTAAGCGTTCATGCGGCGAAGGAGGTCCGGAGTGAGGGTCGTATCTCCGTGCACCGACTCCTCTTTGGCGATTGCTTCGGGCGTTTCGTGGAGTAAATCCTCGGTCGTGAGTATGTCGGTCGACATTTCTGAATCTCCTTTTCGGGCTGGTAACACGGCTAGGTTGGGTCGTTCGACTGCAATCCGATTGAAGTGAGTTCAGTGCCGGGGGACTCGCAATCTATTTGAAGAATGCTTCGCATCCGCCAGGCGCGCTGGGATGAACGAATATGGGTGTATTGTCAATGAAGAGCGAGGCATGGCCGACGCTAAACGGAAGCAGGCGAAGTGAGGGGCTTGTCCCGGAAAGGGTGGACGTTTCGACCGCATTGACAATGAATCACCTCGCCAAGAGCAATGTGCTAATTGGAAGTAAGAGATTCGCAAACGGAAAGTCGAATCTCAAGGGAATGCCTCCGTGATCAATCGCTCTGTGTGGCTAGTATCCATTGAAGGTACACGTCAGTAGCGGAATCAACGATCGGAGCGATCGCAAAGGAGATTACGCTCCACAATCGAGACACTCTGGAGTATCACGAATCATAGGCATATATGGCTGTACTGTTTAGCTCATCGGCTGGCCTACCGTCGATCGCCTCCCGAGCCTGCGGGGGCAGAACTTATCAGAGGACTACTGCCGCTCGTGTACTGATAAGAGGCTGTGGGTCTCGTCCATCAAGACCAGAGCGTTCAACGCCGCAGCACTGAAGCTTGCACTATTTGGAAGCTTTTGCGGGTAACGAACCGATCGATTGTTTTAGGAACTACGAACGAATCCTTCGATCTCAGCGAACCGTTGAAGTGAGCTCTGATGATCGAAGGCCAAATTCATGGTGAGAGCGTGGCTGAGCGGGCGCCAAGCGACTTCTTGAAGATCGTCCGAAGCTTCAGCCGGAAGTTGGGATTGGATTCGGGTCGACCAGACGGTGTCGATAATCTGGCCACGCGGGTCGCGCTTCGGGTCTGATTGGACAGTGACGAGCTTCATGGAATCGGGTGGAACTTCAAGTCCGGTCTCTTCTTTGAGTTCACGCGCGGCGCATTGTTCAAGTGATTCGGTGCCAGGGTCGAGGAATCCACCGACGAGGCCCCAAGCATTCGCGAAGGCCTTCGACGTCTTTCCCCTCTGACCAAGGAGAACCAAGACGATGCCGTCCTTGACACAGAAGGGGATTACTGAACTTGTGATGCCGTCGATGGTCTTATAGGGCATGAAAGGCTCCACCACCCGCAGACTCTCGACGATCAATGGATCGTCGGCGGAAAGAATTCCGTATCGCACTAACTGGAGAAAGCCGCCATCGACAATTTCGCGGGCCGGATAGGATTGCGGAGCGTCAGGCGGCTGGCTGGTCAAGTAGAGCTCCGCCTTATCCACGGCCCCGGGTTCAGCAACTTCTCCAGGTTTGGTTGGATTCAGGCGCACAAAGTAGGGGGAAGTCCCCGCGAGGAGCGATCCCTTGGTCGTGACCGTCCATTCCTCCAGGTGTTCCCTTAGGAAATCGGCGTAACTCTCAAGGAAGGCGCCTATCTGATCGTCATGATCTGCCCTCGCAAAGGAGGCCGCACAGATGAAGGCGGCAATGATCGCTGCGAGCGTAGAGGGCGAGTAACCGCTTCCCTCTTCCCAGCGCTCTTCACCGGTTACCGGGCCACTGTGGAGCAGAAATGCGGCAGCACGGTCGACCATCACGCGCGGGTTGAAATCGCCCAGAAGTTGAAGTTGATGGAGCCGCCAGGCGAGCAGTATGGGGAACGCCACTTCGTCCAGCTGCATCCCGTCCCAGAAGGCTTCGCCATTCACCCAGAAATTCTGGGGGAAACCACCGTCCTCCTTCTGCCGGGCGGCAAGATAGATGAGTGCGCGCGTCGGCCCGCATGTGTCGCCCGCAGCGAGCAAGCCCATCGCGCTTTCCACCATGTCACGCGTCCAAACCAGGTGATAACCGCCCTTCCCCGATTTGTCGTTACGTGCCTCGCCCCAGGGAATCGTAAGCGATGCGACGAACGCTCCCTGGTACAGTTTGTCTTCATGAGTAAGCAGAAGATTGTAACTCGACTCGAAGAGCCGCCCATGGTCTCCGCTGGCTCCATGCAGGGAGTGCAAGCCATGCGTTGCCTGTTCCCATTGATGGATAAACACCTTGCGTTGTTTTTTATAAGCAACGCCCAGGCTTTGGAACAGACTCGATACAGCACTGGGGAGGCTTTCGCCAAAGGCAACACCGATGGTGAATTCCTGAGTCTGTGAAAGATCGAGTTCGGCGGTGAGCGCGACATTGCCGTTCTTGGCTTCATCGAATTCAAACTTCATGCCGCCGTTCTCTTGGATGTCGGTATATCCGTCGCTGGATCCGACATAACCGCACGAGAGCCGGGAGAAGCCACAGGATGCGCCTATCGCTAGCCAGCGGTCTTCTTTCTCCGCTACGAGCAACTTGCGGCCCGATACCTCGACTACATAGGCATTGTTATTTTCTCCGCCGACCTCTAAGTGAGGATTGCACAACACATAGGTTTTCAGAGTTCGGAGAAAGTCGCCGTTGCCTTCCATTTTTGGGTGGATCAGAACACAGGGCCGAGTTGGATCCGCGATGACCTCTTTCGTAAACGAGAAACGCCCTTTAGGGTCGTTCCTGGTTATTCGATAGCCCTGAGAAGGAGCAATTCGTTCGACTTGGTAAGCGAGGTCTCGCTTTTCCTCCAGAAACAGACCGTCTCCATCGGAAAAAAGAAACTCCAGATCGCGTAGTTGTGGCCGATCAACGGTCGGATAATAGACCTCTGTCAGAATGCCGTGTCCGATCGTAAACCAGACTCGACCGCCAAAGGAATGGGCCGTTCCAACTCCGTCCTTGGCGGCTTCGGTCCAACGTGCTTCGTCGCCCGGCGCTCCATATGCGACGTTGGTCCCTCGAAAGTGAGCCATTGGCAATCTCCTTTGTTCACTGCCCACAATCAGTTGGGTGCTCCAGCTCGACGCAATCGCGCCACGACCCACGCCAACAACTACAGGAAACCAATCCGTTCACCCATGGGCCAATGCCTGAGTCACATTGGCGCTTCGCCTCGCGCTCCCGGCCTATTGAGTCGGATTGGCCAGCAGTTGCTTAAGCGCGTTGAGTGCTTTCTGGGCATCTGCAAGTTGAGCTGTGGCCTGATCCCGCGTGGCCTTCGACAACGGTCCCTGCACTCCGGTCTGTTGCGCCGGTGATGTTCCTGACTGCGGCGGCGCTGTTCCGAACAAGGAGGTTAGTGCCGCGTCGAGAGTGGGTTCCATGACGACCTTATCTCCTGTCGCAACAATCACCCGCTTAAGCTGAGGGAAGTTTGTGCCTTCAGCCTTCAGATACAGTGGAACCACATAGAGGAATGAGTTCTCGATGGGAATTACGATGAGCTTGCCGCGAATGACTCCCGATCCCTTCTGATCCCAGAGCGTGAGCTGCTGCGAGATGGTTGTGCTCTGGTCGATCATTGCGCTGATTTGATTCGGCCCAAAGATCAGTTTGTCTTTTGGGAGTTCGTAGAACAGCATCCTTCCGTAGTCGGGGAAGTCGCACCTTGCTGCCAGCCACGCGATCATGTTGTCCCTCTTCTGCGGAGTAAAGGGAGTCATCATGAGGTACTCAAGCTGCTGGCTACCGGGAAGCTTCATAAGTATGTAATACGGATCCATCGCGGCGACGGCGCCATTGTATTTCTCCTGAGGTGCAACCCATAGGTCCTCCCGGTTGTAGAACACCTGCGGATCGGTCATATGAAAGGTCTTATATTCATCCGCTTGAATCCCGAACATGTCTTCCGGATAACGCAGATGGCTCTTCAGGTCAGGGGATAGCTCGCTCAAATTCTTGAACACACCTGGAAATGCGCGGTTGTACATCGCCAGCAGCGGATCATTGGGGTCCATGATGTAGAACGACACTGTGCCGTTATACATATCCACGACAACCTTTACGGAATTGCGAATATAGTTCATCCCCTGCGCCGAACCATCGGTCTGCACATTCGAATATGGGTAGCGATCGGAGACCGTATATGCGTCCTGAATCCAATACTGCTTCCCTTCGCTCAAGACGGCGTAGGGCACCTTGTCCAGAAGCAGGAAAGGGGCAACTTGGGAAACGCGCTCTTGCACTCCCCTCCAGATCTGAATCCTGCTTTGCGGTTTAAGATAGCCGGTTAACAGAATATTTATATCCTTTTGCGTCCATGCAAAAAGCAGCCTCTTCCAGATTCCGTCGATCGGAATCCCGCCTGCGCCTTGATAGCTCGAATAGACGTTCTCATTGCCCTTGGGATAGTCGAACTCCTTGATTCCAGTGTCGACAATCTTATAGCCAGGCGCCACGTTTCCGAAGTAAATGTCCGGCTGGGCTATTGTCAGGCCGTATTGTGATTCGGCGGGAATATTTTCAAGAAGGTATTTTGGCAGGCCTCCCCCGGTCGAACTCGACACAAAGTTCATCACCATGCCCTCGCCATGTGTGAACTCCAGGTTTTCGTTCACCCAGGTCTGCGCCTGGGCGGGTAGCTGCGAAGCGAGTTCCCGTGGTGAAAGCATTACCTGATGGAAGCCATCCGCAAGATGGTATCGATCGACATTCACGTTATAGAAGTCGTAGTAAAGGCGAATCGCCTGGGTCTGCTGATAAGTCTGAAGCAACGGCCGTGTGTCCCAGAGTCGAATGTTCTGGATCGTATCCTCATTCCTTGCGATCACGTCGGGAGTCAGATCGGCGAGAGCGGGATAAGCGGTTTCCTGGATACCGTTCAGCTTATAAGCCCTGCGTGTGTAGTCGATGTAATGGTTCAGATAGGGCGTCTCAAGGCTTAGCTCATTGGGCTTTACCACGAATGTTTGAAAGAGGAATGGCAACGCCAGCACCGCAACTACATACAGAGCTGCGTAAGTCACAAAACCGGTGACCACCTGCTTCGCTCGCGGACGGAAATAGCCGATTGCCAACGCCACGCACGCCAGCGCCGAGGCTCCGGTCATCACCCAGAGGGCTGCTCTTGTGACGTGGGCCGCCGCATAGCCAGCTCCGTGAACAACGCCGAGGGTAGAATAGACCAATTCGTAGTGATCCAGAATGAAGCCCCATCCGAAGTTGGCCACGAGGATGAAGAGAAGTACGATGAAGTGCCGAGCGGTGCCATCGCGCAGAGTGATCTGTCCAGTGGACTTGGACTGCCTTAATCCGAATATCGCGCAAAAGCTGAGGATTGCGAGAGCCCCGATCGTTAGAACAGTAATGCTTCCTTGAAGCAATTCATAGAATGGAAGGCGGAACACATAGAAGCCAAGGTCAACGCCAAACAGCGGGTCCGCGATTCCAAACGAACCGCCGTACTTGAAGCGGAGAAGAGTATCCCACTGGTCGGAAACACTCAGCGCAAAGATAAGCGAGAGAACCACAATGGCGGCATCGATTGCAAAGACCAGTTGCCTGGCGCTGATATCGACATCGATCGTCCTGCCTGGGGCCGCGGGGTGTCTAAATGCCTTGGTGAAGAAGCTGTCTCCATCCACCAGGTCGATGTTCTTCGCGGCAAAGCGAAGATTAAGCCATAGATAAAACACTGAAACTATCAGTGTTACGCCGAAGATTCCCCACTTGACCGACAAAAGGGTCCAGAAAATGCCCGCGTAGTCGAGTTGCCGCATCCAGAGCCACTTTTGTACAAGGCCAAGAACAACCGAAAGAACAACACCAATTCCAACCAGCGAAAACAGGCCCCACTTCACCAGAAACCTGATGGACGGTGGAAGACCCTGGCGTTCGCGGTTGGATGCTTCGGTCTTCTGCGGTGTGATTTTCTCAACGGCCGTTGCGTTCATAGTCCACTCCTCAGTACGCCCAAATGTGGCAGTTTATCGCGGGGCTGCCACGAGTACTATCCAAGAGAACACAAAGGGGAGTCCGGTCAATTGTGAACAGAAACTAATCTTGTCCGGTGTCTAAGATTTGGCTGTAACGAGATTGGGCATGAATGAAGACGGCCTTGTTTCCTGGCTTTTGACCGGCAACAAAAGTGCACGCAATCGGCGTTTAGTCTCCAGGTGAGATTCGTCTGGACGACGGCGCACGGCTATATGCGCTGCAACCCAATCGGCAAACACGCTGAGGAGTTCTTGCAGGCAAATTGCGAATAGGACTAGCTCAAACTCAATCTCTACAACGAAAGGGGAGAAATTTATGTTGAAGCGCGTTCTGATTTTCTCAACACTTCTTCTGCTTGCGGCTCAAGTCGCGGTCGCGTCCGACCGTGAGGATGATGTTAGCCGAACCCGTAAGGCTGCCCAGGTCTTCAAGGAAATTATGGATACGCCAGATCAGGCCATTCCGCACGAACTGCTGCAATCGGCGAAGTGTATTGCCATCATTCCTGGAGATGTAAAGTTTGCCTTCATTTTTGGAGGTAACTATGGTCGCGGAGTGGCAACCTGTCGCACTTCGAACGGCTGGAGTGCGCCGATGTTCATCGCCATCGAAGGTGGGAGCGTGGGATACCAGATAGGGGGCTCTTCAACGGACCTCATCATGCTCTTTATGAACGAGCACGCATTGCATAGCCTTCTCAGCGACAAGTTCAAACTTGGCGCCGATGCTTCGGTGGCAGCGGGACCTGTCGGACGGAAGGCTGCGGCCTCTACGGATTTGAAGATGAACGCAGAGATTCTGTCTTATTCGCGCAGCAAGGGCGTTTTTGCCGGAGTTAGCCTTGACGGCGCCGTCGTTCAGGCTGACAAGAGTGGGGATCAAGCATTGTATGGAGATAACGTGGACAGGCACGATGTTCTGGACGGCAAGGTCCCAGTTCCGGAATCTGCCAGGCACCTGATTCGGGAACTTGGCGAGTACAGCAGCTAGAACGATTGGCATCCGAGTTAATGCTTGGCATAGATCGCCAGAGTTGTAGCCATGTCGGCCGTTGCCGCTTTACAGGCGCGGGCGTAGGCCGCAGAACTCCCTGTGGCCGAACACCACAAACATTTGCCCCACAAAACGCCTCGTGGCAGCACTCAATAGGTTGAGCAAGCAGCGCCTTCGCACCTCCGCAGAGTAGGGAGGAATAAAGTATCGTTTCGTTCAACCCTCCAACCCGAAGACATGTTCAGCTCCAACTGAGAGGCGATGTTCATGGCGTCCTTGCCGATATTGGTTTTGAATAGTGGTTCTTCTTCCATCAAGTTCTCAGTTTATGGAACCGGTGACGGCGAATCGCGGAAACTCCACGAGGGATCAGTCGACGGCATCGGCACAGATCAGGGCGAGTTCTGGATTAAGGATGCCAGAGGCAAGAAAGTGGTTGATGAGACCCCGGTCGTGCCTACCCGGGCATTTGCCTTCAAGCTGGTGGCAGATGCACTACACTCGAAGGACTTCCCCGCCCCAGGGGCCATCGGTCACCGTATGGTTTCCGGCGGCCCCACAGTTCAGACAAACCAGCGCATCACTCCCGCATTGATTGAAGAGATGGAGCACAACAAGGCCTTCGCACCACTACACACACCCATCGCCATCTACATCATGCGCGAGGCTATGCGCCTGTTCCCCGACATTCCCAACTTCGTGTGCCTCGACACCTGGTTTCATCGTCACATGCCCGAAGTCGTCACCCGCCTGCCCATTCCGGAGAAGTATGCTGCTATGGGTGTGCGCCGCTACGGCGCACATGGCCTTTCCTACGAATCGATCGTTTATCAGTTGGCGCCAGCGGTACCGCGGAAGCTAATTGTCGCGCACCTCGGTAATGGCGCGTCCATCGCGGCCATCCGTGATGGACAGGGCCTGGACACTTCGATGGGCCTTACACCTCTTGGCGGGATCATCAGCGGCACGCGCACTGGCGATATCGATCCAGGCGTGCTCCTGTTTATCTTGCGCAAAATTGCCCAGTCGGCCACGAACGCCACCGAAGCCGCCGACCAGTTGGAGCAGATTGTCAGCAAGAAAGCCGGGCTCCTCGGCGTGAGTGAGCTCTCCAGTGACATGCGCGACCTGCGCAACGCCATCGCGCAAGGCAACACGAAAGCGCAGCTCGCCGTAGAGATGTTTACTTGGACCGTAGCCAAATGGATCGCTGGCTACGCGGCCGAGTTAGACGGCATGGACATGCTGGTCTTCACGGGCGGCATCGGAGAAAACGACATTGCCACCCGCGCTGAAGTCTGCGCGGGATTGGGCAAGCTGGGCATCAAGCTTGACACGTCTCGCAACAATGTCCAAGGAGCCGCGGTGATCTCGGCAGAACACTCAGCGGTGATGGTGCGCGTCATTCCTCCCGCGGAGGACCTGATGATCGTCAACCATGTAGTCCGGCTGTTGGGCCGTTAGCCGCTACCGCTTTCTCGTGGCGAACACCCTTGCCACACAATCACGCAAGCTGGGCGCAATAATCTGTGCACGGAGAGCTTGAGCCGGGTCGCTTTTTCAAGCTCTTGAGAATCAAGAGGCATTCATGTGAGTCGTGCGCTCTGTCCAGCCGAAGCTCCTGCGGGTGCACTTAGCGATTCGGGTCTGCCTTGCGAGACCACGTTTCTTCAACCCCCCAATAGAGAAGCCTGCTGCCCGCTCTGCACGAGCGTGAGTTCTTGTCCTTGACTCAACCCCAGTTTGCTCAATTCTGCCCACGCTTGACGCCCCTTGCAGGCTTTGATCGGATTCGTGCAGTGGTCGAAGAAGGATGTCTCTCGGGATTATGCTCGGGGAATCGATCGAGCAGGACCGCATTCCACAGCGACTTGTGAACCTTGATGCGCCCGTTGTATTCGATAAACCCGAGTTTTCGAAATCGGTTCATGAAGAAGCTTACCCTGGAGCGGGTGGTACCGATCATTTCCGCAAGGGTTTCTTGCGAGATCTTGGGAATATATTGTTCCGGCTCGCCCGGCTGGCCAAATTCCGCCATTAACAGGAGTATCCGCGCAAGGCGCTTCTCACTCGAGTTGAAAAGCTGATCGACCAGATCGGCCTGGATGCGCATGCTGCGCTCCAACAGGACCTTCAAGAAGAGGTCTGAGAAGCTATGCTCAACGTGCATCACACGGATCATCTCTCCCCGGCTGATTCTGAGGGCGGTGCAGGTGGTAATGGCGGTAGCCGTGGACAAACGCAACCCAGCCATCGCCGCGAGCGCTTCTTCACCAACAAGGTCGCCCGCGGAAAGAAGCGCGATGGTAGCTTCCTTCCCGGCTGGGGAAACCACAGTGACCTTTGCGTGGCCGTTCTGAAGATAGAAAACCGAGTCCGCGGGATCGCCCTGCGAAAAGAAGGCTTCCTTCGAAGCGAATTGGATGACTCTTTTTCCCAGGCCGGCGCTGGCCAGAAAGGCGGCGGCATCGAATCCAGGCTTATCAAGTTCAACCATTGAAGGGCCTCCTTCCGATCGCTGCCCTTGCAGGATGACCACAGGAGGCAATTTCCACAAAATCGGTATCCCGGGTGTCCATCCTAATTGCGTCAGGTTACGAATGTGATGTGGCTCAGTCGGCAAGACAGGCACAATCGACACCATTTGCTACAAACCCATTTAACCACGGAAGCTGTGTGTTCCGGACGCACTGTTCTTACTCTTGCCGAACTTTGACCAGCGCAAGAGGCCCAGGTGCTTGACGCCAAACGCTATTTGCCAGGAAACCCTCATTCAAGCCAACTCTTTAGCCCCGTCGGTGCACCTCGCTCTGGAGTTCGACTTTTCCGCGGAAGCGCATGTGGACGAAGACAACATCGGCGACAGCGAGGGCCATGCGGAAGAGCCACCATGTGAGACCGACCGCGAGAGCTTGTGGGCCGGAGATGCCTTTGGCTGGCCAAGAAGCTTGGGGTGGAACAGCAGGTCCTGTTCATCAACCGATTCGTCAGTCCCGAAGAAATGGCTTGTCTGGTGGGCTCGGCCGACATTTACATCACGTCCTACTGTAACGAAGCGCAGGCTGTATCGGGGACCTTGGCGTATGCCCTTGGTGCCGGAAAGGCCATCATCTCAACTCCATACTGGTTCGCCGCAGAAGTGCTGGACCAGGGACGCGGAAAGCTGGTGCCTTTTGAGAACCCAGCCGCTCTCGCAACAGCCACAATCGCACTCCTGGCCAACGATGAGGCACGCGAGGCGATGCGCGAACGCGCCTACCTGTATGCTCGGCCCATGATCTGGAGCCGGGTAGCGCAGTCCTATATGGCCGCATTCCGGCGGGCTCGCGCCTCTCGTGTGGAATCGGTTCACATGAGGATTGCCGTCCACGCTAACGCAAGCGACACCGAGCAGCGCGTCGTGAATGCCTGAGCGTCCGCCCAGCATGAATCGATGCATAAAGCCGTCGCCAGCGCATCACGGCCGCTCCCGAAATCAATTCCTCAGGCGGTTGACCAACGTGAGCGAAAAGAACTGATTGCTAATTCCCCGGTTGCGATTCAAGAAATGTATGCAAATACAATGCGGATCTCGTGGCACCGACCGTCACATCTGCTCAGGATCGTTGGGAAGCGCAAGATCTCTGGAATTGCAGCGCTACCCGCGCACCGTTGCGTGCGCACCTTGGGATTAGGACGATCCATTCACAAAATCGCCGCATATCGAAGTGGTCGGTTTCCGGTGCTTCCCCAGAAATACACGAGGATGATCAAGCTTGCAATCGCCGCATACGCGCACCACAGCGATGTAAACGCATACTCCTTGACTGCCAATACCACCAGGAGGATCACCAGGTTTGCGACTCCGAAAGCGACAATGGCTCTCACCTTCGAGAACAGCATCGCGCCGCACGTCGCAATCACGTAAAGTATGGCTACGACTGGATTGTTGGTCGCTTGATTGTTGTACACAATACTGTTTGCCCGGATGAAGATTTCGGTCGGGTACGCGGCCAGCGCCCACAGCACATAGAGTCCCGTCGCTCCGCCAAGAAAGACGAACGGCAGCATACGCTTGCGGTCCTTCCCAGCAGGCTCGAAGAGCCAAATGCTAAACGGCAAAAGGAAAACAAGAAGACCCTGCGCATACACCATAAAAGCTGCTCCCATATTGCGCGTCACTGTGGGTGAGAGCGTCCCATCGAGACCTAGCCACACAAATCCTTCGATGAATTGATGGACAGCGAAAAGCGCGGGCAGGGCCGCGAAAAGCAATTCCCGCCTGTGCTTCACCTTCGCCAATGTGACGACACCAAGGGCTCCGAGAACTCCGCTGCCGACAAAGTTGGCTGTTGCTGAAAAACACATGGCTCGTCTTCTCCGTCCCAGGATTATAATCCTGGGTCAACTCTTCCGGCTCCGGGACCCAGGACGCATTTCTTGCGCAATCCTCACAATTTGATCAATACGGAACAGACACCATCCTGGCGAGTCCAGCACACTTACTACTTGAGGTATCGCGGGATGCTCGGGCAAAGAGCATTTGAGCCGCTGGAGTTCTGATTTGCAGGCGCTGTGTACCTCAGTGAAAGACTGGCTCTTCCCCTCCGAACTTGGTTGAGCGTGGTGCGGCCAGTCCGCCGTCCGTGAGCAAGACGCCCAGGAACCAATCTAGATAAAGGCGATCGCGGCTAATCAATCACGCCCGCATGTGAGAGTTTCACTTGAGTCGGATTTGGAGATAGTGTGCACATCACCGTCGTTCTCGCAGTCGGCCTCGATTCATGGCGACTGACATCACAAGGTTCGGATCTGAGATCTGCTGGATATGTCGTCATATCGGCAAGCTCGATCCGAGACGCGATCGAGCAGTTCAAGGTCGGCGATTTCGATCTAGTGCTGCTGGGCCCCTCGATTTCTGCCGAAAATAAGGAGAGGCTCACCAGCCTCATTCGAGTCGCCGGCTCACGCACGCCTGTGGTTTGCATTCCGAACTCTTCCGGCGAATGCAATTCGTTCCAGGACGGGACCATCCAGGACAACGCAAGCGCGCTCCTGACGGGCATGGAAGAGATCCTTGCTAAGACGCCAAGAGCGCGGCCTGTGCCGGCAATCTTGTACGCCGAAATGCCTGAAGGGGTAGCGCATCGCTGAGATTGCGGTGTCTGGCGGTCAATCCAAGCTTGGTCTTCAAGTTTCATGCCACCTTCACACAGCCGCAGATTCTCTTGCTCCACTCAAGGACATGTCCGCAGTCCAGAAAGAGGCGATCCCTATGGCTCAAATCGGGATTCACTCGATCGACGAAAAGCCGGGATTCGACCTTGCACACTTTCTTGCGTGCGCCGGCACGGGCAGAAGAATTGTTCACTGCGATCCAAGAGGCGCCTTCTTCTCCCAGGGTGACTCAGCCGATTCTGTTTTCTATCTCCAGAGCGGCCGGGTAAAGGTCACCGTCGTCTCGGCGAACGGTAAGGAAGCTACAATTACCCTGCTCTTCGCCGGCGACTTTATTGGGGAAGAATCGCTCGCCGCAGCGCCCGGACACCGATCGGCCACAGTCACTGCAATTACGTCGTCGTATGCGATGAAGATCACTCGCAGTGAGATGATCCGGGTGATGCACGATGAGCACGCATTCTCCGATCTGTTCCTGTCGCACCTCTTGGCCCGCAGCATGCGCACGCAGGAAGATCTTGTCGATCAGCTCTTCAACTCCAGCGAGAAGCGACTGGCAAGACTCCTGCTTTTGATGGCCGAATACGGTGAGCCTGGAGAACCGACAAGGTTCATTCCTCGCATCACCCAGGAAACCCTGGCGGAGATGGTCGGCACTACCCGCTCCCGCGTCAGCTTTTTCATGAACCGCTTTCGCAAACTCGGGTTCATTGACTACAACGGCCGCATCCAGGTTCACAAGTCGCTCCTCAAAGCAGTCCTCCTCGATCGCCTCCCTGAGCAGAACTCTTTGCCGCAGCGCATTGCCCCTAAACTGGAAATCTCTCATGTCCGTCCACTTGCCAAGATCCGTGCATAGAAACGAAAAACAATCGACTTGGCAACCGGAACTTCATTTCTTCGCTGGGAGAAAGACAATACAAGCACCATCCCATGTGGTTTTCTCGGTCCTGGGGGGTGGTGTCGCATTCAGAGGCATGATCCCTATATCCATGGATCTGAGATGAAAGTGCATCTCCAGATATTGCGCTACCAGCAGAGACCGCGACCTTGAGGCGATAATTTCATCGGATGCATTTGCCTGGCTCGAATACCCTTCAACGACGAGCGGCTCATCGACGATCGTATCCTTTTCCTTGCCAATGATCAGGTCAATCTGCCGTTCGCCCTCAACCGAGAGAACTTCGTTTCCCTTTGCATCCGTGGTGAATGCATCCGTCGCTGCGAGCCAGGAGCGACGGTTGTTCTCACTCTGAAAGAAGGAATTGGTTCTATACTGATCTGGCGTCAGTTCCTCGAGGCTGTAGTATCCGCGTTTCCTGAAGAAGCCCCTGAAAAAGAACTCATGTTTGAGGGCTTCCGTATCGTCGGCAAGGTTTGCGGTCGCCTGATTGACATTCGACAGCGACTCCCGGATATTTTCAGCTGCGTTCTCTCCCAAATGGTCCGGCCCCAGCGCACCATCCAGCGTTGTATTGACCTTCTGCGAAGCCTCGTCGATTTGCTGTGCGGCATGCCGAGCAGTGGCAACGGTGTCGTCGAGCTTTGCGGGAAGCTTGCGCGACTGAATGTCTGTGACCACTTGTCCGGCCTGAAAAGACATCTGCTTCACATTGGCGCTGGCCTGTTCCGCATTTGCGACGGTCTGCTTTAGCTTGAATGCCGTCTTGGGGTCATTCACAAGCACTCCGATCGTTCCTTTACCATAGCGGGCATCCGTTACCAGACCATTTGCGTTGTCGACTGTCCGGGTGACAGTGTCGAGCGAAACGTCGAGTCTTCCCTGCACGTCACTGATCGCCCCTTTGGCCTGGTCCATAATCCCGGAAGCTTTGGCCATCATGGCGGAAAGTTCGATCGGCTCCTTGCTTGAAAGAGTTGCGCCTATCTGGGCCTCCTGCGAATTGTCGCTCCCTTTGTGGATGAACAAGAACTTGTCACCAACCAGGCCGTCGGAGTCGACAGTAACGACTGAATCCTCCCGAACAAGATTACGCAGCTTGTTGTCGATCTGAAGTTTGATTCTGAATTCTCCCGAGGGCTTGTCTGGAACGCCGATGCTATCGACCTGGCCCGCGTCAAATCCTCCCACTCGGACCTTCAGGCCAGGGGTGATTCCATTCACTTCAGCCAATTTAGTGTAGAAAATGACGTGACGGGTGAAGGCATTGTGACTGGTGCCGATGAGGAAGAGGCCGACGCTGAAGAGCACGAGCGCGGCGACAACGAAGATGCCGGCGGTAACCATACTATGTTTCATTGAGAACTCTCCGAGGTTAGCTCGCGAACGACTTGATTTTCGCTTGATTGAAGCTGGTCCAATGTGCCGAGGGCGGCTATGTTGCCTTTATCAATCACTGCCACCTTGTCAGCGACTTTCCTTACGCAGGTCACATCATGGGTGACGATCACCAATGTCGTATGACGTTCTGTTTTCACCCTGAGGAGAAGGTCTTCGATCTCACCCGCGGTGATGCGATCAAGCCCACTGCTCGGTTCGTCCACGAGCAGTAGTTTCGGGTTGAGCACAAGAGCCCTCGCCAGTCCAGCCCGTTTGCGCATTCCTCCCGATAACTCCGCTGGCATTTTGTCCTTGTCCTTCTCCAACCCAACCGCCTTGAGCATTTCGTTCACTGCCTGCTCTACCTCAGACGGCGATTTGGATTTATCAAACCGCCGCAACGGCATCGCGAGATTGTCTCCCACGCTGAAGGAATCGAAGAGCGCCGCGCTCTGGAACAGAAACCCAATGTTCCGGCGCACGCGCGAGAGCTCCTTCTCGGGAACTGGGACGATATCTTCTGACTCGATGTAAACCTGTCCACTATCTGGCTTAAGCAATCCGATCATGAGTTTGAGGGTGACGCTCTTGCCAATACCGCTTCGGCCCATGATGCAGAGGGCCTCGCCTGCGGCGACTGTAAAAGAGACGTCGATCAGGACCTTTCTATCGGCGAAGCTCTTTGCTACGTGCTTGAATTCAACTGCCGTCCGGGCGGTCACAAGGCGTCGCCCGGAAAGAAGAAGAAGATGAGCTTGACCAGGATCACATCGGACAGGATGATCAGGAGTGAGGACAGAACTACACTGTTTGTGGCTGCGCGGCGCACGCCGTCCGATCCTTCGTTGATGGTGTATCCGTAATAGCAGGAAACTGTACCGATAATGAATCCGAACATGGAGGTCTTTAGTGTGGGCGGTATGAAGTTGGCCCACCCCATATTGCGGAATGCGCTGGCAGCATAAAGCTGGAGAGACATGTGGGAGATCATGAATTCGGAAAGGAAGCCGCCCATTAGTCCCGCGAAGTCCATAAAAACCGTCAACAGCGGCAACACGAAGATACAGGCGACGATCCGCGTAACACAAAGGAACTTGAAGGAGTCAAAAGATAGGACTTCAAGAGCGTCGATCTGCTCGGTAACGCGCATATTTGCGAGTTCCGCGCCGATACCTGCGCCAGCGCGCCCGGCCACCAGCAATCCAGTAACGAGTGGGCCCAATTCATTGAAGAACGATTGCGATTGCAGTGCCGGCGCCCACGCTTCTGCGCCAAAGGTCACCAGGCCGCTCCTGGTATGCAACGTCATCACGACCCCAAGGGCTAGACCGGCTGCCGTGATAAGCGGCAGCGACTGCCAGCCGATTGCCTCGATTTGGATAACAAAGTACTGCCACTCGTAAGGAGGCGCGAATACCGCTGCGAGTGCCCTCAGCCCAAAGGAGCTTAGATTGCCTATCAGCGAGAAAAAGCCGGTTAAGATTTTCATGCCTGCCATTCCCGCTTGCCATTCAGTTCTCTTGGGCAGGCGTCTTTTCTTAAAGATTTACGGCGATCCAGCGTTATTGGCCGCTTCTTTATTGAGACTCGTCTCCATCATTCCTCGTGTAGTCCAGAATTGG
>Ga0302197_10000133_pt1 | contig 70400 bp, 75 predicted proteins | sample II_Bog_N2_1_FD_193526 | JGI IMG/M metagenome (GOLD analysis project Ga0302197, IMG submission 193526) | Peat permafrost microbial communities from Stordalen Mire near Abisko, Sweden - II_Bog_N2_1 | ecosystem: Environmental > Terrestrial > Soil > Wetlands > Peat | place: Sweden: Abisko... | reverse complement strand
CGTGCCTCGCTTCGAGAGCGAAAGACGTAGCGAGGTACGGGTCCGAATCGACGGGACGCCTAGTCGATTAGCGAAGGATCCTCGCGCCGAGCGGACAGTCGAGTCCGCTGCTTGGTCTTGACGTGATGGAAAGAACTGCGTAGGCGACAGCTCCCGCGACCAGGACAATCCGACCAGCAATCCTCCGCACAATCGTGTCGGTCGGGCTCAGCGTGCCGATCAAGAGGAAAACGACACACCCTCGATGAAGGGATCAATTTTCACTGGAGGGCGGTGGGTGCGGTGTCACTGGAGCGAAGTGGTCGCCGCCAGACAAATCGTAGGGCCGTGTAGGTGACGTCAATGGCACAAACCTTGTTATCGACGAGTCCAAGTGGGAGCGCGACATCTCGCACGACGTGGTCATTGAGGCTGGTGACGACACCAGAAGACTTCTTGGGCCACGATAACCAGAGTGATCTGTCGGGATATATCGCGGTGGCCAACTCACTTATTTCTCGCTCGAGGACGTCCACAGAGTGAAAGAACGCGAGAATGACGTCGATATCCTTTCGCGCGCCGCGTCGAATGCGGGCGCCCTCGGGCAAGTCGAGCGTGAAGTCCCTTGGGGAATGGAAGAGGGCCACGCTTGATCCAGGGCTGACACCCAGCTTCTTGGCCAGCGAAGGCACGTCGGTCATAAAGGAAAGTTACACAGTTGTGCGCATCGCCAGCTATTCAGTTGACCCCTGGTCGCCAGCTAAGGACCGTAACGAGATGGGTGGGCGGGCGAGTCGTCGAAAATCACGGCGTTATAGTTTGCGTATGGCGTGCGCGTGCGAACTTGCGGGCGTAGCACGCGGCTCGGGGGTCCCACCGAGGGAGGCGTCAGCGATCCCATCGAGTTCGCGGGTTTCAACGTGAAGTACTCGCTTTGGCGGAGTCACCGAGGCGGTGGGCGCGTAGTCGCCCTTTCAATAGTTCTTGCAACCACGCAGTACCCGTTAGGTGCTCGCGCCGACGTAACCACGACTTCTTTGACAACGACGACCATGACCATTTCTTCGATGACGACGACCACGACGGTTAATTCGGCCACGAAGACGAGAAGTACGACGACTACGACCATTGATCCTGGCCTACTGCCACAGACTTCGACAGAGCCTGCGCTCGGCACCGAGATGGGCAGTCCACTGAATACCCGGATGGTAAATCTTTGGGCCGACATCCTCTCGAACAACACGCGTCAAGCCGATGTGATGCTGTTCCCCGAGGCCGCGTACGAGAAACTGAAGGCCATCCCGTACCCGGAAAGCGATTACGTGAATCGGCTTTTGTATCTCTTTAATCTCGACATCGGCGCGTATCGACAGTTTCTCCTCGCTCGAGGCTCGCCGGTACTCCTGCGTGTCGTGACGAGTCCTCAAGATGCACAGTGGATCCCCGCGGGAGCCTGCTACAACAAGATTGGCTACTGGCATCTCCCCGGAGTGCGCTTTGTCTACCACTACGGATCCACTGTCGATTCGGTGGGCGTCTTGTCCATGATCTCGTGGCGAGGTCTCTGGTACTTCATCCACCTGGGCCAGTACACCGCCACCGGCCACGTGGGTCAGATTTACGACTACGCGCAAGGCCCGGGTGTTCCCGGCCCCCCGGGCAGTTGCTGACATGCCGGTGCATTTCATCCAGACCGGCGCTATCTTTCCTCAATGAGTACAACTCCTTCGTCGAAACCGGTTGCGATCATCACCGGCGCTGGATCCGGCATTGGCGCGGCTGCGGCGAGAGTGCTCGCGGCACGCGACTACTCGGTCGTCCTCGTGGGACGACGTCGAGAGTTGCTCGAAGAAGTCAAACGTGACGTTCTTAAGGTAGGTGGTGCGGCACATCTGGTCGCAATTGATCTCGTGGGCGATGGTTCAGCCGAAGCGATCGTCAACGAGACGATTGCTACTTTTGGCCGCCTCGACGTCCTGGTCAATAATGCTGCGTTCATCCAAACCGGGTCTCTTGACGACGTAAACGCCGAACTCGTGGATGCGCACTATGACGTCAACGTACGAGCACCACTGCTGCTGGCGAAGGCCAGTCTCGATCACTTACGCAAATCGCCGGACGCCTCCATCGTCAACGTGGGTTCATCGCTCGGTTCGATGGTGATGCCCGGCACCATGCTTTATGGATCGACCAAGGCGTCACTGGAGTATCTGACGAGGGCCTGGGCCTATCAGTTGGCGGCCGACCGGATCCGCGTGAACTGCGTCGCTCCTGGTGTTATCGATACGCCGATTCACGCGACCTACAGTGACGACCTCACCGCCACGTACGCAGACCTGGCGCGGAGGGTTCCCATGGGCCGAATGGGCACACCCGAAGAAGTAGCCGAATGGATATGGATCGTGATCTCGCCGTCCACTTCGTGGTCGACGGGAAACGTCATCCACGTCGATGGTGGACACGTCCTTGGCATTCCCGAGACCGCCGGTGGTTAAGGACCTGAGGTGCCCGTCGCTCGTCGGGCCAAGGTAGTACTTTAGGCCAACGCCGCGCGGATTTTGAACGAGGCACCCGAGGGGTCCCGTAGCGCCGCGAGACGACCGTACGGCGAATCGTGGACGTCCTGTTCGACCGAACCGCCAAGGGACTTGGCCGACTTGACCGCCGCGTCGGCGTCGTTGACGTGCCAGTAGACGGACCAATGGTCGCCAACTCCCTCGGGCAGCAAGCTTGTCGCGTCCCCGATGCCGGCCAAATCGCCCTCGCCAGATGGATCGTGCATAACGCTGTAACGGAATTCGTTGGTATCACTGATGGCGTTCATCTTCCAGGAGAAGACCGAACCATAAAAGTCACAAGCTCGGGCGAAGTCGCGAGTGAGGAGTTCGAACCAGCTGGGGCTACCGTGTTCGCCAAGGACGGTGAACCCAGGGAAGGTTCCCGCTTGCCAGGCTCCTAGTGGCGCGCCGTTGGAATCGAGGAGCACGAATTGCTGGCCTAGGTCGGCGACAGGCACCACGGGAGCGAGGACCTGACCACCGGCCTCCTCGGTGGCAACGACGGTTTTGGCGATGTCGGGCGTGTCCAGATAGATCTTCCAGGTGTTGTCCGCCTTCATGTCGCCCATGTCCCCCATGCCACCAGCCACGGGTACGCCGTCTCGGGTGAACATGAAGTAGCCCCCGAACTCGGGACTTGGCTCTTGTGCTTCCCACGAGAAGAGTTCGCTGTAGAACTTTCTGCTGCCTTCGACGTCCGAGGTCCAAAGATCTGTCCAACATGGTGATCCCAAGGGTGCTTTCGAGCGGGTTGCCATAGTTACTCCTTTGGATAGCTCGTCGTAGTCGCGCCCGACGAAATCAGCGCTTCCTGCCTTGCATCCTTCTTGAGTGGTCATTCTGGCACCGCCTACCGTCGAAATCCAGAAGTATTTCCGCGCTCTTCACTCCGTTCGAAACAACCACAGCCTGGCGCGGGAGAGGCGATTCGTTCGATACCGTTGCGTATGGGCGTAGTCACGGTCTTCCGCAGTCGGCTCCGGGCCGGCGTTGAAGCCGAATACGAGCGCGTGGCCGAAGAAATGGAACGTGTTGTTGCGTCAATGGATGGCTTCATCGATCAGAAGTTCTACGTGGCCAGTGACGGTGAGCGCGTTACAATCGTCCGCTTCAGGGATTGGGAGAGCCAGAGGCGATGGGCGGAGTTGCCGAGCCATCGCGAGGCGCAGCGCCGTGGGCGCGAAGAGTTCTACTCCTGGTACGACATCCGGGTGTGCGAGGAGCGGTCGGGACACGAGTTCGAACACCCGGAGTCGTCATGACCTCGCAGTGCTGGCGGGCGGCCGTGCCTGTCGCTACGGAACTCGATTGGTTCTTCATGCCGTACCTTGCTCGCCAGAGCGCGAAGCACTAGCGATTCGATCGTTCTATTCGAACTACGAACTCTGCGACGACCTGGACCGGATCTCGGAAGAGACCATCGCTGGGTGGTTGCACGACGACGCATATTGGTCCAAGGAAAGGAGCCGGGAAATGATCGAACGTTCTATCGATCACTCGTTCCTCTATGGAGTACTTCACGTGGAAGGTGGGACCGTGGGATGCGCGAGTGGTTACCGACCAGGCGACGTTCGCATGGATTTGTGACGTCTTCGTTGACGCCTCGCATCGCGGAGAAGGTGTCGTAACGAGGATGGTGGGCGCCGTGGTCGAGCATTGGCGAGGACTTGGCGTGCCGCGCCTCCTTTTGGCGGCTCGCGACGCACACCAAGTTTACGAGAAAATCGGATTCAGCCATTTGGCGAATTCCGATCGGTTCATGGAGGTAGACCTTCGGACCAAGTTCTAGCCGTTGACGCCGCGAGAGGCGGGCCGCGAACTCATCGCGGGCCGGACTCTCGCCCTTCAAAGCGCTGATCAACGGGTAAAAATAGCCCGCAGCGCGGCTGCTAAAAAAAGACTTGACAAACGAGTTATAACGATATATCGTTAGTTCATTCAAACTATCGAAAGGATACGGTATGGGATACCGAGATATGGATCAACCGCCCCAGAGGCGGCGTCGCGTCGCAGATTCAGGCGGGCGAAACATCGTTGGGCCGCGCCCTGGTCGACGTCACGAACGTGGCGATGACTTTGGCGGACATCACGAGGGTCATCACAATGACCCTCCGCGACGCGGAGGACGCAGCCGCCGAGGCGACGTTCGCCTGGCGGTGCTGGCCTTACTCGCCGAGCGCCCGATGCATGGCTACGAGATGATGCAAGAATTGGCTGATCGAACAAAAGGCATATGGCGTCCGAGCCCCGGTTCGCTCTACCCGGCACTGCAACTCTTAGAGGACCAAGGTCTCGTGAGTTCAGAGACCGAAGATGGTCGGCGCCAATTCACGCTGACTGAAAAGGGCCGTGAGGAGTTAACGAGTCAATCAAAGAAGTCAGCGCCGTGGGAGACCATGGTACGCGGAGCCAATCAAGACGATTTTGCTCTGCGCGTCGCACTTCGTCAGGTGTCAATTGCCGTCAGCCAGGTGGCCGAGGCAGGGAGCCAAGATCAAAAAGTACGGGCCGAACATCTCATACTCGAGTTGCGTCGACAGATCTACTTAATGCTCGCCGAAAGCATGGAACCGCCGAAGGAATAGCTGGGTCAATGATGCCAACGGCGAATCGGAGTGGGCACTAAGAGTCGGGAAGTTGCCCGATCGAATCGTTGAGCAGATCAATCGAGTCTCCGACAGCTCCTGACGCTAAAGGCAAAGCATCATCATGGGGGGCATTACAGGATTGCGCCGTAACTGGTTGGCGTTTGGGTTCGAACCAAGTAGTGCCCGGGGAGCGTTTCGCTCCCCGGGCACTTAACTTATTGAATGAAAATTGGTCCCTTCGCGGTGTTCCCTGAAACGTGGATCGTTCCAGAGTTGAATTCAACCGTGAAGTTCGCCTTGGTCGAGTTCGTCAGGATCGTCACGCCGCCCGTGTTGAATTGGATGGTGAATGACTGTGTCGAACTGTTTGAATTGGCGGTAACGCCACCGGCATTCGTCTCAAGGGTGAATGGGCCTGAAACGGTGTTGCTATTGGCCGTGACCCCGCCAGAGGAGAGTTGCACGGTAAGAGCATTCGTGACCGTGTTCCCGCTCAATGTCTCACCCCCGCTGTCGCCCGACAATGTGAGTGGCCCTGAGACCGTTGCATTGACTACTTCGGACCCACCAGAGTCGGCCGTCAACGTCAGGGCCGACGAAATCTTGCTGGCGGAACATCCAGCTCCGTCGCCAATGACGACAGCTCCCGTGTCAAAGGAGAGCGTCACCGGGCCCGAGATCGCTGCATTGCAAATACGGACAATGTTCGAGTGCAGTGACGTGATGGGACCGTTCACCTTGGCGCCCTCAATATCGAGTGAACTGCCAATGCCTACGTTGAGGTAGGCGTTGACGGTAGCGCCTGATCCGAAGCACACGCTTGCACCGTTGGGAACGGTGTAGCCGTTGTACGTGCCGGTGAGACAGGCAGATCCGACCGTGAGCACACCGGGCTTAAAGCTGAAGGTGTAGTTCGTCGTCGTGGTCAGTGTGCCAGCAGTGCACGTTATGGGGTACGTGCCGTAGCCACTTGCAGTCGTTGCAGTCGTTGAGCACGTCGCCGTGCCATGGACCACCGACGAGGTGTCACCATTCTGGAATCCGGTCACGGTATAGCTCAAGGCAGGATTCGACGCGCCGAAAGATCGTGACGCATTTACCGCCGTCACCGTCAAGACCGCCGGTGTCACCGTTAAGGGCACGGTGGTGGTCACTGACGAATAATTTGAACTGTTTGGCGTGAAGGTCACTGACAACGTGTGTGGTCCAGCGCCGAACGCGGTGCCTAGGGCTGGTGTGTAGCTGTAAGTCCCCGCGACCGCTGAAGATGCGTAGGTTGCCGACGCGTCGAGCTGGGTAGTACTCAGTTTGGTTCCGTACGAAATGGGGGCCGGGTTCGCCCAAGTGATCGTCGGTGTCACTTGTGTTGCCACGAACTGTACGGCCGGGATGTACCAGGGCGCGCTCGAGTAGGGGGGTGAAGCGCCCCAGCAAGGAGTCGTGCTTGGCGAGTCGAGTCGGAACGTTCCCGATCCTGCCGCACCACTGTCGCAGTAGTCGCCGGCCGTCGACGTGTTCCAGTACACGGTGCCCGGAAGTGGATCTGAACCCACTGAAGGCTGATTGGCCACGGTGAGACCGACGTTGAGCGAGTCGTAGGGACAGTTCCCGGCAATGGCGCACGTGGTGCTGTAACCGTACGGCGTCGCACCGTAACCACTGGTGTTGTACGCCACACCATAGATAATTGACGAGGGTACCAGTACGTTCGGAAGAGTGAAGGTGATATTGGTCGCCAATCCGTTGTAACACTCGCCAGTGGCTGATGAGAACCATTCGCTCGGGGCCGATGGGCAGTCAGTGGGGTCTGAACTTGGCCGGTAGGGAATAGCGAATGTCTGGGTTACCGAGGTGATCAGAGAACCGACTGTGTTGTTGACGCCCACGTTGTAGATGTTCAAGGTGATGGGTTCAGTGAACGTCGCTCCAGGCGTAGTGGTGCACGTGCTCGTCCAAGAGCCCGGCTGACAAGCCCACGAACTCATGGTCACCGTAGCTTGCGAGAGTGCTCGGGCGGAGCCCGCAGTAAAGGTAACTTGGTTCCCGAATTCGGACACTTGGTTCGCTTGGAATCCCACACTGGGCAAGTTGGGGGAAAGCGGAGAAGTCGTCGAATCGTAGATCGCCGCGCTTGAGGACGACGTTGATGCCGGCGTCACCGTGATTGGCACGGTCGCGCTTACGGGTGCGTACAGTGCGCTACTTGGCGTGAACGTCACTGACAACGTGTGCGGGCCGACGCTCAACTCAGTACCGAGAGCAGGCGTGTAGCTGTAAGTCCCCGCGACAGTCGAAGATGCATAGGAAGCGGACGCGTCGAGTTGGGTGTAGCCAAGGTCCGTGCCGTAGCTGATTGAAGCCGGAGCGGGCCACGTGATGGTCGGATTGAGCGGAACCGGGTCAAAGTTGTAGGTGGTGGCGGACGCGGCGGTGCCAATCGTGAAGTTGTCGACGTTCCCCACGAACTGATCGGGGTCACTGCCCTCGCCGACTTCAAGGCCGACGCCGCCTTGGGCGGCCGCGGGAGTAAGACTGAACGGATCGGTTTCGTTCTGGATGTAGGCGTTCGGATACGTCGCCAGGATCTGAGCGATCGACTCAACGCCGGTTCCGGGATTGCCAATGGTGCCTGAGTTAGACCACCAGCATCCGGTAAGCGCGTTCCACGTCTGCCACGTGTCCATCACGGTCGGCCCCTGGTCCGGGCAAGACGAACTTCCCGCGCTAGGCGTCTGGTAGGGAGGTTCGAAGAACAAACTGTCGTCAGCGTTCGGATTACCAGTGCCGTAGTTGATGTGAAGCTCTAAGAACGGGAACTGTGAACCGTTGTTGACCTGGTCGTAAGTTGAGTACGACAGCGCCGTCAGACTCGACAAAGGAACGTTGTTGTAATTGCTGTTTCGAAGGGCAGCCGAACATGTCGCCCCCGTGGTACCGTCACCGGTTGCCAACTGGAGACTGCCTACGCCCAGCGGCGGCGTGCTGGGACCAGCAACGAAGGTCACCTGGTCGCTTGAGAACGTCGGCACAATGGCGTCGTAGCCCTCGTCGTAACACGTTTGCGAAGTGTTCCAACCTGATTGGCCACTACTGTCGACCACGACTGTCGTCGGGCTGGCGCCCGCGATTGTTGCGGGCAGCAACGTGACGGCAAATGGCGCCACGATAAGCACCGCCATTGCCGTTACCGTGGATGGACGGAATTTGAATCTCATGACGAATCCCCTTCTCGTGAGGTCTCGCGGTCACGAGACCTCCTTGTGTACAACGATCATCTTTTGGATAATTGGCTGATACCACAACAAATGCTGTCGCGCGTGCCAGCAGCGCGCTTGCCCGGCACAAAGCTCACGTAGTGGAACGTACCAGTTCCGACAATTTGTATCAATTCAAATTTGGACGCATATCGACAGGTAGGCAGAGTGCATCAAATAGAGGGAATTTCACCGAACCATGCAAACTGCAACCGACGCATTGTCTGTTTATCGCGACACACGTCTTGCTCGTCGATGGAGTCATGTCGACCTACCCTCGTTTCCATTGCGAGTAGCGGTGTTCGCCCGGCTGTACTCGTCTTCTTTAGTGATTCTGCGTCGTCAACGACGATGAAGGACTAGGAGATCGCGTTGCGCGATGGCGTCGCTGTAGCGGCAACTCGTGCGTACTACCTGCCAAGAACCATCCATGTACAAAGAAGCAGCCGTCCCGTGAAGAGAGGGAGCAGTGTCAACGCGTTTGATCGCGATCTCGTTGACATCGAAGGAGTGGAATGCGGGACTCGGGCCAAGAGGGGCGGCTCTTCGAACTGCGAGGAAGGTGCCTACCGCCACTTCGAAGTCGGGAGTTTGCGTTAACCCTCGCGAGCGTCGAGATGATGACGAACCATATCCCGGTTGATTTACAGCGCGTGAAGTCACGGTTTTGCCTTATTTGTGGAAGCGACTTCTCGTCAGCGAACCTTCGTGGGGCAAGACGCAGTGAGAATTCGCTGCGTAAGGTCCAACTACGAGACGATCGGGAATCCTGTCGTTGTGAGAAGTTTGCCCCCACTTTCGATGACGAGTCCCTCAAAGTCGTCCAATCGCTCAAGAATGTCGAGGACCTCGGTGCCGCCGACCACGAGCGCCGTCGCCAACGCGTCAGCTAGCCCAAGTTCTGGTCCCACTACGGTCCCCGAGGCCACGCTCGCAGTGAAGATGCCCCGGCGAGGGTCGAACAGATGCTGGCCCCGTTCGTAGGATCCGGATGTCGCGACGGCACCCGGTGATTCGATGATGCACGCGAGAGAACGAGGATTTGCGGGGTTGATAATACCCACGCGGAACTTCTTGTCGGCGGTGGGACCGCCAAAACTCGCGATATCTCCCGCCGCGTTAACGATCGCCCCGTCAATGGCGTCGTGGCGAAGTGCTGCGAGGGCGCGTTGCGCCGCCCAACCTTTGACGAGCCCAGTGGGGTCGACGCCGCTCGGCAGCGCCCAAGGATCAAACCATCCCCCAGAAAGCGAACGAGCGACGCCACACTGCTCCAGTACCTCGCGGATTATCGCAGGCGCCTCATCGACGTCGAGTTCACCTCGTCGAATTCGCGAGATAGGGCTTTCGGGCTTCCAGGTGCTGAAGAGCACGTCGGCGTCGTGCAAGATAGCGATGGCGGCCTCTAGGGATGCTTCGAGTGGCGAATCGTCTGAGCAGTCGCCTCGGTATACGTCAATAGTCACGATGGTGCCCATCACTGACTCTTCGTGGTGCACGATGCTTTCGCGCCTTCGGCTACTGGTCATTGTCACTACAGACCCAATTTCGATAAGGCTGACTGCAAGGACTGGATGAATCCCGCCGAGGTGTAACTCGCCCCTGAGATACTTTGGATGTTGCCACTCTGGGCTTGCATGACTTCTTGTTCCAGCAACGGAATCGCCTGCTGGTCAATTGAAACTGAACGGTAATTCCCACCATCGTTGATCGAGGCAATGGAGACGTTCGTGATCTTAGAGCCGGTCACTTTTACTTGGACCGAGAGGATGCCGAAGTTGTAGTCGACTGAAGGGCCTATCGCGGTGCGTACGCTCGAGGAGACTGTCGTCGTCGTGACGGGAGGTGCTGACGTCGTCGTAGTTGTTGGTGCCGTTCTTGGCGGCGTCGTTACCGTGGAGGTTGCAGTAGTCGGAGGCGGCGAAGAACTCGCGGTCGTTGTCGTCGATGGTGCTGAGGAGGTACCAGATGACGAGCTTGCCAGCGAGCCCAAGGTGAGCTTCGCCGGGGTTGAGTTGAAACTGAGCACGCCGGCTAAACCAGCGACAGTTCCCATCATGACGAGTGGTGCGCGTTTCATCGTGACTCTTTTTCTTTCTTGGATTGGGGGGTTGACTTGTTGCTCATCAGAAGGAGAAGATTTCTTGGTGGATTCGCTCGTCTCTCGCACCAAGGCGCACGACCGCTTTGGTGATGGACTCGTTAAAGTCCGTCGGTCCGCAGACGTAGATATCGGCGTTGTTGACATGTCCTATGAACTTCTTCAACTCGCTTGCGTCCATCCGCACTTCGTGTCGCGAGCCAACGAGCTCGAAGAGACGTCCGTTTCGTTGATTGACCAGCTCGAAGAGCTCCTCACGGTGGACGATGTCATCGTGTGATGAAGCACGCACTACGACAGTGACGTCCACTGAGGTAGGAAGGTCTTCGAGCAGGGCGCGTAACGGCGTGATGCCCACGCCGGCGCCGATGAGCACCACACGGCCAGTCGAACGCGCGTGTCGAGTGAACTTCCCGTAGGGCCCTTCAATAAAGACCCTCGTTCCGGGCTTGAGGCGTGCGACGGCCTTGCTTTGATCGCCAAGTCCCTTGACGGTCACGCGAAGGAATGGAGGTCGTGGAAGTGCCGAGAGCGAGTAGGGATGCGAATGCGCCCAAAGTCCTTTCGACATGAACCGCCACATGAAGAACTGACCGCCCGAAACGTTGAGACGTGACAGATTGCGACCAGAAACGATGACCGAATAGACGCCGGGCGTCTCTTGCTGGACTGCCGCGACGCGGAGTTGGTGTCGAAGATTTCGGGACACCGGGAGAATCACCCGAAAGCCAAGGACTGCGCCCGCGCCGGCAATCCACATGAGTATCCAGACGTCACGGATAAGTGGGTGACCGATGAACATCACGCCGGTGCGAATCTGGTGGGCGAACGCGAGTGACAACGCCAGGTAGATGTAGAGGTGAACCATCCACCACGTCTCGTACTTCATTCGTTGGCGAGCCACTCGAGCTGAAGTCAAGCCCGCCATGACGAGCAGCCCGAAGGCCAGCACTGAAGCGAGGATGTCGGGGTAGTGGATTATGAACGTCCAGAATTGATGAAGGATACTCACACTCGTCATTTGTGCGTAGCCCCACGTGATGAGGCCGATGTGCACGGCGATGAGCGCGATCGGCCAACCACCAATGCGCCGGTGCCACGCCACGAGGCGATCTTGTCCCACGACGCGCTCTAGCCAAGGTAGACGTGAGATCAAGATCACCATGACCAGCATCAAGTAGGTTCCGGCGAGTCCAGCGATTCGCCCACCCAAAGTCACCCAGCCGCCGGCTGAGTTCAGCGAACTAAGTGATTCTCCCCAAAACGCGAAACCAATACTGATGCCAAGCCCGATGCCCCCGATGAGCGCCAACGCGTCGGCGATTCGCGGGACGGGTGAGACCGCGGGTCGATGCCGGGCGACTCGTTGCTGGGCGTGCCACACGATGCGATCAACGTCAATTTTCGTCTTCACTGATTCCATTTCCGCAAAGTAGATGGCTCAGATAAGAGAACGTCAAAGTTAGGATACGAAGTTGCTGTGAATTCTTGAGTGAATGAACTGTCGTTGAGGGAAAGCCCAAGGAAGGCGAACTGAGATTCCCTCATTAGTTACCGGCTGAGGTCGGACTCGTGACGGTCGTCGAAGTGCTTGTTGTCGATGTGTTCGTCGCTGATGAAGGCGAAGCTGACATTGTGATGAAGTCCCGCGTCCACCACGACGCGAAATAGCGACCCGTTGTTCCGGTCATCCCTGACAAAAGCAACGATCCATTGGCGGGTGAGGCAAGACCCGTCGGAGATGATGGCGAGTACGTGGCGAAGTTGACCCAGTCGGTATTGATGTCAAGTTCCATTGCCCGTACTGCACCGGCGCGTACCAGCAGATTGGCCAAGTCGGTGATGTTGAGCCCAGGACCCGCCACGTAAACCAAAGCCCCGTCGGCGGTGATTCCCAGTCCCGAACGCCACACGTACACGGCGTTACCCAGTGTGGCACCCCACTTTGAGGTGTCGCTGGCACTGAGGCCCGACGCCTGGTGGCCGTTCTGTACGAGGAGATCGAGGTTCTGGCGAACCGATGTCACGTCCGACGGCACCTTCGTTCCCGTGGACCACGAGATGATGTTGGATGTTCCGTCCTTGTAGGTGACAAAGGATGCCGCGCCCGTGCGAAGTGGAAGTTCCTCCTTGCCATTCGTGAAGTAGCCGCCGTTTGCGTTGTTCATGAGAAATCCCGCGTTGAAGGCTGCCACGAGAGTTCGGGCCGCTGATGGCAGCACGGGAGCAGTGCGTGGATAAGGCCCTCCGCCGGGAATCCAACTGCCCGAGTACAAGTTCGCGTGCAGCAGTTTGGTGTCCATCCACGCGACGCCCACGACGTAACTGGTATGGGTCTTGTCCGGGCGCAGGGTTGTCTCGTACACCGCCGGAACGCCGTCGACCCTTCGGCCGACCGGTGACCACTGGCCCTCGCCGGGTATGGCTGGCGAGGCGAAAGGCACGATGGGCGCGGGGGGCGTGAGGTGCGGTACCGATGAGTTGAACGTCACGGTTGCGCTCGAAGGCACGCGGATCTCCCCCTTAGGGACCGTGCCTCCAGTCGGTGGTGCGTGGTGGCTATACCATTCGTTCTCTACCCAATTGACAATGCCCGATCCACCGTGCGTTCGGGCCCACTCGGCTAGTCGCGATCCGGCTGAACTTCCGAGCGCGGGATTAAAGAGTGCCCCACCAACCGAGAACGCCATCCACACCAGAGCCACGAAGAACGTCATCGCGATCCCGGTGAGAATTCTTCTACGCCGATAGATTCGACGGCGCTGCGCGCGCCAGCGATTCTCCTGGCGAGTGGGCCGCACGACGTGAACTATTGTCGGACGTTCTCGAAGCGACGTGTCACGGGTCATTCGTCTAGCCGGTTTGTCCGAGCCAGGCCCCGACGTGAGGAATGGTCACCAACGCTAAAAGAAGACCCATCGCCATGCTTAATCCCAGAATGAGGCGCCGTGAACCAGATCCGGCAACCTGGCGACGGGCTCGCGTCGTCCAGTCCTTGGTGGAAAGCCGTGCCGTTTCACCGAGGTGGCTAAGGACGTGGACCGACATGGCGAGGAACCACAGGACGAAACTGGCCTGATGAAGTTCCAGCATCAGAGGCCTCATCGACGCGGGGCCAAGAAGAAGGAGTACGCCCGAGCCGAACATCACCACCGTCAAAATGACGACAAAGGGCCCCAATACCCTTAGCGCGGCGAGTGGGGGACCCTTGCGTCTGTAGTCGCTCGTCCCTCGGTAGTAGTTCGCGAATCGCCAAAGCGTGCTCGCAATCTTCACGAGGACCGGTGGTATGAGTAGCATGCCGACGAACACGTGGGCGGTGAGTAGTGAACGAACCCGCAGGACCGTGATCCCCTCGATGGCGAGGAGTATCAAGAGCACCAGTGCGGTCGTACTGGTGAGTCGAGAATTGGCCTCGACGCCCATGCGCTCGGCGTGGCGGCCTCGAGTGAATGGTTTCTTTCTCTTTCCAGTCGGTGAGAGGACGCCGGTCATCGGAGCGACGTCTCGTCAGATCGCCGAGTTGAAGATGGCCGCGTCCAGCCACGAGGTCGTGGGAAGTCGTGTAGGGGGCTGACGCGATTGACCACGAATTAACGCTACGTAATCGAACCTTACGGACCTATAACAAGGTGCGTATTCTTCACTGTTTTTTATTTTCGAGCCAGGCGAGTGCATAACACCGAGGTGTTCGCACGCTCAGGGGGTGAACTTATGGTGCATTTCTGACGCAAACGACTTCGTAATTCGCGGACTAGGCCTTTGACGCGCGCCACGAGAACTCAAAACGAGCTCCTCCGAGATCGGCGGTGGTGACCGCGTACGAAGCGTTCGTGATTTGAGCGATGGACTCCGCGATTGCCAGTCCGAGGCCCGTTCCCCCTGACGTTGAGTCCGAATGGTGGAATCGTTCGAACACCGTGGTTCGCTCCTCCATGGCAACGCCAGGACCGCTGTCGTCTACCCGCAGTGTTGCGTGGTCGCCGTCGGACGAGACACTGATTTCAACTCGACCCCCGTGACCAGCAAACTTGAGGGCGTTGTCGATCAATACTCCGATTAGACGATCGATCAAATCGTTCGAAGCCAGTATCCAGGGGACGGTTTCGCTGGAATCCTCAAAGGCCATCGAAATGTCGTGTGTTGCCGCGAGCGATTGGAATCGTTGGCAACACAGTGCTGTCACACTCGCCAAATTGATCGATTCGAGCGGAGGTGGACGCCGTTGGTCCTCGTCGGATCGGGCCAGCCACAGGAGGTCTTCGACAATATCCTTCAGGCGGCTGCTCTCGGACTTTATTTGCTCGAGAGTCCTGCGGTAACCGGCCCCGTCGCGATCTCGCGAGAGCGCCAGATCGACCTCTGCTTCAATGACACTCAGCGGGGTGCGTAGTTCGTGTGAGGCATCGGCCACGAACTCGGACTGACGTCGTTTGGCCAAGGAAACGGGTGCGAGTGCTCGAACGCCAACTCCGAAGGCGGCGCCAAACATCAGGATCCCCAAGACGAAGCCGGCGATCAGTTCGGCGAGTTCCAAGGTGTTTTGGAGCCGCTGGACGTCGGCCAGGCTCTCGGCGTCGACGAGCCATCCGGAATTGATGGCGGTGGCGTCAAATCGGAAGGTCGACTGCGCAATGGAAAAAGTGCGGAAACCATTTGACCATCGGAGAGCAGGGAGTGATGGTGTCGGGCTTGAGAGGGCCGACGCCGCGCCGTTCGTTCGCACGCTCCACACGAGGATGGGAGCGTCATCGTCATCCCGGTCGCCAGGGGCAGACGGGATCGTCTCGGTACTGGCAGAGGGATTCTGCTGGAACAGCAACTCAACGATGCTGAGACGTTGACGGAGTCGTTGGTCGACTTGGGAGGTCATTCGATTGACGAGAAACGCGTTTAGGACCAGCACGACGATGACGAAACTGACCATTCCAACGCCGGTGGCGACCCCCGCCACTCGCGCTGCGTGCGACGTGGCGGACTGACCTGACTTCAAGAAGGAACCATTCGATAGCCAAAGCCCCGGACCGTCTCGATCCTGGCCATGCAGTCCTGTATTTTCGACCGTAGGCGGGCAACGTGAACTTCGATGGTGTTCGAGCCGACTGCTACCTTGGCATTTGGCCATACTTGGTTGGCAATCGTGCGTCGGGACACGATTTCGGGACTTCGACGTAGCAACAGCTCCATGAGTAGGCACTCAGTCGTCGTGAGTTCGATCACTTTGCCAGAGCCTTCGAGTCGCCGCGCGGAGGGGTCGTAGAGCAAATCGCCGCACACGATATTCGCCGTGTGCCGAAGTGCGGGACGGCGCTGAAGGGCCCGGAGTCGCGCGACGAGTTCAGCGAATTCGAAGGGCTTCACTAGGTAGTCGTCAGCGCCCGCATTGAGACCCTCCACGCGGTCGCTGGACGTGTCGCGGGCTGTCAGCATGAGAATTGGTGTGTAGACCTCAGCCTTTCGGGCGGCTTCGATCACTTCGAGACCCGTGAGATTGGGCATTCGCCAATCAAGAACGGCGACTTCGTATTCGACGGAGGTCAGATTCGCCAGTGCTTGTTCGCCATCGCTTGCGACGTCGACAACGTAACCTGCCTCGCGTAATCCCCGTTGGAGGACATCGCGTAGGGCTCGGTCATCTTCTGCGACGAGAATTCTCATTGCGTCCACCAATCATTTCCACGTTATAACGCGATGTCGCAATGGTAGTGAGTGTCGAGGATGGCGACCGAAGGACACACTTCGTCCCGAATCCATCCATGTATCCAAAGCGGTCTAAGGACTCAGTCGTGGAGTTTAAGCTCCACGACCGGTATCGTTCGAGTGGTCTTGTCCTGGTACTCGGCGAACCCGGGAAAACGCTTTGCCTGTTCTGCGTAGATGGCGCTGCGTCGAGGCTCGTCGAGAACTTCGGCGGTGGCCGAGATCGTCTCGACGCCAACCTCCACGATGACGTCGTACGGGTTAGCGAGCAGGTTGTAGTACCACGCGGGATTGACGTCCGCTCCCGCGTAGGAGGCGAAAACGTAGACGAGGGTGCTGTCGTGCTCGTCGCCCAAGTACATCACGGGACTCGTGTGCTCCTTGCCGGTCTTGGCGCCCTTGGTCGTGAGCAAGAGGAGAGGTGCGTCACCGAAGGCTGCGGCGCGGCCGCCATTCGCTCGAAACTCTTCGATGATCTTCTCGTTGAAGCTCAAGGTGCTGTCGTCATTGGCCATGGTGTTCCTCTCGTTGGGCGACTAGTGCCACTCTAAGTCGGCACGACTTCGTGGATCGAGCCTCGCTGTCGGGCCGCAAGTCCGACTCAGTCCTGGAGGTGAGACAGGAGACGGGTGCGTATCTGGGACAAGGTCTCGACGCCGAAGACCTCGCCGTCTCGAAAGACGACACGCAACTGGTCTGCCTGAATCCGATCATCACTGGACAGGCCTTCGAACGTCTCGAGCCTTCCGTCGACAGCCGTCACGGCGACGCGACCCCTCGGTGATCGTTTCAAGTGGGCGAGATCGGTGACCGGGTCTTTGAAGATGGCCTTCTCGGTTCCGTCAATTGTGACCGAGGTGGATTTAAAGGCGTGGCCAAAGGTGTCGCGGTTGGTGCGCTGGTACGTGTGCGAACCAATGCCGAAGACCACGTTCGTGCTGGCAAATCCCTTGGCCTTCAGTCGTTCGAGGATCCGCGTTGCGCTCGCGAGACTGATCTTGTCGCCGTAGATGACGCCGACGTGCGGATCGAGCAGTCGGTAGCCCTGGCTCGTGACGGTGCCACCGAACACGTCCCAGAGGGCCTCGACGACGCCACGGTCGGCCAAGGTATTGTCACTCTGCTCTCGACCGGCGACGATGTCGACGGGGTCGCCCGAGTCGGGACGAATGACGACTCGCCCCTCACGCGCGAGAATCTCTTCTCGAAGTCGCGGAAGATAGTCGCCTACGACTCGCCAAAGGTCCCACGTGTCCGACACGATCGAGACCAGACCCGAGGGATAGAGCTCGGTGATCAGGCGTTCGTAAGTCTTGAATTCGTCAATGCCTTCATTCCCGTAGGCGGACATGACACTGTGCTCGGTAGCTGGTATTGAAGCCCCCACGAGTTCTAGGTCGGTGTCCGCGCCGTAGTTCTCTTCGAGGTACAGAATCGCCGGGATAGTGTCGGTGCCAGTGAATGAGAGTAAGTGACCCGCTCCCGATGCGGCCGCCGCTTGCACGCTGCTCATCCCGCGAAACGAGAAGTCGTGCCCCTGAAAAGCAACGGCATCGGAATCTCCGCCGGTCTCCTTGGCGAAACGTTCGAATAACTTGCGGTATTCGAAGGCCAGTGTGGCGCTGGTCGATGGCAGCCAGCACTCCGCGCTGAACAGCGTTTCGACGAAGTTAGTCAGCCAGAAGAATTCGGGTTTTGTATTAACGAACGTTACCGAGGGCACGCGCAGCGGCGCCAACGTACCTTCTCGAAGTGCCCGAACCTCGAGGGGCAGGTAGCCCAGAGTCCATAAAGCCTCGAGGTGATCAGTGGGGGGTTGGGCGATACCGAGGGTGTTTCGGATGAGTCGAACGTATTCGGCAACGATCTGCTCACGAGGACGGTCGAAGAAATTTTCCTTGAAGTAATCAATGAAGTAACGCTTGATGAATGCCTGGACGCCAAAGACCACGACGTGATCAATGTCCTCGATGGTGCTCTCGCGCGCGGTCCAGGTGCTGTAGACCACGGTCGTCGCTAGCGGGTACTGGTCACGGTGACTGATCTTATAGAAGTCGGTGAGCAGCGTCGGCGGAAAGCTCACGGTGCGTGGTCGGCGTGGTCGTAGGTCGAACTTGTCACTAGAGCCCAGAGAGTTTTCGGATGCTCCGAGCGAGGGCGGAATTGTCGTCATCGCCGTGCCCCTGGGCGATGATGCCGTCTTCGAATGCCGCCGCGAGTGCAGTGACTGGCAAGACTGCTCCCACTTCGCGGGCAAGTTCAAGGCCAATTCCGAGGTCCTTTCGGTGAAGGACGATCTTGAAGCCGATTGGGTAGTCGTCATCGATCATTCGACCACTTCGGTTCTCAAGCACCCAAGATCCCGCGGCGCCGCCGGCGAGGGCCTCCATAACCTTGGGGACGTCAAGGCCCGCTTTGATGGCCAGGGTCACGCCCTCGGCCACGCCCAAGTACGTACCAGCAAGAATTACTTGATTCACCGCTTTGGCCCATTGTCCGGCACCGAGTGGTCCGAGGTGGCTGATCTTGCGGCCGACCTTCGCCAGGACGGCACTCGCGCGTTCGAAGTGCTCAGGTGCACCCCCCACCATGATGGTGAGCGTGGCGAGGCGAGCGCCTTCTGATCCACCCGAAACGGGGGCGTCGAGCATGTCGACTCCGATTTCACCCAATTTGTTCGCGAAATCGCGGGCTCGGGTCGGGCTGATGGTCGAACAGTCGACGACGAGCGAGCCTCGGTGGGCACCTTCGGCCACTCCATTTGGGCCAAAGAGAACACTTTCGACTTGGGGAGAGTCGGTCACGCACGTGAAGATGATGTCGCTGGATCGGGCGAGATCGGCGGGGCTGGTCGCCTCGCGTGCGCCGAGCTCGACGAGTTCCTTCGCGCGTCCTGGCGTACGATTCCAAACGGTCATGGGATAACCCGCCCGGGCCAGGTTCGCGGCCATATACGAGCCCATAGTCCCGAGACCGGCGAAGCCCAATCGTTCCATTGAGGTGGTCGTCGTCGAACTCATCTTCCCCTTCTTTGAGTCTTAGCCCGTGACAAGAACGTCGTGCGAGAGCCATCTAATCTCACGGTGCCAATCAGAATACGGCGAACACGTGAAGCCTAGGGGGTATCACGACGACATATTATTGAGCGACTCGTCAGAGGGATGAATTGACGGTCACCGTCGCGCGAGGCGCAAGCCGACAGCGCTAGGCGTTGCTTCGGTGCTGGGCGAGTCGCGCGTTCCTGCGCTCAAGCCACGAACCCATGATGTGGTCTTGCATGGCGAGGAAGGCACCTTCAGGGTCGCGCGCGGCAATTCGTTCGTAGATGGCCACGTGACCCTCATGGGACGCGGCGATCTCCGCTCTCCGCATCTGTGGGTTGTAGCGCGTGCTCGCGCGAGCATAAGGGTGCACGGTGCGGATGATGGAACGACCTAATTTGTTACCAGATGTCCGAAGAATGACGTCGTGGTATTCGATGTCCGCGAGGACGTAGTCATCGGGCCGGTCGAGCAGAGACTCGAGGTGATTGAGGGCCTCGTGAAGCTCTTCAAGTTGTTCGTCGGTGATCTTCTCGACCGCGCGTCGGGTCATGAGACATTCGAGCCCAACGCGAACGTCAACCAGGTCATCGAGAATCTCGAGTTTCTCGTCGAATCGGATAGCCGCCTCCAGCACCATGGGATCGAGGAGATTCCACTGACTCGCTGGGGCCACCGTCGTGCCTTGGCCCTGTCGTACTCGGATCAGTCCCTTTTCCTCCAGCAACTTGAGCGATTCGCGCACGACTGTTCTGCTCACGCCAAAAGCGACGCCAAGCTCGGGATTGGTCGGCAACGTGGTTCCGGGAGCCAATTCGCCGCTGACGATGTTCTCCGTGAGCGTCTGCAACACCGCAACGCCAAGACTCGTTGGTCGCGGTGGCGCTGGATTCGCGACGAGCGACGTCAAACTGGAGGCCAATTTCGGCCCATTCATACGAATATCTGTCACTTGACCCCCGGACCGAGAAACGCCATCAGACTCGTTTTTCCTTATACATATTACCTACCCGTTCGGCTCAGCGAAATCAGCCAAGACAGTCAATGAATAGGGAAGAAATTCCACCAATTCCTCTGGGAGTTCCTTTTGCATTCGTATGTTATCATACGAATGTTGTGCTATGAATAAGCGGTTAGCGGTACGTTCGGGAACTTCCTTTCGAACGAGCATTCCGCAATCGCAGCGTCGAATCAACGTGATCATACGGGGGGATTGTGCGAATAACGAGCGTGGAGAGTTTTAGCGTCTTCTCACCTGGCGCACGGCCTCAGTTCGCGTGGCGCGAAGGACTCCCCGGTGGTCCGGACGACGGCTACGCGTCGGTCCTGCTGATAAAGACCGATGAAGGCGTCGAGGGAGTAGCCATTGCCCCTCGCCCCGGAAGTGGTCCCGTGGTCAGTGATCTGGTGGAGCGCGTCTTGCGCGACGAACTCGTAGGGGCAGATCCTTTGCAGCGCGAATGGCTCTGGCACCGAATGTGGGAGCTCGACCGCGTCTACGAGTTTCCCATCAACGTCCTTGGGTTGGTCGACACCGCCCTGTGGGATCTCGCGGGCAGACTGTACAACGCGCCGACGTGGGAAGTTCTTGGTGGCTATCGCCAAGAGATTGAAGCGTGCGCGTCGACGTCGACCTTCTCGACCCTAGAAGAGTACCTGGACGTTGCGACCCAATGCATCGAACTCGGTTACCCGGCGATCAAAGTTCACGCGTGGGGTGACGCCCGTAAAGACGCCGCGCTCTGTCGTGCCCTTCGTGAGCACGTGGGCGACGAGTATCCATTGATGTACGACGGTTCCGCTGGTTTTGACCTCGTCGACGCAATTTACGTTGGCGAGGCCCTGTCGGAGGCGAATTACCTCTGGTACGAAGAGCCGATGCGTGAGTTCAATATCACGGCGTACAAGTGGCTCGCCCAGCGAGTTCGGGTGCCACTCAACGTCGCCGAGACATCGGACGGCGTTCACATGAACACCGCGGACTTCATCCAGAGCGGATGCGCGACCTTCGTGCGCACCAGCACGGAACTGCGCGGCGGGTTCACCGGGGCGATGCGTATCGCCCACCTCGCTGACGCCTTCAGGCTTCGTGCCGAACCTCACGGCAACACCATCTACGCGCGTCATCTCTGTATGGCGATTCCCAATTGCACCTATTACGAGTCTCTCGTGACGTCGAATCCGGCAAAACGCGAAGTTGGCATCAACGCGAAGGGAATAGTTGGAGCGCCTCGAGGCCCAGGCGTCGGTCTGCCGCCCGGTCTCCACTATCCGCCCGAGTTGGAATCGTACGTTGTTGATCTTGCGGGATCTGCTGTTCCGTAGTCCGGGGTGCGTACGAAGCTGTGAAATTCCTTCAAGCAAGAAAATCCAAACATTAGAAAGAAAGTAGGGGGAAAGTAATGAGTTCACCGATTACTAAGAAATATTGGCGTAGGCCTATTCGACCTAGGCTGCGTGCCTCGGTTATCGCGGTCGTGGCTTCGAGCATGGCAATTGCGACGTTCGGGATCGCTGGCGGCGCCTCGGCTACGTCAAAGCCCAAGCCCAAGCCCACGATTACCGTCTGGGTTGACTCGACGAGAGTCCCTCAGGTCAAGGCGTATGAGAAGGCCCACCCCACCGTGAAGATCTCGATGGTGATCTACAACGGTAATGCGAACGGCTCGGGCGTGCTCCAGTCCAAAATTGCCTTGGATAACAGGGTGCATGGCGGCTGGCCCGACATCGTCTTCAGTGAGGAGAACAACGACGCGGCATCATTAGCTAGTCCTCAGTTCAACTATCCAGCCGTCCTGAGTAACGGTACGGTGTCAAAACCCATCTTGAACGGCTACGCGGCGGGCACGCTCGCGGGCTGCACGGTGAACGGCAAGGTCTACTGCCTGCGTAACGACCTGGCTCAGAACCTATTGTTCTACAACAGCGCACTGATGACCCAGTTTGGTTACACCGTTCCCACAACGTGGCAAGGCTGGCAGACGCTAGGCGAACAAGTAGCGACCCAGCACCCGGGCTACATCGTAGGCAGCGTGGGCGACAACTGGGACGACGACATCTACCTGTGGCCGAGCGAATGCCACGTGAATGATGTGGTGAGGACCGACACCATTGACATCAACGCCAACGACCCCAACTGCACGCGTGCGACGCAACTCATCGACCCGCTGGTCAAGGACGGCGCAGTGACGACGGACAGTGTCTTCTCGTCGACGTTCACGACGGCGTACAACGACAAGATTCTGATGATGGTCGGACCGGCCTGGTACGGCCAGTACCTGTTCCCGGGCATCGTTCCCAAAGGTGACCTTGCTGTCGCTGATCCGTTGAGCTGGGGCAGCGGCCCGACCTACACCGGTGAAGTTGGCGGTGGTCTTTGGTTTATGTCCTCGCACATCTCGGGGACGACCAAGAGTCTTGCGGCCTCGGTACTGACGTGGCTCTCGACGTCCTACGGTAGCCAGGGCATTTCCCCCGGCTACCCGGCGTACGTCGCTGACGAGACGCAGTGGATTGCGGCCCAGCAGGCGTCAGGTCTGTATTCGAACGAGATCGCACCGGTCTTCGCCAAGGCCGCCACCGAAGTGTGGCAGGGTTGGTCGCCGGTGCCGTGGAGCACTGACTCGGTCTTTGGTAGCACGGTAGTCACCGGGCTCAATTCGGGATCGACAATGTCCTCGCAACTTGCCGGCTTTGCTTCGCAACTGGCGGACTTTGCCCAAAGTGATGGCTACACCGTCGTCACGTCTCCGTAGTAGTAGGAAGATTCAATGCAATCGGTCGTGCCAAAAAGAACCTCAGCCCCTCTCGGCGCGACCGATTCATTGAATCCAAAGCTACGACGTAAGCAGAGAAATGGAGTAGCCGGATACGCCTTCGTATCCGGCTACTTCGTTCTGTTAGTGCTCTTCGGGGTGTTACCCGCGGTGTACGCCATTACCTTGGCGTTCACGTCCACGGGTGGACACTTCGTCGGACTCTCGAATTTCGTCAAGACCGGAGAGGACTTTCGGTTTCTTCCCGCTTTCGAGCACGTGGGTGAGTATCTGCTGATCTGGCTCGGGTCGCTCGTCGTTATTGTCGTCGGGCTGGCCCTCATGCTCCACAGCATCTCGAGGCGGGTAAGTTCGGCCTTTCGCTTCATCTTCTACTTGCCGGGAGCGTTGGCCGGTGCGGCCAGCGTCCTGGTGTGGCTCTTCATGCTTGATCCGACCGTGAGTCCGTGGCGCGAGTTCTTGTCCCTCTTTGGATTCAAGAATCTCGGTCAGACAATCTTGCCGGGCCACCTACCCATAATCTTCGCCATCATTGCTTTTTGGGCCGGCGCCGGTGGTTGGATTGTCGTGACCTACGGGGCGCTCAACAACATACCCAATGAACTCATCGAAGCCGCAGAACTCGATGGCGCAGGAGCGATACAGACAGCGCTTCGAGTGAAATTACCCCTCATTAAGAAATGGGTCACCTTCATGTTGATCCTGGCCTTCGCCGCGGGTACGCAATTGTTTGTCGAACCGCAGTTGGTGGGAGAAGCGAGTCTCGGACTGATCAGTCCTACGTGGTCTCCCAATGAGTTGGCCTACTACTTCGCTTTCCAGGACAACAACTTCAATTACGCTGCTGCAATCTCAGTGGATCTGCTCGTCATCGGTCTGCTCTGCGCCGCCGTCCTGGTCTTTCGCACGAAGCTCTTCGAGGTGGAGTGATGCGACTCTTCAATCGAATCTGGTCGCGCACCTTTGCCTACGTCGTTCTTCTGGGTTTTACGGCGTTCTTCGTCGTACCGGTCATTTGGCTTTTGTTGTCACCCACGAAGACGGACCACGAATTGGTGGTGGGCAATCCATTCGCCATCGGAACGCTTCACAACTTGTCCCACGCCATCCACGTCATGTTCACGTTCGAGGACTATGCGCTGTTGAACTGGTTGAAGAATTCGGCGATCTACTCCTTCGGCGGCATCGTGATAGCCCTCGCCTGTTCAATACCCGCCGGGTATGGACTGGCTCACACGCAGTTCATCGGACGAAGGACGCTGCTCGGCGTCACGCTGTTCGTTATGATCATGCCCGCGACTGCCCTGGTTCTGCCACTGTTCCTTGAGGCGAACGCGGTTCACGCCGTGGGCACGCCGTGGTCAGTGATCCTTCCGTTCTCTTTCTTTCCGTTCGGGGTCTACCTGGCCTATATCTTCTATTCATCCTCGGTCCCCAAAGACCTTCTCGCGGCGGCCCGAATAGACGGGTGCAATGAATGGAATGTCTTTCGTAGGGTGGCGTTGCCTCTGGCGCGACCGATCATCGCACTCGTGACGTTCTTCGCCTTTGTCGCTAACTGGAACAACTTCTTTCTCCCGTTCGTCATGCTTCCCAATAGCACCAACTATCCGCTGCCCGTTGGACTCCAAGACCTCCTCGCCGCGACGCCGGCCTTCAATCCTGGACAAGGTGGCCAAGTACCCATCTATCGACCGGAACTTGCCATCGCGACGATTGTCGCCATGGCGCCCGTGCTAATCGTCTTCCTCTTCGCTCAGCGTTCTCTCGTTTCGGGGATGCTCGCGGGTGCGACCAAGGAGTGATGCAATGAGGCGGCGATCGTCCAAAGTAAGTGCGAGTAGGTCGCGGCGAGAGTTCACCGACACGCTCGTGTTGAACCAACGAGCAAAGGTTTCCACGAAAGGAACAGCTGATGTGTCCCGTCACGCTTGAGAAACTGACCAAGGTCTATCCCAATGGTTACGAGGCCGTCCACGAATTCGACCTTGAAGTCGCGGACGGCGAATTCATGGTCTTGGTTGGGCCTTCGGGATGCGGAAAGACGACGGCAATGCGCATGGTCGCCGGTCTGGAACAGATATCGAGCGGCACGCTGCGAATAGGCGATCGAATCATGAACGATGTGTCCCCGCGCGATCGCGACATCGCCATGGTGTTTCAGAACTACGCCCTGTACCCGCACATGACTGTAGGCGAGAACATTGGTTTCGCCTTAAAAATGAAACACACGCCTAAGCAAGAGATCGTCAATAAGGTCCGTGATACCGCGGAGATTCTCGGGTTGACGGAATGGATTGACCGCAAGCCGGGCCAGTTGTCGGGAGGTCAGCGGCAGCGCGTCGCCATGGGGCGCGCGATCGTCCGCGAGCCCAAGGTGTTCTTGATGGACGAGCCCCTTTCCAACCTTGACGCGAAGCTCCGCGTGCAGATGCGAGCGGAAGTCGCCCGTATTCAGAGGCGCTTAGGTGTCGCGACCATCTACGTGACCCACGACCAGGTCGAGGCGATGACCATGGGTGATCGCGTGGCGGTGATGAGGGCGGGAGTACTCCTGCAGTGCGATAAGCCGCAGCGTATCTACGACAGTCCCGTGAATATCTTCGTGGCGGGATTCATGGGGTCACCGTCGATGAATCTCTTCGAGGCGAGTTTGGGCGAAGGTGCGCGATCACTTCGGCTAGGGAGCCAGGAGATCGTCCTACCGGCATCGGTTCTTGCGGCTCGACCCTCGCTCGTGAAGTACGCGAACAACGAGATCGTCATCGGCGTAAGGCCCGAGAGCCTTGCGATGGCGGGACCAAAGCGTTCGGCCAGCGGCAACGAGACCGTACAGTTCGAAGGCGACGTTGATCTGATCGAGGCGCTCGGCTCCGAGATCCTGGTGCACTTTTCCACCGATGCTCACCGTGTGGAGGCGGAGGGAATGTACAGCGACGACGCTGAGGGCTTGGAAGCGGGATCGATTACCCGACCGGGTGACGGCGTCGCGCGGATGGCGCCGGACACCCAGGTGACGATCGGCAGTCGAATCAAACTTCAGATGAATACGAAGCGTCTCTATTTCTTTGACGCCGTGACGGGACTCTCGATTGAGGAATGAAGACGTGGGCACGAGCGAAGCGACCGCACGATGTTTGAACGTGACCGAGCCCACCAGTCGAGGGATGGTCGACCGCTTCGATCTCAATGGCGTGGACTATGAGTGAAGGTCGTCTCGATGCCAGAGGAGACTTGAGGCGCGCGGGTTGGGTCATTCAGTTGAAGCCCGGCGCGCGCGAGGAATATCGACGTCTGCACGAGAATGTGTGGCCCGGCGTCCAAGCGAGGCTCCGCGACGGTGGCGTCGAGCGGTACACGATCTTCATGCGCGACAATCTCCTTTTCTCGTACATGGAATATCGAGGCGATTGGCACGACGTGCAATCATTCATTGAAGTCGACGAGGAGACCCAACGGTGGTGGAAACTCACCGAGCCGCTCCAGAATCCACTCGAGAGCGCTGATGTCGATGAGTGGTGGGTCAGAATGGATGAGGTCTTTAACTTGAGTGGGTCACGTGAAGCAGGCGGTGAGGAGAAGGTATGACGCCCAATGAGAAATCGAAGGCCTCGGCGCGGGGCTCGATTGAGTTCGCGGGACTTACCGCGATCGTGACGGGTGGTGCGTCGGGGATCGGACGTGCGACCGTGGACAGACTGTTGGCCGAAGGATGCCGCGTTGCTGTGCTGGACCTTGACGTCACCAGCGTCGACGTCGGAGTTGGGCTCCTGGCCATTGAGTGCGACGTGTCTGACAACGTGAGTGTGTCTCGCGCGGTCACCATCGCCGCGAACGACTTCGGAAGTTTGGACGTAGTGGTCAATAATGCTGGAATCGGCGCCCAAGGGACCGTGGAGGATAACTCTGACGAGGAGTGGCGCAAAGTCTTCGAGGTGAACGTCTTTGGCATGGTGCGCGTCGCGCGAGCCGCCATCCCCTCCCTGCGAAACTCGAAGCATGGCGCAATCGTGAACACGTGTTCGGTCGCCGCGGACATCGGCCTACCTCGCCGCGCCCTCTACAGTGCCAGCAAGGGTGCGGTGCTCGCTCTTACTCGCGCGATGGCGGCTGATCACCTGGCCGATGGGATCCGCGTTAATTGCGTAAATCCTGGAACGGCCGATACTCCTTGGGTGCAGCGACTTCTCAGCCAGGCCGAGGACCCGACAAAAGAACTCGAGGCCCTTTCGGCGCGTCAACCCCACCGTCGCCTGGTGAGCGCCGATGAGGTAGCGGGGGCCATCTGTTATCTCGCGAGTCCACGTTCGGGTTCGACGACCGGCGTCGCGCTTGACGTTGACGGGGGACTTGTCAGCCTTCGCGTGCCGAGCGCTTGACGCGTAACAGCTCGTTGAGACCATGAACTCGTCACCGATCACCTCGCTGGGCGTGGGTTCTGGGGGAGTGCTCAGTCGGTTCATCTTGGGTTGCGCGACCATCGGCAACCTCTCGCACCCAATGAGTGACGATGACGCGACTGAGGTATTGGAGACGGCGTGGAACGCCGGCGTGAGGACTTTCGATACGGCTCCGCACTACGGCGTTGGATTGTCCGAGGAGCGACTTGGCCGATTCCTGTCCGGACGCGACCGCTCACACTTCGTCGTCTCAACCAAGGTCGGACGCCTTCTGGTGCCGAGCGACCAGGACGTTGACGGCGTCGAGGGCTTCTTTGCGACACCTCGACGTGCTCGAATTCGTGATTACTCGCGTGAGGGCGTTCGCAAGAGTATCGAGCAGAGTTGCGAGCGATTGCAGCTCGAACACGTCGACATCGTACTCATCCATGACCCCGACGACTACGAAGAAGTAGCCCTTGACGAGGCCTATCCAGCGCTCGTAGAACTACGCGATGAGGGTGTCGTGCGCGCGATCGGTCTTGGGATGAATCAAGTACCGATGCTCGAACGTTTTGTGGCGAAGACCGACATTGACTGCGTCCTGGTCGCTGGTCGCTACTCTCTCTTGAATTCAGAAGCGGATGCTGGTTTCTTTGAGTTGTGCGCGAGTCGCGGCGTCGCGGTGTTGGCGGGTGGGGTCTTTAACAGCGGCGTCCTGGCCAATCCTTCCGCGGGCCGGTACGGCTACGCGCCACCGAGTGAGGAAGTCCTTCACCGCGTAAGCGAGATCGAGAGCGTCTGTCTGCGCTACGACGTGAGCCTCGCGGCCGTGGCTCTCGACTACGTCCTTCGCAATCCCCGGGTGACGGCCGCGGTCGTCGGTGCTCGCAGTGGTGGGGAGGTGCACGAAAACGTTACGAATCTCTCAGTGGAGGTTCCCGACGCCCTTTTCGTCGAATTACGGGACCGTGGTCTCACAGAAGTACCACGGTGGGCGCCGTCGTGATTCTTGACGCTCACTTTCACGTGTGGGATGCCTCGCAAGGAGGGCACGAGTGGCTCGAGGGTACACCCACCCTGGCGCGTCGTCACACGGTTGGCGAGTACGAGGCGATCGCGCATGCGAACGGTGTCGAAGGTGCCATTTTGGTGCAGGTGAGAAATGATGCTGCCGAAACGTTCGAATTCCTCGATCTGGCGAAGGAGTCGACCATGGTGAGTGGCGTAGTGGGTTGGGTCGATCTCGAAGCGCCGGACGTGGTTGAGCAACTCGCCGCCCTTCGCGAATCCCCGTACGGCCATCTCCTCGTGGGCGTGCGTCACCTCGTAGAAGCCGAGAGCGATCCGCACTACCTCGAACGCGACTCGGTGCGGCGAGGATTGGCCGCGGTCGCCGCGAGTGGTCTCGTCTTTGACTTGCTCGTGCGCCCGCGTCAATTGTCTTCGGCGCTTCACGCCGTGCGCAACTGCGAGGGTCTGAAGGTGGTTCTCGATCACGCAGGATTTCCGAACGTCACCGACCTCGATCAAGAGTCGTGGTCTGCGAACGTTCGTGGTCTGGCGCGGACCGGACAGGTGGCGTGCAAGCTTTCGGGATTCGTGACCGAACTCGGTTCACGAGGGAGCGAGGCGCACGTTCTGCGAGCATCGGAATTCCTTGTCGAGATCTTCACGACACGTTCGCTGCTCTTCGGTTCGGACTGGCCGGTCTGCTTGCAGGTGGCGTCATTCGAGGAGGTCCTGCGTCTTGCTCGTGCGAGCCTCGTCAATCTCCTGCCTTCGGAGCTTCATGATGTCTTTGGCGAGAACGCCCGACGGTGGTATCAAATCAATAGTGATGAAGTAAGGAATCGAACGATGGTGCAGCGTTGATGCTGCATCGAGTGAACAAAGGAGATGGAAAGTGCGTTTACTGCGCGTAGGTGAATACGGTAAGGAGCGTCCGGCCGTGCTAATGACGGACGGCCGAGTTCTGGACTGTTCGGAACTCTGTCGTGACTACGATCCCGAGTTCTTTCGGACGAACGGCTTGGCGACCCTCGAAGCACGCGTCGGCGAGTCCAATCTCCCTGAAATCGACGTGTCCTCGCTTCGTATCGGCGCTCCCGTCGCTTCACCGCAAAAAATAGTGTGCGTGGGAATGAATTACATCCTCCACGTTCGAGAGAGCGGCTCTAAGATCCCTGATGAACCCGTACTTTTCATGAAGTCGCCGGGGACATTGGTGGGTCCTAACGATACGGTCCTCATACCGCGTAAATCCACGAAGACCGATTGGGAGGTTGAACTCGCGGTCGTCGTCGGACGCCAAGCGCGGTACATCACTTCACCCAGTGACGCGCTCTCGTACGTCGCCGGCTACGCGATCTCCAACGACGTTTCTGAACGTGAGTTCCAACTCGAACGAGGCGGACAGTGGGATAAGGGTAAGAACTGCGAAACATTCAATCCTCTCGGCCCGTGGTTGGTAACGGCCGACGAGATTACGGACCCTCAAGACTTCGACCTGCAACTTTCGGTGAACGGTGTGTTGCGTCAGAGTGATTCGACCGCCAACATGATTTTCAGTGTCGCTCACGTCATTTGGTACATCAGCCAGTTCATGGTGCTCGAGCCAGGCGACATCATCAATACCGGCACTCCCGCCGGGGTCTCCTTGGGACACGATGACGTGGCGTACCTGAAGTCAGGCGACGTCATGGAGCTCGAGGTGCGCGGACTCGGTCGTCAACGACAATCGGTCGATCACGCTTGAGTCACCTCACGCGTCGGGTCCACGTGAATCTTCGGACCCGGACCCGCGGTCGCCGGTCGTTTGCCGTTCAGCACGTCGCCGACACCTTCAAGTCCAATCGTGGCCCCAATGAGCGGGCGAGGATCAACGTTCCCCGACGCGTAGATCGAGATCGTTTCGGCGAGAGCGGGCGAGGCGCTCAGAATTCCCACCGCGGTAACGTCCTTTAAGGTCATCGCGCGAGTGTCGATTTCGCTCGGTCCCGATCCGAATCCGACGTAGACAACCCGACCCCCGGGTACGACGAGGTCGAGCGCTCTCGCGGGAGAGTCCGCGTCGTTCGATGCGTTGACGACGGCGTCCCACTCGAGTTCGGGGATCTCAGATTGGTCCCAGGCTCCCCCAAATCCCAGCGTGCCTGCGAATTCGATGGTCGGTGCAGTGACGCCAGCCACGTGCACCTCGATGTCGCGTGCCTGGGCAAAGAAGGCCACGAGTAGACCAATGGTTCCGGGCCCCAGCACAAGGAGCCGGCTGCCGGCCCGCAGATCCGCCGCCAACAGCGAGCGAAGTGCGTTGCCGCCGGGCTCGACGAGGGCGCCCGTGGCGTCGTCGACAGAATCGGGCAGAGCATGTAGTGACGTCACAGGTACGACGAGCTGTTCGGCCAACGCCCCGGGAAAGTCGTCGCGGATGCCCACCTCTCGACGTGTTTCACACACGTGCTGATGGCCCGAGCGGCAACGTCGGCAGGTCCCGCAACCGAGCATCGTGTCGCCGGTCACCCGTCGGCCGATCCAGTGGCGCTCGACGCCGTCGCCGACCGCCGTGACCGTGCCCATCCATTCGTGACCGAGGCGCATCGGGAAACTCGCGTGACCGTCGTGCAGGTAGGCCATGTCGCCCCGGAAGAAATCGACGTCGGTGCCACACACGCCAACCCGCTGGACATCAACGACGACCGACCCCGCCTCGGCAACGGGGGGTGTCACTTCGCGGACCTCGACCGCAAAGGGTGCGGTGACGACAAAGGCGCGCATCAGACTACTTGACCGGGTTCGTTGGAACTCGGTTGGTCGAGCCTGGAGAGTTCAACGCATCATCGATGATCATTGGTCATTCTCGTCGCTGCGACCCTCTACAATCGCTCGAATGATCGTCACATCGTCCACGAGCTCGTGCAGTGGCGTTCGGTAGGAGAGCGCACTGATGCTTATCGCGCCACTGGCGACTTGCGGTGATGACAGATAATAGGGCAAGGCAATACAGTTGACGCCTTGTTCGTTCTCCTCGTCATCCACTCCGTAGCCGCGCTCGCGCACGAGTTCGAGCTGGTGATGCAATTCTTCGGCGGTCGTTATGGTGCGCTCGGTGCGTCGAGTGAGCGGACGACTTCCAGCCCACTTTTTGACGTCGCCTAAGGTCGACAACCGTTGCGAGAGCAGGACCTTGCCAATCGCGGTGCAATGGGCCGGGTTGCGACCTCCGATGGTTGAAGTGAGACGAATTGAGCCGCCAGACGGATCGACTTTCGCGCGATAGATGATGTCCGGTCCATCGAGGATGGCGTAGTGAACGGTCTCCTCGTAGCGTTCAGCGAGCTGGCGTAAAATCGGCTGCACGCGAAGATGGTCGGGGCGCGACTCGTGGTGGGAAAAGGCTAAACGCAAGAATTCGTCGCCCAGGATGTAGTGGCCTCGTCCGTCCCGGTTGGCCAGTCCTGCGCGACAGAGCGACGCGAGCGCCCGGTGCACCGTGGTTTTAGGACTCCGCACCGTCTTGGCTATGTCGTCGAGCGTCACTCCATTGGGGCGGTTGGCCAGTTCGATGAGCACGTTGAGAACGCGGTCCGACCCGACGACTCGGCCACCCTTCAGCGAAATATCGATCGCCGAATCAGGAATCGCCGTCACCATATTCCATATAGTAGTCATGTATTTCAAAAAACGGAATGGAGTCTGGGTGGTCGCGAAGCGGAGTGCACAGTGGTACGCAGGTTCCGACCGCAACGCCTACATCCACCGAGCGTGGATGCGCCGCGGGCTTCCCCACAACGCCTTTGACGGTCGGCCCCACATAGCGATCGCCAACTCGGCATCGGACCTGACACCGTGCAACGCGCACCTCAATGAGGTCATGGAGAGCGTCAAGGCCGGTGTCTACGAAGCGGGCGGCATCGCGCTCAACTTGCCCGTGGTGTCCTTGGGCGAAACCCAGGTCCGACCCACCGCCATGCTCTGGCGCAATATGGCGGCGATGGCGACTGAAGAGATGATCCGGGCGAATCCCATTGATGGCGTAGTCCTTCTCGGAGGCTGCGACAAGACGATCCCGTCGTTGTTGATGGCGGCGGCCTCAGTGGACCTGCCCGCCGTCGTCGTGCCGGGCGGCCCCATGAAGACCGGGACGTTTCGCGGCGCTCCGCTGGGTTGTGGTACCGACGTCTGGCGGCTGAGCGAAGAAACGCGCGGAGGTTCACTCAGCGAAGAGGACTTCTTGAGCTCAGAGTCTTCGATGATCAGTAGTCGAGGCCACTGCAACACGATGGGCACCGCTTCGACTATGGCACTGGTCACCGAAGCACTCGGCATGACGCTCCCGGGCGTCGCGGGAACGCCCGCGGTGGACAGTCGCCTGCTCGAGAATTCGTACGAGACGGGACGACTGATCGTGGAACTCGTAGCGAACGAGCGGCGACCGAGCGCGATCATGCGTGAAGGTTCCTTTCGCAACGCGATTGTCGCCCTGGCCGCGATCGGCGGTTCCACCAACGCCGTGGTGCACCTCCTCGCCATAGCGGGACGGCTGGGTGTCGAACTCACCTTGGATGATTTTGATCGCATCGGCTCGCGAGTCCCATTGTTGGTGAACCTGCAGCCGGCCGGCACATACTTGATGGATGACTTCCAGCGCGCGGGAGGTTTCTTGTCAGTCCTGCGCGAAGTGAGGGACCTGCTCGACCCCCAGGCACTTACCGTGACGGGCAAGCCACTGGTCGACTATCTGGACGACGCACGGATCTGGGATCACGAGGTGATCAGGGTTCGCGAGACTCCCATTGAGGCCGAAGCAGGGATCGCGGTGTTACGGGGGAACCTCGCTCCCTCCGGTGCCGTCATCAAACCGGCTGCTGCGTCGGCGCATCTGCTTCAGCACCGCGGCAAGGCGGTGGTCTTTGATTCGATCGAGGAAATGCACGCACGCATCGACGATCCGAATCTCGACGTCGACGCGGATTCGGTCCTGGTGCTACGCGGCTGCGGGCCGCGGGGCTATCCGGGGATGCCGGAGGTCGCGAACATGCCCTTGCCCACGAAGTTGCTCGAACAGGGCGTGCGCGATATGGTGCGGATCTGCGATGGTCGCATGAGCGGCACCGCGTACGGGACCGTGGTCTTGCACGTTGCGCCCGAGGCCGCGGCCCAAGGGCCGCTAGGAATCGTCCAGACGGGTGACTACATCGTCCTCGACGTCGCCGGACGTTCGCTAAACCTGGAGGTCTCCGAAGAGGAGCTCCGGGCGCGCTCGCCCAGCCAAGCAATGATCGAAGCATTTGCCAAGCCGACCCGAGGCTGGGAGCGGCTTTACGTCGAACACGTGATGCAGGCCGACACGGGGGCCGATCTTGACTTCTTGAGGGGTTCGAGTGGCGACCAGGTCTCGCGAGAGTCGCACTAGAACCCGTCTCGAGCACTTCGAGTGTCGAAAGATGCGGGTGCGGCGGCCAAATGGGAAAGGTGATTGAGTGGTGACTTTTGTGCCCGGTGACTACGTCGATCGGGCGAACGTCGACGAGCCGACGCGTCAGCGACTCGAACTCGAGCTGCGCGGTGTAATGAGGGGCGACGTGGAGTTCGACACCTCATCACGCAGTATCTTCGCGACTGACTCGTCGAACTATCGTCAGATCCCCTTGGGTGTTGTGTATCCACTCGATGAGGACGACGTGAGGAACGCAGTCGAGGTCTGTCGACGTTTCAATGCGCCGATACTTGGTCGCGGGGCCGGCACGAGCCTCGCGGGGCAAGCCTGTAATGTTGCGGTCGTCGTCGACATGAGTCGTCACATGAATTCCATCCTCTCCATCGATCCCGAACGGCGTACCGCTCGCGTGCAGCCCGGGGTCGTGCTCGATCAATTGAACGCGTCGGCTCGCGCGCTCGATCTCACTTTTGGACCCGATCCGGCGACGCACGCCTGGTGCACGCTCGGGGGCATGGTTGGGAACAATTCGTGCGGCACCCACGGTCTCTACACGGGTAAGACCGTTGACTGCGTCGACGAGATCGTGGTCATCACCTACGAGTCTGAACGAATCGTCCTGGGTCGGTGCGACGATGCTCGATACGAGGAGTTGACGAGGGAAGGTGGTGACCAGGGGCGAATCGTACGCGAGCTACGAGAGTTGCGAGACGATTTCGCCGACGAACTTCGATCCGGCTTTCCGGCGATTTCGCGGAGGGTCTCTGGTTACAACCTCGATCAGCTCTTACCAGAGAACGGTTTCAATCTGGCGAGGTCCATCGTTGGCAGTGAGTCGACGTGTGGCCTCGTCACAGAAATCTTGGTTTCGCTCGCGCCGTGGCCCAAGCACCGTGTTTTGGTGGTCGTCGGATTTGACGACGTGTACGAAGCCGCGGACCACGTGCCGATGATGCTGGCCAACGACCTCATTGGTCTCGAAGGCTTTGACGTGCGACTCGTCCAACAGATGGCCGCGAAGCGGATGAACCTGGAGAATATCGAGCTGCTCCCACCTGGTGGAGGCTGGTTGCTCGCCGAAGTGGGTGCCGAGACCGACGCGCAGGCGCGCGAGAAGGCGCAGATAGTACTGAACAATCTCCCCCGGCATGCAGGCGCAGTGATTCTCCACGGCGCCACCGATCAGGAAAAGGTCTGGAAGATCCGTGAGTCGGGACTGGGCGCGACGGCGCGACCCGTGGGGGCGGCGGTCAACTACGAAGGGTGGGAAGACGCCGCCGTGGCACCGGAACACCTCGGCCAGTATCTTCGAGGCGTACGCGACCTCTGGACGGAATTCGGTTACGAGGGCGCCTGGTACGGCCATTTCGGCCAGGGCTGCGTGCACACGAGAAACAACTTTGAACTTTCGAGCCACGAAGGTTTGCAGAAGTATCGTTCCTACGTCGAACGCGCCGCGGACCTTTGCGTGAGCCTGGGCGGATCGATCTCGGGTGAACACGGCGACGGACAGAGTCGCGGTGAGCTACTCGCTCGGATGTACAGCCCGCGAATGATGCAGGCGTTTGGACGATTCAAGGCCGCGTGGGACCCCAAGGGCCGGATGAACCCCGGCAAGCTCATCGATCCGTTCCCACTCGATAGCAATATCCGCTACGGACCGAACTATCGTAAGTCGCTGCTCGTGACGTCAAAGTTCGCCTTCGATCACGACGAGGGCTCGATGCAACAGGCCGTCGAACGTTGTGTGGGTGTTGGCAAGTGCCGAAGCGACGTCGCGGGTGTCATGTGCCCTTCGTATCGGGTAACTCGAGACGAACGGCACTCGACGCGCGGAAGGGCGAAGTTGTTCGTCGAGATGTTCCAAGGTGAGGTCACCCCCGAGAGTTGGCGAAACCGCGACGTCTTCGAGTCCCTGGAACTTTGCCTGTCGTGCAAGGGTTGCGTGTCCGAATGTCCGACTCAGGTGGACATGGCAACTTATAAGGCCGAATTCCTTCATCACTACTACACGCACCGGCTTCGACCGATCGCGGCGTACGCGCTCGGACTCATACCGTGGTCCGCCCGCGTCGCGTCGAGATTCCCCCGTCTCGCCAATGGACTGTTCTCGAACCAGGTGACCGCTGGGATCCTCAAGCGCGTCGCGGGCATCAGCTTCCAAAGGTCCATTCCCCGCTTTGCTGCTGAGAGATTTCGCGGGAGTCTTCCGGTCCGTTCCGCGCAGCGTCAACTCGAACCCACCGTCGTCCTCTGGCCCGACACCTTCACGGACGTGTACTTGCCCGAACGCGGAAAGGCCACGATGGAGGTGCTCGAACTGGTGGGCGATACCGTGGTCGTGCCAAAGGACTGGGCATGTTGTGGCCGGCCGCTCTACGACTCGGGGATGCTGGGCCTCGCGCGAGCCACGGCCCTCAAGGTCCTGGATTCACTTGAGAAGTATCTCGATTGTGACCTGCCGGTGATCGTGCCCGAGCCGAGTTGCCTCGCGACTTTTCGCGATGAATTCATTCATCTCCTGCCCGACGACGCACGAGCGGCCAAACTGGCCCAAGTCAGTTGCAGCCTCACCGAGCACCTTCAGCGAACGTCGTGGCGCTACGTTGGCCCGCCACTGAGCGGCCGGGTCAGTATCCACCCCCATTGTCACCAACGAGCGGTGGGTGGAGTGGGCTCGGACGTGGCGGTCCTTTCACAGTTGGGCTACGAGGTGGAGGTGCTCGACCTTGGTTGCTGTGGTCTCGCGGGCTCGTTCGGATTTCAAAAGCAGCACGACGCGATGTCCAGGAAGATCGCCGAGGACCGGTTTCTTCCAATCGTCATTGAAAAGGGACGTGATGGTCTCGTGGTCATGGATGGTTTCAGTTGTCAACTTCAGGCGGGAGAACTCGGGGATGTTGCGACGCTCACCACGGCTCGCGTGCTCGCCGACGCGCTGGGCTCGGTTATGGCTTCGTGACGTCACGAGGCTCCGTAGAGAAAGAACTGTGTCGCCACAAACCCAGGGACTAGTGTCGTCCCGCCAGTGTGTCGACCCGAGCGGGCGCCTCGTGGGACTGGAATGAGATCTTGTCAGCCGACGTGGGTCGGCTGATGTAGTAGCCCTGGGCGATGTCGCACCCCAGATCATTGAGGATCTCGAGAGTCGTGACGTCCTCGATTCCCTCGGCGACCACCCGCAGCCCCATCTCGTGGCCGAGATTGATCGTGGCTCGCACGATTTCAAAGTCACGACTGTTTTCTTGGGTGGCCAGGGACGAGATGAAGGTCCGATCGAGCTTGAGTTCGCCTACGTCCAGGCTCCTCAGATAGGCGAGTGAGGTGAATCCGGCGCCAAAGTCGTCGATGGAGACAAGAACGCCGAGTCGGCGCAGATCGCGAATCACTTCTTGGGACCGGACGAAGTCGGAGATGATCGTGGTTTCGGTGATCTCGATGACGAGGTAGTCGGCCGGCACGTCGTAGCGTGTCAGGAGTTCTTCGACCAGCTCCAAGAAACCGACCTGTAGTAGCTCGGTGGTCGCCACGTTCACCGATACCGCAATGCACTGACCACGGCGGTGCCAGATGGCGCATTGACCGAGCGCCTCATTCAGCACCCACGTGGTCAGGGTCCACATCAGGCCCGCCTTCTCGGCTAATGGAAGGAATTTCATGGGCGGGATGAGTCCGAGCGTGGGGTGAGGCCAGCGAATCAGTGCTTCGACAGCAGTGATCTGTCCGTTACGCATGTCGAGTTGCGGCTGGTAGTGGAGCGTCAGGTCGCCGCTGTTGACCGCGTCGCGCAGTGATTCGCTGAGTGTGACCTGGTCCTCCTCGCCGTCGAGTTGCTGGTCGTAGAAGACGAAAGCTGTGTTTCCCAATTTGGCGCGATACATCGCGACATCCGCGCACCACATGAGGTCTATGGCGCTCTTGGCGTCATGGGGCATGAGCGCAATACCGATACTCGCTCCCACCGTCGCGGTGATCTTGTGCAAGATGAACGGCTTGGTGATCTCGTCGACAATCTGATGAGCAACTTTGGCGGCGGCGGTCGCGTCGGCGTCCATGAGGACCACCGCGAACTCGTCACCACCCATCCGAACCGCCAGACCTTCGCCCTCCAAAGACGCCGCGAGCCGCGGGCCCAGCTGGCGCAGCAGCTCGTCACCGGCGGGGTGGCCGAAGGAGTCGTTGACCTCCTTGAAGCTGTTCAAGTCAACAAAGAGGAAGGCCATCTCCCTGGTTCGGCGCTCGTCTGCGCGTTGTTCGTCAAAGAAGATGTCGAGTACTTGGGCCAGCTGGCGACGATTGCCAAGGCCGGTCAATTCATCGGTATTGGCCTGGCGGTGGCGCTCTTCGGTGATCATGCGAAGCCGCCGTGCTGAGATCGTGAGACGGATGCCGATGACGACGAGCGTGCCGACCGCCAGGCCGATCGCGACGTGGCTGACCTCATTCAACGTCCCACTTACGAGGACGCCCAGGGCCGCCACCGTGGCCAGGGCGGTGATGATGAATCCCTGAAGATGCTGTGGCCGGAGAAGATTCGTAAATCGTCTGGGGGCCCAGACCGAAGCCGACATCAAGAGTATGGCGAGGGGCCACGCGAAAGAGTTGATGTCGCTGCCAAAGCGCGACACCTGACCTGATGCTTGGAAGACGTTGAACGTGTCGCCCACGACGATGACGATCAGGCCAGAGGCCATGAGGAACCATTGCCGGGTGCTGTTGGAAGACAGGACCGCGGAACCGCCGAACACGAAGAGCAACAGCAGGAAGTCGCCAATCGGGTAGGCGAGGTTCACTGTGGTCGACAGGGTGCTGCCTCCAGTGAAGTGATTGATGCTGTGGAACGCGAAGGCCGCGCACAGGGCCGACGCCCCGCCACCAGCGACGATGCCGTCGAGCCAGTTCGGCTTGTTGATTCGATAAGTGCCCCGTTGAAAGAGCAGGACGCAGGCGACGTACGCGAGTGGGTAGAAGAGTAGATAGAAGACATCCGCGACTGACACGGACGGTGCCGTGGACCGACCAATCGATTCGGCGGTGAGCAAGACGTCGCCGATGGACCACATCAACAGGGCTGATCCGAGAGAGAGGGCTACGGGCCGCGAAGATCGGTTTCGTAATCCGCGACTAATGCACAACACCGACGCGGCGAGTTCGAACGCACAGACCATCCATCCGTCCAGCCAGGTCCACTGCTGATCACTTCGGCGCACGACGAGCGAGATGGCGTAAGCGAGCAACAACGCGACGAGCAGCGCGTATGCCATCGCTACCATTGAACTCTCCGACCGAGTTTTCACATCTACCTCTTCGTCACGCTCGACATCCTGGATCACGTTTGTTTCTTCACGTACTTCCCCACCCTGTACCATGTGCTCTCCACGTCTTGGGTTCAATGGCCAATTTGCGCTGTTCTTGTAAGCGTCGGGTCTGATGATTGACGGAAAACGGTTCGGCTGTCAGGCAACGTCATTCAAAATTCTGCCTGAATATTCGAACACAGTCGTGCATTTAGAAAGACATTCTTTCTGACACCGTTAATTGGGATCTATTGGCCGGAAGTTGCTTCCACGCCTATATATCAAATAAGTGGTTGGTCTCGTGGGCGAGAGTCGGACCTAACTCTCGTCATTTCAGTAATCAATCGGAGGTTCGCGAAGAACTGAGTCATCAGCATTCCTTCGTGGTCGTTGAGAGGTCGGTTAGGGACCGGCTCCGCTTTGATGCGACGTCGGACCGATTCGACAATGGTCGAGTACCGCTTGAATCATCCGGTCCCAGGCGCGCAAGAGCGATCAGGCGCGTGCCGCCTTGCAGCGAAGTTGCACTTCTCTGAGAGTGCGCGTGGAGCATCCTTCGAACTGAAGCTGACGCTCAGCAGTGAAGTTTTGCCAGAGGGACGACGTGCAAGTGCGATATCGACGCGCCACTGGACGAATAGACGGTCTGGATCCACAGGAGATCTGACTGGTCAACGCGTACTTCACCGACGGTACCCGACGTTACCTCGACGCCAAACACGTTGGGCACCTGACACCATTTTTGGGCACTCGTTTCGAGGGCGTACAAGGTCTGCTCTGTTCCGGAAGGAGCGGTGACCACCGCGTAGAGGAAACCATTGGGTGCCATCAGCAATGCGTTGCTCATCGGAATCGAATCTGGTCCGTACTGCGCCGCAATGAGAAGTGGAAGCGCGACGTAGGACCAGGTCCGACCTGAATCCGTCGAACGAACCAGTTGGTACTGCGACGAGGGATCGACCAAGAGCAGGTCGTTCGATGACGTGGCGACAAGTTGTTGGGAGAAGCAACTGTTCACTGTCGAGGACCAGAACGTAGTAGCCCAGCGAACATCCGACGAAGCGTGCCCGCTCGCGGGCGCAGTGAGCACCGGCTGTGACTCTCCGTTCATCGCACAGTTTCCCCACTGGACGGGCCCCAGTGTCGTGCACGGGCCAGTTTGGGGGCATCCGAGCGTCGACGTTGACCAAGTGGCGCCGCCGTCCGACGTCTCTTCAACGTTGACGAGGCCGTGGTTGGTCCCGGGGGGATAGAGCCTGCTTGAGTAGTCGCTGTTGACAGCGAAGAGTGCGTCGACGCGATTGCCCTGGGCGGAGAATCCGGCAAAGTCCTCGAGCGACATATGGGCGGGCGTGGGAACCGTGCGCCACGAAGTGCCACCATTCGTCGTGTAGAGACCGGCGACATAAACCGGAGGAGCGGTGTTGTTCTGCGCCGTGTCAAAACCCGCGTAGATGCTCTCGTGGTGAGTGGGATCGAGTTGCACGGACGAACATGCTGGGCCCGTCACGTTTGACGGAAAGAGACTAAGGCCAGTGCCCCGCAGTGCCGAAGCGACAGTGTTCGTCGGAATCTTCACTGAGGCGGGAACGCCTGTAATGTCGATGCCTGACGAGAGGCACCAGGCCGTCAGATTCGAATCGCCGTTGACCTGAATCGTCGAGGGTCCCGAGAACGTTGATGAAAGGTAGGGCACCCGCCCCAAGCTGGCCCACGTGGGACTGGCTGCCACGTGCAACACCCGGGGGGTCAGCACCACGTCGAACCCGCCTCCCTTTAGGTTTCGAGAGTACGAGAGTGGGGGAAAGTGCGTCGTCGAGTTCCCGGCGGTGACCGAGACGGAGAAACTGAAGGGCTGGCCGATGATGGCTTGCAGAGGTGCCCAACCTTTAATGATGATTTCTTGGCCCACGTGAGCGATTGAAGGACTGAGTGACATGGTCTCGCACTGCTTTCCGGGCACGCAGCGAGAGGGTTTGGGTGCAATCAAGTCAATGGGGATCTGAGCTTGCGCCGGGCCAAGCGCACAGCCGGAGATCGAATCGAGGCATTCAACGCCAACTTCGTAGTGCCCCGAAAGTAATGGGTGTACGGAGACGACATCGTTCCGGGTCGTCAACCAGGCGGTTTCGGGGACTACGAGCTTGGTGGAGAACGTCGTGGCCGACGTCCAGCGCACGGCGACTCCTTCTTCTTGGAGACCGGTCTGGCAACCGTCCCAACAGACGTTCACGTGGGTCTCACGCTGCTGGACGGAAGGTGCACCACGTAAGAAGCGCCCAGCAATCGTGACCACTTTCCCGGGTGACGTGCTTCTCGTGCTCAGTGACAACGAGATCTGGCCCTGGGACCTTGAAGGGGCGAGCGTTGTCGTAGGGTTCGTCACCTTCGTTCCCAGAACGTACGACTGGAGCGCCACCACCTCAGAAGAACTGTAAAGGGCAGGTACGCGAAGGCAGTCTTCGAAATCGCCGTTCAATGATTGTTGAACGTAGTCGCCGTTCCCGCCGCACACCGAGCTGGGCGGGATGTCCTGGGTGGCGATTGGAACACTTTGCGAGGAATTGGAAGATGGACCGTTCGAAGTCCCGCATCCCGCAAGAAGCAAAGCCGAAGCCATGATCAATGTTGCTCCGGCAATGAGTTCTTTCCCAATGGGCATCTTGGTAGAAAGCATTGCACGATTCCACTTCACGGGGCTCGAAGCGTGCGAGGCGCCGGGCGATCTCCTCGGAGTCCTCCTTCGAGGGCTCCGAGACCGTTGCTCTTATCTAGGGTCTTCGTCATTGAGGATGCCTCGGCGAGGTCCCGGGACCTCAGTATCCTTGAAAGACCGACCAATCGTCACAGCACGTATTCCGAATCTCGGCCTCGACGAACTTTGGCCGGCGCATGAGAGTTCTAACCGAAACCTCGTGTATTTTCATGACCATGAATAAATCTCCTACGAAGGGTGACACGCCATCGAAATTGATCGACGCCAGGATCAAGGAGTTGAACGACTGGCGCGGAGAGATGCTGTCGCGACTTCGCGCGGTAATCAGGTTGGCTGACCCCAAGATCGTTGAAGAGTGGAAGTGGAACGTCCCGGTCTGGTCGCGTGACGGATTGATCTGTACGGGCGAGTCATACAAGAATGCCGTGAAATTGACATTTGCGAAAGGTGCGTTCTTGGACGACCCCGCGGGTCTCTTCAATTCAAGCCTTGAGGGCAACGTACGTCGAGCCATTGACTTTCACGAAGGCGACAAGGTGAACGCCACGGCGTTGAAGGGTCTCGTCCGCGCCGCTGCGAAATTGAACGCCTCCAAGAGTAAATAGCGAACGTATGGAGCGAACGCACAAGGCATTTGTGCCTCGTAGCGTTGTTCGAAACGTTGGACGTTCCCTCGGTTCTTCTCAGACGATTCACCGGAACTGATCTACCCCCTGCAGTTTGTCGGGATTCAATATCAAGTTGAAGTGGGCGACTTCAGACTCGTGCGCGACACCAGCTCTCACTACGACGAAGTCGCACGGCGCGGCCATTGGCCTTTCCTCTCGTCAATGGATTGACGTCGCTCCTAACTGTCTCGTGACAGTGGGCGCTGAAGCCCGTTCCGTGCAGTCATGGCACCTCGAGCCTGTTCGCGGCGGCACGAACTATTGGCTACGGTGTTTTCCAGGTGTGGAACGTCGGTTTGGCTATGACCGGACGAATTTTGGCGTTCCTACACCATCGTCGCGTCGTCGATGACGAAGTCTCGTTTCAATGCGCAAGGAGACATGGAACTATGGACCTACGAATCTTCTGTGAGCCACAGCAGGGGGCGTCGTACGAGCAGATTCTGGCGCTCGCACTGGCGTCCGAAGAAAGTGGTTTCGATGCTTTCTTTCGTTCCGACCACTACCTCAAGATGGGCGCCGTGAGTGGTCTGCCGGGGCCGAGCGATTCGTGGGTCACCTTGGCCGCCCTGGCCCGGGATACCAAACGAATACGCCTTGGGACCCTTCTCACGTCAGCGACCTTTCGACTTCCCGGACCACTCGCGATCAGCGTCGCTGAGGTCGACGCTCTCAGCGCGGGTCGAGTCGAGCTCGGGCTCGGTGCGGGATGGTTCGAAGAAGAACACCTCGCCTACGGGATCCCCTTTCCTGGTGTAACCGAACGATTCGACAAGCTCGAAGAACAGCTCGCCATCATCACCGGCTTGTGGGAGACGCCGATCGACCGTACGTTCACGTTTTCCGGCGCGCACTACCAACTTAAAGAGAGCCCCGCCCTCCCCAAACCGGTCCAGACACCTCGACCACCGATCATCGTCGGTGGCCACGGCGCCAAGCGAACTCCCCGTCTCGCCGTTCGATTTGCGGACGAGTACAACATTCCCTTTTCCCCCCTTGAGTTTTGCCGGACCCAATTCGGAAGAATCGACGAGGCCTGCCACGAGGTCGGTCGCGAACCCACGTCGCTGCTGCGCTCGGTGGCGCTCGTTGCGTGCTGTGGCCGCGATAATCGAGAAGTTGCTCGGAGGGCGGCTTCGATAGGCCGCGAGGTTGCCGAGCTCAAAGAAAGCGGACTCGCGGGAAGTCCGTCCGAAATTGTCGACAAAATAGGAACTTTCGCGCAGTTGGGTGTCGCCCGCATCTACTTGCAGATCCTTGACATGGAGGACCTCGATCACGTGGGGCTCTTGGCCTCAGATGTGCAGTCGGCCCTGCGATAGGCAATCCTGATTCTTCGGTGGAGTCAAGGTTGACAGTTACTTCGACTACTGGGCGGTCCAACCACCGTCGATCGAGATGGGTGCTCCAGTCATGGTGGTGGCGGCGTCCGAACAGAGAAAGACGACCAAAGAACCTACCGATGCGGGTGACGTGAACGTGAGCATCGGCTGCTTCTCCCTCAACAGCTCTTCGGACTCGTAGTTGACGCTGGTGCCGGCGACACGTGCACGGTCCTCGATCTGGTGCTCAACCAGCGGTGTGAGGACCCAACCTGGACAGATTGCGTTCACCGTGACGCCGTCGTTGGCGAGCTCTAGGGCGGCGACTTTGGTGGCGCCGACGACGGCATGCTTGGCCGCAACGTAGGCGACTTTGTGAGGGCTGGCGACTAGACCGTGCGCCGACGCAATGTTGATGATCCGGCCCCAGCCTTGGGACTTCATCGTGGGAATCGCCGCCCGCATTCCGAGGAAGACGGCGGACAAATTAAGCGCGATGATCTTGTTCCATTGCTCGATCGGGAAGTCCTCGATTGGCGAGACAAACTGCACGCCCGCGTTGTTGACGAGTATGTCCAGCCCACCGAAGGTTTCAATTGCGGAGCGAACGAGTCGCTCGACTTCAGTTGCTTCGGTCAAGTCGGCGTCCACGTAGGCGACGTCGACGGCGAATTCCTCGATCATCGCCTTGCGAAGTCGCTCGATCTCATCGGGATCCCCGAAACCGTTCAACATCACGCGCACGCCCTGCGAGCAAAGCGCCCGCGCCACGCCAAGCCCGATACCACTGGTCGAACCAGTCACCAATGCCCTTTTGCCCTTTAGGGACATAGTTTCACCTCCACATCGAACCTCACTTCGCCGCCGCCATCTTTCGTCGCGCGCGGGCCATACGAAGTCGTAACAGGGCTCCCGCAAGACCGCCGGGCACGAAAAGCACGAAGATGACGAAGATTGCGCCGAGCAGGAACTGAGGTTGGGACAATGGAACTCGCAAGAAGGCCGGCAGCGACGCAAAGGTCGGCTCTGCGGCGACTTTCACCAGGTACTGCTGAAGGTAGATGTAGAGGATGCCGCCGGTCACCGCACCCCAGCGTGACGCCGCGCCGCCGAGGACCACCATTATCACTATTGAGAGCGTCAACGTCGTCGCCGCCACGGCGCTGGGTACCGCGGTGCCGATGAGAAGCACGTACACCACTCCTCCGGCCGACGCAATGAGTGATGAGACGGTATACGCCGCGAGCTTGAAGCCGAACGGTCGCAGACCCAGTACTTCGACCCGTCGTTCGTTGTCGCGGATGGCGACGAACACGTGGCCGGTCGATGATTCCGTGACGACCCAGACGACAACTCCGGTGACCACGAGGAAGCCCAACGCGACCCAGTAGAGGCTGCGCGTGTTCGACACTGCCCCTGAGAGGAACGACGGTAAGCGGTTCGAGAAGAGTGAAAGTCCGTCGTCGCCCCCGGTTAGACCGTGTGGGTTGTCCTCAATGAGGTAGTAGAAGGCCTGGGCAAAGGCGAGGGTCACCATTGTAAATGCGATACCCGAGACCCGAAGTGAGACTGCCCCCACGACCAGGCCGAGGGCCAGGGCGACTGCGGCGGTCCACGAGAGTGCCAAGAATAGTGGCCAGTGCCAGAGGGTGAGTGCGATGTCAAAGATGTACACGCCCGCGGCAAAGTGCAGCACCACGCCGAGCGAGAGCAGGCCGGTGTAGCCGAACATCACGTCGTAGCCGAGCGCTACTCCAGCGAAGACGAAGCAGAGCGCGAGCACGTCGAGGGTGCCGGTTGAGTTCACGACGTCGACAACCCCAGGCAAGATCCAGGGGACGTGCAGCCCAATGAAGGGCAGTACCAACGCGAGCAGCGTCGCGCACGCTCCCACGATGAGTCCGATGCGGGGAGTCTTCACAGCGCTCTCCCGAATAGGCCGCGCGGGCGCCACTCAAGGACGACGGCTAGCAAGAGCACCACTGACAGGTTTCCGAACTGGGCCAGACCCGCGTGGGCACCGAGGTAATAGTTCGCAAAATCCTGGACTAGTCCGACGATCAAACCGGCGACGGCTGAGCCACGAATAGAACCCAATCCACCTATAACGACCACGATGAACGCGAAGATCAAAAGACTGTCGCCCTGCAGAGGCGACACCAGGTCACCACTGAACACCACCGAGTACAGCAGACCGGCGAGACCCGCCATGGCGCCGCCGATTACGAAGACGAGTGTGAACGCCCGGCCCACGTCGATGCCAAGAGCGCGCACCATCTCTCGATTCTCCACCCCTGCGCGAATGGTGATGCCGTAACGCGTTCGGCGCAAGAACCATTCGAGCGCGACGACGACCACGATGCCGGCAGCGATCGCGATGAAGTCCGAGTGTGGCAGGATCACGTTGCCGATTCGGCTGGCCTCAATGGACCACAACGGCACGGGCAGCGTGAGGGAATTGCTACCGAAGCCTCCCAAGAGGAGTGCCACCGCCGCAAGGTCCAATCCGATGGTGACCAGTACCTGGGCCAGCGGTCGACCGTAGAGCGGTCGAATCAACACGAGTTCCGTGATCGCCGCAGCCAGAGCGCCCCCCACAACAGCGGCCCCAATCTCGATCACGAGAAGCCAGGCGCCACCCCACGAGATGGGAAGGTGTGTGGCGACGTCCCAGCCGGCATACGCACCAAGAGTCATGAACATTCCGTGTGCGAAATTGAGGACGTCCATCAGGCCGTAGATCAACGAGAGGCCCGACGCCGCGAGGAAGTAAATTGCGCCGAGTGCGACGCCGCTAAAGGCGAGGGAGAGGACGACGCTCACGATGCCCCCGCCACGCCGAGTAGCTGCTGGGTCAACTCGGCGTCTCCCAGATCACTAGCGGCGCCTTGGTGGACGACCTCGCCATGGTCGAGCACAACGATACGCTGCGCGAGTCGCGCGACGACTGCCAGGTTCTGTTCGACTAACAGGATGGTCGCAATATTGGCGATGCGTTCGAGGGTTTCGGCCAGCTCGGTCACGAGTTTCGGCGCGAGCCCCTTTGAAGGTTCGTCCACCAAGAGAAGAGGCCAGCCGTTCAATAAAACACGGGCGATGGAAAGCATTTGTTGCTGTCCGCCCGAAAGAGAGCCAGCGCGTTGGCGCGCACGCGTCCTCAGTTCGGGGAAAAGTGCGTATACCGCGTCATAATCAGGTTCGGAGGAGCGCTCGGCGAGTCGAAGGTTCTCAGCCACGCTTAGGCCGGCGAAGACGTCGCGGTCCTCGGGCACGTAGCCAATACCGAGTCGCACGATGCGGTGCGTCACCATTGTCCGCGTGTCCGTGCCCAGGACGTGTACGTCACCAGTATGGTTCACGAGGCCCAATACCGCTCGCAAGGTCGTCGTCTTACCAACGCCGTTGCGACCGAGCAAGGCCGTCACGCCACCCTCGGGCACTTCGAATGTGATTCCTTTCAAGATGTGGGATCCTGCGATGCTGACGTGCAGGTCGCGTATCTCCAGTGCGTTCGTCACAGTGGCTGTCCTAGGTATGCGCGCTGCACCTCATCATTCGCGACGATCTCGTCGGGAGAGCCTTGGGCGAGCAGTCGCCCAGAATCCAATACCGCAATTGTCTCGACGAGGCCAACCACCACCGCCATGTGGTGTTCAACCATCAGTACAGTGCGTCCGTCGCTGTGTAGCTGACGGATCAGATCAGTCAAACCCGGGACATCTTCGGTGTTCACGCCGGCCATGGGCTCGTCAAGGAGCAAGAGTCGTGCGTCTTGCGCGACGAGGATGGCGAGTTCCAGTTTTCGTTTGTCGCCGTGCGACAGCGACGCGCTCGGCCATTGGGCCAAGTGAGTGAGTCCGACAACTTCGAGCGCGTCTCGAGCAACCGTACTCGCCTCGTCGTCCAGTGAAGGCCGGTGCCAGAATCGTTTGGCTCCGCCCAGTCGAGCTTCGGCGGAAAGTCGGGCATTCTCAAAGACGCTCAAGGTGGCAAACAGGCTGGAGGTTTGAAACGTGCGGCCGACGCCCAATTGAGCTCGACGAAAGGGACCGAGGCCGTTGATCTGCCGACCTTCGAGTTCAATTGTTCCCGCCGTGGGGTGCAGCAGCCCACTCAGGAGATTGAGCAGTGTTGACTTGCCGGCGCCGTTAGGGCCGATGATGCCAAGGAAATGCCCCGAAGGAACCTCAAGGTCGATGTCCTCGAGGATCTCGACACCGCCTACCTGAAAACCCAGACCCCGAACCCGAAGGTCCGGGATCTGGGTTCCAGCTGTAGACGTCACGGGGAGATTATGACGGGTTGCGGGACTAGCTGCCGAAGTGCGCGCTGACGGGTGGCGCCGTGTCCTGGGCTGACAGCGTGGCTAAGGTCACTGGCTGATAGGAACCGGTCACCGTTTGGACCATTTGGACCTGGAACATCGGCTGGAGCATCGCGTGGTCCGCGGCGCGGATGGTCTGGGTTCCCTTAGGCGCCTGGAAGGTCCAACCTTCGAGCCCCTTTATCATCTTGCTCACGTTGGTCCCGCCACCCGTTTGTATGGCCCGTACTACCATCTCGGCCCAGACGAATCCGTCCGCCGAGAAGAGGTCGGGTACCGTGTTGTACTTCTTCTGGGTCTGCTCGATCAAGAAGTTGTTTGCCGAGTTGTGTGGTGACTGGTAGGTGTAGAGCGAGATGTAATTGAACTTCAGACCGGCCGTGCCGTAGAAAGGGTACGTCGCGATGTTGGCGAGTCCCGTGATCACGTGCGACGAGGCGAACACGCCAGCCTGGTCGAGCGCCTGTGCCAACGGTGCACCAGTAAGACCGGCCCACGCGAGAAAGACGATGTCCGGCTTGTCCTGGGCTACCTGCAAGGCGACCGGAGTGAAGTCCGTCGTGGTGAGAGGCACGAGGTCGCTCGTGACGGTGTCACCCAACGCGGTGAATGCCTGGTTTGCGTCAGTGGCGTACGACTGTCCAAAGGCGTAGTCCTGTCCGAGCACCAGAATCGACTTGCCCGTACCCAACGCCTTGACGTAGGACGTCGCCGCTTGGACGTCCTGATAGGCCTGGCGTCCCGATCGGAACGTGTAGCGGTTGATGCCCGTGAGTTCGTCGTCGGCCGCTGCGCCTGAGATGTAAATGACTTTGTTCTGTGCCGCCAATGGCGCCAGCTCGTCGGCGATACCGGAGTCACCGGTGCCACCGATGATTTTGTAGCCGGCTCCCACGAGGCTCTTGAAGTCCGAGGCTGCGGTCGTCGGATTGTCTTGGTCGTCTTGAATGTTCAGTTTGATCTGGTGACCGTTGACCTTGTTGGTGCCTTTGGTAGCCCAGTCCAAACCAATGTTCATTCCCTGGAGCCACTCCGCGATGTAGGCCGAGTAGATTCCTGTTTTTTCGGTCACGATGCCGATCTTGACTGGTGCCGCTGGCTTCGTCGTCGCCGACGAGGCCTGACCAACGCCAAACGTCAAACCGAGCAGCGCAGTGGCAAGAGCCAGCGGCCCCACCACTAAACGCGTCCTCTTCTTCATTGTTTACCCCCTTCAAGCACCGTGCCGCCACGGCGCGCGCTGGGCGAAGTTAAGCAGAATGGAACGAACATGTCAAGTGATTCACCTCTCACTTTTGTAATAGTCTCGAGAGACGCTCGCCGAGGGCGCGTCAGAAGGGGGCACCGTGGAACTGAAATTGGAGGGTGAGCTTGACGAAGTCGGCCTTGATGCCTCACGGATCGGACGTATCCCCGCCTTCTTTGACGATCTGGTGGCGGCGGGACGACTGAGCGGTTGGCTGACGACGATCAATCGCGGTGGCAAACTCGTCTGGGTCGGCCGTGGTGGTCATCGAGACCGCGAACGAGCCCTCAACGTAACCGATGACACCATCTGGCGACTCTTTTCCATGACCAAACCCATCACGGCCGTGGCTGCACTCATGCTTTATGAAGAGGGCAAGTTCGATCTCAACGACGAGGTGGGCCGGTGGATCAGTGAGTTCAAGGAGCCTCGCGTGTACGTGGAGGGTCCCGCAATAGCGATGACGACTCGACCCGCGAGCGAACCCGTTCGGGTACATCACTTGTTCACTCACACGGCGGGCCTCACCTATGGTTTTCAAAGCGTGTCGCCGGTCGACGCGTATTACCGATCAATGGGCTACGACGAACTCTCGTGGAAGTTCCCCGAAGGTGCGGACCTCGCGAGCGCTGTGCATGATTGGTGCTCGGCTCCACTTCTCTTCGATCCGGGTAGCGCGTGGAACTACTCAATCGGCCTAGAGATTCTGGGGAGGTTGATCGAGATCTGGAGCGGACAACGGCTGGATCACTTCATCACCGAGCGCATCCTCAAACCACTCGGCATGACTGACACTGACTGGTACTGCCCTCCCGAAAAGGAAGATCGTCTCGCGATGTTGTACGTGAACTTCAACGGGAGCGCCCTGCCCGTCGAAGAGATCGGCCGCGAGTTCTTGAAAGAACCGACGCTCTTTCTGGGCGGTGGTGGTCTAGTTTCGACTGCCGGCGACTTCCAGAAGTTCATGTCGATGATGCTGGGTCGTGGCTCGTTGAACGGCGCATCATTGCTTGCACCCCGCACGATCGAGATGATGACTCGGAACCATCTGCCAGCCAACGCGACAATCGGCGACCTCGGGCGAGGAGTGTTCAGCAACGACGGACAGGTGGGAAATGGCTACGGATTGGGCGTCGCGGTCACGGTTGACCAGGTTCGCAATAGGAGTCTAATGACCGAAGGGTCCTACTTCTGGGGAGGGGCTGCCTCCACGACGTTTTGGGTCGATCCGAAAGAAGAGCTCAGTGTCGCTTTTTACGCCCAGTTGCTGCCCAGCACCAGCCACACCTGGCGGCGCACCTTGCACCAACTTGTGTATTCGTCGATGCTGTGAGAATTGAGGACTGGACGGGAGATTCACTTCAGGCGCGGCGACCACGCGACTCGTAATGTTGCTGCTATGAAGGCAATCGATCAGCAGCGTCAAAAGGCAGCGCACCCGTGAGCGCGGACCGTGCACTTCGGCCGGGAGCCCTCGAAACGCAGAATCTTGAGTCAGCGGCGATGGACGGTCAGCCCGTCGGCACCCGGCAGAGCAAGGGCGAACGCACGCGTCGCAAGTTGCTCGAAGCGGCCGAAGAAGTCTTCGGCGCCCTTGGTTATCACGACGCATCCATCGTCAAGATCACTGAAGCCGCCGACGTCGCTCAGGGAACGTTCTACCTCTACTTCGAGAGCAAGCGGCAGGTCTTTGATGAAGTCGTGCTTGATCTCAATCAACGGATCCGTCGCGCGATGTCCGAGGCTGCGCGCAAAGCGACCACACGCCTCGAGGCGGAGCGATTGGGCTTCGCCGGCTTCTTTCGCTTCACCGCCGAACACCCCGCCCTCTATCGCGTAATCCGTCAGGCGGAGTTCGTGTCGCCGTGGGTGATGCATCATCATTATGAAACGATCACTGGTAACTACGCGCCGTTCCTGGAAGAGGCGATGAAGACTGGTGAGGTTTCGTCCGGCGACCCGTTGGTGCTCGCCTGGGCGCTCGCCGCAGTCGGCGAGATCATCGGACTTCGGTGGATCCTCTGGAACGAGGAAGGCGAAATGCCACAGGAGGTATTCGAAGAGATGATGGCCATCATCGAACGCATGCTCGGTGGCAAGAACTTCGAGGCGGGCACGTCTAGGATCGGGCTCGAGACCGTCGCCGACAAGTCGAACGGGGAATCGTGACCGCGCCGACGATGACCGGGACTCGCACGGCGTTGAACGACCCGCACACCGTCGGGCAATGGGTCACCGATCGTGCACGACGCCATCCGCACAAGGCGGCAATCATTTTTGACGGGCGTGAGGTCACCTACGGCGAACTCGACGACGCTTCGAATCGTCTGGCGTGTCGACTCCTTGGCGAAGGGCTCGTACCCGGTGATCGCGTCGGCTCACTTTCGCAAAACCAACCTGAACAGGTCGCTCTACTCTTCGCCTGCGCAAAGACTGGACTGATCTTCTTTCCCATGAACTGGCGACTCACCAATGTCGAACTGGCGGGACAGTTGGGACTGATTGCCCCTTCCAGGTGGTTCGTCTCGCGCGCTCAGCGCTCGCGTGTGGACGACGTTCTGACTTCGGTGGTTGGTCCGCCGCTCGACTTGGAGGCGTCCTACGAGGACGAGCAGACGGGCCGCGAGTTCGAACTACCCGACGTCAGCGCCGACAGCGCTCTGGCGATTATCGCAACATCAGGTACGACGGGCGGACCCAAAGGCGTGCTCCTTACCCACGCGAACTTCTTCTGGACCAACCTCAGCCTCGATCTCGTGGTACCAATCACGCAGGACGACGTTGTCTTGCAAGTCCTACCTCAGTTCCACATCGGGGGTTGGAATGTTCAGCCGATGCTCGCCTGGTGGAAGGGCGCGACGGTCGTGTTGGAGTCCACGTTCGAACCTGAACGAGTGCTCGCACTCATAGCGGAGCATCACGTAACCACAATGGCCGGCGTTCCCACGAACTACCAAATGATCGGTCAGCATCCTGACTTTGATCTGGCCGACCTTTCGAGTCTGCGTTCGGCGGTGGTCGGAGGAGCGGCGATGCCCTACACGCTGGTCGAACAATGGCACGCACGAGGAGTCGCGCTCTTCCAGGGTTACGGACTCACCGAAGCGGCTCCGAACGTCTTCTGTCTGGACGACGCCGACGCGCTTAGCCATCCGTGCTCGGTTGGTCGTCCTTACCCCTACGTCGACGTAGCCCTGGCCGAAATAGAGACCAGTGAACTCCTCGAAGGATCGGTTCAAGGGGAACTCTTGGTACGCGGGCCGAGCCTCTTCGCTAGTTACTGGAGCGACCTCGCAGCGACCGCGGCCGCAATGGACGACGGATGGCTGCGAACTGGCGACGTGGCGGCCCGCGACGCCGACGGCTATTACCGCATCGTGGGACGCGTGAAGGAGATGTTCGTCACCGGAGGTGAGAACGTCTACCCCGTCGAGATCGAGAACGTCATCGCGTCCTTCGACGCCGTGCTAAGCGCCGCGGTAGTGAGCGTGCCGGACCCGACGTGGGGTGAATCGGGCGTCGCATTCGTCGAGTGCGCCCATGGTGAGAACGTCGACCTCGTCGCGCTCACCGAGCACTGCCGCGCCCGACTCGCCCACTTCAAAGTCCCAGTGCGTTTTGAAGTTGTTGCCGAGCTGCCGCGCAATACGGTCGGAAAGATTGACAAGGTCGCCTTGCGAACTAGAGCGTTCAGTCGAGTCGGCGCGAAGCCCTAAAGGGAGACCGTCAGTGGTGCTTCGGTGGCGGCTCGTACGTCCTCCACGCTGATTCCCGGCGCCAACTCCACGAGCACCAGACCTTCGGGCTCGACGTCGATGACCGCCAAATCCGTAATGATTCGTTGCACACAGGCCCTACCGGTGAGCGGCAAGCTGCACTGGTTGACAATCTTGGCATCGCCCTCTTTGGACACGTGCTCCATCATGACAATGACTCGTTTGGCGCCGTGGACCAGGTCCATGGCGCCGCCCATTCCTTTGACCATCTTTTCGGGGATCATCCAATTCGCCAGGTCACCGTCGGCAGAGACTTGCATTGCCCCTAAGACGGCAACGTCGACGTGCCCCCCTCTGATCATGGCGAACGAAGTCGCGGAGTCAAAGAAGGACGCTCCTGGAAGCACGGTGACGGTCTCCTTGCCAGCGTTGATGAGGTCGGGGTTGACGTCGTCTTCGCTCGGATACGGCCCGACACCGAGGATTCCGTTCTCTGAGTGGAGCACGACGTGCAGGCCTTCTGGTACGTAGTTCGGCACGAGGGTCGGCAGACCGATGCCGAGGTTGACGTACTGACCATCTCTTAGCTCTTGGGCCACTCTCGCGGCCAATCCGTCACGAGTCAACTTACTCACGATTTCACGGTCCTTCGCTCGATTCGTTTTACGACGTCGGGCGTGTGTACCACGCGCTGGACGAAGATGCCAGGAGTGTGCACGTGCATGGGGTCGATCTCCCCGGGTTCGAGCAGTTCCTCGACTTCGGCAATGGTCACCCGACCAGCCGCCGCACAGAGCGGATTGAAATTCTGCGCACTCATCTCGTAGGTCAGATTGCCGTCACGGTCGCCGTACTTGGCGTGCACCAGGGCGAAGTCGGTACGAATTCCGCGTTCAAGGACGAACGGAGCACCATCAAACTCTCGGGTCTCCTTGGCCGGCGAAAGCAGGGCGATGCCGCCCCGACCGTCGTAGCGCCACGGCAGCCCACCCTCTGCTACCTGCGTACCGACACCAGCAGGGGTATAAAAACCAGGTATTCCCGCCCCGCCGGCGCGTAGACGTTCCGCGAGCGTTCCTTGGGGCACCAACTCGACCTCCAACTCGCCTGAAAGAAACTGTCGTTCAAATTCCTTGTTCTCTCCCACGTACGAACCGGTCGTACGACGGATGCGTTTGGCTGCCAAGAGGATCCCGAGACCCCAGTCATCGACGCCGCAGTTATTGCTCACTGTCTCGAGGTTGGTGGATCCACGCTCGTACAGCGCGTGGATCAACACGTTCGGAATGCCGCACAGTCCGAAGCCGCCGACGGTGACTGACGAACCGTCGACGATGTCCGACACAGCTTCTTCCGCGTTTCCTACCACCTTGCTCATAGATTCCTCTCACACTTCAACCGAACTTTGATCCTGTCTTCGCCCACGCCTCATGCGATTTCGAGTTGACGATGCCAAGCGCTGCATTGCGACACCGTCTCAATGTTCGACACCACTTATAGCATGAGTAACTCGCAGCGCAACACGTGCGCTGGACTGCGCGTGAGTTCGCGACAAGGCACGAGCTCGATGACTACTACCTCACGACACCCATGACGCCGCCTTGACGTCCACATCATGATGGTAGAGAACTTGGAATCAGTCGGCATTGGCTCGGGAGAGGAACTTCACGGGACTTATCTTCAACGAAGTTGTGGTGGTCCGGTTCACGTGTGCGACATTGATGTTTGCGACCTTGCCTGGGTATTCTTCGGCAAGATCGGCCCGAATGCATTGAAAGGTGCGACCATATTTCGAAATACTGCGACGCCACGGTCTTCAAGGTTCCCCTCCGTCGTTCGTGGCGGCACTCGGCATTCACTTTTACGCACAAGGGACTGCTCGCGAGCAGAGAGTTTGATCTGGATTTCTTGCGCAGTCTCGACGTGATTCAAACCTGCACTTTCGCGTCAAAGAGCCAGCAGCTGAGTTGCGGAGGGCTAGGTATCAACCCTGATCAAAGCGAATATCTTATGTAGGCCCCTTCATTCACTAACGCTTTTAATGCACCGCGGGCGTTGACGAGTTCGGGGCGATCTTCTACCACGCACTTCACTCGCTCAGTAGGTGTCGACTCGAGCGACGAGGTACTGGTGCTTCAAGTCAACTCGTGCGTCCGCACTGCATCGCGGGCACGCTGTGGTCGACGACGGAGACGGTCTTGAGCGAGCGCGGCACCGGTGAGGATGAGCATTGCGCCCACAGGTTCGTTCCAACTCAAGGATTCGCCGAGAAATGCAATGCCGACCACGACGGCAAAGACGGGTGTGAGATACGTGACGCTGCTAGCAATCGTCGCTGGCGCGTGACGAACGATGTGAAAATTGAGAATGTAGGCGATGCCGGTGCCGAGGACGCCAAGCGCGCCGAGCGCCAACAATGATGCCAGTGGGCGATGGTCCTTCACGTGGCCGAACGCGAGGGAGAAGGGTAGTAGCTGCAGGGTCCCGCACAAGACTTGGCCCGCCGCGAGGGCAACCGGTTTGTCGGGGAGTCTGCTGAGGTGAGACCGGGCGTACGAGTAACCAAAGCCGTAACAGATGACCGCAACGAGGCAGGCGCCGATACCCAGGAGTTGATTCTTACCAAAACTATTCCAGACTCCGATAACGACCAATACGCCGACGAAACCAATGGCCAGACCACCGACGATCTTGGCGTTGAAAGCTTCCTGGCGGAGTATGAACAGTGTGACGATCACCGTCGCGAGCGGGGTGATGGCATTGATAAGTCCCGCCAACACTGCCGAGATGTGCGTTTCGCCATAGGAGAAGAGGGTGAAAGGGACGCTGTTGATGAGCACCGAGAGAACGAACAGGTGGCCCCACGTTGCCAGTTTGCGAGGTAGAGGCGTGCGGGTGAACATCGCGATCACCAGCAGCGTGGCTGAACCGGCGACGAGTCGCGTGAAGGCGACGTCCACGGGCGACATCGAACGCAACCCGAGTTTGATCCACCAGAACGAGCAACCCCAGATTGCTCCAAGTAATACGAACCACACCTGCCACGCTACGACCACGCGCCCGCGGCCAATACTGACACTTTGCGTGTCGGCCACCTCACTCATGGGCATTGACGGGCGCCTTCGACCTCGAGGAGCGCCTCCTTTACCCCTAACCCCCATCGGTAACCACCAAGTGATCCGTCGAGGCGGACTATTCGGTGACAAGGCACCGCGAGCGCAACGGGGTTCGCCGCGCACGCCGAACCGACGGCCCGAACCGATCTGGGCGCTCCGATTTTTGACGCCAGCTGCGAATACGTGAGCGTCGTGCCGGAGGGGACTGTGCGTAGGGCGTCCCATACGCGCATTTGGAACGCGGTGCCCTTCAGGTCTACGGGCAACAATGCCGCTTCGACTTCACCTCGCACAGCACACTGGAGTACTCGCGCTAACTCGGCGAGTCCGTCGTCGTCGCGCTCGAGGTTCGCGTGAGGAAATTCGGCGGCGAGCTCGTCCTCGAGTGCATCCTCGTAGGTACCGATCCGCACCGCGCAGACGCCCCGGTTGGTGCTTGCCGCGAGAACAAGGCCAATCGACGTTGCGATCAAGGTGAAGGCAATCCTTTCTCCACGTCCGCCGGCCTTGTACTTTCCAGGTGCCATGCCTAGTCGAGGAGCAGCGTGCTCGTAGAAGGCTCGGCTCGACCCGTACCCGGCCCCGTAAATCGCCTCGGTCACGGGTACTCCCGAGTGAAGCGCTCGACGGGCCTGCTCGGCCCGCTGGGATCTGGCGTAACTCGCGACCGGCACTCCCACCACTTCGGTGAACCGCCGACGAAGATGGCGCTCGCTGTAGCCACACTGAGCGGCAAACGCTTTTACGTCAACGACAGTGCCCGACTCCTCGAGCCGACGACAGAGCGAGATCACTGAGGCCAAGGACGGATCAATGACGTGACTCTCGTCCGGTCGGCACCGTCGGCAGGCTCGAAAGCCAGCCATGGCGGCGTCTGACGGTGTGGCGAAGTACTCCACGTTGCGCCGTAGTGGCCTACGCGACCTGCACCCCGGCTTGCAAAAGACGCCAGTCGAAGTCACGGCGTAGACGAAGACGTCGGCGACGTCGGCGTTACCGCTCTCCACGGCGCGCCACCTGCTTTCGTCGAGATTATTCATAACGCGTAATCTACGAGAGGCATTTCCCTGGCGCTTTCCGTTTTTGGACATGTAATTCCAAGGAAAGTCAGTTCCCGGCAGATTGTGAAGGGGCCGTCATTTCTGGTCATTCCACGTGGAATTGGCAAGATTCACTCATCGATCGCTCCGCACCTTTCGGTGCGTAACGGCCTGGAATCCTGGATCGTGCAGCAACCACCCTGATGAGTTGGCCGCTGTTCTCAAGCGAAGAAGTCATCGAACCTGGTCAAGACTTGCTTTGATAAGTCATGCATTGAAAGATCTCGAACTTTAGCATCCATGGGCAAAATCGAGTCGACGTGAGTTCATGGAACGTCCATCAAATCGAGTCGACATCGCACCTGGGGCTTGATGTTCCCTCACGCATTAGTTCTTTGATTCGCCGAGAATCTGCGCGCACTCTTGAGAGCCGACTTTCCTTGTTACTGAGGAGATACTTGAATTGTTTTGGCGAAATTGGTTAGAAGTTCTGGCTTATTCCGATTAGAGCGGGCCAGCATTTCGTCGAGAGTTTGCTGAATCGTGAAATGCGCGAGTGCGTCGTCCACCGCCTTCTCGGCTGTCGCATAGACGTCGGAGAGGACGGGCCTGATGCTTAAGCCGATGGGACAGTTCTCCGACGGCGTAGAACTATGTAGGGCGAACATTGGACTCTCCTCGAGCGCACTCTTGACGTCCAGAAGCGAGATCGCAGTGGCTGGTCGCGATAATGTCCATCCCGCCGGCGTACCTCGGTGTGACTCGACGAGACCCACTTTACGTAGCCTGCCAAGCAAGCGGCGAATGACGACTGGGTTAGTTCGAACACTCGCGGCGATGCTCTCAGAAGTAGCTGGACCACCGCCAAGTTCTGAGTGGAGTTGAACCCACGCCAGTGCGTGCACCGCGATCGTCAACCTGCTATTTGCGCTCAATCGATCACTTCCTAGGCAATGTAATGGGAGAACCTTTGATCTTCTTCGCTGCACCCCACAAGGAGCCTGGATTGGCCCGGCGAGGGTGACGCCGCAGAACTGCTTCATACAACTCGAGCGCCGTCATGGTGGTGCGTTCCGCTTCAATGAAGTCCGTCAGATACTGAATGGAGTCGTCAACCGTTGCCGGGTCATCCGTACGCCCTGGATATTTGTGCCCGGCGACAACGTTGATCGGATCAAGTGACTTGACCAACTCAAGAGAGGCTATCCATTCCATACGCGACTCGGGAGTCGATTCGGCCATGTACATATGGGTCTCGTTGTAGACAACGTCACCAGCGACGACGAGGCGAATGTCGGGCACCCAAAGAATGGTCGTGCCCTCAGTATCCGTGTGTCCAGTCTGCACAATCTGGAGTTCGTGGCCTTCGAGCATGAAGTGGTCATCCTCGAATACTTCGGGCAGTACGGGTACTGGAATCTGTCCGGGAAATAGTCGCCCCCAAAACCCGTCACGGTATTCTTCGCGAGCTTGAAGACGCGACTCGGCGACGGTCCCCGAGGTTCCAATTGCTCGTGCCGTGGGAAACGCCTCAACCAGTTGGCCGATTCCGTAGACGTGGTCACCGTGACCATGGGTGAGGTACACGTGAGTGAGTCGGCGGTTGTGGTCCTTAACCCATTTAATGAGTTCTTCGTTCTGGGCAACCGTAGTGAAGGTATCGACGAGGACAGCTTCGTGGTCGCCGAAGATCAGTGTGGCTGAGTTGGTCACCCAGCGCAGGTCCTCGTTGTCGCCCTCGGGCAAGTCCCTTGTAAGCCCTTCGCGTCGTATGAGGAGTGATTCGTAGTGAAGATCTGACATTGGTTCCCTTTCGTGATTTTAATGTAACCATAGTAGTTACATCAAGGCATTGCAAGTGAATTTAGCGGAGGCGAGATCCTTAAGGTCACTGGTCGAACGGTCCTGCCTTAGCGAGTTAGTAAATGGAACAGTCGCGACTTAGTGTCAATGACTCGAAGAAGGGCACCATCGATTAGAAAAGATGAATAATCAAGTCTGCGCCAGCAGAATAATTCTGTCATTTCTACACACAAATTCAGAAATGTGAAGACAGTTGCTTCTGCCAGTTGCGACCGCGATCTCTTTTACGGCCAGTTGAGCTGATGTGAAGCACGGCTTGTGAAAAGTCGCTCTGACCCGTCACGAAGGTCCCCAGATCAAGCTTTGAGTAACCCACTGCGTCCACTGAATACCACCTCGTGCGATGGTCAATCTCGTGAACTGATGAATCGCATTCAAGACGACGACCACCGAGCAAAGAGCGATCATGAGAGGCCACGCGTACTTCTTGTCCCGTCTAAAGAAGGTAAATCTCAGAGCATGGATGACGAAGATGACGCCAATGAGCAGAAGTGTCAACGCCAAAATCATGGTGGACACCGTGATGGCGCCCGTCCATAGTGATACGGCTAGCGACGTAGCCAGTCTCGGGTTGGAATTCCACGAGACCATCGCGCACGACCAGTAGAAAAGTGCAAAGACTGTGAAGAAAGTCGTCAGCACAGTCGAGGTGCTGAGTGCAGTTCTCGATGCGTTCGTAGCGTCCAAGGGCGGACCCATAAATCCAACTTCAGCTACACGCGATTTCAGACTCTTATAAATGATGTTCGCCGTTCGCTTCGGGTTGTGCGGAACTTCATCGATTGATTGCTCCATGAAGTCAATGAATTCTGCTCCGTATCGATCTCGCCATGGTTGCGGATAGAACATCAGTAGTCGTTTGGCCCGGCGACCTGGCGTCATCAAAGAGTTCATGCGAAGGCCCAGCCCTCGGAGAGCCGCGATTGTCCTACTTCGACTACTTGTCGTTGAGCCGCAAGATAGTCAGACAGTGCCTGAGCGCCGACGGCCGTCAGTCGATACGGTCGACGTCGATCTTCGGTCGCAATGGCTTCAATCAAGCCCGATCGCTCGAGTCGAGCAAGCGCCTCATACAAGGTGCCCGGAGGTAATTCAACACCAGAGAATTCAGCGACGTCTTTCACGAGTGCGTATCCACGGGGAGTTGGAAATTCTATGGGCATTAGCAGTCCGAAACTTGAAAACCCAAATGAACATAGTCGGACGACGTTTTACGCACCCTTGGGGCCCATTAATTAACGGGGCAAGTGCGTTTGCATTCCTGTGTGCAACATTGCCTTCAGGAAGTGCCGCGCGAATGAGTCCGTCTCCTTTTCTTGCTAGCGGCTACCGCGACATTCCGGTGTCGTGACCACGGTCGCGATCATCAGGGAACATCTCTTGTAGAAGGAATTGGACCCTAGGAAGAATCTGGTGTTCCGGATAGAACTTCGTGAGTAGGTTCAGCCCCTCTTCAGCGGTGCTCAGTCTGCAAAGCCTGTATAGCTGGCGAATGTCGTCTTGATCTCGTTCAACTCGTGACGCCATCAATTTCATTGCGAGGAGATATTCGGGCGAAGCCGCCGCCACGCTGAGATGGTGGCCCTCGTAGACGCCAATTCGATTCTCATCCTCGCCGGGCATGAACGCCTTTGCACCATCGTTGAGCCAGCCAGGTTCAAGATTCAATCGGTCAGCGACTCGAGAGGCGGCCATGCGTATCTCCTTGGACGGTACGAACACCGCATCGACGTCGCTGGTCGCTCGGCGGGTGTCGTAGGCAATCGCCATGGCGGCTCCGCCGACGATGAACACTTCGCCTCGAACATTAAGGACTTCTAATTCCTCGTCGAGCTCCGCGAGCGCTTCGAGCAACTCTTGACGACCAAGGAGTGGCACTACGCGTATTCCAAAGCGCCCTGAGTGACAAAGACGCCACGACGTGCGAGAGAGATTGGGCTGTGTACGAGAGCGTCAGCGTGGAGCGACGCAATGCCAGAGATGAACCACCACTCACCAAGAAAGTACGACTCATCGTTGACCCATAGTGGTGCCACTACCAGGTGAGACGCGCAAGCAAGTTCGACAATTCCAGCTAGGAGGGCGTCGTAGCGTTCACTGCCCGTGGTGGCCGGTTGATCAACGACGATGCGACTGCGCGTCTCCCAATTGGAGGTCTCGTAACGCTCGAGGAAGCGAAATGCCAGCCGTGTAGCCGCAGTTGGGTCTCCCTTGGCTAGACATGCTGCGATTTCTTCGGCGGTCTCGCATATGGAGTTTTCTTTCCATGTCACGGTCACATCGTAGGACGCTTCAGTGACAGGCGGCGCCCTCCGAGGTATGTGAGCACGAGGCCCGTACTGAGATGGTGGTCGCTTGCTGCATCACCAAACTCATAGCGAAAAAGGTTTCAACATAATTTTCAGAGCACCCCAAGAGCACCCCCAACTGACCTGTGTCCCATTTGGTGGACCACTTATGTGACATCTTGGCCTTGATCGGGAAGGAGCCCGACATGCCCAAGCATTACTCCGTTGAAGTCCGACGAAAATGATTTCTAAAAGTCGTCTCGAAAGTTCCCGATTACGATTTCTCGCGTTGATGAGGTTTTAATTAACAACGTCGATGCGCTCAAAGGCCGACCCCATTCTTAGTTTTGCTGGGATCACATCAACCTCAATATTTCCGGCGAGGGGGTCCGATGAAATTTCCGGTACTCACAGGACAAGAATCACCGACAGGTGTCAACCTTGGTGGGATTAATGATATCATATATGATACTATCCAGGCATGGGGAATGTGGAAAAAATTTTGGCAAAAATGGCCGAATCTCCGAACAACATCCGTTATGACGATTTGAAGAAGGTGTGTATCGACTCTTTTGGTGATCCTCGACAAGAAAGTACGAGCCACGCGGTCTTCAAGACCCCCTGGCCGGGTGACCCTCGAGTCAACATTCAAAAGGCAAAGAATGGCCAAGCGAAGCCCTATCAGGTTCGTCAAGTATTGAGCGCCGTGGAGAAAATGAAGGAGGAGACAAATGACGGAGAGTGAAGTCGTGTCGCACTACACGTACCGAGTGAGTTGGTCAGAAGAGGACAATGAGTATGTAGCAACGTGCGTTGAATTTCCATCGCTCTCGTGGCTAGACGAATCACATGGCGCCGCACTCGATGGAATCGTTGCCCTAGTCGCTGACGTCATACGCGACATGGAACAGGCAGACGAAAGAATTCCTAAACCACTTGCCGATAGATTCTTCAGCGGCAAATTTATTGTTCGTACGTCTCCCGAACTTCATGCACGATTAGTCAGGGAAGCCGCCGAACAGCACGTATCACTGAATCAATTGGCGTTACAAAAGCTTTCGAGTTCGTAATTCGTCATGCTTCGTCTTGTCAAGGCAATTCCCATCCTCGCCATTCTGATTTTCATATGTGCGGAACTCAACTTTGGTGACGCGCAACCCCTCGTGTCCGCCGCGTCGGCCACCGGCTACGGACAGGTTGTTGGCGACGTGCAACCCTGCACGGCGAAGAGATTTGACGAATGGGCGTCTGAACCGCTCATCGTAATCTTGACGAAGAACCGCAAGACGTATGACACGTACAACGTGTCCGCTGACGTGGGGACCACGAGCTTTCACTTTGACGTGCTTCATGGTCGCTACACAATGAGCACAACGTGGTGGGGGGCAAAGGACTACGCCGTAACAGTGAGGACCGGACGGACCTCGAGGATTAACATCGTCGTGTCCTGTGGCGAATTCACCGATTGATAGTTATGCGGCTATTTGATATTCGTGCACAACACCACCCACGCGCTCCGATTTCCTGAGTCGATGGGGATCGACTGAGGCTGAAACAATTCTCGGTGGCTCCGATTGCAGCGGCGAACATTGATTGAGCGAGCGATGGGGACGATGGGTGTTGTAGTGCAGCGTGAACTCACCCACGATCAACTCGAGATGTCGGAGGCTGAAGACCAGTAACCGGTCGAAGCATTCTCGACGAGCCGTGCCAATGAAGCGCTCGGCGAAGGCGTTGGCCTGGGGCGAGCGAGCCGGCGTACGGATGACCCGAATGCCTTCGGAGTGGAAGACTTCGTCAAAGCTGGGGGAGAACTTGACGTCGCCGTCACGAATCAAGAACTTGACGGCGACCGCTCTTTGGTCCAATCGTGAAGTGAGGTTGCGAGCCTGTTGGATGACCCACTCCCTCGTCGGAATCTTGGTCACTCCGCTGATGTACACGCGGCGGGTTTCGAGCTCGATGAAGAAGAACACGTAGAGGCGACGAAGCAACACGGTGTCGACGTGGAAGAAGTCACACGCCAAGGTCGATTTCGCTTGGCTTCGTAAGAAGTCACCCCACGTGAGACCATTTCGTTGTGGTGCGGGTTCCACGCCGTGTCGCTGAAGAATTTTCCAGACCGTCGACGCAGCGAGTTTGATACCCATCGTGGCCAACTCCCCGTGGATACGTCGGTAACCCCAGGTCGAGTTCTCGCGCGCAAGGCGAAGAATGACCGCAACGACGCCGTCGGGCATGCCAGGACGACCCTTACGAGCCGGACGGTGTGGCTGCGTCCAGCGTCGTTTCACCAGATCGCGATGCCACCGCAGAAGTGTCGCGGGTTGGACGAAGAATCGGTCCCGCTTGTCGCGTGAGAGGAGCCGGCTCAGTGCAGCAAAAAGGGCTCGGTCTCGGGGTTCCAAATCAGGTCGCGCGACTTGGCGACGAAGCACTGCCACCTCGTGACGGAGCATTACGACCTCGACAGCTAAATCATCGCTATCGCGATGGCGAAGCCGGAGGAGTTGCAGGAGTCGGAGTACCGCGAGGTAGAAGAACGAGAGAGCCATCTGACAGTTTGGTCCGGGCAATCACAGTTTCAAAATCCCAGGTGAGGAGCAGTGGATGACACTTTCGGCACCCACAAGATAATCAATCGGGCCTCTGACACGAAGGCTGGAGCCTGAACCTGCAGGACAGGATGCAAGCGTCAGCCGGCGAACCGGTTAGTAATCCAGCGTGTGTGCAACGAAGTCCCTGAGGTTCGAGCGAATGTCGCTGTGGCTCATGCCTTCTCCTTTGACCAGGTGGCCAAGGAGGTCGGCCCGAATGTTCGCCAGGAGTGAATGGGCGATCCAACTCGCTCGGCTCTTTCCGATCTTGCCAGCGACGAGGTCACGCAAGAGACCATGGACGGCCACGTAATCGGCTGACTCGTAGAGGCCATTCGTTGGTCCGCTGCCTTCTTCGAGGGCCAACATGAGATGGGCATTATCGAGTTTGACGACAGCGATTGCATCGATAATTGCTGAGACGCGTTCCCGGGGCGGGGTGTCAGGCCCGAGCGGCGGCGGCCCTGACTCGATCTGCTCTCGAAGTGGCGCTAGCCGAACGGCATAGACCTGTTGGATCAGGTTGCGCCGGTCACCGAAGCGCCGAAAGAGCGTGCCCTTGCCTACCCCCGCGGCACGGGCAATGTCGTCCATGGACACCTCGCTAGGACTGTCCGAGGCCGCGAAGAGGTCATCGGCGGCCTCCAGGATCGCCTTGCGGTTCCGTGCTGCATCGGCTCGTTCTTCTTGCATGACGTGCCAGCGTCTCCTCTTGACAGTCGGACTATCAGTCCGTATTCTGAACACTAACCGGACCGCTGGTCCGAATACTACCGACAGTCTCAACTTGACGACCAGTTTCTTGTCGTCACACTCGAAAGGTGACGGGCCCATGACCGACGACGAAAGTATTCGACATGAGACCCTGACCTTGATGCAGCAGTACCAAAGACTTCTCACCGAGGCGCGCTTCGGTGAGTGGATCGAACTGTGGGCTGATGACGGAGTATGCGAGTTTCCCTTTGCGAGTCCTGGACGTCCGAGACTTCTTCAGGGTAAAGAGCAAATACTCGCCTACATGACGACCTATCCCTCTCGCATCTTCATTGAAGGGGTGGACAAACTGCGCGTCCACCCCGCTCTTGACCCCCACGTCGTGGTCGTCGAGATGACAATCAAGGGACGGGCCGTCGAGACGGACAAGCCCTACAACCAGCAATACGTCATAGTGGCCGAGACGCGTGACGGCAAACTGACCCATTACCGGGAATATTGGAATCCGCTCGTGTTGGATGAGGCCCTGTCGTGATGGGGAGGGTTCTGGTCACCGGGGCTACCGGTAAGACCGGGCGTCGGCTGCTGACGCTTCTTGATGAGCGCAGGGTTCCAGCCATGGCCGCTTCCCGTGAGCCACCGACCGGTGGGATCCGTTTCGACTGGACGGATCGCACGACCTGGGACGCTGTGCTGGACGGAGTCAGTGCGATCTATCTGGTTGCGCCGATGGGGGCGGACGACGCGGTGTCCCTCATGACCGAGTTCATCGCAATGGCGATTGACCGTGGAGTTGCTCGATTCGTGCTGCTCAGCGCATCGTCACTCGATGCGGGTGGTCCAGCGATGGGCCAGGTCCACCAGTGGCTTCAAACTTCCTGCGTCGAGTGGGCGGTACTCCGGCCTTCGTGGTTCATGGAGAACTTTTCCGAAGGGCCGCACCGTGCCACCATTCGCGAAGAACGCGCCATCTACTCCGCAACCGCACACGGACGAGTCCCTTTCATCAGTGCTCACGACATCGCTGCAGCTGCAGCAACCGCGCTGACCGCACCCGTTCCTCCTCACGCGGACTATGTGCTGACCGGGCCTGAGTTGCTCAGCTATGACGAGGTTGCCCAGCGCATCAGCGCTGTCATCGGTGAGACCATCACCCACCACTCGCTCACTTTCGACGAGCTCGTGGCTCGCCATATCGCGAATGGATTGAGTGAGCCATACGCTCAGACGCTTGCCTTCATGGATCTCATCATCGCCGATGGCGCCGAGGATCGAATCACAGACGGATTGGCGCAGCTCGTTGATGAACCACCCGTGACGTTCCTTCAGTTCGTGTCGCACAATGCGTCCGTCTGGAATCGACCCTGAGTTCGGTATCAAGTCGGAGCCCTCTGAACTACGACGGCGTGACGTGTCCGATCGGACTGTGATTTACCCCGGTTTTTATAGAGAGGCATAGATTTCCCCTCGGGTGGTTTTCCCAAAGTTAACTGTTCGGATTCCGGCATCCTGAGTTGTTATGCAAACCCGAACCAACCCATCGCGTTGACAATTTTCATCAATGCTGATAGTCTGGGTTTCGAAACGGTATCCGAGTGGCGTTGTATTCACTGGGATGAGTTCGTCACTCCAGAGACTTGGTGAATTTATTTCCACCAAGGAGCCTCTGATGTTCTTTCAGTTCACCAGCGTGGGTTTACTGCGCTCTGAGATGCCGAGTCATCATCATGCCTGTTGAGAAGGGCTCCAGCATTTCTGACGCGACGTTCTCACGGCGTAATTTGCTTCATTTCCTCGGAGGCGGTCTCGTAACCGTCGTCGTGGCGGGGATTGGTGTCGAGACGTACAGCGGCTTCGAGAACAAGCTCATGAATTACTCGGGTGGGCACGCCTACGATCCATGGCGGGATTGGCAAACGTACCAAGGCCCACTGGCGCTCGTGGCCGCCGCCATCTTGGCGGCCAACCCCCACAACACCCAGCCGTGGAGGTTTGTTGTATCGCCACACCAGATTGACCTCTTCTCGATACCGTCGCGAACGACCGGTTCGACCGATGCGCTGGGCCGCGAACACGTGGTCGGGCTCGGTGCCGCGCTGGAGAACCTGTCCTTGGCGGCGCCGCCCCAGGGCTACGTCGCCACAATTACGCCGTTTCCGGGCAGCGATTCGACCCACGTCGCACGGATTGCCTTGACCTCGACGAATGTGAGAGCGGGCGGAAAGCTGTACGACGCCATTGGCAATCGACACAGTAACCGCGGGCCCTACGAATCCTCTCCCGTGAGCGTGTCGAACATAGATCACCTCCAGAAACAAGTCGACGCGGCTGATGGTTTCAGCATCAAGTGGTTCACCACTGTGAACGAGCGCGGCGCGCTAGGCAAGCTCATGATCGACGCGGCACAAGCGTTGGTGAATGACACCACCCAATCGATTGACGGGTTTCGCTGGTTTCGTTCGTCAGAATCCGCCATTGAATCACACCGTGACGGCCTCACCGACTGGGGTCAAGACCTCTCCAATTTAATCTCCAGTGGTGCGATTCTTCTTCCCCCTTCCAGCCGACACGCGGGTGACGAGTTTTGGCTCGGACAGACGCGTACGGTCCACACGAAGACCGCGGCGGCGTACGGCGTGGTCCTCGTGAACGATTCCGGCTTGGACCTTTCGAGGCTGAATGGTGGTCGACTGCTCGAACGACTTCACCTGACGGCCGTCTCCGACGGCGTCGCGTTCCAGCACATGAATCAGATCACCGAGCGGATCGACCGTGACGCCAGCATCGGCGCGGCTCCGATCTTGAAGGAACGTTTCAATCGATTGATTGGTGATCCGCTGCTGCAACCACTGGTGAGTTTTCGAATTGGCAATCCGGTGCGAGTCGGACGAATGTCGCCGCGCCGACCAGTGGAATGGGTGACCTGATGATGAGTGCGATCGTGAACGACAGTACTGTTTACTCGCCGCGGCGCTGGTGGATGGCGACGCTCGTCACCGTATTGGGCATCTACGAAGTCCTCCTGTCGCTGAACTCTGGACTTGCAGTCTTGGTAAGTGGGGTCGTCGGTGGCATCTTGGTGGCCCTTTCTCCCTGGCTCGTACGTCGATCGACCACGCTTGGCGTGGTCCTACTCGTAGTGGGCGCTCTGGTCTGGGGCATCATCGCCTGGTGGAGCATCATCGCCCCGCTCATCGCGATCGTCGCTCTGGCGATTGGTGGTTACCTCGCCCTCAAAAGCCGCCATCTCACCCACTACGCGCCATAAAGGTCATGCCCACTGCTTGGAGTCAGTCGCGCTCGACGGGGGCTCTTCTCACATGATTGAAGCCCGCCACCTCACCAAGAGATATTCGAAGACCGTCGCCGTCGATGACTTGAGCTTCCAGGTACAAGCGGGTCAAGTCAATGGATTCCTTGGCCCCAAAGGCAGTGGCAAGTCGACAACCATAAACCGACCACGCCAAAATACTTGATCGGGATCGGCTGAATTTCAAAATCCCTGATGGTGAGAGTCGGATGACATTTCCGGCACCCACAAGGGAAAGATACTGGTCAGAGACGTATTCTCCGTATTGGACCTTCGCGTTCGTGTGTCTCGGGCGCTCTACGGGCACTTACGAAGAAACTGAAAGATGCCAGTTCGACGGATTTCCCTTAGAGAGCCGATACGAGAGTGCGGAGCGCATCTTCGGGGACTCGATAATCCCCTCCGGAGAGTCCCAAAGGGACTTGAGCCAGTTCGAGGGCGAGACGAAGTGGAGTCACGTCTGGGTGATAGGCGCGGATGCGCGTCGCGGTAGTAGCCAGCTCGTTCATTATTCCAACGACTCGGCGATTGCTCGTCTTCGCAACGGCAACGTCGTCCATCGCCAGTAGTTCGGCCTCGATGAATGACTCTGGGACGCCATGAGCGCGAAGAGTAGTTACTAGATCGTCTGGAAAACGATTGGCGAGCGAAGAAGCGGGCGCCAATGGCGCGAAGACTGGTAGGAAGGTCTCTTCATTGACGAAGAGTGCGTATTGGGGACGCCAGAATAGTGGCTTAGCGAACCAGTTGCCGAGCCTCGTCGTTGCTTCCGGGACGGGGCCAACAACTTCCTCTTGCATTCGGTCCAAGAGCTTCTTGGTGGCATAGATCGAGTACACGGAGCCATTCTCCCACCGGAAGCCACGGATATCGGGCGGTATTTTCGAATGGCGCACTCAGGGCTTCGCCGACACCGATTCATCCACGTCGTCAATCAGTCGATAGGTCGTATTCCCCACCACGGCGTTGACCTGGAGTTGGCCACCGAGTGCATGGACGTATCTCGCAATCGACGACAGTTGAAGATCTTCACTTCGTTCGAGTTGCGACACGTTCGGTTGTGAGGTACCGAGAAGTTCAGCGAGTTCGACCTGGCTCTTGCCAAGTTGTTCGCGCAGGATCGCTAGGCGCAAACGCAACCGTTCCCGCGCGACCGCCTGCTCATCAACATCGAGGCGCTTGCGAACCTCGCGCCATGGAGTCGTCTTTGCCATCAGATCAATCCTTCCTTTCGTATCTCGTCGACGTATTCGTCATATAAGTCGTCGGCCAATGGGATGTTTCGGTCATACCATCCGACCCAGTCGTTGGTCTTGTCACCGCCCAGAAGCACAATCGCCGTGCGGCGTGGGTCGAAACAGAACAGCGCGCGGAGGTTTCCGCCGACCGAGCGAATCTCCTTCATGTTGTGGTGCCGCGAAGACTTCACCGAATCCACTGCGGGTCGGCCCAGGTTCGGCCCGAGTTGCTCCAGAAGGTCAAATGATCCCGCGATTGCAGCGCGGTCTTCCTGGTTCAATGAAAGAAGCCATTCGCTCGCTTGATCGGTGACTTCGATATCCCACACATTCACAGTATAAGTCGGGGCTTCTAAAAGTCAAGGCTTATACCCTGAAAATGGCTATCTCTGGATTTCCATCGCCAGCCGATGCGCCAAAAGAGAGCACCACCTGAGAAGGGTGGTGTCTTTGCTTTGACTCGATTCACGCTCGCGTCGGTTCGGTGGCATTGGAAGACCGTTCAATTTGCCGAATCCTCGACCGCTTTGCCTTCATCGCTCTGGGACCTGCGACCGCCCGCCGGCCCTCTGCATCGAATTCGAGGCGGTCGTGGGCACTAGGTGGGCATTAGAGGCATTCCCGTTTGCACAAATCTGAGGCTCCAGAGGTAGATCCAACCTCAACAGAAATAGGTTATCATCAGGAATAATGTCGCACCCCCACGGGATTCGAACCCGTGCCGCCACATTGAAAGGGTGGAGGAGTTTGGAAGATGTGACTCTCGAAAGTGCTGGTCAAAATGGGTTTAGGATCGTACACGTTGTTGGCGGCCTTGTTGTGGGCATTCCATAGGCATTAACGATCCGTCAAAGTAATCCCGAGATGCTCAAACGGATTGGGGTCACTGTGCGCAATATGCATTGGTATTCACCTTTTGGCGTTGCCCGACGAAATGGCTCCGATCGCGTTGTGGTGCTTATTAGCCCTAATTGAAGTCAGAAGGCCAAGCAGCGCAACGAGGGCAATCACGAAGAATAGTGACTTCTGCATTTGAGTGAAATGTCCGATCCAGGCATTGGTGAATCCACCAGCCTGCTCCCAGCCCGCAAAACTGAGGAGGAAAAGAACCATTCCAAGGGATAACAATC
>Ga0302197_10000124_pt1 | contig 72279 bp, 67 predicted proteins | sample II_Bog_N2_1_FD_193526 | JGI IMG/M metagenome (GOLD analysis project Ga0302197, IMG submission 193526) | Peat permafrost microbial communities from Stordalen Mire near Abisko, Sweden - II_Bog_N2_1 | ecosystem: Environmental > Terrestrial > Soil > Wetlands > Peat | place: Sweden: Abisko... | reverse complement strand
ACGGCGCTGCTACATAAAACGGGATGCCGTGTTCGCGCGCCAGAATGGCGACGTTGTAGGTGCCGATCTTGTTGGCTGTGTCGCCGTTGGCGGCGATGCGGTCCGCGCCTACGACGACAGCTTGAATCTTCCCTTGGCGCATGAGGCTGGCAGCCATGTTGTCGCAGATGACCGTGGTGGGAATGTTATCGGCCATCAGTTCCCACGCGGTGAGCCGTGAGCCTTGCAGGAACGGCCGCGTCTCGTCGGCGTAGACCATAATTTTCTTGCCCCGCTCGACGGCCGCGCGTATGACGCCCAGCGCCATGCCATAACCGCATGAGGCCAGCGCGCCGGCATTGCAGTGCGTAAGGACGCCGCCATCATCTGGCATAAACTCCGCGCCAAATGCGCCCATCGCCTTGCAGGCGGCGATGTCTTGCTCATACATTTCGTGCGCCTCGGCCAGGAGTTTATCCTGGATTTCGGCGAGGGACGCGCCGGCAGCAAGCATCTTTGCGAACAGTGCCTTCATGCGGTCGATGGCCCAGAAGAGATTGACGGCCGTGGGGCGGGTTGCGGCCAGTTGGGTACAGATGCGTTCGAACTCCGGAGCAAACTGCTCCGCAGTTTTGGCTTTGGTTTGCTTCGCGCCCAGCGCCACGCCGTAGGCTGCGGAGACGCCGATGGCCGGCGCGCCGCGCACCACCATGGTGACAATGACGTCGGCCACCTGTTCGTAGGTTGAGGCGAGCACGTAGCTCTCTTCGAGCGGGAGCTTGGTCTGATCGAGAAAGCGGACGCCTTCGGGGGTCCAGGTGAGGGTGGGAATCATGCTCTTCCAGTGTAAATGGAGACGTTTCCGCGGGCCGATGACCCTCAAGATCTCATCTTGCGGCAAGAACCGGGGCGTGCGAACATCACCGGATGGGCGAGAACATGCTTTTATCTAATGATTTGAAAAAGTTACGGAGGCTCAGGGCCGGGTGTGCCGCCGTCTCGTGTGTCTCGGCTGTCGGGTTTGTTTTCGATTTGTGGATCCTGATCACCGGCTACAATCCGACAAACCGGGTGCATCAGATCGCATGGCTTCTGACTTATGCGCTCATGGCGTGCGCCTGGTTCTTATGGTTCCGGACCTATTCCGCTCGGATAACGGCGGTCACGCAGTCAACGAATCGATCTCAACCAAAGCCGCAATAGTTATTCATCGAGACCGATGCACGCGTTCGGCGGGCTGCTGCATGCAATGCCCGCTGGACGCGACCCGCCCGCGGTGCGTAAAGTGGTTGCGGCACCTTTCAAACGTCTTTTTTAACATTCTGCGGAGGAAGAAATTCAATGGCATCGCGCTCCACGCCCGCGTCTGCGCCCAGTGCGCCCAATTACACAGGACCGTTCATCATCGTCACCGGCCTGTTTTTGATCTTTGGCTTTCTGACCAATCTGAACAGCAACCTCTCGCCGAAGCTCGAAGACATCTTCAATCTCAGCCACGCCTGGTCGAACCTGGTGACTTCGGCGTGGTTTTTCGCGTACCTGGTCTTTTCGGTCCCCGCCTCCAAGGTGATTGAGAAGGTGGGCTACAAGCGCACCATGGTGATTTCGCTATTCGTAATGGTGGTGGGCGCGCTGCTCTTCGTGCCCGCAGCCGCGATGATCAGTTTCCCGTTTTTCCTTACGGCCAGTTTCGTTCTGGCCACGGGCGTTTGCGGATTGCAGACTTCGGCCAATCCGTACGTTTCGATTCTCGGTCCGGAAAGCAGTGCTCCGGCGCGGCTCACCCTGGCGCAGGCATTCAATTCGCTGGGCACGGCCATGGCCCCGATCGTGGTGGGGGTATTTATCCTGACCGATCCTGCAAAGGTGACGAGTCAGGCGGCTATCGCGCACACGGTGCAGGGTCCCTATATCGCAATCGCATGCGCCCTGCTGGCGCTCGCCTTCATCATCATGGGGATGCATCTGCCGGCGATCACGGGGACGCGCGATTTCCGGCCTGCGCAGGGCGCGGACGCGGTCGCCGGACGCAGCATCTGGACCTACCGGCATACGGTGCTGGCCATGATTGGCATCTTCCTCTATGTCGGCCTGGAGATTGCGCTGGCCGCTAACGCCATCAAGTTCTTTGAGACGCAGGGCAGTGCGATGGACGACTACCTGCGCTGGGCGCAACCCTTCGCCCATGCGGTCAGCGGTCTTTATCCGCAGGGGATCGGGGAAAAGGAAGTTGCCGCCGTGCTGGCCTTCTGCTATCCCCTTGCCATGATGATCGGGCGCTTCGCGGGAACCGTGCTGATGAAGACCATCAAGGCCCACAAGCTGCTGGCCTTCCTCGGCGTTTTGGGCGTTGCCCTGATGATCGTGGGGATGTTCTCGACGGGCCACGTTGCCATCTGGAGCCTGATCCTGTGCGGCTTCGCCAACTCCATCATGTATCCGACGATCTTCGCGCTGGGCATTGCCGAACTGGGACCACTGACAAGCAAGGGCTCGGGTGTCATCACGATCGGCAATTTCGGTGGGGCAGTGGTTCCGCCGCTCTTTGGGCTGCTCGCCGACAAAGCAGGCTACCAGCATGCATTTCTGCTGGTCATCGCCTGCTACCTGTTCATGATCTTTTACGGCGTGTCGGGCTACAAACCGGAGCGCTAGACAGCAGCTTAGGTTTTCTTCAGCATCGATTCAGCAAGCCCTCCGGCGCGCCGGAGGGCTTGCTGTTTCGGCCGTTTGCTCGACCCTGCGAGCGGAGAGATCGGCAGTTAGAAAGGGCGTTCCTGCGCGCACCCGCGCGGCAAACCTGCACCATTTCGCTACACAGGCCTGCACCATTCCGCGACAGGAATTGCAGCGCAACGCGACACGGTTTGCATGCAAACGCGACAGCCTGCATCGCCCCGCTGCAAAAGCAGCCGCGAGGAAAGTTAAAAAATATGACTAAAGTTATTCCAGCCCGAACCGATGAACCGTGTGGATGCGAACAGGCCCATCCGAAAGTGACGGCGGCTTTGGCAGGAACAGCGAAGCGCCAAAGGATTTGAGGGCGACGAGGCATCCGAGAAGGAGTTGATCCCATGGCCCTCGGTGTTTTGAATAATCTGTCGGCGATCTACGCTGAGAACAATCTCAACAACACAAACAGCAGCCTGCAAACGGTGCTGCAGCAGTTGTCATCGGGGTCGCGGATCAACTCCGGAGCGGATGACGCGGCTGGGCTTTCGCTCGTCAATGGACTGGGGGCGAACTCGGCGGCGCTGACGCAGTCTGAGACCAACGCCACGGAAGGCGTGGGTCTGTTACAGGTGGCCGATGGCGCCCTGTCGCAGGTGAACAGCCTGCTGAACCGCGCCATCACGCTGGCGACCGAAGCCTCGAACGGCACGCTGAATTCAACCCAGGAGAGCGCCGCCAACCAGGAGTATCAGTCGATCCTGGCCGAGATTAACAATATTGGGTCCACGACCACATATAACCAGGAGCAGGTCTTCAGCGGTTCGACGGTGGCCATTTACACCGGCGATTCCTCGCAGACCGGCTCTTCAGTCGATGACCTGTCCATCCGCACGCTTTCCTCGGCAAGCGTGGGCGACACGGACGGCGCGATGTCCTACTCCAGCGGGCAGGACGACGTGTTCATCGATCTCTCCAAAGGCGGAACCAGTGCTTCCGCATCCGACAGCCTGAACGCTAACGGCTCGACCACAATTGCGGTGAGCTACCTGGCCAAGGGCTCGGGCGGATCGGTAACGCCGGCGACGGCCAACGTGACGGTGGGAACCGGAACGGCATATAAGAACACGGCGCAGGGCTTGATCGACGCCATCAACAACGCCGGACTGGGATTGAATGCGACCTTCACCACGGCTGCGAACGCGGGCAGCGCAGCCACGGACACGGCCGATAGCGCGAATTCACTGAACAGCACGCTTTTGACAAGCAGCTCCGACACGGGTATTGAGATTTCGGGCGAAGGCGTGGGCGTGAACAGCAGCTCGGCCGGAAACTACACAAACGGGCTGGGTGAAGTGGGCACATTGACGGTGGCCAACACCGGCGATGAGTTATCGGGAACTCTGAGCATCGTGGGCGCAGACGGAACCACGCACACAGTCAATTTGGGCACGCCGAACTCGACCGACACGGTGTCCAATCTGGAGTCGACCATCAATTCCCTGGGATACGGGGTGACGGCTTCACTGAACACCACGAGCGTGACCAATGCCAGCGGGACGCATGGCATCGGCACGGTTCTGACGCTGACCGCGGACAGCTCGGCGGTTTCGGTTTCCGGCACCGGCATTACCGACACGGAATCGATGCAATCTACGGTGAGCCTTGGCAGCGTCGCCACCGGTGGCGCAATTGGCGCGGGCGCGGGAAACACACTGGCCACGCTGACGGTAGGCGCGTCGACCGATACTGTGACGGGCGCGATTAAAGTGCAATCGGATTCGGCGAGCGCCGCCTCGCAGTACAACCTGGACAATCAGACGCTGTTGCAAATCAAGACGTATGTAAATGCCCACGACGGCGCCGGCGGGCAATTCCAGAACATTACCGCCCAGCTGAATGGAGCAGGCACAACCCTTACCTTTACAGAGACCGCGAACACGGTAACCACACCTCCGGCGATCGCAGCGGCGGCTGACGGCGCGACCATCACAGACAATAGCGCTACGACCGGCGTTTCCATCGCGCAGCAGACGAGCGACCTGGGAGCAGGCGTCGTCAACCCCAACCTGGGCACGGTTACCGTGTCCAACGCCAGCGACTCGCTGACGAGCGGCACAGTGAGCGTTATCGGGACTGACGGCACGCTGAAGAACTTTTCCTTGGGCGTGACCGCAGGCGGCCTGGGCACGACCACGGACAACTTAACCGACCTGGCGGCGACGATCAACGCCTGGGGTGGGGCTCATGGAATCTCGGCGACGGTGAATCAAGCCGGGACGACATTAACCATCGCAGGGGCCGGCGGCGGCACGGTGGATGCCGCGGTCTATGGCAACAACATCAGCACTACGCTGCCCTTGACGGGGACACCGACTACAAACGCGGACAACTCGACGATCATGGGCACCCTGTCGCTGCCGGCAACGGGAGCGTCGGGAGATACGCTGAGCGGCACGCTGACCGTAGGCAACGAGACGATTTCGCTGGGCACGCAGGGCAAGACAAACACCCTGGCCAACCTGGAGGCAACGATAAACGCCGGCGACTATGGGTTTACCGCCACGCTGAATCCGACCGGAACGGCGCTCACTCTGTCGACGCCGGATTCGGATAACAGCACCGTCACCCTCAACACAACCCAGGCAACGGACGCGCACACGGGCACCGTTCTGACGTGGAGCACAGCTAACCAGGGGCAAACCTCTTCCGAGTACTACAGCATCGGTATCGGTAGCACGAACGGCATCACCGACACCAGCACCGGCGGCGGTACGGCGACGGTGGGTATGTCGTTCAACCGGAACGGATCCGGGCAGATCGCAACCACCAGTTACACGGACGGAGTGGGCGCCGACTTGAGCAATACGGATCTGGTCTCGCAAAAGGATGCGCAGACGGCCCTCGGCGAGTTGAATACAGCCATCACCGACGCGGCGGCGCTGGACGGCTACATCGGGGCACAGATCAACACCCTGAACTCGCTCAGCACCGTGATGAGCACGCAGCAGGAGAACATTGTTTCGGCGCAAAACGCGGTGCAGGCCACCGACTACGCCTCGGCAACTTCGAACATGTCGAAGTACGAGATTCTGAGCCAGACCGGCATCGCCGCATTAGCGCAGGCTAACAGCGTGCAGCAGGAAGTGACCAAGCTCTTGCAGTAAACGGGTTTCGTAAGATTGCTTCACCTTCAAGACAACCCAGGGACAGGGCGGCGGCAGGGCGAGAGCTTTGCCGCCCACTTTTTGTTGCAGGAATTAAGGATTAGCCTCCTACGATCAGTGATCTAACGCCATGGGCCTGACATTGTAGGCTACTCTGGATGCCGGTGCTCCAGCGGCATCGAGGATTGCCCAGCCCAAGATCGATCATGCCCATGGGAGGAGATTATGGAACGACAGGTGAGGTTTTCGGAAGAGGTGATTGAGAAGATTGGTCATTACGTGTATCGGCTGATCGACCCTCGCAATGGCAACACGTTCTATGTAGGGCGCGGCCAAGGCAACAGAGTTTTTTTCCATGCGGCGGGCGAGCAGAAGCCCTCCGGCTCAGAGGACAGCGCCAGCTTGAAATTGGATAGGATCAGGGACATTACGAACTCAGACTTTGAAGTCGAGCACATCATTCACCGTCACGGAATGAGTGAGAGCACGGCGCAGGAAGTCGAGGCTGCCCTCATCGATGCCTATCCTGGGCTGACCAACATCCAGCCGGGCTATGACAAAGGTCGAGGTCAAATGCACGCCAAAGAGATAATCCGCAGCTACGGGGCCCCCGAAGCCAAGTTCAAACACGATCTCATCCTGATAAATGTCCGAAAGAGCATTGAGCAACAGGATCTGTACGATGCGACTCGCTGTTCATGGAAGGTTTCCTTACGCAGAGCGAAATTAGCCAAGTATGCGCTGGCGGTGACCACTGGTCTCATCCGAGGTGCTTTTGAGATCGAGAACTGGTTGCCAGACGATGGGAAGAACTTCGCGGGCATCGATCGAGAGGGATTTGGCCCGCGCAAGGGCCGATTCGGCTTCGAGGGGCGTCCGGCAAACGAGGAGATCAAGAAACTCTATGTGCACAAGCGAGTGCCTGACGAATATCGGCCAAAAGGAGCTGCCAACCCGATTCGCTATGTCGGATGCTAATTATGAAACGTTCCGCTTTTAAATGGCCACGCATCGATCATTGGGTCTGCGGAGAATCTATTACCCATTCATTTCTTCCCTGCTGAAGCAACGGCCCGCATCCACGTTCCGCAGGCGCATCATCAGGGCATCGAATCCCTGGGCGTCTCCCGCGCTCTGCGTAAACTGCCCGAGCCATTCCCGGAACGCCTCGTTCAATGTTCGGCGCTGCTGCCGCGCGATCAGGCGCGCCCGCTCGATCAGGTCCGCATCGGCGCTCAGGGTGATGTTCTTCATACGTAAATAGTGTGCACGAGTTTCGTGTTCTTGGCGAGATTACGTCTCCCACGCGCCCGTTTTCAAGTACTCGTCGATCGCCTTTGCCGCTTTGCGGCCGGCGCCCATGGCGAGGATGACGGTGGCGCCGCCGGTGACGATGTCGCCGCCGGCAAAGACGCCGCGCTTGGAGGTACGCAGGTTTTCGGGATCGGCCACGATGTAGTTCCACTTATTCGTGGCGAGGTCGGGAGTGGTGCTCTGGATGAGGGGATTGGCGGTGGTGCCCACGCCGATGATGACGACGTTGGCGGGGAGGACGTATTCGGAACCGGCGACGGGCAACGGACGGCGGCGGCCGCTCGCGTCTGGGTCGCCCAACTCCATGCGCACGCAGCGCGCGCCGGTGAGCCAGCCTTTTTCGTCGCCCAGAAACTCGACCGGATTGGTCAACATGCGGAACTCGATGCCCTCTTCGCGCGCATGCTTCACTTCCTCGGCGCGTGCGGGCATTTCGGTTTCAGATCGCCGGTAAACCAGCGTGGCCGTCTTCGCGCCCAAGCGGCGGGCGGTGCGTACGGCGTCCATCGCGGTGTTGCCGCCGCCCACCACGATCACGTCGCGGTCGCGGCAATCGTAAATTGGCTCGTCGAATTCGGGAAACTTGTAGGCGCGCATCAGATTGGTGCGGGTAAGAAACTCGTTGGCGGAGTAGACGCCGTTCAGGTGCTCGCCGGGCACATCGAGAAACACGGGCAATCCCGCGCCGGTAGCCACAAAAACTGCGTCGAACCCCTCGATGCGCATCAACTCGTCGAGCGTGACGCTCCTGCCCACCACCACGTTGGTCTCGAACTCGACGCCCATGCGGCGCAGGTTGTCGACCTCTTCCTTCACGATGGCTTTGGGCAGCCGGAACTCGGGAATGCCGTAGATGAGCACGCCACCCAGCTCGTGCAGCGCCTCAAAGACACGCACGCGATGCCCCTTCTGGACGAGATCGCCCGCAGCGGAAAGCCCGGCCGGACCGCTGCCCACGATGGCCACGCTCTTGCCGGTGGGCGGAGCAATCGCGGGCAGGCCCAATTGCCCGCTTTCGCGTTCGAAATCGGCGATGAAACGCTCCAGGTTGCCGATAGCGACGGGCTCGCCCTTCTTGCCGATCACGCAACCGCCTTCGCACTGGCTTTCCTGCGGGCACACGCGGCCGGTAATGGCGGGCAGCGCGTTGTCCTCGCGCATCTTCGCGGCGGCAGCCAGAAAATCGCCCGCGTAGATGAGAGCCACAATGTCTTTAATCTTGACGCCGACGGGGCAATCGAGCTGGCAACCGGGCCGGGCGCAGGCGATGCATCGCGTGGCTTCAGTCACCGCGGACGATGCGGCCAGTCCCTGGTTCACCTCTGCAAAGTTGTGCGCGCGCACCTCGGCATTAAGCTCGGGCATGTGAACCCGCGGGATTCTGATGCGTTCTTTCGCCGGAAGCGGATTCGAGTCAGACATGATGGGTCTCTCCCTGCGCTTCCAGTCCCTGTTTTTCGAGTTTCGCCCGTAATTGCGCGGTTTCTTTCTCCTTCGTGGCCACTGCGGCGCGGTGCTCGGCCAACTCCTCTGCGCGGTGCTGGTCGAATGCCTTGAGTGACTGGCACTCCTGGCCCCGATACATGGCATTGCGCTGCATCAGCACTTCGAAGTTCACCAGCGAGGCGTCGAACTCCGGTCCATCGACGCAGGCAAATTTGCTTTGATTGCCCAGCAACACGCGGCAACCGCCGCACATGCCCGTGCCGTCGACCATGATGGAGTTCAGGCTGACCATGGTCTTGATGCCGAGCGGCGCTGTCACGCGGGCCACCGCGCGCATCATGGGCACGGGGCCCACGGCAAGCACAAAGTCCAGCTTGCGCCCGGCGGTGAGAAGCTCTTCGAGCTTTTTCGTGACGAGGCCCTGTTCGCCGTAACTGCCGTCGTCGGTCAGGATGTAAGGCTCGTGGCTCGCGGCGCGCACTTCGTCCTCAAAGATCACCATCTCCCGGCTGCGCGCGCCCTCGATGAAGATCACGTGATTGTCTGCGTCCATGAGCGCTTTGGCTGTGGGCAGCGCCATGGCCGTGCCCACACTGCCGGCCACAATCGCGGCGGTGCCGTACTTCTTGATTTCGGAGGGGCGGCCGAGAGGGCCGACAACGTCGAGAATCGCGTCGCCCGTTTCAAGACAATTGAGCAGCGAGGTGGTCTTGCCCACGGTTTGCACCACAATCGTGATGGTCCCGGCCGCGGGATCGGCGCTCTTGATGGTGAGCGGAATGCGTTCGCCGTTTTCCTTCACGCGCAGAATGACGAACTGCCCCGGCCGCTGCTTGCGCGCGATACGCGGCGCTGCAATCGTATATTGCCGGATGTTGAGACCGGCGGTGCGGGCTTCCACAATCCTGAACACAGCTCGAATCGTCCTCCGGCATTCGCCTTGCGCACAGGCTCAACGGACACACGCGCTCGCGAGCCAAAATCCTTCGAAGCACGCTGCTGGCCTGCTCGTTCAGCATGATTATTCAGGAATTGCCCGCGATGGCGTGTGACGCGAATCACGCGGGGGACGTGCCGACCTGGCTGGTTCCCCCTTTTGCTTTCGAGCATTCCAAAGCTGATACAGCCCCCAGGCCGACAGCGTGCAATTGTCGCGGATGGCGCCATCGAGCATCATGCGCTCAAATTCGGCAATGGGAACGGGACGGGCCGTCAGATCGTGCTCTTCGGCGTCGGGATCTGCCTGGGCCGGCGTGAGGCCCGTGGCCAGATACACGTGTTGCCGCTGCCGGACGAAGCCGTACGCGATCCATAGCGTTCCCAGGCGCGTCATCTGCGCGGCGTCCATGCCGATCTCTTCGCGGAGTTCGCCGCGCGCCAGCTCTTCAGAATTCTCCACTTCCATCTCCCAGCCGCCCTGGGGCAGCTCGAGCGCGCGCTCCCCGATGGTGTAGCGGAACTGATCCACAAGCCAGATTCGGTCACCATCAATGGGCAGGATAATGGCAGCGTCGTGCTTTTCCACCACGCCGTAGATGCCCTTTTCGCCGTTGTTGCGCAGAATCTCGTCCTCGCGCAACCGCATCCAGTGGTTGCGGTAGACTTCGCGGCTGGAGAGCGTGGTGATGGTTTGGCCGGCGTGGGCGTCGGAATTGACGGGGTGCATCGAGTCTCCTTCGCGGTGCGTGGCACGCCGCGCGACGCACATGGGGCGTCAGGAGAAGAATACCGGTCGAATGTGAATGGCGTGCTACTTGTGTGAATGGAGTGCTACTTGGGGTCTTGTGAGTGACAGGCTCCGTCGACGCCTGGCGTTCCAGCGTGGAATTCGGCCGGCCCTCCGGGGCGGAGACGGTTGCACGATCACAATCCCACGGCTCCGTCTGCTGCCGCGGACTCCACCCTGGACTATTCTCGATCGCTCCTCCGGAGCGGAAGGACGCGCTAGCCCCGCTAACACCGCTAGCTCCGCTTTTCTCAGCAGCTCACCACCATTACCGAGCAGCCGGCGCGGGTGGGCCGCCATTTCACCAGAAACTCAGTGACGGCCGAGGACTGCATCGTACGCATGGCGCTGAATTGGTGATCCTTCTGGCTGTAAAGCAACACGCCACGCTCGCTCAACACGGCCAGCGCGGGGACGCCCTTCTTGACGTCGATGCCGTATTTGCCGGCAATGTCGAGATTCGCGTCCTCGTTGCCGATGTTGATTTCAACCAACACAAAATTCGCGTCGAGAATCGGCTTGTTGCGGGCGTCATGGAAGTAAATGTCCAGCACCTGGCAGTCGCCGCACCAGTTGCCGCCGAAATCGAGCAGAACGCGGCGGTGCGTTGCGGCAGCAGTCTTAAGCGCAGCAGCCAGATCGGCCCGGGCCTGCCCGGGATCGGGATAGATCGCACGATCGGCGGAGTTAGCTGTGGCGGCGGCGAGCGACAAGAGCGCCGCCAGAACCATTAGCTTGACGGTTTTCATGGGGAGACCTCCCGGCTACAGCGGTTCCAGAATTGCTTCACCCAGAAACCTGGATGCCAAGTGGCGTTTTCCGATCCGGGGTCCCCACAGACAGGTCTTCGTCTGTGGGGTGGGAGTAAACGCCACCTTTCACCGGGCCATCTAGGGCACGAGAATTCTGCAACCGCTCCATTCTCAGGATGCCACAAGCGCGGCCTGGAGACCATTTCGCGGACTTTGTGCGACAATATGGAGTTGAGGAAGCGCGCCGAACGACTCCGAGCGCGCGGAGGAACTATCGATGGGCGATCTACTTCAGCCATGGCACTTGATTCTGCTGGCGGTGGTTGCATTTTTGCTGTTTGGCGCCAGGCGGTTGCCGGAGCTGGGTAAGGGACTGGGCGAGGGATTGAAGGGCTTCCGCGAGGGCATCAGGGGAATTTCCGATCCGGGGCCGTCAGCCCCTGCACAGCAGTCCACTGTGAACGCAGCACCGCAAAGCGCATCGACAGGCATCGGCAAAGCGACCTATCGGTGCCCGAATTGCAAGAATGTTCTGACAGCCAACGCCCCGAATCCGGATGCCGCCGAAGACAAGGGATTTTGCCCCGAATGCGGAAACAAGTTCGATAAGAAGGCAGCGCTGGTCTAGTTGAGCCGGCCGAACTCCAGGCCAGGACTCTTTGCGCCTTTTTGTCGGGACGTAGGGGGTAAAATGACCCGCCCAATGAAACGGCCTGTGCGCTCGCACAGGCCATGGTTTTTTGGGAGCTGCTTTTAGAGGCTCTGACTTATTTGTATTCCTGCGCCGAAGGATAGTAACCGGGCTTGGCCGTGACCACCACATTGGGCCGATTCACGCGCACATCGATGGAGCGGTACCGGTCATCGTAGATCGATAAATGACTGGCGTAGACCAGCGTGTACTGGTTGCGGGCCTCTTCAGCAATCTTGGCGTAGCTCTTCTCCATGTTGTTCACGCCGCGCTCTGAGAACATGTCGCCGCCGGTTGCCGCCACGTACTTGTACAGGATGTTGTCGTACGCCTCGAAGGGCAGGTGGAAGCGATCGAGCCATCCCTCGCCCCAGCGGGCCGATTCGCCCACCACTGTGGCATAGACGGCAATGTTGTTGGTCTGGAGATATTTGACCACTTCTTTCCAAGTGGCTTTGCTGCCGTATTCCTTGCCGTCAGAGATCACGTAAATGACGCGCAGCCGATCCTTGGGACGCGTGGAAAGCTCTTTGGCCGCCCGGAGAATCGCGTCATTGAGAGTGTGAATCTCCTTGGGGACCTGGAGACCGGAGATCGACTGAGTTGACTTCTCGGGCTGGAGGTTCGGGTCCGCACAGTTGCCGTTCTGATAGATGGGGCATGCTCCGGACAAAGGGCCGTCAGTGACAGGCACCATGGGGTCGGTGCCCGTGGACTGGGCCAGCGAGAGCACCGCAGGCAGGCGATTGCCCTGCGCCCCCGTGAAGCCTGTCCACTCCTTAGCTCCATTGGTGTAGGTGAAGACCGCAGCCTCGTCGTAGGGTGTGAGCGCACCCTGGATCGCGCTCATCGACTCGTTCACCTCTCGCATGTAATTCGAAGGCAGGGTCTGGTCGATGACAAACGCAACCGATATTGGCCTTGCATCCACGCTGAAGACGCGCAACGGCTCGCGGACGTTGTTCTCGTAGACCGTGAAATCCCTCCAGGTGAGGCCGGCAACTGGGTTTCCTTTGGGGTCCTTGACCGTGACCGGAACTATGACTTCGTTCACCTGCGCATGAATCACAGTGTTCACGGCGCGAACGCCTTCTTCCGGCGGCGTATCCTGCGCATTCTGTGGTGGTGCGGTCGCGGCTGGTGGCTGGCTCGGAGACGGTGGAGGGGGCTGCTGGGACTGGCTGGGGTTGGATGAAGATCCGCTGGAGCCGGAAGGCGTCTCTCCGGCGCCCATTCCAGGCGTGATAGGCCCTTGAACACCCGGCAGCGTCCCCGTGGGAGCTTGCGGGGTGGGTGCGTCGGGCACGGGAGTCTGCTGTTGGGCCAGAACTCCTGCTCCCAATCCGACAAGCGCTGCCAGCGCGATGGCCCTTCCCTGAACGTTCACAGCCTTTTCTTCCTCCCTCAAAACCTGTCGGCACACACGTCAAGTGCGCGAAAAACCAAGAAACAAGCAACAACTGACAGAGTATCAGACGCAGCGGAGGCGCATGGGTTGCCTGCCGGCGGTGAAACAACCATGCCGGCCGTAAAACAACCCGTGTATGCTTCCCGTGGGGGTCCCGTTTTCGTCTAACGGATCAGGATGCGTCTCCGCAAGGTCATTGTCGCCCTGGTGGTTGGCCTGCCGGCGTTCGCCGGGTCGGGTTGGGCTCAGCTTGCGCCCTCACCCGATGCGGCCCCGGTGAGCAATGCTCCCGCCCCGGCGCCTGACGAAACGCCTGTAGCCACCTTTAAGCAGAGCGTGAATCTGGTGGACCTGTTTTTTACCGTCAAGGACAAGAACGGGAACCTGGTGCCGCACCTGACCCAGCAGAACTGCACGGTGAACGAAAACAAGGAACCGCAGACGCTGAAGACCTTTGTGGCCGAGACTGACCAACCGCTCACTCTGGGCATTCTGCTGGATACCTCGGGCAGCCAGCAGCGCTTGTTGCCCATGGAAACGGACGCAGCCAGTCAGTTCATCCAGCAGGTCCTGCGCTCCAAGGATGAAGCCTTCGCGGCGAACTTCGACGTGAATGTAGACCTGCTCCAGGACTACACCAACAGTCCGCGGCTGCTAACGCACGCGCTGAGCAAGGCCGAAATCAACACTGCCGGCGGCAACGGATCGTCTGGCGTTCCGGGGTTGGGCGGAGGAACGTTCCCCACACCCGGCAATCCCAAGGGCACGCTGCTCTACGATGCGATCTACCTGGCCGCGAACGAAAAAATGAACCAGGAGACCGGGCGCAAGGCCATCATCATCCTGACGGACGGCGAGGATGAGGGCAGCCGCGAGAAGATTGGCGACGCCATTGCGGCGGCGAACCGGAACAACGTCATCATTTACGTAATCCTGTGCGCGGATCGCGAAATGTACTGGAGCCAGGGTGAGGGCTATTACGGCTACTCGCCCGCCAAACGCATCTCGGACGAGACCGGCGGGCGGCTGATCGACGTGGGCAACAACGGAAACAAGATGCACGCCGCATTCCAGCAGATCCAGGACGAGTTGCGCACCCAGTATGTGGCCAGCTACACCTCCAGCAATGCCAAAGCGGACGGTACCTTCCGCAAGGTAACAGTGGACTGCCATAGTGACACAGATCAGAATCTGAAGGTCCAGGTCCGCAAAGGCTACTACGCGCCCTCCCCGGGAAATTAGCCTTATTTCGCGCTTTCCTCGAGCGTTCCCCACGCAAAGAGAATCCAGACGATTGAATGATGGAGGATTTCAAGATGAAAACCGCCAGGTTCTTCGCGATGGCCATTCTCGCCGCAGCGAGCATTCCCCTCATGGCGCAGGACACCGGCGCAGACGGCTCTCAAAAAGCTGTCTACGCGCCTCAGGGCCCGATGGGCTTCGGCGATGCGTCTCAATCGCACTCCTGGGAGATGAGCCCGGTGAGCTGCGATCTGGAGAACAAGCTGGATTCGAAGACAGCCAAAGTGGGCGACCGCGTGGTTCTCAAGACGAACGACAAGGTGCAGACTGCGGATGGAACCGTGATTCCGCGGGGAACGCGCCTTGTGGGCCGCGTCATCCAGGTGCAGACACAAGATGGTACCCACAACGTCGCGCAACTCGCGATTGCCATCGACCATGCGGAGCTTAAGAACGGGCAAATCATCGCGATTTACACCCTGATTCGCGGTGTGCACCCCCGTCGAAACTTTTCGGATACGAATCCGTTGGCCAACGCCGACCCGACGAGTTCCACGGCCACAGGAGGCCGGGGTAGCCGCAATGGCAGCTTACAGACCGGTGTCTTTTCCGATGAGATGCAAAGAGGCACTCCAACCACAACTTCGGTAGCAGATCGGGCGGGCGTGAATACAGATCCAAATCCGCAGGGAGCCGTGGAGTTTGCGGGACATGGCGACCCGGATGAATCGAATGCGCATCGGCTTGCCGCAGCGCGCGCGGTGCCGCGCCCCACGGCGATTCGCGGCGTCCTGCTCGCAGGCAGCAGCACGGCTTCCGGCGTATTTCTGTCGCGTCAGAAGGACATCGAACTCGAGAGCGGAACGGAGATCCAGGTGGGAATTATTAGTCAGTGATCAGTGGTGGGTTGCCGGTTGATTCCGCGCCTTTTGCCGTGGAGGGCTCGCCCCGAACACTGATCACTAACCACTAATCACTGTCCCGTTTTCGTACACTTCGTTACTGAAGTTGCGCGAAGCCGTAATCTGGCGCAAAGAAGCGGCTTTCGTTAGCATCGGCAGTAATAAGGGAAACTTGAGGCTGCGGCGAAAAAAATTCGCAGCTTCAAATAATCCCGCTCCGAGGAGCCTGCCATGACTTCGAATTGCGCCGCCCAGGAAGGTTTTGAGATCAGCCCGCGGTTCCGTCAAACCGTCGAAGAGAGAATCACGCGCCTGGAGCGGGATGCGACGTTCGACGAGACGCAACTGGACCGGCTCGACGACATCGATCACATCCGCAGACAGATGCGGCTGGTGACTGCGCAACGCGCCGAGGCCCTGCGCATGAGGATCTTCCTGGATCGCGCCAAGCCGCGACTGCCGCGGCCGCTGATCGAACTGGGAAATAGTGGTCAGTGATTCGTAGTCAGTGATCAGTTCTTTCCTGCGGGAACCGACGGCACCCCCCCAAGCCAGATGCGCGACCTTTCACGGTTCGCGGATGCGCGATTCCTCAACTCCGCCGTGCGGGTTTTCCGTACACTAGAGCCAGGGACGGTAGCGCGCGATGGCGAACTTGTCTACGAATCTTGACTATTTCGTTGTGGATGTCTTCACCGAGACGCCGCTGGCCGGCAATCCGCTTGCGGTGGTGCTGAACTCGTGCGGCCTGACGACCGAACGCATGCAGGCCATCGCGCGCGAATTCAACCTGTCTGAGACCACGTTCATCGAGCGCCGGTCCGCTGCGCTGGAGCGCGCGGAAGGCGTGCGCGTGCGCATCTTCACGACCCAGGAAGAGTTGCCCTTCGCAGGCCATCCCACACTGGGCACGGCCAGCGTTCTCAAAATGATTGCGCCGGAAACGCTTGAGGGCGACACGGTCACGCTGGCGCTTAAGGTGGGGCCGGTGCACGTTCGCTTTGAGTCGAGTGCGGCGGATGCAGCGGCAATCTTTGGCGAAATGACGCAGAGAGAGCCGGAGTTTGGCGCGGAGCTGGACGCGGCGGAAGTGGCTCCGCTCCTGGGTCTCGCTCTCGAGGACATGGACCCGGCACTGCCGCCGCAGGTGGTTTCCACGGGTGCGCCGTTTGCGATTGTCGCGCTCAAGAAGTTCGAGGCGTTGGCGCGGCTCAAAGTGGATCAGGATGCGGCGACGGCATGGCTGCGCGAGCGCGGTGCGCGGTGGTTCTATGTGCTTGCCCGTGCTCTCGACCAAAACGAGAACCCCACGAAGTGGCGTGCGAGGATGCAGTTTTATGGTGGAGAAGATCCTGCCACAGGTTCGGCGGCCGGCTGCGCCATCAGCTACCTGGTAGCTTGCGGCGCAGTGCCTTCAGGTGCGCGCGTGCACGTTCGCCAGGGCGTGGAGGTGGGACGTCCCAGCGATCTATATCTCTCCGCAAAAAAAGATTGGTCGAGGGTCACGGATGTACACGTGGCAGGTAGCACCATTCTTGTGGCAAAAGGACAGCTTTTCCTGCCGTGATGCACATGCTTTCAACAGAAATTCATCTACGCAAGTTGCAGTGTGCGTTGGCTCTAACGATTTTCCCCTTGTTTCAGATGAATTTTCACTAACATCTTCGCCTGCCTTTCCCTCTTTCCACAAACCTCCAGGACTCGTACTCTGCGATTCATTGAGGACAATTCACTGGCGCGTTTTTGAGAGTCTATGAATGCGCCCAAACGCTGAGCAAACGACCGCGAAGCAAGGCTGACCCGCAGAGGAACGCGAGCAGGTTGCCCCGTAGCGCAAATGAACGCACCTCCAAGGTTGCGGTTCACGCGCAGGGCAAGCCGCGAAGCGTGATCCGAAGCAATATTGTCTGCCCCATTCACGGCCATCGCCCTAATCTACGGCAACATCGAGCCGCAATTTGAGCGGTAGAGGATTTTTGTTGCCCTGAATAGCCTTGGAAAATTGCTGTAAGGAGCAGTCCCCACATCATGCGTCCGAAGAAAGTGATTCTCTGTGTAGACGACAGTGAACAAGAGCTCTCCGTGCTCAAGTTCATGCTTGCGACCAACGGTTATCGCGTGCTGGCCGCCTCGAACGGCCAGGAGGCGATCGCGGTTTTTGCCACAGCGCCCCAGATTGACCTTGTGCTGGCCGACAGCTGCATGCCCCAAATGAGCGGAGGCCAGCTTGTCGAGCGGCTGAAGCGCATGAGAGGCTACGTGCCCATGATTCTGCTCGGCGATGCCCAGGCGGCGAGCGGCGAGCTTCACGTGGCCGACGCCGTGCTGGTGAGGAAAAACTGCTCCACGCTAGAGCTGCTGGAGCGCATCAAGATGATGAGTGCGCGCAAACGCGGCCCGCGCAAAGGCGCGCAGCGCTTCATGCCGGTAAACGAGCTGGCCGCGGCGTCGTAGAGACAGGGACCAAGGGAGCGAGGGAGCGAGGGAGCAAGAAAAACCCTTCAGCGTCGGCTTCCTGGCCGTCTAAAGTGTGGGGTCTTCAGACCCGCGCGCAGTTACTGAAGAGCAGAGGGTTCAGCTCCCGGTCCTCGCTCCCTTGCTCCCTTGCTCCCTTGCTTCCTGGCTCCTTCGCTCCCTGGCTCCCTTGCTCCCTGTATTTATCTCCTTGACGATGGTGCATAAATTTGCTCATACTCGCCTTCATGTCATAGGGCCGTCGGTGAAAGACTGCCGCCGGTTGAAAGAAGGCCCTTATGGACCTGGTGATTTTACGTCTTCTTTTTGTCATTCTGTTTGCCACGGTCTGTTATTTCCTTCGCCCGTTCGGCATCCAGACAGGTTGGGAAGGCGCAGCGATTGGCGCGGCCGCGGCCGGCGCAGTCATTGTCTTCGAACTGCGCGTGCGTGCGCTCACGCTGCGGCGACTGATTGGCGCCGTGGTTGGTAGCGTTCTCGGCATTATTGGCGCGGCGCTCTTTTGTCTCGTGTTGCGTTCGGCGCCGCTGCCCGGAACCAACTCCGCCGTGCTACAGATCTTCGTGCTGCTGCTCATGACCTACGTGGGCCTGCTGGTGGGCGCAAGCAAGGGCGACCTGCTGAGCCCGACGGCGCTGGGCACGGTGTTCTCCGGCGACAAGCCCTCACGGCGCAGCTCCAAAGTGCTGGATACCAGCGTCATCATCGATGGCCGCATCGCCGACATCGCCGAGGCCGGTTTTATTGACGGCATGCTGGTGGTGCCCGAGTTTGTGCTGCGCGAACTCCAGGTGGTGGCCGATTCCACCGACGGTTCCAAGCGCCAGCGCGGACGCCGCGGCCTGGATATGCTTCAGCGCATGCAGTCCAATGAAAAGGTCCTGGTGCAGATCGTGCCGGACGACTTTCCCTCCATCCGCGAGGTGGACCTGAAGCTGCTCGAGTTGGCCAAGAAATGGGAGGCCAAGGTCGTGACCAACGACTTCAACCTGAACAAGGTGGCCCACCTGCATCACGTCGATGTGCTCAATATCAACGACCTGGCCAACGCTCTCAAGCCCGTGGTCCTGCCTGGCGAACGCATGAACGTGCTGATCCTGAAGGAAGGCAAGGAATACAACCAGGGGGTGGGGTACCTGGACGACGGCACCATGGTGGTGGTGGACCATGCCCGCAAGCTGATCGGCCGAACGGTTGCGATCTCAGTCACCAGCGTGTTGCAAACCGCCAGCGGCAAAATGATCTTCGGCAAGATGGACGAAAACGGCAAGCAGGCCGAAGCGTTATGAGCGGCCCGGCGCCGGTGTTTGCCATCGTGAACCGCAAGCCGGAAGTGTGCACCTGTCCCAAACGGGACTGCCCCCGGCATGGCGATTGCCAACCGTGCAGGAACTACCACTTGAATGACAAACGCCCGCGGCCGCCCTACTGCGAGCGCAAGCCTAGCCTGCTGAAGAGGCTCTTCGGCCCGGCATCTTGATAGGTGCCGGGTTCCAGGTGTCAGCTGTCAGATTTCAGGTGCCGGGCGCGACCGCCTTTCTGACACCTGGCCCTCGTTCACGAGCGGTTGAGCCGTAGCATGAGTCTCCGTTCCACCTTGGGCCACTCGTCCGCAATAATCGAGTAACGATACGAATCTCTCGGCGTGAAGTCCGAGGCCATGCGGTGCGCGCGCAATACGCCTTCGAGTTTTCCCCCAATGCGCTCGATCGCCGCCTGTGATCGCTGGTTGCGCGCGTCGGTATGCAGGCAGACACGCAACACCTGCCAGACTTCGAAAGCATAGGTGAGCATCAACAGCTTGGCCTCCGTGTTGGCGGCAGTACGGATGGCGTCGCGCGTGAGCCACGTGTAGCCAATCTCGCAGACGTCGGGATGCCGGCGGCCTTGGCGTTCGTGACCAGCGGGCCACGCCCAGCTTTCGATATCGAAAAAGCGCGTCGAGCCCAGAACGAGGCCATCCGACTTGCGAACTGTTGCAAATGGCACGGCCGTACTCGCTTCACGCCAGGCCAGCGCGGTCTTAATGTAGCGCGAAACAGCATCGCGGCCGCACGGAACAACGCTCCATTGGTAGAGCGACGGATCGACGGCTGCCGCGGCCACGAGGCCATCGAGATGGCTCGTGGACAGTGGTTCCAGACGCACGTGCGCGCCGGTGAGAATGGGAGATTCGAGGGTCATATTCGATTTCAGTTTATCGGGCGGGAGGCGATACGCGGACGGAGTTGAGAATGTTATTCAGGCTGGCGTGAATGAGCTCCTTCTCATGCGTTGTCAACTCGCGGGGGAAATCTCTGCCGGGTACGCGGCAGGTGGCGACGGCAAGATCGAAGCGAAGGCAGGCCCCGCTCGCCTCAAGATACGTCGCGTACATGTCTTCGTCTACACATGTGCCCATGCCGCAACTTCCAGCGGTTCCGTGCCAATACTGCACGCCGTTGACCTTTGCGGAATCCGCTTCATTGTCCCAGCTTTCCCGCGCCAGTTTCTGGCACGCCTCGGCTGAAGCGGTGGGGCGCGCATCGTATCCAAACTCCACGCTGCTGAAAACCGTCCTCGGCCACGAATGTAGACCATGGAGGGTTTCGTTGGTTACCAACCCGCGTAAACCGCTGAACTCAGAGCGGTCATTGATGTGGATGTATGCGATTGCGAGCGAACGATCACTATTATTCGGGTCTACTCTCGAAAAACTCCAGCCGCTGGGAAAACTGAAACTGACGCCAAAGGCCGGGTCGCTGAAGAGCATTTGCGAACCGGAAACCGGCGTGACCGATTGCGCAACCGAGGGCAACGCGGCAACGAGACAAATGATAGAGACGCGCAGGATGGAGTGACCAAACACCCCTCCATTATGCTCTACAGGCAGCGCTTGCAATCAGAGGTCGGCACACGAGAAGCAGCGAACGGCCCCGCACCAGGCGGAGCCGCTCGTGTGAAATGCAGGTTGGTATCAACAAAAAGCGCTACGGTGTGGGCTTTTTCGGCGCCATCGCAGCCGGTTTTGCCGCAGGCATCGTGGCCGCCTTCGGCCTCCAGAATCCGGGATCAGCTTTGATCCAGTCGTCGCTCACGTAGCTCTGCTTGGGATTCACGGTGAAAAGTTCACTGTGCGAAGACTCGACCGCATCGCCAAACTTCTCATCAAGCTTGCGCATGCCCTCGTCGCCGCCGAGAGCAGCCACGAACTTCTTGTCCTCAGAGTAGCCCAGGTCGATCGCCGACATGGAAGGATCGCCGGTCAGCGCGATGAAAGTGCCGTCCGGAGCGCCGAATGCGATCTCGTACATGCCCCAGTGGGCGCTGGTTCCGGCCTTTTCATGCGCGTCCTTGACCATTTTCACGACTTCGCGCCACTCCTTCTGCTTGCCGGGGCGAACGTGGAAGACAGAAATCTGATAAACGCGATGCTTATCGAGGTCGGAGTGCGGGTGAAAACTCAGATCTTCGTCGTAGGTGTAAACCACCGAGTCGACTTCGTCCAGCAGTTCGCCATCGGCCAGGGCGGCGTGCTCCAAACCGGCCCCGAGGGTGGGGTTCGAGTCCACGAGCTTGTTGTCCTTCTCCCAATCCGCGAAGGAGTCGTAGCGGGTCATGAACAGCGCCCGCGCTTTGCCCGACATCGAGTTCATGGCGATGTAGTAGACAGGAAACTTGGCCTTTTGTTCCGCAGCGATAAAGGCGCTCTCCGTCTTGTCGTGCGCGGCGCCGCCTTTGTAGGGCTTGGTGTATTCAATCGTGAACTGCAGAATCTTGGGCAGAGGCGATGTTGTTGAAGCGTCTTGCGCCACGGTGAGTGTGCTGCCGGCAACCGCGAGAGACAGTCCCAGCAATACGGGGCTGATGATCTTCATATGTGGGAATCCTCCTTGATTTTCCCGGAGAAGCGCTGCGGTGGCAACCAGGGAAGTAGAGGGGAAGCGAACGTTCTCCGAGGCAAAGTGATTATGTGGGCGAAACCCCCTCTATGTAAAGAAGTTTTTGATTGCTCATGAGATCGAAGACCGCGGAATTCCGCCAATTCACATCCGCGGCAGGCGCAGAAAAAGCATGGTTACTTCCGGGATGCGCGCAGCCGTAACTCCGGATTAGGAGGTGTGCACGGGCCTGAGGGAAATTGCGCGTGCGGCGCGGGTGTGCGAGATTGGAGAGAGAGCAAACATCTGCCGCCACCACCATTTTTTGAGACTGGGAACCCCTCATGAAACGGAAATCCGACCATCCCTCCTTCGATCAGACGCTGGAACTGCTGCGCGCTCATGGCTTCGAAGCGGTTCCCTACGCCGGAGTTGCAGGAGGTGCGCTGGTGAGCAAGCATGGAGTGGGCGCCGTGCTGGTGCCTGCTCCCGGAAGCAAGAACCCGGAGGCGTTGGCGGTGGCCCTCGCCGTGCACCCCGGAGTGCTGGTGAGGGGTGAGGTGGCGCGGCTGCTCGATCGCGGCTACCAGAAATTTATTAAGACTTCCCAATATGAGCTTCCCGCGTCGGCCAGCCAATTGCAGGCGATACATGCGTTCAGCGAAGAGCTGAAGCAACTGACTGGCGCCATCAGCCTGTACAACGAGTCACTGGGCACAACCAGCGACGTCTATCGCTACGACCGCCTAGTGGGCAGAGAATTGACGGGCCGCGAAGACGCCGCGCCGGCGCCCGCAGAACCCTGGGACCCGCATAGCCCCGGGAATTGACCGACGGGCACTGATCCGCGCCGCACTCTGCTGCGGAGCAGGCCATGGACGGGACTGAACACGGGGAGTGCTTCGCGGCGCAAGGGCAGGAGCTACGCGCTCATCAACGCTTCTCTGTCGACGAAGATTCCGTGCTGCTGCTTGTGGAACATGGCATGCCTGTCAAGGCGCGCATCGTCGATTTGAGCCTTACGGGCTGCCGCGCCCGCGCCTATGACCGATTCTCCATCAAGGCGGGGCGTGCGATTGAAATCACCTTCAAAGCCAACGGCATTGACTTCCGGTTCAACGGCATTGTGCAGTGGAGCGACGAGCACAATTATCTCGGAATCCGCTTTGTGAACATCGCCGACCGGCGCAAGAAGGACCTGGCAGAGGTGATGAAGGAGATGGCGGCGGATGCCGCTGCGCGAGCTGCGACTCTCAACACGCTGCTTGTCGAACTACACGTAATGGAGCCTGCCCACGAGGAGGCGGAAGAAACGGCCGTAAAGCAACTTGTCGGGGCGGACGTGGAACAAGCTGCGGAGGCAAGTGATCGAGGATGACCCAAATCCGACCTATAAGGATTATGTGAATCCTGGCTACGATGGGGAGGCGCGCCCAAAATGCACGGAGGATGAGCGGCGTGCGAAGCCGCGTTTGTATTGCAAAGGCGTGGCCCAAATTGCAGTTCCCTGTATCGAAGCCAAAGTCGCCGGAACCCTGCTGGATTTGAGCGTCTCCGGCTGCTGCATCGGGTTGGACTCTCCCATGCCTGCCATTGAAAATCCCCGCGTCGAGGTTCTTCTCACTTTGAAGGACACTACGCTGCGTGTCGCGGGCATCGTTCGCCACCTAAAGCGCGGCGATCGCGCCGCTGTTGAATTCATCGACGTGACCGCCCGTAGGGCCGAGCGCATTCTCTCGCTGTTTGCGGATCTCGTCGAGATGCAAAAGGCTCACAGCCAGAGCGATGGGGAACCCGTGAGTCAGCCGAAGCCGTGAAGGGCCACGCGCTTGTCTATAGAAGACGCGGGGCCAACGCACGGCGTGGATCGGCGATGAACGCAACCTTACCTCGAAGCCGCCGCTGGTTCAATCTCAATGTAATCCAGCGCCGCGGGATCGCCGGCGTCGGGTGTACCGTCGACGCGCAGCACGTCTCCCGGTTTCAACTCCACGCCTCGTGTGGTGAACCGCGTTGAGTTGTCGCCATCGGGTCGTCGCGAGGGCAATGTGGCATCCGCGGTCCACGTGGCAATCGGCTTTCCATTCACGTCGAGCGCGAAGCGCGCCACGCCGCCCCGCAGATCGAAATACTGAACCACCACATCTAAACGGCCGGCGTTGCCGGTGTAGGTCCACTCCGCCGAGCAGCCTTTGGGTGCCGAGCCAGCATCGCACGTGACGGCTTTTCCGCCCGACGCATCCTCCCACGGCGTCACATCAATCACCTTGTATCCGCTCAGGCGCGCATCTTCCGCTTCCATGCGGCCGGGGTAGTGGCCCGCGCGTCCCTTGGCATCGGGAATGCCGCTCTGCTCCAGGAAGTACTGCACAATGGCATCGCGCCACACGATGGCGTGGCCAGCCTGGTACACGAGCCGCGCAAGTTCGTCGTCATAAAGCCCCGGATCGACCTTGCCTTTCAGCGTCTCCCATTCGTCGACGAGCTGCGCTGCCTCGTCCGCGCCCTGGTAGTGGCTGTCATAGAAGTACTGGATCACGGTTTCGCCCGAGTGCAATTTGTAGGTATACGGCACGTGGTGGAAGAAGAGAAGCAGATTGTCCGGCGTCGTGGCCTGCAATTCGTACATCTTCGCCACCTCGGGCGGATACTGCCCCACGTAGCCAGTTCCGGTTGCGACGCTGCGGTCCATGCCGATGCCCTGCGCGTCGTCGCGGTGCCATTGGCCCCAGCCGTTGCGCTCGCTTCCCTCGACTCCCGGCCCGTAGTGGCTGCCGGTTGGGTCGGTCAGCGTCTGCGTGCCCAGCGGTCCCGTGTAGTGCTCGTAGGCAGGCCACGACTGTATCAGCATTTTGGTGACGGTGGCGACCACCTGCGGATCGGTATTGACGGTCTGCCGCGTCCACTCCTCGGCAATCTGCTCCGCCGTGAGATTCGGATCCCACGCCAGGCGGCCGAAGGCGTAGAGATTCGCCATCGCCAATGGCGAACCCAGCCAGCCGTCGCGTCCCACGCAGGAAACGCCAATCATGCCGCCGAGGGGTCGGTTAAAACTCTTGCCTGCAATGATTTCTTTCACTGGCGTCGAGCGATTCTCAGCGTGCAAATCGAAATCGAGCATCTGCTTCCACATCGGCGCGAGATAGACCAGATGCCGTTGTTGGCCCGTGTACTCCTGTGTGATCTGGAGTTCCATAGCGGAATTGGTTTTCTCGAGCCCCGCAAAAAGCGGCGACACCGGCTCGCGCGCCTGAAAGTCGATGGGGCCGTATTTGATTTGCACAATTACGTTCAAGGCAAACTTTCCGTCTAGAGGATGGAAGATGTCGTATGCGGCGCGCGCGCGGTCGGCCTTCAGGTCGTTGTAATCGAGGTGATTGTTGTAGACGAAGGCGCGATAGAGCACCACGCCCCCGTGCGGCGCGAGCGCGTGGGCCAGCAGATTGGCGGCATCGGCGGGACTGCGCCCATAACTCGCCGGTCCTGCCTGGCCCTCCGAGTCGGCCTTCACCGTGAATCCCGCGAAGTCCGGGATCTGCGCATAAATCTCGCCGACCTTCGCGGCCCACCACGCCTGCACCGCAGGATCGAGTGGGTCAAAAGTTTTAAGACCGCCGATCTTTTGTGGACTGGCGATGTCGACGCTGATGGCCAAGCGCACGCCCCACGGGCGCATGGTGTCCGCAATGCGCTTAAGGCCTTGAAGCATCTCCGGCGTCAGAAAAGGCGCGGCTCCATTCACGTTGTTCACGTTGCAACCGTTGATGCCGACCGAGGCGAGCAGCCGCGCGTATTCGCTGACGGCGCTGAGGTCGTCGCGGACTTTTCCGTTCTCGAAGAAAACTGACCGGCCGCCGTAGCCGCGCTCGATGGTGCCGTTGGCGTTGTCCCACTCATCGACCCAGCGAATGGGCATGGCGGGAGATTCACGAATCACTTTCTTAGGAGGGGCGTTGTTTTCGGCAAAGAAACGCAGAAGAGCAAATGCACCGTATAGAACGCCGCGCTCGTCGCCGCCGGCAACGATGATGAGCGTGCCGTGATGCGGATGAGTTGTATTGATCCAGTAAGATTCTGCGGGGAGCTCCTCTGGCACTCCGATCTTCGGATACGCTTTGCGGACTTCGGCCGCGGTGCCGAGCACAATCCGATTGGTGAAGTCGTCGATGTCGGGACCGGCGGAGCCGTTCAGGCCGCGATTCAGCTCTTTAGTTGCCGTCTGCGCCATTAGGCTTTGGTCCAGGGAGGTCACAAGAAACCTGGTGGGCTCTGAACCGTGCCAGATGCCGCGGTCGAGCCACGCCTGATTCGCAGTCTGCGCCGATGCGGTGGTGATTCCGGCGGCAAAAAGCGCGGCGAGGGCAATCGCCTTGAAAAAATCGATTTTCTTTGAACTCACCAGCCGCCCGTTTCTCATCGTTTCCACTCCCCTCAACGTTGTACCACTTCAGGGGCGAATGCGGCTGGAATAGGGGAACCGAGTGCAGCGGGGCGCGAGCGATTACCCGACAATGGTGACGCGCCGCAGGCCGCGCACGGAGTTGGCGATATAAACGCCATCAGCCTGGCGCAGATCGTAGAGAAACAGCACGCGCTCTTCGATTTCTGGCCGAAGTTCGAGCAGATGACGCCGGAAAACGCCCGCCAGCAACCCGGATGCGACTGGCGGCGTCGACCAGCGGCCATCCTTCTCCACAAAAATATTGCTGATGGCGCCTTCCGTCACCTCGCCGCGCAGGTTCAGGAACAGCACGTCGTCGAAACCGCGGCGCTGTGCTTCGAGATATTCGAGTGCGTAGAGCGGGCGCTGGGTCGTCTTGTGGTAGAGCGTGGGGTCGGCGGGATCGGTGCGGTGCGGCGAGATGCTTACTCGAGCGATGCGATTTGGATCGGGATTCGGCGGCAGCGGTTCGCTAGAGATCTCGACGCTCCCTTCGGGATCGATCATGAGGAGACGCACTTTTTGCTGCGCACAATCTGCGAGTTGTTGAGCGTGCTGCTCGAGCGCGGTCCGGATTGCGGCGCGATCGCAGGCAAAGCCGAAATAGTCCGCCGAATCTGCGAGCCGGTCGAGATGCAACTCAATGAACGGGTACGCGCCGTTCCAGAGCATGGTCTCGATCAGGAAGAGTTTGTCCGGCTGGCTCGCAATGAAGGAATCTGTTGTGCGATGCGCCGGACCGGTAAGGAACGATGCCTTGAGCAAACATTCGCGGTACTCGTCTGCCGGCTCGGAGTCAATGACGATGCCGCTGCCGGCGCCCATGGTTCCGCGGCCGCCCTCCAGCTCCAGCGTGCGAATGGCCACGTTGAAGACCGTTTGCCTCGGCGAAAAAAAGCCGATAGCGCCTGTGTAGACACCGCGCGGCGAGTCTTCAAGCTCGGCCAGCAATTGCATGGCCCTCACTTTCGGCGCACCAGTGACCGAGCCTGAAGGAAAAAGCGCGCGAAAAATCTCTTGAAAGCTCACCTCGGGCCGCAACTCCGCATTCACTGTCGAAGTCATCTGCCAGAGCGTGGCGTAGCGCTCCACGTCGAACAGCCGGTCCGCATGCACCGTACCGGTTCGCGCCACGCGGCCCAGGTCGTTGCGCAGCAGGTCGACAATCATCACATTTTCACTGCGATTTTTCGGGTCGTTGCGCAGCCACTCGGCAATCTCGCGGTCCTCGCGCGTAGTGCGCCCGCGACGCGCGGTGCCTTTCATGGGCCGCGTGACGATGCGCCGTGTAGGGCCGTCGTTTTCGATGCGCAAGAACAATTCCGGCGAGAACGACAGAATGTGCCTGCCCTGTTGCCAATGCAAAAATGCGCCGTAGTCCACCGGCTGTCGCGCGCGCAGCCGCGCGTAGTGCGCCGCAACGCTGCCCGACACCTTGACGTGAAACGGCGCTGTGAAATTCAGTTGATACACGTCGCCTGCGCGAATCCATTCATGTATCGCCGCGATACGCCGGGCGTATTCGGTTTCGGTGAGCGCAAACTCCGCGGCGATCTCGGGTTCTGGTTCCGGCTCACGCGTTCCTTCTTCCGCGCCTGCTCCGCCTACTCGAAGGCGCGCCAGCTCCGGCGGCTCGCCGTCCAAAAATGTTCCGGTGTCGTGGTCGAATGCGTGGCTCCGCTCGTAGATTCCGAACCAGGCCAGCGGCTGGCCCTCGCAGCTCGGGCGCATCGCCGCCTTCGGCTCAAAGCAACTGCCGCACTCGTAGCTGAAGAATCCCGCCGCGCTACGCCCCTCGGCCACCGCGCTCTCAATCTCCGCAAACAGCCCGGGAATCTCGGCCGCCTGCCACGCGACGCACACACGCACGGGAGCCGTGAACAGTTGCGTCCACGGTTGATCACTGCATGGTTTTTCAATGTCTTCGGAGTAGCTTGGTTTTCCGCCTTCGAGCAGCACCGTGGCTGGCGTGTGTTCCACCAGCTCATAGACCTCCGCGGGAAGGGGATGCCGGCGCTTCATGCTGACAGTGTAGGACCTGACCTCAGATTCTCAGGACATCGCCCTTACTGCACGGTCAGTTGGAACGTGGTGGTATTGGTGACGGCGGTAACTCCGTTGCTCGACTGCCCGGCGACCGTCACGGTGTACGTGCCGGAGGGAGTTGCGGGCGGATTGCCTGGACCGTGGTTGTAGTAGTAGTAGCGCGGATTACAGCCCGTGGTTCCCATGGCGGCTACAAAGCCCACCAGCGCCACCAGCGAGAGCCGCTGCAACCAGCGGCGCCGCCTCGCTCCCCATGCCAACCCGCCCAGCCCCAGCATGCCAGGCAGCAGAATAGCCCACGCGACAGGACTGCTCTTGTGCCCGAGCCGCGCTGGCGGGACGGCGCCGGCAGTCTGGGCTTGCGTCTGGATCAGCATGGTGCTCATGACGCCCGCATCCTGCCCCGGCAGAAGCTCCAGGCTCTCCGGCGTAAACGTGCAGGAGGAGAGGGTCGGCAGCCCCGAGCAGGAAACGGTGACAAATGACGGGGCCCCGGTGGTGTTCAGCGAGGCGACAAATACCTGGGACGGCGTCACCGTGACGGTAGCCGTTCCGGATTGACCGGCCGTCAGCGTCATTACCGAAGAACTGGACGGCGAGACATTGGAAAGCGAGACCGCAAACTGGGTGTTGCACTGCGCGCTGATGGATATCGGGGAGGACGAGAAACCTGACGGTGAGTATGTCGAGTTGCCTTGATAAGCCGCATTCAACGTGTGCGACCCGTTGGAGAGGTAAAGAGAAACCGTCGCCTGGCCGCTGGTATTGAGAGTTGCGCTCGCAATTGGGGAAACATTTGCGCCGTCGTATATATTCACGGTTCCCGAGGGCACGCCGCCCGAACCGGTCACGGTGATCGCCAACGTCGTCAAAGTCGTAGTCGTCGGGTTGGTGGAGGTCGACGTGGAACAGGCTTGCGTGCTGGTCTGCGCCGACAGCGATGTGGAAGTTGAGGTCAGGCCGAAAGCGCGCACCACCGGAAATAGCGCCAGTGCGATGACCCATCCCGCAACCCAATGAAGCCGCAATTTGCGGCAGTTTTTACCTATCACGTGCACCTGCTCCAAACTCATTAAATCGGGCTCTTCAGAAAGATAGCGTATCGCCCTGCGGCGACCAGCCGGTTCCCTTCGCGTAAACCCCTATTGTATCCGCCGGGGGCGCTGCCGGGCCAACTCCTCGCTGCCCGTCCCTGCTGCGCCTCTCATTCTTTGACGCACCACCCGCCAGAACGCCATCCAGCCCCCTGGAGCTATGCTTTCTGTTTGAGGTTGATTGCAATGACCCAGGATGCTCCACGGCCCCAGCTCGCCCACCTGACGGCCGCTCTAAATGATCTCCGCGCTAAGGGTACGCACTTCCGGTTGCGCGTGCTCGACGACCAGCAAGCGCCTGTGTGCCATTACGACGGTCGCGAGGTCATCAACCTGGCCAGCAACAATTATCTTGGCCTCGCAAACCACCGCAAGCTCATTGAGGTCGCCGTCGCTGCGACGTATGCGTTTGGAGTGGGTTCCGGCGCCGTCCGCACCATCGCTGGAACCATGCGCATCCACATGGAGCTCGAGGAGAGGATTGCGCGCTTCAAGAATGTCGAAGCTTGCGTGGTCTTCCAGAGTGGCTTCGCGGCCAATGCAGGAACTGTCAGCGCCATCCTCGGCAAGGAAGACTTCATCCTCTCCGACGAGCTCAACCACGCTTCGATCATCGATGGCGCACGGCTTTCAAGGGCGACGATTAAGGTCTTCCGCCACAAAGATGCGGCCCACTGCGAACAACTGCTCCAGGAGTTGGAAAACACGCCAGGCCACAAGTTGGTGATTACCGACGGCGTCTTTTCGATGGACGGCGACATCGGCCCCGTGAACAAGCTGGCCGCGTTGGCGGAAAAGTACGGTGCCATCATGATGGTCGACGACGCCCACGCCTCGGGCGTGCTGGGCCGCAATGGGCGCGGGTCCGTCGATCACTTCGGGATGCACGGCAGAGTCGACGTGCAGGTGGGCACGCTTTCGAAGGCCATCGGCGCGCTGGGTGGCTACGTTTGCGGTACGCGAGATCTCATTGACTACCTCTACCACCGCGCGCGGCCGTTTCTTTTCTCCACATCGCATCCGCCATCGGTCGCGGCCACCTGCATCGAGGCGTTCAACATTCTGGAGGCTGAGCCCGAGCGCATCGAGCGCCTCTGGGCCAACACGCGCCACTTTCAGGGCGAGCTCAAACGCATCGGATTCAACATCGGCGGCGTGACGACACCGGCCACCGAAACGCCCATCACGCCGATTATTATCGGTGACGGCCGCGCCGCCATGGAGTTCTCGCGAGCGCTTTTCGACGAGGGCGTGATGGCGACGGGCATCGCGTTTCCCACCGTGCCCGAAGGCAAAGCCCGCATCCGCGCCATCGTCACCAGCGAACACACCGTGGCCCAACTCGACCGTGCGCTCGAAACCATGGAGCGCGTTGCCAAGCGGATGGGGATCTTACAATAGGACCCAATGATCGCTCACCTTCGCGGCAAACTCATCTTCAAGCAGCCCGGCCAGGCCATTGTCGAGGCCGGCGGCGTCGGCTACGACGTCGCCATCTCCATTCCCACGTTCACGGCGCTGCCCTCGGTGGGCGCCGAGGCCGCGCTGCACATTCACACCCAAGTGAGCGACGACCAGATCGCCCTCTTCGGATTTTTGGAGAGTGACGAAAAGCGGCTCTTCGAGCGCCTCATCACCGTGGGCGGCGTGGGACCGAAGCTTGCCATCAAGATGTTGAGCGGACTTTCGCCGGAGCGGACCGTCCAGGCCATCCGCGGGCAGGACCACGCACAGCTCACACGCATTCCCGGAGTGGGCAAAAAGCTGGCCGAGCGCCTTGTGGTCGAACTCAAAGACAAGCTCGACGATTTTGCCGTCGCGCCCGCGCAATCTTCGGTGCAAGGCCCGGCCGTGGACGATGTGCTTTCCGCACTTACAAACCTCGGCTACCAGCGCCTGGCCTCGGAGAAGGCCATCGAGCAAGCCATCGCCAAAGACAAAGCCTTAGCTGGGGATTTCGACGGACTGTTCCGCGGGGCGTTGAAGGTGATTCGGTAGACTGGTTTCGTCATGCCACGTTCCGCAAAAACTGTCCCCGCCCCCGCCCTTCCCTACTTCCGCCCCGAAGCCCTCACCTTCCTGCGCTACCTCGCGCGCCACAACGACCGCGCCTGGTTTCAGCCGCGCAAGGCGCAGTTTGAGGCGGAGCTGCGCGAGCCGATGCTGGCCGTGGTGCGCAAAGTTACTGACGCCATGGTGGACTTTGCACCCAACCACGTGCGGCCTGCCGAGAAATCCACCTTTCGCATCTATCGCGACACGCGCTTCAGCTCCGACAAGCGGCCCTACAAAACCCACGTGGCCGCCTGGTGGACGCATACAGGCCTCGAGAAGACCTCCGGCGCGGGCTACTACTTCCACGTGAGCCCGAAGGAAGTGATCGTCGCCGCCGGCTCTTACATGCCCGACAAGGATCAGCTCGCCGCTATCCGCCACTGGCTGCTCGAGCACCACGCCGAGTTTCGCAAGCTCCTCCGCAACCCGAAGGTGAAGAAGCACTTTGATGAATTTGAAGGCAATGCGCTCACACGCCCGCCCAAGGGGTTCCCGTGCGAGCATCCGGGAATGGATCTTATCCGCTGCCGCCAGTGGGGGCTGGCCACCACGCTGCCCGCCAAGGCCGCGCTCAAGAAAGACCTCGCCGACGTGATCATCCGCTATTTCAAAGTGGCCGCGCCCGTAGTCGACGCGCTCAACACGCCGCTTGCGGCCGCGTTCGTGCCTAAAAAGCGCGTCCTCTTCGGCCTGCGCTAGGGTCTCAGCCGCTGGCTTTCAGCTTTCTTCCGCATAGACCTGCCTTTCCGCTCAATCTCAAAGGGTTGCGTCCGCTTGGAAGAACTGCTCGCTGTTCGCTCAGTCCCTTAGTCCCTGGTCCCTAAGTCCCTGTCTTCTTGTTCCCTGTATTAGTGAGCCAAATCACATCCCCACCCCCGCCCACCGGTTGACCATGGTGATGCAGCCCCGTATCGTTAAAAGAGGTCATCATGAAGGTTTCTCCCAACACTCTGCGCGTCAGCATCGCCGTCGCCGTCATCCTCGGCACCATCGGCTGGCTGGCCTATTCAGGCTACAGTTCCAGCAAGAGCTATTACGTCACCATCGCCCAGTTGGGCGGAATGGGCGATAAGGCGTATCACAGCAATCTGCGCGTGGAGGGATTCGTCGAGCCGGGTTCCATCGAGCGCCACGGCCCGCACGTCGATTTCATACTGAACGAATACGAAAGCCACTCGCCCAAAGCCCCAAGCGGACGCCTCCTGAAGGTGAGCTACAAGGGATCGGAACCGCCGCCTGACACCTTCAAGGACGACTCGCAGGCGCTGGCCATGGGCACTTATGGCCGCGACGGCGTGTTTCATGCCACGGTGCTTCAGGCCAAGTGCGCCAGCAAGTACGCACCTGTGCAGCCCGGCACGCAGCCGCCGGCGCCAGCTTCAACCAAGCCGGCCAGCGCATCGAACACCGCGCCCCCTCCGCCCTCCTCAACCCAAACCGCTACTAACTGATCGCGAACGCATCATGACAGGGAACGCATCGGGCGCCGAACCGACAAAGCATTGCGCAAGGCTCGATCAAGTGTCCAAGCTCTTCGGCAGCTTTGCCGCGTTGCGTCAGGTCACGGTCGATCTCGAACCCGGCCGCTGTTATGTGTTGCTTGGCGAAAACGGCGCAGGCAAATCCACGCTGCTGCGCATTCTGGCAGGATTGCTGCGCCCGAGCTACGGCAAGGTGCGCGTCTTCGGCGACTCAGAACCGCAGCAGGAACGCGCGCGCATCGGCTACATGAGCCATTCGCCCATGCTTTATGACGAGCTGACCGCTGAGGAGAACCTGCGCTACTTCGCGAGATTGTATCCCGGCCGCAACTGCCTCGCGCCCGCCGACGCCCTGCGCCAGGTGGGCCTCGATCCGGAGTTGAACCGGCCCTTCGGCCAATATTCGCAGGGCATGCGCCAGCGCACTTCGCTCGCGCGTGTGCTCGTTCCCTCGCCGGAACTTTTGTTGCTCGACGAGCCATTTTCAAACATGGACGTCGAAAGCGCGCGGCAGATGGTCGAGTTGCTGGCTCGCTTTCGCCAGAGCGATCGCACCATCGTGCTCACTACGCACCAGCGCGATCTAGCCGCGCCCATCGCCGACTGGGTGCTCACACTCCGTGCCGGCCGCGTGGCTTCATTCGAACCGGGGAGGCCGACGCTATGAGGACGAATGGCGCGCGCTTTCTCGAGTCGCTCGGCATCGCATTTGAATTGCGCGAGTATGAGGTCGATCCTGACGATCTGACTGCGATAACGGTGGCAAAAAAAATCGGAATGCCGGCGGAGCAGGTTTTCAAAACGCTGCTCACAACGACCGGCGCGGGCGATTATGTTTTCGCGGTAATTCCCGGTGACTCCGAACTCGACTTTAAAAAACTCGCGCGCGCCGCAGGTTGGCGCAAGGCGGAGATGGCGCCGCTCAAAGACGTGCAGCCGCTCACCGGCTACATCCGCGGCGGCGTCACGGTCTTCGGCGCGAAGAAGCCTTATCCAGTGTTCGTTGATGAAACGATCATCCTCTTCGATCGCATCAGCGTTTCCGCGGGGACGCGCGGCACGCAACTGATCCTCGCTCCTGACGACTACCTGCGCGCCGCAGCCGCCATCGGCGAGCCGGTGCAGACTGTGGATTTGACGAAAGACACGAAGCCACTCACCACGGAGGGCCGCGCAAAACCGCCGGAGGCACAAACATGACCCGCGCTCTCTGGACGCATCTCAGCAAGGATCTGCGCATCGAGTGGCGCTCGCTCGACGCGATGATCTCCATGCTGTTTTTCTCCGGCCTGGTGGTGGTGCTGTTCTCCATCGCCTTCGATCCGCGCGGCGAATTCTCGCAGCAGATCTCCGGCGGCGTGCTTTGCGTGGCCACCATGTTCGCTTCGGTGAGCGCGCTCAATCAGGCATGGGCGCGCGAAATCCGGCATCAGGTGATGGATGCGCAACGCATGGTTCCTGCGCCGGGAGCGGAACTTTTTCTGGCCAAGGCCATCGCGAATTTTCTCTTCGTCACCATTGTGCAGGTGATTCTGGCGCCGTTCTTTTTCGTGTTCTATAACCTGCACATCGCGGGCAACGCGTGGCTGCTGGTGCTGGTGCTGCCGCTGGGCACATGGGCGCTGGTCAGCAACGGAGTCTTCTTCGCCGCGCTCTCCATGAGCAGCCGCAATCGCGAGCTGCTGCTGTCGCTCATTCTCTTTCCCATCTTCATTCCCGCGCTGCTCGCGATGGTGCAATCCACCACCGCGATCTTCACCGGCGACAGCGATCCGACGCTGTGGATCAAGATGCTGCTTGGCTACGACATCATCTTCACGACGGCGAGCCTGTTGCTCTTCGACACCATCTTCCACGCGGAGTGAGAAGACAGTGGTCAGTGGTCTGTGGTCGCGCGGAGACGCGACGGATGAAGTTGCAATTTTTCCTCTCGCTAAGGCCCCTATTTCCAATAACTTGTTTGGAATCAATGTAAATGATGGTTTATTTGGTGCGTTGACCCGGCCAAATGTTCGCTTGAGCGGTGTCATTCACCCCCGCAAATGTTCGTTCGCTAGGTTGCGATTTTTGGACGGGAATACCTTGAAATTGGCCATTTAATTGGTGAGTAAAACCGTGAAATTGACCAAATAAGAGAAGCGAAAACCACAGAATTTCCCATGAACAATGTATTCCTGCGCTAAGGTGTGTTGCAGCTATTTGCGTGACAGTGTTTGATGTTACATTATTATATGTAATAGTGTTTTATGTTACATTAGTCTATGCCATGAAGAATCCCTTCAATTTCGGCGGAGAGCTGGGCGTAAGCCAGCTCGTGGATCGCAAAAGCGAGCTCGCGCATGTCGAACGCACGATTCGCGACGGCAACAAGCTGTTTCTCATTGGTCCGCGCCGTTTTGGCAAGACCTCGATTCTGAAGACGGCACAAGATCGCCTCAAGGAGCAAAATGCGATCGTGCTGCGCTTCGACGCTACCGCATCTCCCACCCTCGAGCTGCTGGTGGCACGCATTGTCAGCCATGCGGCGAAGGCGCTTCATGGCGAGGCGAAATGGGTGGGAGAGCAGCTTGCGAATTTCTTCTCAATGGTGCGGCCGGACGTGAAGTTTAGTCCGGCCGATGGCGAGTGGACTGTGCAATTCGGAATCGAGCGAGAGAGACGCGAAAACCCTATGTTCTTCATCGACGCACTGGATGGATTTGAAAAGCTGGCAACCGCCCAGCCAGCCGACCGTCCTGTGGGGCTGATCATCGATGAGTTTCAGCGCGTGATTGAGTTGGGAGGCGAGGCGATCGAGTATCAGATACGCGCCGCAATCCAGCAGCACTCACGGGTGGGTTATGTCTTTGCCGGCTCCAAAACGCGCATGTTGCGGGACATGGTCGGCAATCATGCCCGGCCGTTCTACCGTCTCGGCGATACCACCTACATCGGCCCCATTCCGCGAAAGGATTTCTCCCTGTTCCTCAAAGAAAAGTTCGGCGAGGCCGGCCATATTGCGAACGATGTTGTGGTGTCGCGCATCCTCGATCTGGCCCAGGACGTGCCTTACAACGTACAGGCTCTGGCTTCTCATTGCTGGTATCGATTGATGGACGACGAGATGGCGGACGGGGAGACATCGGGAGTATCCAGATTTACTCCTGAGTTTGTGGATGAAACTCTCAACATGGTAGTGCGGCAGCAAGACCCGACGTATGCAGGAATCTGGAGTCAACTGACGGCAATCCAGCAGCGGACGCTGATGTTTGTGGTGGCCAAAGGCGGCAAGAACCTCACATCGTCAGACGGAGTGCGGGTAGTAGGCCGCGGGGCAAGCACAATCAGACAAGCCCTGCAATCGATGGTCAACTCGGAGATATTGCGTGAAGACCAAAGTGGGCGCCTGATTCAATACTGCTTTGAAGATCCCTTCTTCGACCACTGGGTTCGCATGACAGCGATGCAGTAGGTGCGAGTGGTCAGTGGTCAGTGGTCAGCGCAAACAGATGGTTATCTGGTCTCTCGGTCCGTTGATCCCGGTCCTTTTCTGCGAAAATCGCCGCTTTTGCCGCCGGATTTTGCTTCGAGGCGGATTTCGCGAATCACGATGGATTTGTCGAGGGCTTTGGTCATGTCGTAGACCGTGAGCGCGGCGACGGCCGCTGCGGTGAGGGCTTCCATTTCGACGCCGGTTGGTCCGACTGTGGCGGCGGTGGCCCTGATTTGCACACCGCTGCGCACACCGTCGGCGACGAGCTCGGTCTGCACATCGACGTGCGTGAGCGGGAGAGGATGGCACATGGGTATCAGCTCCGCAGTACGCTTGGCGGCCTGGATTCCGGCGATGCGGGCAACTTCAAGCGGATTGCCTTTGGGGTTGCTGGGCAGCGCGGAGATGACTTTAGCGGAGAGAGCGACGAAGGCCGAAGCGGTGGCGGTGCGGCGCGTGGGCGGCTTGGCGCCGACGTCGACCATGGCGGCTTGGCTGGATGCGGTAAAGTGCGATAGTTTCGCGGGCTTGGGCATTTGTTTCCTCATTGCAGAAGAATGTTGACGGTTGTGCCTGCGTGGAGTGAATCGGAATCGTCGGGCACGACCAGGTAGCAGTTGGCGAGCGCCATGGCGGCTAGATCGCCGGAGCCTTGCCATGCTACGAGCTTCACTTTGGGCACGGGGCCGGTGAACTTGCATGCGGCGGGCAGAAAGCGGGTGAGGCCTGGTTTCGTCTTGACGTCGGCGGCCAGGCAGGCGAGGGCGAAACGGGGGCCAAGAGCGATTCCGGAGCCGCGGGCGCTACGGCCGGCGAGCGCGGCGAGGATCGGCGCGGCGAAGAGTTGAAACGTGACGGAAGAGGAAATGGGATTGCCGGGAAGCCCGAAGCAACAGCACTTCGTGCCGTTCTGGTATTGGTTGGGGCCAGTGGAACGCGGCAGCTCTGCAAATACCAGCGGCTTGCCGGGCTGGATGCGCACGCCGGTGAAGTGGAAGCGGGCTCCCAGGCGGGCGAGAGCGGGTTCGACGAGATCAAATTTTCCCGCCGACACGCCGCCGGTGATGAGCAGAAGATCGGCCGTGGCGGCGCGGGCCAGCGCGGCGTCGAGCGACTTGGCGGTGTCGCGAGCGATGGGCAGAACCCACGGTCGGCCACCGGCGGCGGTAACCATCGCGGCCAGCATGGCGGCGCTGGAGTTGCGAATCTGGCCGGGCTTGGGCTTGGCGGCGATGGGCACTATCTCGTCGCCTGTGGAGAGAATCGCAACGCTGGGTCTGGCGTAGACCTTGAGTTCCGCGCAGCCGCAGGACGCGGCTAAAGCAATCTGCGCGGCGCCGATCAGGGTTCCGGGGGGTAGCAACGCAGCGCCTTTGTGCGCCTGCGCGCCACGGAGCACGATGTTTTCGCCTGGCTTGACGGTGCGTGGCGGCGAGAGGCGGATGGTGGGCGCGGAGGCGGTTCCGGCGGACTCGATGTGTTCGAGCATGATGACTGCGTCGGCGCCGCGAGGGACGGGCGCGCCGGTCATGATTTCCCAGACGGCGCCACGCGGCAGTGGGCCCGATGGAGGGTCGCCGGCGCGGGTTGCGCCTGCGATGGCGAGCGGACGATGCGCGGATGCTTCCGCGGCTCGGCAAGCGAAACCATCGCGCGTGGAGCGGGCGAAAGGGGGCTGGTCGGTGTCGGCGCGAAGGGTCTCGGCGAGAACGCGTCCGGCGGATGCGGCCAGTTTTATGCGCTCCGTTGCGGGCTTGCTGCGCGCAAGGCGTTGGGCGCGTTTGGCCACGAAGATTGCGGCTTCGGCGTAGGTGAGCAAGGCGTTGTTCGACTTTCGGGCCATGGGATGGATTGTAGAGCGTTGCGGCGCGAATTATTTTTGTGCGGACGGGCTGGCGGCGCCGGCTTGATTGTCTGTGTTCTCGGGGTCCGCGTTCTGGAGGATGGTGGTGACTTGCGCGGCGTACTCGCCGGTGGGGGCGAGGCCCAGGTACTCTCTGAACGCTACCAGGCACTCGGCGGACAGTTTGATTTTGTTGGTGGCGGGGTCGATGGGCGCGTTCACGGCGAGTCCCTGGGCCTTGACGAAATAGAGGAAGGCATCCTTGGGGTTGGCCTTGATGGCCTCATCGGCGGCATCGATTTGCGCAGAAATGTTCTTCTCCTGGAAGTAGATGAGGGCCAGATTTCGGAGGTACATGGCAGCATGCGCGGGATCGGCTTTGACGGCTGCCGCTACGGACGCGTTGGCTTCGTCGACCATACGGGTGCGGGCGTAGACCTCGCCGAGCCCGGCATCGGCCGCTGCCACGAGCTGCGGGTCGATACTCGTAGCCTGCGGGTCGGGATTCGATGCTTGCGTGATGGTATTTGCAGCCTGCGAAGTCAGATCGATTGCTTTTTTGAAGCTGGTCTCCGCGTCAAGATAATTCTTTAGCCCCAACTGGGCGCGCCCGAGATCGATCCACAGTTCCGCCTCGTTCGGTATTTCAGCGGTCGCCTTGGTCATTAGCGATTCGATCTCGGTGTACTTCGAGAAGCGGATGTCGGCGGCCTGGGAATCCACATCGTATGGGGAGGCCGTGGAACCGAGGGTTTGGATTGCCGTGACCCGCGCATTCGCCGCATCCGCGAAGTCCCGGTTCGCGGTCTCAAGATCGGCATTGATGGCGGCAATCATTTTGTTGGTGGCCGAGGCACTATCGTTCGACTCTTTCATTTGCCGCAGCTTCTCCTGGTCTTCAGGCGACAGCCGGTCATAGTATTCCTGGCGCGTCATATCGACGTTCTGCTCGATGCCTTTTCCGGGATAAATGACGACGCTATGGATCAAGTCAGTGACTTTGCCTTCAGGGGTGCCGGGCGCGCGGTAGACGAGCGTGTATTCGCCAAGGGGCACGCGGCCGGTGTAATCGCCTTTGGGAGAAACCGTGATGTTATAGCGCAGCGTGACGCCGCCGTCGGTGGAGAGACTCACCGTGCCGCCGTGCATCGGCGCGCCTGTGGGACTGGTAACGATGCCGTGAATCCAGCCGATGTCGCGTCCTTCGTCGGGATCGGATTGTTGATCGGGTTGTTGGGGAGGGGTGGAATCCTGCTGCGCAGCCGCGCGGGCAAGCGCCATTGCGAGCAGGCCGATGGCGACGGGGAAGCGCACCGCGCGGCGTGGACGCAGACGCAAAGCGAAAGTCATGCAATGCATTGTACGGCGGTCGGAGTCTTGGCCGCTTTCGATTTGGGGGCGCGCTTTCCCAAATCTCAAAATCGAGATGTGGGGCACCCATTTTTCTTGCGGATTGTGGATTCGCTGCGAGTCAGCGCACCCAAGAAGAAAGGGCGCCCGTTGCGGCGGACGCCCCTTCGATCAATTTAAATGACTGCCAGGCTGCTTCGACTTTACTTTGCGGCCTGCGCAAGGATGCCTGCGACGTCCGCAGCGAACTGTCCCTTCGGCGCCAATTCCAGATATTTCTTGTAGGCTGCCGCGCAATCCGGAGGCAGAACGTAATGGCCCTTGGCGTCGACGGTGGCGTTCATAATCAACCCCTGGCCCTTGATGTAGTACAGGATGGCGAGGTTGGGATCGTTCGGATTTGGATCGGACTTGATGGCGTCATCCGCCGCGGCGGCCTGAGCTGTGGCGTTGCCTTCCTGGAAGAAGATGATGGCCTGGTTCTTGAGATAAAGCTGCGCGTTCCCGGGATCAGCCTTGGCGGCAGCGTCAAACGCTGTGTTGGCTTCAGGAACCTTGCCGGTGCGCGCGTAGCACTCACCCAAGCCAGACTGGGCTTGACCGATTACGGGCATGCGCGGCTTTTTGGAAGCGGTCTCGAGATCGATAGCCTTCTTGTAGGACGTGATGGCATCGTCGTAATGCTTGAGTCCGGCCTGCCCGTAGCCAAGTTGGTTCCACAACAGGGCCTCGTCCGGCTTGAGGCCCGTATCCCGCGTCGCAATGGTCACGATATCGGTGTACTTGGCGGTCTTGATCTCGATGACCTTGTTGGCAAGATCGGCCTTGGAAGGATTACCGCCGAGGGCCTGCGCCGCAAGCGTGGCTGAGCTATCGATGTCTTTCTTGTCCTGGTTGACAACCTTCAAATCGGCGTTGAGCTGGTTGATGAGGACATTGGCCTGCAAGGCAGCGGCGTTGGTTTTCTTCAAATCCTCCAACTGCTTCTTCTCCTCCGGCGACATCTTGTCGATGTATTCCTGACGCGACATGTCGACGTCCTGCGCCGTATCCTGCCCGATGACGATTTTGATGCCACGGATAGAATCGACCATCTTGCCGGCCGGCGTATCTGCCGCGCGGTAGACCACCATGTAGGTTCCCTGCGGCGCTTCTCCGGTGTAATTGCCGGATTCATCGACCGGGAAGCTATATTTCAGGGTCACGCCGCCATCGGTGGAGAGGCTCACCGTGCCGCCGCCCTGGGGTTGTCCGGTGGGATTGATGACCTTGCCGTGAATTTTGCCCGTATTTCCTGCGGGCGCTGGTTGTGAGTGCCCGGGCGCGAGAGCCAATGCCAAGAGTCCCGCAGCAGCCAGACCCAGCCAACGTGAAAGCGTGCGATTCATGTTTTCTCCTTAAGAGCGGCGGGAAGCTTACCTGCCCGCAGGCTCAAAAAATTCAAAATCTCAGGCGCGGCGGAAGAGATTCATCCGGTAGAGCGCACTTGTGAGCAAAACCCAAGTTAAATCCAATGCAGCACCCTGCACAAGTGGGCTCCGGCCAACTCTGGTCCGATGCGCCGGTTATCGCGGCGCGGGCCTAGTCGTCTTGACGTAAAGGCCTGCCTGCAAGTTGCCCATTGCGCCGCGCAGTCTTCAAGCGCCGTACCGATTGCGATTCTCATGGTATTGGGGCGGGCGGGTGTACGCGTGTGGCCTGTATCACAGCGTAAAGCAGCGGGGTTAGCGGGGGCTAGCGGGGTTAGCGGGGTTAGCGGGGTTAGCGGGGTTAGCGGGGGCTAGCGGGGTTAGCGGAGTTAGCGGAGTTAGACGGGGCAGGACCTAAAATCAAGGCATGGGAACGGTGATTCGGAGTGCTACGGCGACGGATGTCGCGCAGATTCTGGCTTTTATACGCGCCCTGGCCGTCTTTGAGCGGGCGCCGGACGCGGTAGTTGCGACCGAGGAGGGCCTGCTGCGCGATGGATTTGGCCCTAACCCGTTTTATTCCTGCCTGATTGCCGAGCAGGACGGGCAGCCAGCCGGCTTCGCACTGTTTTTCTTCAACTACTCGACGTGGATGGGCCGGCCCGGTATCTACCTTGAGGACCTGTTCGTGCTGCCCGAGTTTCGCGGCCTGGGCATAGGCAAGGGGCTTTTGCAACGAGTGGCTGCTGTCGCCGTGGAAAAGGAGTGCGGGCGTCTGAACTGGGCGGTTCTGGACTGGAATACACCGGCCATTGACTTCTATCGCGCCATGGGGGCGGAGTTCATGGATGAGTGGAGGCTGGTGCGCCTGGAAGGCGAAGCGATCAGGCGGCTAGCCGAGGGAACTGAAAGCCGCGCGGGGACTACGCCTTGAGGATTCGCGTGATTGGCGGGGGACTGGCCGGGCCGGAGGCGGCGCTGACGGCTGCGCGGCTGGGCTGCGAGGTGGATCTCTACGAGATGCGCGCCGTGGTGGATGGAAAGCCGCGCCTCACACCGGCGCACCAAACCACAGATTTCGGTGAGCTGGTTTGCTCGAACTCGCTCAAGAGCGAATCGGAGTGGACCGCGCCGTGGCTTCTCAAGCAAGAAATGCGGCGCGGGGGTTCGGCGCTTTTGCGCATTGCGGATGCTTGCGCGGTGCCGGCGGGTCACGCTCTAGCGGTCGATCGCGTGGTGTTTTCGCGGCGCATCTCGGAGGCGATCGAAGCGGAGCCGCGCATTCGCGTGATTCGCGAAGAGGTGACGAGCCTGGAAACACCGGACGGTGAAACGGCTCTCACTATCGTGGCGACAGGGCCGCTTACGTCGGATGCGCTGGGCAAGGAGATCGAGCGCCTGACCGGCGCGGGACACCTGGCGTTTTACGATTCGATTTCGCCGATTGTGGATGCCGAGTCGATTGACATGAGCCGCGTGTATTTTGCCGCGCGCTGGGACAAGGGAACGGCCGACTACATCAACTGCCCGATGGACCGCGCGGAGTACGACCGCTTTTACGACGCGCTGCTGGCCGCTGAAGCCGCCGAAAGCAAAGAGTGGGAGAAGCTGGAATACTTCGAGGGCTGTTTGCCGATCGAGGTGCTGGCCACGCGGGGGCGCGATACGCTGCGCTTCGGTCCCATGAAGCCGGTGGGACTGCGCGATCCGCGAACCGGAAAAAACCCGTGGGCCGTGGTGCAGTTGCGCAAGGAGAACCTGCGCGCGGATAGCTACAACCTCGTTGGTTTTCAGAATCATCTGAAGTTTGGCGAACAGGCGCGGGTGCTGCGGCTGATTCCGGGGCTTGAAAATGCGCGCTTCCTCCGCTACGGGCAGATTCATCGCAACACATACATCTGCGCGCCGGTGTTGCTGGATGCATGCCTGCGGCTGAAGCGTGACGCTGGCCCGATAGATTCTGAGTCTCCCACCCATGCGCAAAAAACGCGAATGGATGGGGCACACGCGATCTTTTTTGCCGGGCAGGTTTGCGGCGTCGAGGGCTACACGGAATCCATTGCAACGGGAATGCTGGCAGGAATCTATGCTGCGGCGATCGCGCGCGGCGAGGACCCTCAACCGGTTCCGCGATCGACGGCGCTGGGCTCGCTGGTGCATTACATCACGCACGCCGATCCGAAAGATTTTCAGCCGGCCAACATCACCTTCGACCTGCTGGAGCCGCTGGAAGAAGAGTTGCGGAAGAAGATCCGCGATAAGAAGGAGCGGCACCGGCTGGTGTGCGAGCGGGCGCTGGCGGCGTTTGATGTGTGGCGGGCGGCGACGTTGTTGGGAGGGTCATCCCTCGGGAGCTAGCGCCGGGAACATTTCTGCGTACGTTCGTGTCCAACGAAGTAGGGTTTAGCGCGCGGCAGCGGCATGGCGCGACCATTTACCCTGAAGATTGGGACGAATCAAGTGACAGGGCGCTGAGCAGGTCCGAGGGAAGTGAGTTTTTTTGATGCGATGGCTGGCAATAATTTGTGGTGTGGCGGCGATCGGTTGCGGCGCGGCGATGGCGTGCGCCCAGGGCGCGCAGCCTACTGCCGCGGAGAAGAAATCGGCCACCACCATCGTGCTTCCACCGTCGCCCAAGGCCATTTTGCCGGACGAGTTTGATGGCTGGACGACGGCAGAACCATCGAAAACGGTGACCGATCCTACGCAGGCCGACCCGGCCAATGCCGCGGCGCTGAAGGAATACGGGTTCAACGCGGCCGTCACGGCCAGTTATAAGCGCGAGGGAGAAACGCTCAGCCTGCGCGCGCTGCGCTTCGATGACGCGAGCGGGGCCTTCGGAGCTTACAGCTACTACCGGCAGAATGGCTGGCCGAAGGAAGCCATCGGCAGCGGCGCGGCGTCGAACAACAATCGCGTTATGTTTTGGGTGGGAACCACGGTGGTGGACGCCACGTTTTCTCACGTATCGCCGGAGTCGGCAGGGGAAATGCGCGAGATTGCGCGCCAGTTGCCGCAACCGACTGGAAACCGTGCGCTGGCGCCGCCCATCCTGGCCAGCCTGCCGCAATCAAAGCTTGACCCGCAAAGCACACACTATGCGGTGGGGCCGGCCAGTTACGCGGGCGGGGGCGGGGTGTTGCCACCGTCGCTGGTCAAATTCGAGATGGGCGCAGAAACGCTCACGGCAAATTATTCGCTCGTCTCCGGCTCGGCCACGCTCACGCTCATCGATTACCCCACGCCGCAGATCGCCCACGCACAGGTGGAGGCGATTCGCGCGTATCTGAAGGCCGGCAGCCAGGCGCAGCCACCCTGGCCAAAACCGCTCGTCGACTCCGATACTGCCGCACTCGAGGTGCGGGATAGCGGGCCGCTGGTGGCGATTGTGAGCGGAGATGTGATTCCCGACGACGCCCACCGGCTGCTGGAGTCTGTGCATTACGAAGCCGATATGACGGCGATTCCGCAGCCGTTGGAGTCGGATGTGGAGAAGACCAGCAAGCTGCTGCTGGGCATTGCTGTCCTGAGCCTGATCGGCGCCACCGCAGCCATTTTGCTGGGAGGGATCCTGGGCGGGGGCAGGGCGCTTTATCGGATCGCTACGGGCAAACCGGCCTCGTCGATGTACGACGTGGAGTTCATTCATCTCGATTTGCAGGAAAAATGGGTGGAAGGCCGGGGAGAATCGGTGGAAGAAATCGTAGTGATTGAGAGGCCGCATCCGAAGGGTTAATGTCGTACTTATACTGTGGAAAAACGGGCCGAAACCCGAGAAAACTAGGGCAAATCACGGGAAATCACGAAGATACGCAGGCGAACGATCGGCGAAGAAAATCACGGTCTCCATCGCTCTACTGAATTGTTAAATTATTGAAACAAAGCCACTTATTTTCTCCCATATTTTCTCTTGACACTGCTTTCCCCCGAACCTAGTATGCAGCCAGAAAGTTCTATCGGGTTTGCCTCCGTTGGAACTATTCTCCCTGAGGAGAGAGCTGCCCCGTTGCCGGGCGGCTCTTTCCGTTTAGAACGCCTTTTTAGGCCTTGGGACTTTCCTCAGGGTTTGCCGGCGAAGTTTCGGTCCATTGCTCATCGCATTGCTCGCAGCGCCAGGTGTTTTCGGGATCGACGCCTTCGAGAACCACGTCCTCCGACCCGCACTTGGGACACTTGGGTTCGACAAACTCGGGAACTTCCTCCTTTTCTTCTTCGACGATCTCCTGCGGATTCGTTTGTGCGGCGATGGCGCGCGCCTGATCGAGTTGATCGGCGGCAACCAGCACGCGCGGACTGGCGAGGCTGGCGCTTCGATAGCGGGTGCCCGACGCGGGGCCGTCGATCCAGCTGTCGATTCCTGCCTGCCGCAACGCGGCGACGAGTTGCCGCGCCTGGTTCGATGTCTCGCACTCGCATAAGAGGGTCTTCCACGTGTACTCGTGCGGGCCAGCAGTTTCGTCGGGCACATCGGGAGTGTCTGGCACCGGCTCCGGAGCGTGGGCACCGAATGCATCGCCGGATGCAATGTCGTCCTCCGGATACGATGGCGCGTTGCTCAGCGCTAGCGAAGGTTGAGTTGGTTCTCTTTGCGCCGACTGAAGCGCCCTGACAGATTTCGGATTCTCCGGATCGCCCAATCCGCGACTGAGCATCTCGGCGCGCAGCGCCTGCTGCGCGGATTGAGTCAGATCGGCATAATCGCGGGCGAGCTCGAGCAATTCACCCTCGTATTTCTCGTGGTACTCCGCGGTCAGTCTCTGCCACTCTTGAACAGGATCGATTTGCATGGGCAAAAGTATACGGCGATTCCGGAACGCGTGCGCGCTTTTCAGGGTTTGCGCGCGCCTTTACCTTCCTCCGGCGCGACGATACAATCGAAGATGCAGGCCGACGTAGCTCAGTTGGTAGAGCAGCTGATTCGTAATCAGCAGGTCGTCAGTTCAAGTCTGACCGTCGGCTCCAGAATCCGTGGCCTCTCGTTTGCGAGAGGTCATTTTTATTGGGGCTGAGCGTCCGAATCAGATTCAGAGTCTGTCTAACGAATCCGTTTGTAGTGGATGAGTTTCCCAGGATGCTGAAAAGAGCCCGGTTTCTTACGCCCGCTTAAGCGGGCTCGCTATGCGGATTTCGCTGTGTTCCCCAGGCTCACGCCTGGGGCTAATATCTGACGCCCCCTTCGGGGGCTTTGCGCCGACCGCGTCTCAATCTTCGGAGACTGCGACGCGCCACGCTGAAGAACTGGACGCACCACTCCAAAGGCAAGCGCTTATTGCGCTTGAGCCTGCACGTACACCGCGACACTGGCAGAGACAAGATCCTGCGGGGGAATCACCGGCATCTGGCCCTTGGGCGCAGGCGGCAGTTTGACACCCGGCTTGAGTTCAATGGCGACGAGATTGTGTTTTCCGGCCATGATCATGGGCATGGTGAAGCTGGCCTGGAAGTTGCCCAGCGGACCGACTGGCGCGGCCGCGGCCTTGGTGCCCTGCACACCATCTACCCAGATCCACGCTGAGCCGCCGGGCGCAAATTTGGAGCCGCGCAAGACTACCGGCAGCCCTACTTCGACCACCGAGCCCGGCGGATAGAGGGTGTTGTTGGACGCGTTGACAACGCCGACCGTAGGCCCGCAGCCGCCCACCTGGCAGACCGTAATGGAAGCGGTTGCAGGCTGGCTGCCGGGAGTTCCAGCATGGAGCAGGTGCGCGCCCGGCGCGGTCGCGGCCGGGATGAGCACGTTGGTGAGGAACTGCCCGCCCGACGAGCCCACGGTGTTGTGGCCAATGATCTGGCCGGTGTTTGAGTCGAGCCAGAAGTAGACGTCGTTGCTGCCGGCGGCCTCGGTGCCTGTGGTGAGCACATCGCTCAGCGGCGCGCAGGTGATTCCGTCGCACTCGTGTACGCGGAACGTATATTGCGTCGCGGGCTTGAGATCTATGGCATTGAAGGTGAGCGCCGGCGTGGTGATGGTGACCGGCGGCGGGCCCCACACGAGCGTCGACTTCGTGTCTCCAATTACCGTCTTGTTCCAGGCGATGTTGAGCGCATTCACATAAGCGCCGCGGAAAAACGATGCTGTAACGGGAAGCACCTGTCCGGCCACGACCTCGGGCTGCGAGACGGCGATGGTTTGCGAAAAGAGGCTGCCCTTATTATTCGCTGCCGTGGTGTTTTGGATTTGCGGCTTGGCCGGAAGCGGATAGATAAGCCCGAAATCGAGATCGAGCTTGGGACTGACGGCGATGACGAATGGGCGCAGGCCGCCCAGCGTGGCTTGGTAGAGATTCTGGAAGAGGGCATTGAAATCGTTGCTCACGTTGGTGGAATTGGCATCGAGCGTGGGCGAATTCACAAAGCCTATGATCCATCCCGATACCTGGTCGCGGAGGTGGGCATCGGTGTCGGCCGCAATGAGGGTGCCGATGCCCTGAACGGCGAGATTGAGAGCTCCGCCGATGGCTGCAATGGCCGCTTCCGGCGCGACGGTTCCGCCACTGGCCGCTGCGGCTGCGCCTTCCGCCGCAAGCTGGGCTGTGAATTGCGTGGCGGCGGAGACGAGCTGGTGTGTCACATCGCCGCCGTACACGGCTTCCACCGCAATGTCGACAGCGGGCGTGCAGACGACGGGCAGGTCGAAACTTGTCGCGTTGCGCGCAGACGATGTGCAGATGACGGTGAGATAGGCGGTGAAAACGATGGTGAAGGCTGGGTCCGTGGGCTCAGTGGGACAATTTGCGCCCACATGGCATGTGTGAGGCGACGTCATCCAGAACGTGACGCCGTTCAACGGCGCCTGATAGGTGAAACGGATGCGGCGGCCGTTGACCATGTTCATGGAATCGTCTTCCCATGACTCCTGAAAGTTGGCGGTGAGATAGCCCTTGGGATTCATGGCGCAGGGCTGAATGTTGTAGGGCGAGTTGGGGCTGTGGTTCTCAAGCGTCTGGATGGCCTGCTGCACGTCGTTGCAAATGCCGCCCTTCATGGCGCTCCACAGGGCATCGAAGTGGCCCGGCGTAAAAAGGTCGGAACCCTTGGCCTGAAGCAAACCGGCGGGCAGGCCCGCCAGTTGTTGAGCTGAAAGCGAGCCGACCACGGCGGCGCGCGGCGTGCCGTTCTCGTCGGTGAATCCCAGGTTCAGGCGCATCGGACTGGCAATCCAGTACACCGTTCCCGAGGGCTTCCATGGGTTGATTTCCTGGGCGGCAGCGCCGTGCGCGGCCAGAAAAATAAACAGAGCAGCGATTGCGGCTTTCAACGCGCGGGCACAGCACGGCCTGAGGCCGGAAAGGGGGGAATGCATGGGCTCAGTCTCCTCGAAAAAAATGACACCGGAAAGAGGACTGGGGAAAAAGAGGGCTTCAGTATAGCGCAGGAGAACAACGATTGGCGTTGGGATTCTTCGCGGAACTCACACCGCCGTACCGTATCATCCGAGTCTGGAAAGTCTGGCGAACCTCGCGAAAGTCTGGTGAGCCTCCATCACTGGGGGCAGGTCACCCCCTCCGAACCGGAGACGCATCGACCGACTTGAGAGGCGTTATTTTCGCGTGACTTCTCCGCATTGAGACGGCATAATTACTTTTATTCGCCGGGAATCGAAGCCCGCGATGCCACGCATTCCTATTCACGTCTTTATTGAAATACAAGCCACGTCCTAAGGGGGCCAGGGAGCGCCCGCCGGACATTGTGGCCCTTCGCAGCGCGGAGAAGAAGACACCGTGTCGAAGCAGCCAATCCGCAAAGCCCACGCCTCAGGCAATGTGCTATGGCTGCCGGCTCTGCTGGCGTTCGCCCTTGGCATTTTCGCCTTCGCGCTTCGGGCGCGGTCGGCGCCAATGCTCCCCTTTTCCATTCTGGGTGCAGCAGCAGCGCTTCTGGCTTACGCCGCGGTGGTGAGGCAGCGGGCTGTTGTTGCCGGCCGCGTCCTGACGCTGGAGTTCGCCCCCAAGACCGCGCATTGGGTGCAGCTCATCATGCAAAGCTGCATCTATGGGTATTGGGGCTGGTATTGGCCTCAAGTCTACGATGAGATCCCGCTGATTCTCGCCCAGATCGTATTCGTTTATGCGCTCGACATGCTGGTCTGCTGGTCGCGGCGTGACAAGTGGTTGCTGGGTTTCGGTCCCATTCCCATCATTCTGAGCACGAACCTGTTTTTATGGTTCCGGGACGACTGGTATTTCCTCCAGTTTGTGATGATCTCAATCGGGGTGGTCGCAAAAGAGTATGTGCAGTGGAAGCGGGACGGCAAGAGCGCACATATTTTCAATCCTTCTGCGGTGGGGCTATTTCTCTTTTCCGTCATCCTGATTGCCACCCACAGCACACACATTACCTGGGGCGAAGACATTGCGCTCAACCTGCACCTGCCACCCAATATTTATTTGGAAATCTTTTTACTCGGGCTGGTGGTGCAAGCCTTGTTCTCCGTAACGCTGGTGACGCTCTCCGCAGCGGCGGCACTGGTCATTGGCAATCTTATCTATACGCGGGTGACCGGCGTTTACATGTTTATCGATTCGAATATTCCGGTATCGGTTTTCATTGGGCTGCACCTGCTGGTGACGGATCCCGCAACCTCACCCAAGAGTAAAAGCGGTAAGATGATCTTCGGCGGATTGTACGGCGCCTCCGTCTTCGGGCTCTACGGATTTCTGTCGTTGATCGGCGCGCCGCGGTTTTACGACAAGCTCTTATGCGTTCCGCCTCTCAATCTCATGGTCCGGGTTTTGGATAAGGTGGGCCACCGATTGGATGCGTCGGTGGCTCGGATTCTCCAGAGTATCCATGCACCGCGATTCATTTGGGCTGCCTCGCCACAACAGTTAAACCTGGCTTTCATGTCCGTCTGGGTAGTTCTGTTCGGATGGATGATGACCACTGGCTTTGTGACCACGGAGATCGTTGGCATCCAGCACCCGGGAAAGGATCCAGCATTCTGGGAACAGGCTTGCAATGCCCATCGCCACAAAGCGTGCACCGTGTGGGTAGGTTTTTTGAACACGGAGTGCGAGAGGGGATCGGCAGATTCGTGCTTGAAGATGGGAACGGTCACCAACCTTGGGGTACTGGTGCCTCGCGAGCCTGCCGCGGCGGGCCGCGGGTTCGGCCGCGCCTGCGATCTGGGCGAACGGAAGGCCTGCGTTCAGTTCGTCGATTTCGTAAAGGACGGCGGCGACCGGGTTCTTCAAGCTTCGTGCGACAAGGGAGACGCCTACAGTTGTTTTTACCTGGCCACGGCGCTGCACGCTGGCAAGGGCGTAGGCCAGGACGATTCTCGCGCCCTGTCGTTGTTCGAATTCTCCTGCAAGAAAGGCTACGTTCGCGGTTGCGGCGTAGCAGGCGAGATGGTTTTGAATGGCCAGGGCGCTGCAACCGACACGGCGAGGGCGCTCAAGAATCTGGAAACATCATGTGCCGGAGGTTGGGCACAGAGTTGCGTGGAAGCTGCAACGGTATATCGCCGTGAAGCGGCCTCGCCGCAGACCGAAGAGCTTGCGGAACAGCGCTTGCAGCAAGGCTGCGACCTCGGCGATCAGGTGGCGTGCAGGATGTTGGCGGACCCCGCGCTGCTGGCGCCGCCGTATCACTAACCCCCTGCATAGTGCTGGGTAGGAATTCGACCCCGGACCACGGCGGGCAGGAAGGCTCAAATTGACAACGCCCACTTTACTGGTCTACTCATCTCCCGATCGAGACTCGGTGAGAATTTCAAGCAATTGCTTCGCAAGCATAGCGTCGAGTAGTTCTTTCATTTCACTAAGGTCGATCCTGCCCTGTTCCCAAGCATTGTCTGCGGCCTCGAGCGCCTTGTAGTACGGCGTCTTGTTAGCGGCAATCTGATCTGGAATTGTGTTCTTGCCCGGAATGCGGTATCCAAGTTTCAAACAGAGGATTATGTATGAGGCAGCCCGGGAGGTCCTTCCATTCCCATCTGTGAACGGATGAATCCAATTCAAGCGCCACATCACATACGCGGCAAGGTGAATCGGGCTTTTTTCGTTCCAGTTCTCGTTGACATAGTCGCAGAGATCCTCGATTCGCTCTGGAACTTCTCAGGCGGCTGGCGGTTTGTGCTTGCTCCCTCGAATTTCAATATCTGAAGGGCGCCAATTTCCTGCGTACCCTGTAATGCCAGCCAATGCTTCCCGGTGAAGAGACAGAAGATGCGACGGACGGAATCTGAAAGGCTGCCTGTCCGGATCGAGGAAGGTCTCGACCATCCGGATGACAAGGTCGAACTGCTTGAGCCCGTTTAGGGCCTCCTGGCGGGCCCTAAGATCGGGGTTGGTGATGATCTCAGCATCAAACGCTTGGCTGTGCCGAGTCGAATCAGTCATTACTTGCTCTGATGTTCCGCCTTCAGCGTCTCGGCCTGTTCATCCACCATCTCGCGTGTTATGCGCTCGTTTTCGATGTGGGTGTTGCCATAAGCGAAGCTCCGCCGTTGCGCTTCACGTTCTTCGCTGGGGAATGGAAGGCCACGCGCTGCCTCGACAAGTTCCTGCAAGTAATTCGTCATGAACCGATTCTCCCCTATTTCCGTTCGGCGCCGCTTGGGATGGGCGGCGACGGGCGCTTGGATCCGAAAGACGAGGTCAAAAAGAGCCTACCACAAGGGATGCGATCCATTGCGTCAATGTCAGCCGTAGGCACGCGGATCACGGGAGGGCTGTACCTCGTCGATTACGCGCCTTCACGGCGCAATTACCGGACAGGCGCACCGAAACGCTGACGACCAAGTCTGCTCTCTTTCGCTGTGACCGTGTTACGGGCAATCAAAATGCCGCTTCTTGCTGCATCTCGTAAACCATTGATTCTATTATTTGGCGTCCCCGACGGGATTTGAACCCGTGTTATCGCCGTGAAAGGGCGGTGTCCTAGGCCGGGCTAGACGACGGGGACGATTGGGAGAGCAAAGAGCGGCAGGAAGAGCGGACTCAAGCGCTATTTCAATATGCGTCCTTTTGAAAGGCTATCAACTCGCGGAATGGGTGTCAAAGACGGCTTGTCGGAACCAGAAGCGTCAAGACGGCGTAAACGTGTTGTGCGCTATCCTCGAATAAAGGCTGCGGCGTGACTGCGGGCCTCTGTGGCAGGCCGCGCTGCGTAGTTTTTGCATCATTTAACCGGTTCCGCGTATCGCATCGTTGAGGCAACGAATTGGCGGGCGGCGAATTGGGCAGCCGATAACCGTAATCCATTGTCGCGGGGGGACGCCAGACCGCCCGTCGCGGATTCGATTGCGGAGATCAAGCCCGCGCACAAGGCGCCCAAGTTGCTGGCGCTGTGCGCCGCGGCCGCACGGAATGATGCGGCAGTCCAAAATGCCGCGGTACCGGGGCATCACAAGTTCCCGTGGGTGACAGCCATCGGTTCAATTCCACCGCGCGGCCCAACTGCGCTTCGGGTTGGGCGTGAATCACGTGGCGGCGCTGGGAAGATGAGCGGGCAGAGTACGCAGGCGAGCGGCGTGGGTGCGCGGCCGCAGAGAAGATTTGAACCAGAACACGCAAGGCCCGTGCAGGTTGAACATGGATGGCCAGAGGAAGAGCTAAGTGACGCAGAACAAATTTGCAGGGATTCTATTGACGGGTGGTTTGACCCTGGCGGTGCTGGCGGCAACGGGTTGCCAGAAAAAGCCGGCGGCCGCTGCCGGGGCCGGGCCGCAGGGCCTGCCCGTGCAAACAGTGACCGTAGCCATGGCGCCGGTGGCACAGAGCAGCGAGTACGTGGCCACAATCAAGTCGCGGAATTCGGCTACGCTGCAACCCCAGGTGAGCGGCCCGCTGACGGCGATTCACGTCAAGTCAGGCGACAATGTGAAGAAGGGCGCACCGCTGATCGAGATCGATCCGCGCCAGCAGCAGGCACAGGTTGCCTCGTTGCGTGCCACCGAGCGGCAGAAGAAGGCGCTCTATGACTACGACACCATCGAGCAGGATCGCCAGCAGAAGCTGTTCGACGCCGGCGTGACCAGCCGCGACACTCTCCAACAAGCGCAGCAGGCCTTTGAGAACGCCAAGGCGGATTACGAAGCGGCGGTGGAATCGCGCAAGACGCAGGAACAATTGCTGGGTTACTACACCATTCGCGCGCCCTTCGACGGTGTAGTGGGCGACATCCCAGTGCATGTGGGAGACTACATAACCACGACCACGATTCTGACCACTGTGGACGAGAGCAACGCGCTTGAGGCCTACGTTTACATTCCCACGGAGCGCGCCGCCGAGGTGCGCATGGGACTCGCGATCGACCTGACGGACAACAACGGCAAACTGATCGAGAAGACGCAGGTGGATTTCATCTCGCCCGAAGTGGACAGCACGCTACAGGGGATTCTGGTAAAGGCCGCGGTGCGGTCGGCGCCCGAGACGCTGCGCAATGCCCAGATCGTGAAGGCCAAAGTCATTTGGAGCACGAAAACCATGGCGGTGGTTCCCGTGCTGGCGGTGATCCGGCAGGGCGAGGAGAGCTTTGTGTTCGTGATGCAAAAGCAAAGCGGCATGGTCGTGGCGCACCGCACGCCGGTGGTGCTGGGCGATACCGTGGGCAACAACTATTCGATTGTCTCCGGGCTGAGCGCGGGCGACCGCGTGATTGTGACCGGCATACAGTTTCTGGTGGATGGCATGCCGGTGATTCCGCTGGGGGGATGAAAAAGCAGCTACTAGCTTCCAGCTCCTAGCTCCTGGCTTTTCGTGCCGGGTGCGACCAGATTGCTCGGTCTCGGAAGAGGCTGGAAGCTAAAAGCCCCGGCCTTGAGAAGCGGGGAAAAGCATTCACTGAAAGAGGATTCGCTTTGTTTGTTGATTTCTTCATTCACCGCCCGGTATTTGCCACGGTCTGCGCCCTGATGATCATTCTCGCGGGCGCCATCTGCATTCCCAATCTTCCTGTGGCCATGTATCCAACGCTGGCGCCGCCGGTGGTGGCGGTAACGGCCAACTACGTGGGCGCCAATGCTGAAACCGTGGAGAAGGCCGTCACCATTCCGCTGGAAGAAGCTATCAATGGCGTGGAGGGCATGCGGTACATCAGCTCCTCCAGCACCAACAGCGGCAGCGTGGAAATCGACATCACATTCCAGACCGGCTACAACCTCGACATTGCGGCTGTGGACGTGCAGAATCGCGTGGCCAGCGTGGAAGGGCGCCTGCCGGGCGAGGTCGTGTCGACTGGCATTACGATCCTGAAGGCCAATTACAACTTCGTTTTCGGCGCGGGATTCTTTACGCGCGACAACCGCTACTCGGACGAATACATCTCCAACTATCTCGACGTTTATGTGAAAGATGCGCTCAAGCGCGTGCCCGGCGTGGGCGATGTGGTCATCTTCGGCGAGCGCAAGTACGCCATGCGCGTGTGGCTCGATCCCGTGCGCCTGGCTGCGCGCAATCTGACTGCGACCGATGTATTGAGCGCGCTACAAGAGCAAAACGTCGAGGTTCCCGCCGGACAACTTGGGCAGCCGCCATCGGATTCGAAGCAGGCGTTTCAGATTCCCGTGCGCGTGGTGGGCCGCCTCTCGAGTCCCGAGGAGTTCAACAACATCATCGTCAAGAACTCGCCGAATGGCCTGGTGCAACTGAAGGACGTGGGCCACGCGGATGTAGGTGCGGAGGACTACAGCAACCTGATCGAATATGGGGGCCATCAGGCGATGGGCCTTTTTGTGGAGCAGCTCTCGAACGCCAACGCGCTCGACGTGGACCGCAAGGCCAAGACGGCGCTGGATCAGCTCGCGAAGAACTTTCCGCCCGGCCTGGAGTACGCCATCGCCTTCGACTCCACCACCGCGGTGGGTGAGTCGATTCGCGAAGTGCTGGTGACGCTGATTGAAGCCGTGGTCATCGTGATTGCCGTCATCTTTCTTTTCCTGCTCGACTGGCGCGCCACCATCATTCCCGCAGTCACCATTCCGGTATCTCTCATCGGCACGTTTGCGTTTATCAGGCTCTTCGATTTTTCCATCAACTCTCTAACGCTCTTTGGCATCACGCTGGCCACCGGACTGGTGGTGGACGATGCGATTGTGGTGATTGAGAACGTGCAGCGTCACATTCACATGGAACACTCGAATGCCCGCGAGGCCACTTCGCGCGCCATGGGCGAGGTGACCAGCGCGGTAATTGCGACATCTCTGGTGCTGATTGCCGTGTTTGTGCCGGTCAGCTTCTTTCCCGGCACCACGGGCATTCTCTACCGGCAGTTTTCGCTGACGATTGCGTTTTCCATCGCCATTTCGGCGTTCAATGCGCTCACGCTTTCGCCGGCACTCTCTGCGCTGCTGCTGCGCGGCGAAGAGGCGCGCCCGCGCCAGTTGGATTTTCTCCACATCGGATTTGTCTCACGCGCCTTTGCCGCATTTATTCACGGCGCCGACAACTTTGTCGGCTGGCTGGGGAGAACTTACGCGCGCGTGATTCATGTGGCGTTGCAATTGCGCTACGTGCTGCTGGTGGTGTTCTTCGCTGGACTGGGCGCCACGGTGTGGGTCTACCGCGCGGTGCCAACGGGCTTTATTCCGCAGGAAGACCAGGGCTATTTCATGGTGCTTATCCAGGCGCCGCCGGGCTCTTCGATGGCTTACACTACCTCGCTCGCCGAGCGGGCAGAGGCGATCGTTGGCGCGGAACCTGCCGTGGGAATGCGCCTGTTTTCGATCGTGGGTTTCAGTTTTGCGGGATCCGCCCCCAACACCGGCATGATGTTCATGAACACCAGCCCGCCCGACGGTCACAAGGGAAAGTGGCCGTCGACGGCAGAGGTCGTGGCGCATGTGAGCCCGAAGCTGCAAATGCTGATGTTTGCTCCAAACGGCGGACTGGCGGAAGCATTTGAGCCACCGGCTGTGCAGGGCGTGGGCAGCCTCGGCGGTTTTCAATTCATGCTTCAGGACCAGGGCGGAAATTCGCTGAGCGATCTGGACCGCGTGGCGCACCAGATTGTGAACGCCGGCGCGACGCACAAGGAGCTTATTGGCCTCTACACGAGCTTTTCCGCCAACGATCCGCAAGAGCTGGTTACCATCGACCGCGAGAAAGCCAAGGCGATGGGGGTTTCCCTTTCGCAGATCACCACCACGCTCAACGTCTTCATGGGCTCGGAGTACATCAACGACTTCGATTACAACAATCGTACCTATCGCGTTTTTGTGCAGGCCGACCAGCCGTTCCGCATGAATGCGGGCGACCTGCACAGTTACTACGTGCGCTCCGATTCCGGCCAGATGGTTCCGCTGGACAATCTTGTGACGGTCAACGAGAGCGCAGGTCCGCCGGTGATTTCGCATTACAATCTCTTCCGCTCGGTAGAGATTGACGGCTCGGCGGCTCCCGGATACAGTTCCGGCCAGGCGCTGGCGAGCATGGACAAGCTGGCAAGCGGCAACATGATGCAGGGCATGACGTATCAGTGGACAGGCTTGACGCTCGACGAGCTTGAGTCGAGCGGCAAGGCGATGCTGATCTTCGGCCTTGGCATTCTCGTGGTGTATCTCACGCTTTCCGCGCAGTACGAGAGCTTTGCGCTGCCGTTCATTATTCTGCTGGCGGTGCCGATGGCGGTGCTGGGCGCGCTGGGCCTGATTTCGCTGCGCGGATACGCGAACGACGTGTATTGCCAGATCGGACTGGTGATGCTCATCGGGCTGGCGGCGAAAAACTCGATTCTGATTGTCGAATTTGCCGAGCAGCTGCGGCGCAAGGGACGGTCCATTGCAGAAGCTGCGATTGAGGCCGGTGAACTGCGCTTGCGGCCCATTCTGATGACGTCCTTCGCGTTCATTCTTGGCGTTCTGCCGCTGGTGTTCGCCACCGGTGCGGGTTCGCTGGGGCGGCGCTCGGTGGGAACAACGATCGTGGGCGGTATGTTGTTCTCGACCTTGCTGAATCTGGTGTTTATTCCGGTGTTGTATGTGATCTTGAGTCGCTTGCTCCGGCGCGGGGATGCGCCGCATGCGGAGGAACTATAGCGGCTCCGGTGTCGCAGTTAACCAACCTGAACCCTGAATTACGGCTCGCTGAGCAGGTTCGCGACGATCGCTCATCTTGAGGCTCCCGATTGGTCAGCGGTGACACCGATCGTTCGTAGCCACACTTCCGCAAGTTGTGTCCATGCAGTCACCGGATATTTGGTTCTGCGAAGGCCGAAGGCGTGACCGCCCTCTGCGTACGAATGGAACTCTACTGGAACTCCAGCCTTCTTTAGGGCTGCGTAATAAGTTAGCGAGTCCCAGATGCTATCGACGTTGTCGTCTTCATTCTGAAGCAGAAATGTCGGCGGTGTTTGCGCAGTCATGTGAGCTGCAATATCGGGATTTAGTTCGAGAGAGCCTGCGCTCATAGAAAGATGGCCCGGGTAGATGGCTATCGCGAAATCCGGGCGGCAACTCTGTTGATCTGCGGCATCAATCTGGGGATAAATGCGTTGGCCGAAATGGACACTCGTCGCGGCAACGAGGTGTCCGCCCGCTGAAAATCCAAGGACTCCGATTTTGTGCGGATCGATGTGCAATTTTGCAGCATGATAGCGAACCAGACCGATCGTCCTTTGGGCGTCTTCCAGGGCTATCGGAGATTGCGGAGAGGCGCCCATATATGGGGCGGATCGCGGGGCCGGAACTCTGTATTTCAGGAGCACGCACGTAATGCCACGGGATACAAGCCAATCACAGGCCTCGGTGCCTTCGAGGTCAATGGCGAGGATTTCGTATCCGCCGCCGGGAAATACGATCACCGCAGCGCCCGTGCTTTTTCCTGTTGGCGAGTAGACCGTCATCGTCGGCTGCGAGACATTGCTAATATAGGTCCACGGCTTTCCCGCGACCAACTCCTTCGCCTCCGTTTTTACCGTCTCCGGCTTCGTGAAAGGCCGCGAATCGGGCGGTGTCCCAGGCCATATCGGTACTTGCACATGCCCCGCTGACGGCTGCCACACGGCCTGCTGCTCGCTCGCTCCACTGCTCCAAACCACCACACAAACCACAAAAACCCAACTTCTCATCAAAACATCAACCGCCTTTGAATTCGGAATCCGACACTACCTGGCAGGTCCAAGTGTATGGGCTGCTGAAGTCGAACTTTTCCACCTGCGACGTTTGGAATCGACTGAGTTAACACAAGCCCGACCGCTCGCCCAATTGACGAAAGCAATGGTCGTTCAGCTCAGCGCGGCTTGACCACTTGCGGCGTCCCCACTTGCGTCGCGGTTGCTGTGTACAAGTGGCAGTTGTCGGTGATTTCTTTGAAGTGGATGTAGGGATGGAGGAAGAGCGCGGCGCGCAAATCGCCTGAGCCTTCGGCGAAGTCGGTGAGCCATACGCCGTCCGCCTCAGGATGGTTGTGGATGTGCAGCCATAGGCCCTTGTGCACATTCGCAAACAGGCCCCAGCCGATTTTCCAGTCGGCGACGGATTTTACGTTGATGTCGACTGGTTCGCCGGTTTGCTCGTCGATGGAGATTTTGCCCTGCATCACCTGGGCCAGGCGCTGATTCATGTTTTTAGCGTCGAAATGCGGATTGGGCAGAATGTCGTAAAAAAGAACGCTGCGGCCGCCGCTGTGATCGCCAACGCCGCGATCGCCTACGCCGCGATCATTGACGCGCTCGCGGCGGCAGTTGGCGAGCATCATGGCCTCTAAAAAATCCGCGAGCTCCTGGTTCTGTTTGTCCTCTTCCTTTTTGGCCGTGGCTTGATTTGAGTATTTGAGGGTTTCTTTCATCACGCGGTCGTCTTCTTTTTTGCTTTCGTCCGGCGTGAGGGCCTGGCCGCTTTTTTGGAGAGTGCGCTCGATGGCGATGCCGTTGACGAAGAACTGGTCCTTCACTTCGGTGGTGTTCTTTTTGGTGTTGCCGCTGCTGTCGGTTTCGATGGCGGTGGTGGTGACGCGGCACTCGTAGCGTTCGCGCTCGGAGGCGAGTTTGCGCTCGTTGGCAAGCGCGCGTTGCAGGATTTCGTTGGCGTTGGGCAGAGGGGCGAGGGTTTGCGCGACGCCGGGGCGAGGAGCGCATAGGAGAAGGGCGGCGAGAAGGGTGTAGGCGTTATGGCGGGGGAAAAGGCTCATTGTTGCGGAGGTGTCAGAATCTTGTTCATTGAAGATTCTTACGCCCGCTAAAGCGGGCTGGCGATACTGGTCCCACGCTCTCCCCAGGCTTACGCCTGGGGCTACCGTCTATCGCCCGCTCCGCGGGCTCGACCGCTTGGACGTTCTTACGCGCCCACCGGCAGCGAAGGCATAGCGCCTTGGTCCTTCGCTTCTGTTACTACAGCGTCGAGGAGTGCGAGCACTTCCGGCACGGTCATGGTGTAGATCTCGCGCTGCGAGTCGTAGCCTTCTTCGATGAGCTGCTTGAGATAGCGGCCGGCAATCTGCGCGGCGAGTTGGTCGGTAATCACTTTGCCGGTGCGCTTCTTCTGCTCGACCCAGGCGGTACACGGCAGGGCGATCCACATGGGGCGGCCGTTCACGTCGAAGCGAATGTCGACGGCGTCTGCGTGGCGCGTGGCGATGGCCACGATGTTCGCCTTCCAGCGGCAGTGCAGGTCCTCGCCGCTCCAGCGGTCGGTGACGTGAAAATCCTCGTACATACCTTAAGCCTACCGTTCCGGGCGCGGCGCGGCAAGCTGGACGCCCTATACTGATCGTCAGATCACGGAATCACTATGAATGCAGCGTTGCTCGGCTTTATGCAATGGGCATGGGGCGTTATGAGACCAAGTGTCGATCCGAACGAGATTTTGCAGTATTTTTCCTGGTCGGCGTACTTAGGCCTTGCCGCCGGATACACGCTATTTGTCTTCTTGAGTGGCATCATCGACAAGTTTATGGGCGTTGGCCAGCGCAACCAGAATGGACAGGGTCATGTTCCGGATGATTCATCGGACTCTGCCGGCAAGATCGTGGGACCGATTTCCCGCGTGATGCGCATTCACGGTTTGTACCTGCTGATTTTGCTCGGCGGCTTGCGGATGGTTGCTCTCGCGCTGCCCTACCTGCCGCACAGAATGACAAACACGCTCGGCGAAGGGAAAAATGTTCACACGTCGGTGGCCGATTACATCGGCTTGTTTGCCGTGGCGGCATTAGCGTTTATCGAACGCAGGCAGCTTTGTTCCAAGCAGAAAACACCCTGAACACGAAGCCTCGCATGCAATTTCGGTCATGATGGCGTTGTCCTGAAAGGGCTTAGAAGTGCTTCTGTCAAGGGTCTTGTTTCCGTGCTAGCATGATTTTCGCGAGTGCGCTACCTCGCGGAGTTGATGACCGCTCGAAAGTCCCAGGCTTCAATCTTCCACAGTTCGCCGTAATCCACCAAAGGAGGCGGACATGACTACGATTCCCGCATCCATTGCAACAGCCTGTTTCTCGGCCCTGTTGCTCGCCGCAGCCCTCCCCGCACAGACCACCGGCGCAGCAGCGCCGTCTGGAACCACGCAGGTAGGAACCGCGCCAGCCAGCCAGGTTTCGAATGTGCGCATCGTTCGTCTCAGCGAACACAAAGGCACCGTGCTGCTGGATCGCAACACTGGAAACGGTTTTGAGCCTGCCGTGGTGAACATGCCCCTCGTGGAAAAGAGCCGGCTGATGACCGGCGATGGGGTTGCAGAAGTGGAGTTCGAAGATAACAGCAGCCTCCGGCTCGCTCCCAATTCGATGGTGGAGTTTCCGCAACTTGAGCGTCTTCCCGCAGGCACAACGGCCTCGTCAGCGCGCCTGGTGAAAGGCATGGTCTATGTGAGCCTGTTGAAGACCCGAGGCAATGAGTTCGACCTCCTGTTCGGGCAGCAGAAGCTCGAATTGCCTCCCGGTAGCCACGTTCGGCTACAGGTGGACGGAGCCGAGGCCAGGCTCGCTGTGCTGGACGGCACGTTGCGCATCGACGAACCGTCGGGCGCGGTGGATGTTGCAAAGAGCCGGACAATTACGTTCAGAATGCAGGGTCAGGGACTGGGACAGGGGCAAGATCAGAATAGGCCTCAACCGACGGTTGCCAGGAACGTCGAGTCCTATGAAGAACTCGACTCATGGGACAAGAAAGAGGCCGAATACCACACACTGGCCGCGCCCGTGAGTGCATTGAACAGCTCCCCCTATGCGTACGGCCTGGACGATATGGGTTACTACGGAAGCTTTATGAATGCCGGCAGCTGCGGCTCCATGTGGCGTCCTTACTTTGCAAGCGCGGCCTGGGACCCGTATTCGAACGGCGTCTGGGCTTGGTATCAGGGTGCAGGCTATTCCTGGGTGTCTCCGTATCCCTGGGGATGGACTCCTTATCACTACGGAAGCTGGGCCTATTGTCCCGGCGTTGGCTATGGATGGCAGCCCGGGGGCGCATGGAACGGGCTGAATAATGTGGCCGCAACCGGGCCAGCGAACGGGCCAATCCATGTTCCGGTTCGACCGGCCGGGCCGCCTGTTGGAGGCGCACGCACGCTGATGGTCGTGAACCTGAAGCCTCTGGTCCGTTCTGAAGCAGCTTCGGAAGACTCTTTCTTATTTCGCAAGGATTCAGCAGGTTTGGGCATTCCGCGGGAAGGCCTGGGGAACCTGAATAAGCTATCGCAACACACCCTGGACAGGGGTACGGCGACCAGGGACATTTACATGAGCGGACCGTTTTCTCCTACCGCCAATATGCACCAGGAGGGTGCGGGCGGCGTAGGAAGCTCGAACCGCCAGGAATCCTCGCGATCCTACGAGTCTTCGCGGCAATCTGAGTCTTCGCGACAGTCTCAACCCGAGCAGCGTTCTGCGGGCGGCATGTCTCCGCGTGGGAGTTCAGGGGGCGGTCCGAGTGGCGGTCCTCCTCCAAGCTCCGGCCCTGCGCCGTCGTCAGCGCCTGCGTCGGGTCGTGGCCATTAAAGATTGGACAGGCTGAAAAAAGACGCTTCTTGCAGTCGCTGGATCGTTTGATCGTTCAGTCGGTTGGAAGCAAAAGGTGTGACAAGAAATGGCAGATCATTTCCATTCGATTTTCTTGTACTGAGGATCGTAGATGCGTTCTCCCCATTCACTTTTTGCATAACCGGCATCGGCGATCGAAATCGCGTCCAGCTTGGCGTAATCCGCAGGCGGCGGATTTAGTCCTGAAGCTTTCATCCGGTCGTAATCATGCAGCCCGATTCTCGTATAGAACGTGATGACCACCGATCCGACTTCCCAGGAATTGATCATGACGACCCCATCCTCGGTCGTAATCGCCGGCGGTCGGTCCTTGAATTCGAGTCCGTTACTCCCAAATCTTTTTCGCAGTTCTGACAGGGTTGTGGCTCCGAAATACAGGCCAGGAAGGTCGCACGCGGGGTTGTCGTTCTTACCATCCCAATCCGATTCGAGGTAGACAATTTGGCCGCTTGACCCGAACGTGACAGAGAGTTCATTCCCGGTGTGGAGGACCCATTTCCTTAACTCCATCCCTTTGTAAGTGCCCGAATCAGACACCGGCCCGAGCGATGCGAGCTTTGACAAGGGATCGCCAATGCGGAGAGACGACAGGGACTGCGCCAACGACAAGTCTGGTTTGACCAGCGTGGCTAGGAACGCCATGGCCACGATTATGGCGGTCCGGACTGCTCCTATTCGCTTCATATTGCTGGATCTCGCGCTCAGAATACACCAAATGGGATCGCAGGCTGGGATTTCGGCTGATCGGCGGCAAGCTGGCCAGCCCCGTTCGCGCCCGCGCGCACAAACCACGCTCTGATAAACTAATTGGGTTCGAGTGGCGTCAATCTTATCCGTTTCGACCCCGCCCGTAAGACCATCAGCGAAGGACAAAAAAGACCGTGGATACACGAACCCGTCATGCCCTGAAAAAAGACAAGTTTGCCCAGGCCGCTGCCTCGAGCGCCAGTTGGATCGGCGAGCACCAGTCCAGTGTGGTGCGCTGGGCGATCGCGGCAGGAGTGATTCTTGTCCTGGGCGTTGGCGCGTTGGTTTTTTGGATCTTGCGCTCGTCGGCTGCCGACTCTGCCCTGGGCGCGGCGCTCGATGTTTACACATCGCCGCTGGCGCCTCCGGGAGCTCCACCGGAACAGGGCGCGTACACGGCCTCAGCCGACCGTGCCAAAGAGGCCAATCGCGAGTTTGTGGCCGTGGCCAGCGAATACGGTTGGCTGCCCGAGGGCTCCAAAGCCCACTACTTTGCCGGCGTCACCTATGCGGAACTGGGCCAGAACGGCTCGGCCGAAGCCCAGTTGACGGCCGCCTCGCACTCCTGGGACCGCAATCTTTCGAACCTCGCCAAGCTGGCGCTTGCCGGCCTCTACCACCAGACCGCCCGCGATAACGATGCCATCGATCTCTATAACGAGATCGCCACCAAGCCTTCAGTCACAGTTCCCACCACTGTGGCGCAACTCGATCTTGCCGATCTCTATGCCTCGGAAGGCAAGCAGGACCAGGCGCACGCGCTTTGGGCCAAGGTCCGCGATGCGGATAAGGACGGCGCGGCAGGCCAGATCGCGGCGCAGAAGCTGGCTGCGAAGTAAGACCGCACCACGCGCGAAGGCCGGCAGCCATGCGCAATCGCACGCATAGGGCAGATTGAGTCTGAGCACTTGCTTCGCTGCCTGCGTCTGTTGTGTGATGAGCACCAGCCAGGCCATTTACGCAGGTTGGATGGAGATTCCCACGAGCGCGGTGAATGAGGAAGCGCGCGGGCGCGCGGAAGACGCAGCGATCGCGGCGCTGGTCGACCAATACGCCGGAGCCCTCTATCGCGTCGCCTATTCCGTGCTGCGCAATTCCACTGATGCTGAAGATGCAGTGCAGGAGACGTTCCTGCGTGTGCTGCGCCATAGGGACGGACTTGCCGAGGTGCGCGACCACCGCGTCTGGCTCATCCGCATCGTCTGGAACATCGTGCTCGATCGCAAGCGCCGGGCGAAAACGCGCCCGGAGACGGACGATGTTTCTGAGCTGGCGCGTGTGCTGCCCTCTACGGGATTTTCCCCCGAGGAATTGGCAGCCGCGGCTGAACACCATGCAAATGTGCTGACCTGCGTGGAGCAACTGCCCGCCAAGGAGCGCGAAGTGCTGCTGCTTTCGGCCTTCGAGGAGCTCACGAGCGTGGAGATTGCCGCGGTTCTCGACATCACGGAATCGAGCGTGCGCTCGCGGCTGTTCCGGGCGCGGAACCTGATGGCCGAGCTGCTGGATCACAACAGGAGTCTGCGATGAACACGAACCCGCACAATGCGATGAGCTCAGATTCCGGCCGTGATTGCGGAGAGGCCACACTGCGGCTGATCGCCGGTTTGCCCGCGCCTGCTGGACTGGAAGAGCGCGTGCATCGGGCGCTTCGCGCAGCTCCGCGCGAATCGCAGGGCGCGGGGCGTGTGCTGGCGTGGCCGGCGAGATTCCGTGCGAAGGCAGTGCTCGAGAGCAACTGGATGCGGGCAACTGCCGCGGCGGCTATTGTATTTGTGGTGGTGGGCGGAGGCTGGAGTGTTTACAGCCGCGTGCAGCCAGGACCAGCCGGCAAGGTCCTCGTGATGCCGCAGCCCATGCCGAGTTCGGGCGGGTTCTCAGGCGCGGGAGCGATTCGTACGCCGGCGACGATTCCCGGTCCGAAGGTCAGGGAGCAAGGGAACGCACCCGCGAAGAAGCCTGCAACGCCGAAGAAGGCGGCGACAGGTCAACATCCAGCAAGCGCGCCGACACCGCAGCCGGTGGTTTCGCAGTAGACGGCCTACGCGTCTTTTTTCACAATCGCCCGAATCAACATTCCTAGCAGAGCCAGCACCAATGCGCCCCAGAAGGCCGGCACCAGGCCGCTTACGTGAAAGCCACGCACGAAGGCGGACGCGACCAGGATCATGACGCCGTTGATGACCAGCAGAAACAGCCCCAGGGTGAGGATGCTTAGCGGGAACGTGACGATCTTGAGGAAGAGGCCGACCGTGGCGTTGAGCAGGCCGATGACCAGCGCGGCGATCAGCGCCGGAACAAAGCCTGTCACGACGAATCCAGGGACAAGATGGGAAACGATGATGAGCGCGAGGGCGCTCAAAATCCAATGGAGAAGGAGCCTCATGCTTTCAACCTCCGGCGAATCGGCTGCGGGGATTCGAATCGCGGCGCGAACTGTGGCGCGCAAAAGAATCGTGCCAGCCGCTCGCTTTAAGCTATCCTGCGCCGCGACTCCCGCGCAAGGATTCTGCAATTGCATATCGGGATCGCACGCGGTGCGCTTCGTTTAAAGTGAAACCATGTTTGCGCGCCGCATCTCTGTCGAGCGGATTGACGCTGCGGGCGCGCGCCACGCCTGCCCCATCCGCCAGATCGATAACTTTGCCATGCGGAACTTTACCAACGATGCGGTCTTCGACGATACGTTTCCCGCGGGGGACGGCGTGCTTGAGATTGGTCATCGCGTCCCGCTCGAGCAGCTCAAAGGCGCGATGGAAGACTGGTTCCGGCGCAAAGGTTATTTGCAGGCGGACGAGCGGCTGGAAGTGACGGAAGGCAGGGACTGAGGGACTAAGGGACTGAGGGACTAAAGATCCAGGCGCGCGTGGGTGCCGCATTTCAGGAGTGGGACGACGCCACACCAATCTGCGGCGGCTGCGAAGAGCTTACCGGACAAAGTTGCGGCGCCGATTTCCAAAGGCGGAGTTCGGCTTCGCGGCGGGCCTTCAATCCCAGGTTCGCTTCTCCGCCAGCGAGATCCCAAAGCAGCAACTGCTCCGCAGCGGCATCGCAGCGGCCGCCGTTGAGGCAGTGCAGCAAGGTGGACTTTGCCAGCCGTCCGGCGCCAAGGTTGAAACAGAAATCAACCAGCGCGTCGAATTGGCCCTGAGTCAAAGCCACCTTGACCAGGCTGCCAACGGCGCGCTCAGCTGCGGAGACGTCGGCGGCCAGAAGGCTGGCGGCTTGCAGTTGGCTGACGCCGCGGGGAAAAGACTCCGGAGGCACGACGCGATGGCCGTAGCCGATGGTGGGAAAACCAGCCACATCGGTGTATTGCTGGCCGCGAAACCCCTCGAAGCGCTTGATCAGGTCCAATCCTTCTGCGCTGAGTTGCATGGAAATCTCCTCTTCGGCCGGAAACTCACGGCCGGAAACACAAAGGGCCTGCCGAGAACCCTCCCAGAAATGGGAAGAGCTTTCGGCAAGCCCTGAAAGCCACGCTAGCAGAAGCTCGGAATTAATCTGCAAAACCGGAGAGAAATTTTGGCGGAGGAAAAGCGGCGGATCTTGCGAGGATCGGCCGGCTTCGGTCAGTTCGATGCGTTAGTGAGCGCGGGGCGCTTTACGGGCGCCGGGGCTCCACGCAGCGTGGTCAGTTGCGGGGACGCACAACAGGCCTTGTTCAGCAGGGCAAGATCGTGCTGCATCTCCGCATCCTGCCTGAGCACGGACAAGACCTCGCGCAGAATGCTGGCCGCGCCGGCATGCGTGGGAGTCACGATCTTGTAGTGCATCCACTTGCCTTCGCGGCGCGCGGCTACGATGGCCGCCCGCCGTAGGTACGCAAGATGGCGCGAGATTTTGGGCTGGCTCTGGCCGAGAATCTCCACAAAGTAGCACACACACACTTCGCGGCCATCCATCAGGTTGAGCAGGCGCAGACGGGTGCGGTCGGCAAGCGCCGCAAACAGCAGGGCGAAATCGTAGGTCTTCGAGACGCGTTCCACGAATTCATCATATATGTATTGACAGATATGTCCAGTCGAGAATATATTCGCTTTAGCGTATGTGAGGAGACGCTAAAACGTGGAATCTACGGCGAACATCCAGGAACAGGTGAAGGAAAAGTACGGGAGCGCGGCACGGGCGGTGGCAAAGTCAGGCAGCGCGCAGGCCTGTTGCGACCCCGGCCTACGCTGCTGCGATCCGATTACCACCAACCTCTATAGCTCGGGCGAGAAGGGCCTGATCCCGGAGAAAGCCGTGCAGGCTTCGCTCGGCTGCGGCAATCCAACTGCTCTCATCGATCTGCGCCCCGGTGAGACGGTGTTGGATCTCGGCTCGGGAGGCGGCATCGACGTGCTGCTTTCGGCCCGGCGCGTGGGGCCGACGGGCAAAGCCTACGGGCTCGACATGACCGACGACATGCTGGCCCTGGCCCGCGAAAACCAGCGGCAGGCGGGGGTTACGAATGTCGAATTCCTCAAGGGCGAGATCGAGCACATTCCGCTGGCCGACAACTCTGTCGATGTCCTCATTTCGAACTGCGTGATCAATCTTTCGGCCGACAAGGACCGCGTGCTTCGCGAAGCCTTTCGCGTTCTGAAACCAGGCGGGCGGTTTGCCGTCTCAGACGTGGTGGTGCGGGGCGCCGTGCCGGACGAGGTGCGCAAGAGCATGCTGCTTTGGGTGGGGTGTATCGCCGGCGCTCTTGAAGAAACCGAATATCTTTCGAAGCTGACCGCGGCAGGTTTTGAGCAGGCTTCCATCGAGCCGACGCGCGAGTATAACGTCGAGGACGCCCGCCATTTCCTGACCGAGGCTGGAGTGGATGTGGACGGAATCGCGCCCCTGGTGAACGGGAAATTCTTCAGTGGTTTTATCCGCGCGCAGAAGCCAAAAGCCGCTTGCTGCCAGACTGGCTGCTGCACGCCTGCTCTGGCGGGAGCAAAGGAATAACCATCATGGCCGATCACTATAACGTTCTGTTCCTCTGCACCGGCAACTCGGCGCGTTCGATTATGGCCGAGGCCATCCTGAACCACAAAGGCAAGGGCAAGTTCACGGCCTACAGCGCAGGGAGCCATCCCACCGGACAGCCGCGGCCGGAGGCGCTCTCGCAAATTGCGTCTGCCGGCCTCTCCACGGCGGGCCTGCGCAGCAAATCATGGGACGAGTTTTCGGGATCGGCAGCGCCGAAGCTGGATTTCGTCTTTACCGTCTGCGACAACGCCGCGAAGGAGCAGTGCCCTTACTGGCCGGGGCAGCCCATGACCGCGCACTGGGGAATTGCCGACCCGGCGGCTGCGAAGGGAACTCCGGAGGAGATCGCCCGCGCGTTCCGCGATGCCTTCACGGTGCTTGACCGCCGGATCGGGTTGTTCCTTTCGCTGCCCCTCGCGACGCTTGAGGACATGGCCATCAAGCGGGAAATCGATCAGATAGGCCGCTCGTAGGAGGCAACGGTGAAAAAGAGTCGGCTGTCTTTTCTGGATCGCTATCTGACGGGATGGATCTTCGCCGCCATGGCGTTCGGCGTTGCTCTTGGCTGGCTTGCTCCGGGAGTCGTGCCGCTCCTAAACCGCTTCAGCATCGGCACAACCTCCGTGCCGATCGCAGTGGGGCTGATTCTGATGATGTACCCGCCATTCACGCGGGTACGATACGAAGAACTGCACCTGGTGTTCCGCAACAAGCGCGTGCTGGGCCTGTCGCTGGTGCAGAACTGGGTGATCGGCCCAATTCTGATGTTCGTGCTGGCCATCGTGTTCCTGCGCGGTTACCCGGAATACATGGCCGGCCTCATCATGATCGGGCTCGCTCGCTGCATCGCCATGGTGATCGTGTGGAACGAGCTGGCGAAGGGGGATACTCAATATGCGGCAGGGCTGGTAGCGTTCAACTCCCTGTTCCAGGTCTTCTTCTACTCGGTCTACGCCTGGGTTTTCATCACGGTGCTGCCTGGCTGGTTCGGCCTGCGCGGAGCCGTGGTTAGAGTCTCCGTGGGCGAGATCGCAAAGAGCGTTTTTATTTACCTGGGCATCCCGTTCATCGCCGGCTTCCTGACGCGGACCGTGCTGGTTCGGGCCAAAGGACGCGCATGGTACGACGGAAACTTCGTGCCACGGGTCTCACCAATAACGCTGGTCGCCCTGCTGTTCACCATCGTGGTGATGTTCTCTCTCAAGGGTAGTTACATCGTGCGTCTGCCTCTGGACGTTCTGAGGATCGCTATACCGCTCTTGATTTACTTCGTGGTGATGTTCCTGGTGTCGTTTTACATGGGCAGAAAACTTGGCGCCGATTACTCAAAGACAACCACGCTCGCGTTCACGGCGGCCTCAAACAACTTTGAGCTAGCGATCGCTGTGGCCGTCTCGGTGTTCGGCATCAACTCCGGCGCAGCATTCGCGGCAGTCATCGGCCCGCTGGTGGAAGTGCCTGTGATGATTGCGCTTGTCAACCTGGCTCTTTACTTCCAGCGGAAGTACTGGGAGAACCCGCAGCCCATGGATCTGCAAGGGGTCTGTGGGCCGGAAAGTCGTTGAGACCTCGACCATCCGGCGCCTCATGCTTTCGTGGGTCATCGCAGCCTCGCCCAAGCGAAGCCAAGACGGGGCTTCGGCGTTTTCTTGCTTAATGTGCCCCGAGCGCCGGTTTGCCCGCGACCTTCAGGAATTGGTTGAGGACTTCGGTCAGCGCGATGTCGAAGTTCTTATCGTGGGTCTTTTGCAGGTAGGCGAGCTCGATGGAACTGGTGACGGTCCAGAGGATGTAGTGAGTTTTGCCGTCGTAGACCACAAGGCGGAACCTGGGCCGGGGGTCGGCAGCTCCGATCTGCTTGTTGGCGTTGGTTTGGTTGGTGGGGCCGTAAGGAGCGAAAAGCCGCAGCTCGAGGACGAGATCCGCCTGGGCAGGATCGCCGACCAACGTGTAATTGCCAGTGGCTTTGAGCGCGGCATAGAACTCCGTGTAGGCGCGATCGGGGTCCCCCGTAAACGGCGACTGAAACAGACCGCTATCGGCGCCAGCGTTCGAGACAAAGATGGTTTTGGCCGCCGTGACCGCCGGTGGAATCGGGCCCGCCTGATCGTATGCGGGCATTTGCGCCAAAGCGGCAGTCGCAAAGGAGACCGCAATGGCCAGACTCAGGCAAGAACAGGTTTGCAACGTACGCATGGTTCACCTCTCCTCCCGTGAAATCAACCCCATAAATCGCCCCTCGAACTGGCATACCAGCAGCATGCCGGCGAAAGGGCGCCGCTCGAGCACAAGATATTTAGTTTCAATGTTATATCGCACAGGTGCCATGCCCACAGAAAGGGTTGCCTGAGGGCGCGGGATTTTGCAGGAGTGGAGATCTTGCCCAAAATGGGAAAGAAGCGCTGGTTCTGGTGCGGGCTGTAACCCGAACAAGCAAAATACCTTACCGGCTTGGGCTCCAGATGTCGGGCATTTTCAACAGAAATCGCGTTGTCTATCTTGACAACGGAGGGGGCTTCCCAGTGTCAGCTTAGTAAAATAGGCAGATGGTTAGAACAAGGAAAACACGCAACTTAAGACGACGGACTACGCTGTGGATTTACCTCACAGCGGGAGTCTCTGCCGTTGCGCTGGTGGCGCTGGTGGTGCTTTTCACTGCGCGCACGGTGCATGCCGATGCGAGTCTTTCTCGGCCAACCATCACAGCACCGGTTACCGGAGCCGCCGCGAGCGTGACACCAGCCACGCTGGCCGACGTGCAGCCGGCGATTCCGAAGAGCGGCCCCACACCAGCGGCCCGGCACTGGAACGACAAGATTCACGGCGTCGCGTCGTGGTATGGCGGAGTGTTCAATGGCCGGAAAACGGCCAGCGGCGAGACCTTCGACATGTACGCCATGACCGCCTGCCATCCCACGCTTCCCTTTGGCTCCCTGGTGCGGGTGGTGAACCGGTCAAACCACCGCTCCGTGGTGGTGCGCATTACCGACCGCGGCGATCTGGTGGAAGAGGGGCGCGTGATCGATCTCTCCTACGCTGCGGCGGACAAGCTCGGGATGACCTGGGCCGGGATTGCGAAGGTCGATCTTCAGGTGTTGTCGCTGGGAAGAAAGCAGTAATCAGAGGTCAAGTTTCAGGTATCAGGACGACGGCCAGCTCAGATGAGCTGGCCGTCGTGGTTTAAGCCACTGACAAAACAGGACCTAGTTCTCTTCAGGCCGCTTGTAGGGCTTTTGCAGATACTGGCGGGCTTCGTTGACTGCGCCCTGTGTGTTGTCGTTGGTCTGCACGGCCAAACGATACTCGTTTACGGCGCGGTCGCGCTGGCCGGTGATATCGAAGATCTTGCCAATGGCGATGTGGCTCCAGACTTCGGTCCACGGCGGCTCGTCGTCGCCGCGAAGAGCGTCGCGGAAGGAGTTGACCGCGGCCTGGTAGTTGCGCTGCGTCACCAGCACCTCGCCGATGCGATAGCTGGCCAGCGAACTAAGAGGGTTGGAGTCAAGCGCCTTCTTGTATTCGGCGAGAGCGTTGACCAGGTCGCCCTGCGCCACCAACTGCTGTCCCTTCAGGATGGCGATGCGCACTTGCAGGTCGGGGGTGGTCTTGAGCACCCAGTCGGCGGGATCGACGCTGATGCGGCGGGGCCGGCCGAAGGTGTCGACTACGTACTGGGTGTCGATGCCCACCACGTCGATCTTCTGGACTTCGGTTTTGCCGTCGGTTTCGACGCGGAGCTCGATCGGCATGCGGAAGAGATCGAGATCCTGGTTGATCTCGCCGATGGTGCGGAAGCCCTTGTTGTTGCCGAGCCTGTAAACGGCGTATTTGTTGGCGAAGCTGGGAGCCCCGGTGCCGTCTACCCACTGCGAAAAGAAGGGGAGCAACTGCTGCTGGCTCAGCTCCTCAGAGACCTTTTCGAAGTCCTCGGTCCGGATTGAGGCGTCGGTAAATTGGCTGAGCGCGCCTTTGAGGATGTTGAGAAACGCCTTGTCGCCGACTTCGCCGCGCAGCATGTGGAAGATCATGGCGCCCTTTTCGAGGGTCATGGACTGGAACTGCGGCGAGAAGGGATCGAGGCGGCTAGTGCTGGAAAGCGGGACGGTGTCGTAGGCCAGGGCGCCGGCGGCAACATCTTCAAGAGCGGCTTTGAGGGCACTTTTGCCGCTCTGGTCTTCGACATACATCAACTCCCCATAGCGCGACATGCCGTTGGTGATCCAGGCGTCGCCGAGCGTGCGAGGACTGATTTCGCATCCCCACCACTGGTGGGCGATGGTGTTGGCCAGCAGCCGGATGCCGGATTTGTCGCCCACGCGCGAGCCTTGAATGGCGGCCAGCTCGGGAGCGTAGGCGGCGGGGAGAGTGTCGTCGGGCAGCTCTACGACGTTGAGGTGAGTGGATTCCGGCTCGCCGAAGCTGTCGGTAAAAAAGTCGAATTCTTTGTTGGCGGTTTGAGCAAGCTGGTTGCCCGAGGCCTGATGGCTGATGGTGAGGTACACCTTCACGTTGCCGGGGCCGGCGATGAACGGATCGGCGAAACGGCCGGCGATGACGGTGCCGGGAAAGCCTGGCTTGGTCCATTTGAAGTCCCATTCGGAGCCGGGCTTGCCGTTTGAGAGAGTGACTAACTTGGAGGTTCCCGAGCCGCCGCTCGCAAAGACCCGCATGCCCTGGGGAACTTTGATGTGCATCTCGGCGGTGAAGCGGTCGGTCATGTAGCCGGTCGAGGGGAACCAGCGGGCCGGATAGAGCAGGTAGCTGATGGGTTCCTGGATGGCTGCGAGTTTCAGTCCCTCGATGGGGCCGTCTTCATTGCCGGTGATGGT
>Ga0302197_10000114_pt1 | contig 74110 bp, 46 predicted proteins | sample II_Bog_N2_1_FD_193526 | JGI IMG/M metagenome (GOLD analysis project Ga0302197, IMG submission 193526) | Peat permafrost microbial communities from Stordalen Mire near Abisko, Sweden - II_Bog_N2_1 | ecosystem: Environmental > Terrestrial > Soil > Wetlands > Peat | place: Sweden: Abisko... | reverse complement strand
GGAATAGGTTGATGGCCGATGTCGTGGATACATTTCCATGTATTATTGGTATTGAGTATCTCTTCTGCTGAGGTATTGCCTTGCAAAATAAATCCGGTGCGTACGCTTATTTGGGCTGCAGGACTGTACTGTGCTTCATTCCAAACCAGTGCGGCTATGGTGTTTTTTCCGGTTGATAGATATGGGGCAATATCCAACGTTTCGTAATTCCAGTAATAAGAGTCGCCACGCGCGGGGCCGATCGAAACAAGTGTGCCGTTCACAAAGAATTTATACCGGTTATCTGCCGATACATGAATTATAAAAGTAGACGGCTTTGCCGTTAGATCAATATCCTTTCGGAAATAATAAATACCGTATGTTGTTCCGTGGTCGTTGGGTGCCGCGATCCAGCTTGAGTTCCATTCGTTATTGGCTATCGCTTTGGAGGTTAATTGAGAAAAAACCGCGTTATTAAAAAAAACGAAGGCAAAGGCTAATGCTACAGCATAAAGGTGTTTCATTGAGTGTGTTTAATTGGTGTTTGCTAAACTGGTTTTGCAATAATATCAAATATATGTATCAAGTAAAACTAAATTTGAATTAACTATCATATTTTTACAAAGTAATCAAGTGTTAAAATTATATGCAGCGATGTGAAACATTAGCACATTGGTGTATTATTTCCTGATTTACAAAGTGCGCGATTCTTATTAAGAATATACAAAATGATCAATAATAAACATTTACAGATAGCAATTTTTATTTTGTTATTACCTATATGCATACTCAAATGCGATGCGGAAACTGCCGGTATAGGTGGATATGGTACGTTTATAATCTCTAATATTTCAGGAAAGTATAATCTTGAAATTACGGGTGATAATCTTTTGGGCGCTAAACTAATGGACAGTGCTGGTGTGCAAGAAGGCGACGTTTCTTTAAATAAAGTAGGGCAACTGAATCGGTGGCAAAAGTGGCTGATTAGTAAACAGGCGAATGGCTTTTACAAAATCATGAATTTGTACAGCGGCAAATACTTAACGGCCCTAGCCGGCAATGATAAATCAGGCTTATCAATTGTGCAATACCATAAAACGCTTGAAGATGCACAATATTGGATCATCAAACAGTTAGGCGGCAACAAATATGAAATTATCAATAAAAAGAATTTACAGTTATTGAGCCGTAAGGCCGGGTATCTTAATGGCCCCCTTGTATTAAATAATAATGCCCAGGATGACACCAAATTATGGAAAATTACTCCGATAGCACCTGATAGTTACCGCGATGATGAAGTAGTTAGATTTTTTCAGCGCACGGTGGGTTCTGATGCTTTTGACGAAGGCTCATCAATTCCCTTATATAGTAATATGAATAAGGGCGAAGTTTTATGGGTTACTGGCGATACGTTTTATAACCAGGTAGATAGCAAGGGCGAGTTTAGCTGCAACCTGATATTCCCATACCATAACTCTGTGTTATTACAACCCGCTGATCATAGCTGGGACCCTGCGAAAACAAAGAATTTGATCTCGAAAGATGGTGCGCAGGTTTTTAACCCATCAAACCCTAAAAGCCTGTTTTGGCCAGGCGCGGGAGTTGAAATTGGAGATAAAATTTATGTTCATAATATTGAGGTTGTTGCCGGTACATTAAACACGGTGAACCAGTATTTAGGTGTGATTACCGAAAGCCCGGATACTAACATTAGTCCGGTTAAAATGGTAGAGGTTTCGGGAATGAGTGGGCAAACCGCCATAGTTTATACTATTGGGATGGTGAAACCTGCTGGGCAGTATATTTACGCTTACGGTTTGGGAGGCATGATGGCTGCAAACATATATGTTGCACGCTTCAGGCCCGAAAGTCCTACAAAGTGGACTTTTTGGAATGGGGAAACCTGGGCAGCAAAACCAAGTACGTCAGCAGAAGCTGTAGTTGCGAAAGGCCCGGTTAATAATAACGGGGTTGGATATGTGAATGGTAAATATGTGCTGATCACCATGGATTTTGGCTTTACTTGCGATGGGCCGGGCAAAAACATGTATTCATCAATAAGTGATAGTCCTACAGGCCCTTTTATTCATAAAAAACTAATTTATTCGGTGCCAGATTATAAACAAGGGCACTCCCCGGTTTTTTATAACCCAACTGTACATGCTGAATTTGACAATGGCCACCGCGAACTTTTAATAGCTTATTGCCTCAATTTTTATAATAAAAATGATAAAGGCCAGAATACATGCTTAACTCCATGCTCAAATCCTGATGGGTCAATGGATCCTAACGATTATCGTATTAAAGGCATCAGGGTACCTTATTCCCTTATGGGTTTGTAAAATATTTACAAACATTTATGCTAAACCGGTTTTAAAAGTTATTTTCGGGGAGTAATTATAACCGATTATGAGCCGCAATAAACCAGGCATGTTAAAAGCAGGCCTAAAGACCTTTTTATCATTGATTTTTATTTCATTGGCCTTCGCTCAAAGTGGCTACAGCCAAACTGCATATTTCATAGATGGGTATCATGGTGGTATTTGGGGGCATTACCCCGACTGGAATACCCGTTTTATGGAAGAACAGTTAAAAAGTCATCCCGATTGGAAAATTAACCTGGAGATTGAGCCCGTAACCTGGGCTGATGCGATGATTAAAGATTCGGTGGCATATAACAGCTTAAAAGACTTTTTTAAAGATCAATCACCCAAAACCGAAAGGATAGAATATGTAAATCCGGACTATGCGCAAAGCTATTTGTTTAATATTGAAGGGGAGAGCATCATCAGGCAATTTGAGTATGGTATAAAAACTGTAAAACAGCATTTTCCTGAAGCTAAATTCCCGGTTTACTCATCCGAGGAACCTTGCTTTACTAGTGCCCTGCCTCAAATATTGTTATCATTCGGGTTTAAATATGCAGCGCTTAAAAACCCTAACACCTGCTGGGGTGGATATACCACCGCGCATGGAGGCGAAATTGTAAATTGGGTTGGCCCGGATGGCTCAAAAATAATAACCTCGCCTAGATACGCGATTGAAGCATTGCAGCCCGGCTCTACCTGGCAAACCATCGCTTCGACCAATTCACCAACCTATATTAATGCCTGCTTCGCGGCAGGAATTCAGCATCCTATTGGAATGACATTGCAAGATGCCGGCTGGAAAAACGGCCCTATTATAAAAAAGGTAGGCGGCTACCAACCTACACAAACAACTACTTGGGCTAATTATTTTGAGAATGTAGCTATAAAAACCACAAATGACAATTGGAAATTTACTCAAGAGGATGTTTTGGTTAGTTTGGTATGGGGATCGCAGATTTTACAACAGATTGCCCAAAATGTTAGGGTTGCGGAAAACAAATTAATAAGCGCTGAAAAGTTGGCTGCAATAGCAAAAGTGTACTATGGCGCAGATTTCCCTCAATCTGATTTTGATGCGGGCTGGAAGCCATTACTGCTTTCTCAGCATCATGATTGCTGGATTGTGCCTTATAATACCAGCAAAGGAAACAGTTGGGCGGATAAAGTTACCAGCTGGACGGGTATTAGTGATCATATTGCTGATAGCTTGGTTAAAGAAGATTTGGCGAAAATGCAAGAGGGCAAAAGTGGGTCAGAAAATTTCATCCGTGTTTATAACACACTTGGTGTGCAAAGAAATGAAATGGCATCCGTTATTGTTCCGGCAACTTGGGTGGGTAAAAATATTATCCTGCAAGATGAAAATGGAAAGGTAGTTCCCACGCAGCCAGTTACGGATACAGCTGGAATACATCGATTGTTATTTAATGCAAACGTGCCATCTATTGGTTATAATACCTACCGGGTTAAATTTACGCCAGCCCATGCGGCAAAAAATTTAAAGGTCACTGTTCTTAATAATGGCAATTACAAACTGGAAAATGACCTTTACATTATTACGCTTGATGCCAGTAAGGGTGGTGTGATAAAAAGCCTTATAGCAAAGGCGTTGAATTATAAGGAATTTGCAGATCCGAAAAGTTCCGGCCTAAATGAGCTTCGCGGAAATTTTTATGATAACGGTGGGATGCGTTCCAGTTCAGAAAGCCCGGCGACAATTACAATCACAGAAAATGGTCCTATACAATCACGTGTAGAAATAAAAGGTACCATAAGCAATAGTCCGTTTACGCAATGGATCACGCTTACAAAAGGCCAGCGCCGAATAGATTTTCAAGTAAAGATTGATTGGAATGGGAATCCGGGTATTGGTGAAAAAACACCGAAAGGGGCCTATAAAACAACTGATGCTCATAAAGCTTTTTATAACGATAAGCAAAAGTTGCTTTTGTTATTTCCGCTTAATTTAAAATCGCAGCAGGTATATAAAAACGCGCCGTTTGATGTATTAAAAAGTAGGCTCGATAATACTTTCTTTAATTCCTGGGATAGTATTAAGAACAACGTTATTTTAAACTGGGTAGATGTTACCGATAATAATGATAATTATGGCCTTGCATTAATTACCGATCATACATCAAACTATACGCACGGTAAGGATTTTCCTTTGGGGTTAACGCTTGCTTATTCAGGCGTAGGCCTTTGGGGGAGAGACTATAAAATAACTGGCGCTACAAATGTGCATTACGCATTGGTGCCACATGCGGGCAAATGGGATAAAAGTAAAATATGGACAGAAGGCACCAAATGGAATGAGCCTTTAATCACATCCTCTTCACAAATTAAGCCACAAGAAAATTCCTGGCAAAAATCCATGCTTTCTATAAGTTCGGCTGGCTACGAAATTACATCGCTTAAAGCAGAAAATAATGATCTGATTATCCGTGTGTTCAATGCTGAGGGTGATAATGCTCCGGTTAAAATAACATTTAACGGATTAGCCGATAATGCAGCCTTGGTTGAGCTAAACGGGTTGCTAAAACAAAAACTTACGTTACAAAAAAGTAGCGATGATAAAACCAGCGCCTTACTTTCTATTCCACGGTTCGGACTAAATACCATCATATTATACTCGGCCAAAGCAAAATAAGAAAATACCCATGAGGAAAATTAATTTGCTAAACCGGTTTTTAAATATTAATATTGGAGCTTATAACCAATTAGTCCAATAAGCCAACGGCATTATCCTGTTTTTAAGTTAACAATGATAAAAAGATATTTTTCCTTTATTAGTCTATTTTTTTTACTGGTGGTTGCTGCAAATGCACAGCAACAAACTCCGGCAAATTATATCAATCCTTTTATAGGTGCGAGTACCAGTGCTGCCGATGCTGGTATTTATCATGGCCTTGGTAAAACCTTTCCGGGTGCGGCAACGCCCTATGGAATGGTCCAGCTTAGTCCTAATACCATTACCGGCGGGGATAACGGTTCGGGCTACAGCTATGAGCATACCAGTATAGAAGGATTTGCTTTTACTCAGATGAGTGGAGTAGGGTGGTATGGCGACCTCGGGAATTTTTTGGTTATGCCTACAACCGGCAAATTATACACAAGCTCGGGCAAGGTAGATGACAAGCAAAAAACAGGTTATCGCTCACATTATTTAAAAAGCAGCGAAAAGGCTTCAGCAGGCTATTACAGCGCATATCTTACTGATTATGGAATCAAAACTGAAGCAACAGCAGCCCCGCATAGTGGTATTTTAAGGTTTACATTTCCGGCAAATAAAACTTCACGCATACAAATAGACCTTGCTCGCAGGGTAGGTGGTACGTCAACCACTCAGTATGTTAAAGTAGTTAATGATCACGCCATTGAAGGGTGGATGAAGTGTACACCAGACGGCGGTGGCTGGGGCGATGGTGACGGCCATGCAGATTACACCGTATATTTTTATGCGGAGTTTAGCAAGCCATTGAAAAATTACGGCGTTTGGAGCGCTGATATTCCCGATAACTGGAACCGCAAAAGGGAGGATGTAGAAAGTGACAAATACCAGCAACAGATAGCTCATGCAGATATAATTAAACACGTAGGCGAAAAAGAAGGAAAACATTTGGGTTTCTATACAGAATTTAATACCAACAGAGGTGAGCAGGTATTGTTAAAAGCCGGTATTTCTTTTGTGAGTACAGCAGGAGCTAAAAATAACCTTCAATCCGAAATTAAAGGCTGGGACTTTGATGCAATACATGCATCGGCTAAAAAATTATGGAACGCCGCATTAAACAAGGTTAAGATTACAGGTGGTACCAAAGAACAGAAAACCGTATTTTATACAGCCATGTATCATACCATGATCGATCCACGGATGATGCAGGATGTTGATGGAAATTATCCGGGTGGAGATGGGAAAGTTCATCGATCTAAAAATTTTACTAAGCGCACCATTTTTAGCGGCTGGGATGTTTTCAGAAGCCAAATGCCTTTGCAAACTATAATCAATCCGTCGTTGGTGAATGATTTGATAAATTCACTGGTAACGCTTGCCGCTGAAAAGGAAAAAAATTATTTAGAACGCTGGGAAATGCTTAACTCATACAGCGGCTGTATGATTGGTAATCCGGCAGTATCTGTTATTGCTGATGCATATAAAAAGGGAATTAGAAATTATGATGTGTCGAAAGCATATGACCTGTCAGTTAATTCAGTAGAAAAATTTGGAAATGGCAAGTTGGGTTACACGCCTGAGCCTTTAAGCGTGTCCTACACATTAGAGTATGCTTATACCGATTGGTGTGTATCCGCGCTGGCAAAAGCATTGCACAAAACTGATGATGCGGTAAAATATGCAGATCGGGGTGAAGATTATAAAAATATTTTCGATTCGGAAAAAGGCTGGTTCAGGCCAAAAGATAAAGATGGCAACTGGTTGCCGTGGCCGGATTCAGGCAGAATTAAACCATGGTATGGGTGTATCGAAAGTAATCTTTATCAACAGGGATGGTTTGTGCCTCAGGACGTTCCAGGAATGGTTGCGCTGATGGGCGGAAATAAAAAGGCCATCGCTGATCTTGAAAATCTTTTCAAGAAAACTCCTGAAACCATGATGTGGAACGATTACTATAATCATTCCAACGAACCGGTTCACCATGTCGCTTTTTTATTTAACCGGATGGGTGCGCCCTGGCTTACGCAAAAATGGACGCGTGCTATTTGCCGCCGCGCTTACCATAATAGTGTAGAAGGTTTGTGTGGGAATGAAGATGTGGGCCAGATGTCGGCCTGGTACGTTTTGGCAGCCAGCGGAATTCATCCAGTTTGTCCGGGCGATACGCGCCAGGAAATTAGCAGCCCGGTATTTAACAGCATCATTTTTAAATTGGATCCTAAATATGCAAAAGGGAAACAGTTCAGCATAGTCGCCCATAATAATTCCGATAAAAACATCTACATACAAAGCGCTAAGTTGAACGGTAAGGCATATAATCACTGCTATATCGATTATAAGGATATTACATCTGGTGGAACGCTGGAGTTAACGATGGGGCCTGAAGCGAATAAAAACTGGGGTATAAATTAACAGGAGATAAACATACAATCCACCTATAACCAATTAATAAAACTTATCTATTGTAGCTAAAACAGAATATAATATGAAATTGAAAAGCTTATTTTTCGCGTTCACCTTTTTGCTGGGCATAAATTCTATAGTCGCGGCGCAAACTGTTCAGCCGTTTCATGCCGGCGACAGGGTGGCATTTTTAGGAAATAGTATAACCGATGGAGGGCATTACCACTCTTACATCTGGCTATATTATATGCTTCATTTTCCTAATGCGCGTATCACTTGTTTCAATGTGGGTATTGGAGGCGATAATATCAAACAAATGAGCGACAGGTTTGAATATGAAGTGCTTACAAAGAAGCCAACGGTTATGACACTTACCTGGGGAATGAATGATACAGGATATTTTGATTGGTTCAAGCCCGATGCACTTGCAATAGGCCAAAAAGCTGTTGATACTGCAGAAGTAAGATATGCAGCAATGGATAAGAAGTTGAAACAACATCCTGAATTTAAAAAGATATTTATTTTAGGATCTCCTTATGATGAAACAACAAAGAGTAATAAAAACCGCTTGTATCCACACAAAAGTGAAGCCTATGAGAAATTAGTAGTTTTTCAGGCAGAAACTGCAAAGAAAAATGGCTGGGGTGTCGTTGACTTTGATCATCCTATGCTTGCTATTAATAAGCACATGCAGGAAACAGATACTTTATTTAGTTTAACACCTAATGATCGTATTCACCCGGATAATGATGGTCATATGGTGATGGCCTATTTGTTTTTAAAAACACAAGGCCTTGCGAATTTGCCCGTTGCTGATTTTAGCGTGAATGCCAAAAGCAAAAAGGCTGTTAAAGCAGTTAATTGTACCATTTCAGATATTGTTGGGAGCGATGATGATCTTTCATTTAACTATTTAGCAAACTCGCTTCCATATCCGTTGGATACCACCTCCCGCGGCTGGGGTAATCACATGAAGCAAGCCGATGCTTTAAAGTATATTCCTTTTACAAAAGAATTTAATCAGGAGATTTTAACAGTTAAAGGATTAAAAGAAGGGAATTATAAATTAATGATGGATGGACAGGAAGTAGGAAGATGGACATCGCATGATTTGAGTGAAGGCATAAATTTAGCAGAACAGCCCTACACGCCCGAATATCAGCAGGCGATAGCTATAAGGGAAATGAATGAGGAGCGCTGGGATATTGAGCGCAGATTAAGAATGTACGGATTCGTTCAATTTGATCTTTTAAAAGATAAAGGATTGCTATACGCGGATAACAGGGCGGCTATGGATACGGTTAATAAATATTCCAAGATCAACATTTTTATCAACGCCAATAAAGATAACTACACCAGGGCCCAGTTTAAAGCAGTAAGGGATGCTTGGCAAAAAGAACAAGATGCTTTGGTTAATGAAATATATGAGGTAAACAAGCCATTAGTTCATAAAATTACATTACAACTTATCAACTAAATTTTCGAAACAGCAACCACAATGAGAAAATTGATTTTTATATTTTTTGTATTTATTGGACTAAACGCAAAAGCTGCTACTGTAGATACTGTATTGACTTTTAGCAACGCCATGCATAAAAATATTAAGGCGGTGGTTGTTAAACCGGATGATTACACAAAAAATAAAAGATTTCCAACCGTTTATTTGCTACATGGCGCTGGCGGGAACTATTCCGACTGGGTAACTAATGTGCCTGATAAAAATACGATCAAAAAGTTAGCGGATCGTTATGATATTATCATAGTTTGCCCTGATGGAAACGCAACAAGCTGGTACTTTGATAGCCCTATTGACCCATCTTATAAATATGAAACTTATATATCCACTGAATTAGTTAGGTATATTGATGCTAATTATGCTACTATTAGGGATCGTTCAGAAAGAGCGATTACCGGATTAAGCATGGGCGGACATGGAGCATTGTTTTTGGCATTCAGGCATCAGGATATTTTTGGAGCATGTGGAAGCATGAGTGGTGGAGTAGATCTTAGGCCATTTCCTGATAATTGGGATATAGCTAAGCGATTAGGCAAATACAGTGATTTTCCAGAAAGATGGAATGCAAATAGCGTGATTGATTTAACCTATTTACTAAGGCCCGATTCATTAGCGATAATTTTTGATTGCGGAACAAGTGATTTTTTCTATACAGTAAACAAAAATCTTCATGAAAAGCTTTTAGAACTTAACATCCCTCATGATTTTATTGTACGCCCCGGATCTCACTCATGGATATATTGGGGCAATTCAATTAATTATCAGATGTTGTTTTTTAATGATTTTTTTAATAAGAATAGATATCGTTATTAATATTATAATTCAAATATAAGAATGATAGGGATTATAATATTATAACAATATGTGGTTGATGTTAATGATGCTCTTCGGGAATAATCAATTAATTATAACATGTTTAAGCAAAAATAATTTCAAATTTAATTTGCTAAACCGGTTTTTAGAGTTATATTAGCATCAGATTCAAAGTCTAAATAAACCAATTTTAATACTTTATTCAAATACATTCATTTATAAGAATAATTAGCCATAGGCGGCAGGTGTGATATTATTCCTGTTTTTGCTTTGGTCTGTTGTTATTTATGGTTGTGGTTTTTGGAAATTAAATAGTGCGTTATTATATAATACTAACCAAATTTATATGAGGAAAATTTACGTTTCACTTATTGCCTTCGTGAGTATACCATTTTTTTTGTTGACGGTACAGTCATGTAAAAAAGATGGCTTTTTGGGTGCTACTAATACAACTAATCTAACCCAAACTACAATATTTACCGATAGCGCGAACACGGAAGGCTTTTTAGCAAACATTTATGCTAATGTAGGATTTGCAAGTAGTGGCTCCAGGTTCACCTACACCACGTCTACCCTTTCAGTAATTCCGTGTGGCGGGCTGGATGCGGCTTGTGATGAATCTGAAATATCGCATACTTATTCCACAACAGCCCTTGCTTTTGCAGTTGGCTCGGTTAACGCGGGTGTTGTTACTGATGACGCTTTTAATACATGCTACACGCAGATCAGGGCGGTAAATCAGCTTTTCGCGAATATAAAAACAGTGCCGATGAAAGCATCTAACAAAGCTCAGGTAATTGCTGAAGCTCGTTTTCTACGCGCCTGGTATTACTTTATTTTATTGGAACATTACGGAGGGGTGCCTATTGTAGGCGATAAGCTTTATTCTTATACCCAGTCTATACCCGAAATCCGGAGTACTTTTGATCAAACGGTTACTTACATAGCGGCCCAATGTGATACGGCAGCCCAAACACTTCCAATTATACAAACCGGGCAAGGTTATGGCAGAGCTTCCGGAGGTGCATGTTTGGCGCTAAAGGCCAGGTTATACTTATATGCGGCAAGCCCTCTGTTTAATAAGCCCTCTGGATATCCGGTTCAAGCCCCGTCTGATTTGGCAACTAGTGCCGCCACTAAAGCGCTTGTAGGTTATCCGAGTTATATGGCTTCGCGTTGGGCCACAGCTGAGGCTGCTGCATTAGCAGTTATCCAAACTAATTTATATAGCTTAAATACCGATAGTTTAAACACGCCGGGATATGGAGAAGAAAGTGCTTTTCAGGTAGCGTTTACGCTTAGGCCCAATAATGAGTATATTTTTCCATTTATGGAGAATATAAACAATAACGTGCTGGAAAATTTATACGAACCGCCATCACGCAGCGGATCATCCAATGGTGCATATCCTTATCAGGGTATGGTAGACGCCTTCCCGATGAAGAATGGAAAAGCGATAACCGATCCTACATCAAATTATGATCCTAATAATCCGTATGCCAATCGTGATCCAAGATTATATGCATCTATTATATATGATCAGGCGTTATTGGGTAATCGTACAACCAATGGTTTTTTACAAGGCTACTCACCGGTTAACATCTATTTGAACAGTGTAAACGGAACCTTACAAGGCGGAACAGATGCGGTTTATCAAGGAACCCCAACCGGATATTATAATTTTAAAATGCTGGATCCAAGAGCATTACCGGCAAGTTTAACAGCCCTTACGGCGCGCGATATTCCTTTGATACGCTACGCCGAGATATTGCTTGACTATGCGGAAGCTGCAAATGAAAATGAAGGCCCTACTGCGAATGTTTATATGGCAATGAACAGCATACGTGCACGTGCAGGATTGGTTCCTTCGGCGCTGCCTGCAGGGCTTTCCCAAACTCAGATGCGAACAGCTATTCAGAATGAACGCAGGGTTGAGTTAGCCTATGAAGGACACCGGTTTTGGGATGTGAGGCGATGGCTTATTGCCGACCAGACACAGAATTTTCAGGCGCAGGGTATGGAAGTGGATAGAAACGGATCAGCTACAACCTATAAAATTTTCACCGTGCGCCAGCATAGCTTCCGCACTCCTATGTACCTATGGCCTTTCCCTCAGTCTGAAATTGGTAAAGGTGCAGGATTGGTGCAGAACCCCGGTTATTAACTGATATTAAACTTATTATAAGCTTAAAAAATAATTACATGAAAAAGTGCGCTAAACTAAATATGTTAAGCCTTTTGCTTATCACTCTTTCGCTATTGGTTTGTACATCCTGTAAAAAAGATGTCATAAATCCAGCTACCGAATCTGTAAAAGATCTTTCCGGAACCTGGAGAATAGTAAAGGCATCAAGAAATGGTACCGATCTGATCGCATTGGCCGATACCAACATTATTAATTTTAACAAGTTTTCTATTACCTTTAAATCAGGTAGTTATACTTTAAGTAATCTGCTTCCTTTCATAGTTACTCAAAATGGGACTTATGCACTGGATAATCCGCAATATCCTTTTCAGATAACATTTAATCAAACGGGAGCCTCAACGCCGGTAGCTACCGCGTTCACTTATCCGATAGTTAATGGTGTACGGGTGCTTACGCTTATTTTCAGCCCCGGTTGTCCGCAAAACAGTTATTCTTACTCACTGCAAAAAGTTAACTAAACTTAACATATAACAATATGAGATCTTATTTCAACATAAATATTAAAGGCCGTAACATATGGAAGTTTTGCGCTTTGCTGGCTTTGGGTATTTTTCTGGCGTGCTGCTCGCTGGAAATTTATAATATACAACAACCCGCAACAGCAAATGCAGGCAACGTAATTACTATAACCACCAGGGATAGTGTAACTACAAATATTGAAAACGGCCCTATTCTGGCAAATTATGTAGTGGGAATATTATTACCTAAAGGATGGGCAGGAGCAGCAAATACCACGGTAACTTATACCAGTAACCTGGGTGATGGAAATATGCAACTGATGCCATCCACTGTAATTGAACCTTCAACCATTTCAAGTGGTGCTAATTTAAGCTATGCGCAATCAATGCAAGCTAAGTTTGGTATAGGCGCCAACCTAATTAATGACCTGGAGTGGGTTGTTTTTAGATCGGTTAATCAAATAAGCATTGCTAATACCATAACTATTACCGGGAATGTTAATTTCAAGATCAAGGTGGGTGCTGATGGCAACACTACAATTTACCGCCCGGCTTATGTATTATGTGAAAGTGTAGATGGGCTCGGCTCTTTTACTGGTACAACGCCTGATTTTGCATCGGCCAATGGCCCACGGATGACTGTAAATGGCCCTGGTGATATTAATGACCTGGTAGACCCACAACTAACTAGTTTTGATCCTCCAAAATCATTGCAAAATGATATTGTAACCTTAACTTATAATGAAAAACTGGACACTGTTCACGCAATATCCGGAACCAAACTTTACCTGTGTGTAGACACTGTATACACCAGTGATGGAAAGACCCTGACCGGATTTTGTTCCCAATCAACCAAAACTCAATTGATTCAGACTACGGCAACCAGTGGATTATACAAGTTTACATTTTGGCCAAGCTCATTCTTTGGTCTAAGTTCAACACAAACCGTAAATAAAATAAGCTATTACATTATAGATGCAAATGGCAACAAGGTAGGATTAGGCGATACAAGTTCACCATTTGTTTACAAATTTAATTGTAATTAGCTTTTATGATTAACAGCAGTTACGGTAACTATAAGATTAATGCTAAACTGCTTTAGCTGCGCGATAACAAAATAATATTTTTTTTGAAAACTATTTAAATCTGATTCTATGCTTAATTGCTACTCAAAAAAATGCTTTACAGGAATCATTATAGTGATGCTATTGCTGGCGAAAACAAGTTTTGCCGCCATTCGCGATACCACTATTTTGCAGGCTAATAAAATACCTGGTTGGGTTTCGGGGCAGGTTATTAACCAGGACCACCGCCCGCTTAATGGTGTTAAAGTATTTGTAAAAAATACCCAATCCACTGTATTGACAGATAGTGCTGGCCATTTTAATATTCAGGCTTCTACCGGAAGCACCGTGGTTTTCCAGTTACACGACTATTATTCAAATGAAATAACGGTTGATGAAAAAGCGGATGTTACTGTAAGATTACAGGCCACTTATTTACAATCGCCTGATAAAATCGACGTTTTGTATGGCACGCAAAGTACTGAAAGCGTGCTTGGTGCCATATCTACCGTATATACCAGTCAGTTATCAACCACACCAGCTTCGTTATATGTTTATGCTTTGCCTGGGCAGCTACCCGGTTTATATACTCAACAAACCAGTGGTTTTTCTTCCTTTTCTACCGCATCATTAACATATGGTGATGTTGATGGGCTGTCGCACATCAGTACTGGTGCAGTAAACGCGAGAGCTACGGATAATAATGAAATAACAATGACTTTGCGCGGGCAAACACCGGTTACTATTATTGACGGGGTACAGCGCGAAATTTCATCCATAGATCCAGAAAGTATTGAATCCATTTCTGTGTTAAAGGACGCTTTGTCAAGTATCTTGCTCGGAATAAACAGCTCGCGCGGTATTTTACTGGTAACCACAAAAAAGGCAGAAGCAGGAAGGCCACGAATTTCATTCACAGCAGAATCGGGAATTCAAAGTCCGTTGGGGTTGCCTACACCGCTACCTGCTTATCAATACGCTTATTTATATAATGAAGCTGCAACCAATGATGGTTCAACCCCATTGTATACCGCTGCCGATTTCAATGCTTACAAAAATCATACAGATCCTTACGGGCATCCTGATGTAAACTGGTTCAATACGATATTGCGCAAAAACTCACCCGAAACAAGCTACAAATTAAATGTTGATGGCGGGAGCGGCGTTGCAAAATATACGATAGGCCTAAGCTATTTTGACCAGGAGGGTATTTTTAACCAGGCATCCTCATCAGCTTATGCTACCAATGATGATTTGAAGCGTTACATTATTAACTCAGATGTAGTTGTTCAGGTTAATAAAAACTTGAGCGTTGATCTGCAATTATTTGGCAGGGTACAGCAATCTCAGGAACCGGGCGGGGGCAGTAATAATATTTTAGCGTTATTATATGGTACCCCAAATAACGCCTACCCAATTTATAACCCTAACGGTAGTTTTGGCGGTTCGGTATTGGGGTCGGCTTTTCAAAATAATTTATTGGCCATGACAGAGTATTCAGGTTATATCCAAAATAACACCAACGATATTCTTGCCAATCTGAATTTAAAATATGATTTAAATAGTGTAACCAAGGGTTTATCGCTCAATTTGAAGGGAAACGTTTCTTATGAATCAGCAAATGCGCTTAACCGGAGCCTTCAAAACAACACTTATATAGAAAATAGAGACAGTACATATGCGGCTGTAGGTACAACAGTTGCACAAAGCAATACCTTTACAACTATTTATACACTTCGCCAAACATACTACCAGGCTTCGCTTAATTACGACCGTCAGTTTGGAAAAAACAACTTCAGCGGATTGTTGATGTATGATACCAAATCATTAAATAGTAACTACGATTTACCTGCCGTAACCACAGACAGGGCGTTGAAAGTTGGCTATAATTATGATGGAAAATATTTTGCAGAAGGCGCTATAAATAATAGTGGATACAATAGGTACACCCCCGGCCACCAGAACGGTTTATTTTATGCAGGTGGTTTAGGATGGCAAATGGGAAAAGAATCATTTATAAAGGATAACCTAACATGGATAGATTCCTGGAAATGGCGCGCCACTTATGGTAAGACGGGAAACAACAATGTTGATACCTATTCATATTATGGTTACGTGCAAACATATGGCAACGGCAATACCAGCTACTATACAGGAACAGGTAGAAATCAAACGCCTACATACTATGAAAATGGAATTGCCGATCCTTTTTTATCGTGGGAAACCGCTAACAAGATTGACATTGGAACAGACATATCATTGTTCAAAAACCACCTGCAGTTAACAGGAGATTATTATCACGACAGGTATAGCAATTTATTACAGATAAGAGGAGCAAGCATCGCTTTATTAGGTATAGCTTATCCTTATGAAAATATAGGAATTAACCTTTATCACGGTTTGGAATTCTCTGCTACTTATAACAATAATGCAGGAAAGCTTAATTATTTTATCACGGGTAATATATCTACACAAGCCTCAAAAGTTATTTTCAGTGATGAAGAGACACCACGATACCCATGGAACAAAACAACCGGATTACCTGTAGGAACCATTTTCGGTTATGAAGCGGATGGCTTTTATCAAAATGCGGCAGACGCGGCGAAAGGCCCTGTTTTCGGTAGTTATATACCCAAAGCAGGAGATATTAAACTAAAAGATTTAAACGGTGACGGTATTATCAACCAATTTGACGAAGCACCTATCGGGAATTTAAAACCATTGGTATTTTACGGAACTACCTTAGGCTTTAATTACCAGGGTTTTAGTTTAAGCGTAATAATACAAGGGGTTTTCAATCGTGAAATTAATACAGATGATTCGTACAACGCTCCATTCCAGGGTTTAGGCATATTTGCATCGCCTCCGCAAGGGCAGGCGTATGAGAATGCCACGGCAAGATGGACACCGGAGACGGCCACCACAGCAAAGCTTCCTGAACTATCTTTTATTAATACAAAGCTTAATGGATATAATACCGCATTCTCTTCATTCTACCTAAAATCAGGTGATTATGTAAGGCTAAAAAATGCTGAGTTGGGATATAGCCTGCCATATTCATGGGCGCAGAGGCTTGGCTTTGCCAATATAAGGGTATTTATTGATGCTGAAAACGTAGCTACGATTGCCGGCTATGGCGGATACGATCCAGAAGTTTCACCCGACAATTATCCTATTCAAAGGGTAATTAATGTCGGTATTAATGTAAAACTTTAGTTTGCTCATTTATAATATAAGATTATGAAAAATTATAAAAGTAAAATATTAATAGGTTTAGGTTTAATTACATCAGTGTTTGCCTGTAAAAAAACCGAAACTTTCCCAGTCGATAAATTAAGCATAGCTTATGTTTTTGATGTGCGCGATTCCGCAGGCACTAATGCCTTAAAGTATCTTCTTAATCTTTACGCGATATTGCCTTATGGCCATAATAGAGTAAATAAGGATTACCTTGACGCGGCCGGCGATGACGCGGTATCATCGGCATCTGGCGAAGATGTTACATTGCTATCTACCGGCAATTATAACTCAATCACTTTGCCTGCATCCGAGAATGTATGGTCGACCACGAACAGCACCAACACCGCTAATTACTGGAATGGTATACGGGATGCCAATGAATTTATTGCCAATATTGGCGTAGTACCGGTAAAGGATGTAGTTGCGGCAAACGGTAAAATAAATGGCATAGGTGTTTCAACAAGGTACATTTGGAAAGCAGAGGCCAGGTTCTTAAGAGCATTCTTTTACTTCGAACTGGTTAAGCGTTTTGGCGGTGTTCCATTGCTGGGAAACAAAGTTTATAACGTTAATGACAACCTTGCACTACCGCGAAACAATTTTTCAGATTGTATAAACTACATTGTAAGCGAATGTGACGCTATAAAAGATAGTTTAATAACGGTTCAAACCTACAATCCTTCTTCTGATAACTATAGGGTTACACTTGGTTCAGATCTGGCACTGAAGGCGCGCGTTTTGCTATATGCAGCCAGCCCGTTTTTTAATGCAGCCAACACTAATCCTTTAATAGGTTATACCAATTACGATCCGGTACGGTGGACAACAGCAGCTTCTGCAGCGCAAGATGTTTTAAACTTGCCAGGCTATTCACTTGATCCTAATTTTAAGAATATTTTTCTTACTCAGAATGATCAGGAAGTGCTATTTATACGCACAGCTAATAATAGCAATCCAAGTAATGTTGTTGAAACCAATAATGGCCCCCCGGGATTCCCTGCTGCGGTTGGTTATGGAATTACAAGCCCTACAGAAGACTTGGTTGACGCATTTCCAATGAGTAATGGTAAAGCGATCAGCGACCCAACTTCGGGTTTTAATCCGGCGCAGCCTTATACAAATCGTGATCCCAGGCTTACCTATACTGTTTTGTATAACGGAGCACAATGGCTTAGTACCAGACTCCAAACTTACGAAGGCGGCCAAAGCAAACCTAATAATGGTCAGCAGCAAACCCTAACCGGTTATTACTTGCGAAAATTTATGGGTAATCAAGAAAATGGTACGCAATACCAGTCGCATGATGAAAGCTGGGTTCTATTTCGATTAGCCGAGATGAAATTAAGTTATGCAGAAGCTGAAAATGAGGTGCTATCTACACCATCCCCGGCTATTTATCAACAGCTAAAAGACCTGAGAGCAAGGGCTGGCATTGCCCCCGGTACAGATGGAATGTACGGACTTACTGCAAATATGACACAGGCAGAGATGCGTGTAGCAATTCAGAACGAACGCCGTATTGAAATGGCCTTTGAAGAGCAGCGATATTTTGATATCCGCCGTTGGAAAATAGCGGAAACGGTAATGAACCAGCCAAGGATGGGGGTTTCCATTGTAAATACCAACGGAAACTTAACTTATAATTATATACAGGTACTTGCAACTAAATTTAATGCACCTACAATGTATTTATATCCTATTCCTTATGATGAAGTATTGAAAAACCCGGCTATGAAACAAAATCCAGGCTGGAACTAACTCCTATTTAACCAAACTAATCAAGCTGTTATGAGAAAAATAATACTTTTCTTTCAAATATTAATGATGTTGCTACCTGCTGCATTATATGCGCAAAACGCATCTAAAGGGCCTTCTCTAACTATAACAGGCACCGTGAAAGATGTGGATGGCTTATTGCCAGGGGCCACCGTTGTTGAAAAAGGTGTGCCAACAAATGTCACCATTACAAATTCAGTAGGTAAGTTTAAACTTACGCTCAAAGGAACCTCAAATACAATTATCGTTAGGTTTGTTGGGGATGCCACTCAGGAGGTTCATTTAGCCGGAAAGACAAATATTGATATCAATCTGAATGCTAATAATCATGGGTTGGATGAAGTATCGGTGGTGGGTTATGGTAAAACCACACGTATTACCAATACAGGTGCGGTAAGTTCAATCAATGCGGCTCAAATACGCGAGATACCTACAGCAAATGTTCAAAATACCCTTGCAGGCAGGCTTCCGGGATTTTTTTCTACGCAAAGCTCCGGCCAGCCTGGAAAAGATGCTTCAGATTTTTTTATAAGGGGTATAAGCTCACTAAATCCTGACGGCAACCAACCGCTGATCATCGTTGACGATATTCAATATACGTATGATCAATTGCAACAAATCAATGTAAACGAAATTGAATCTATCTCTATATTGAAAGATGCATCCACTACCGCTATTTACGGTATTAAGGGGGCAAACGGGGTATTAGTAGTAACTACCCGCAGAGGAAAATCGGGTGTCCCAAAAATAGATTTCAGGGTAGAAGGCGGTTTACAATCCAATACCATTACCCCCGTTTTTCTGGATGCTTATCATTCCGCACTATTGATCAATCAGGCCGAAGCAAATGATAATATAGGGAATCCATCACCTAAAGCCTTGTCTTTTACACAGAATGATTTAACTTTATTCCAAAATGGCTCAGATCCTTATGGGCATCCAAATGTGGATTGGTATAACCAAATTATTAATAAATATAGCTATCAAACCAATGCTAACCTTGATATCTCGGGTGGAAATGAACAGGTAAAATATTTTATTTCAGGTGGCGCGCTGGATCAAAATGGCGATGTTAAGAATTTTCCCGATCCGCGTGGTGAGATAAATACTAATTATTACTTTGAGCGATATAATTTCAGGTCGAATCTTGACTTGAAAGCAAATAAAACGCTTGACCTGAGATTAGATGTGACCACGAGATTTTCAGACCTTAACCAGCCACTTAACGAGGGCGCTATAGGCCAATTGTATGATTTTACAAAAGAAACTCCTTTTACCGCCCCGTTCCTGAATCCAAACGGCACTTTCGCTTATGCGTATTCGCCTTTTAATTCAGGCCATTTACCAACATTAAATGCAAGGCTTGCAACCGGCGGTAATCAAAACTCTAAAAGAACTGATTATAATGTTTTATTTAACGCGACACAAAAGTTGAGTGCGATTACTGACGGCCTTTCTGCTACAGCTCGGGTTGCTTATTCAAGCGTTGAGCAATATAGCATGGAAAATACGCCAAGTGAAACAGCTATTCCCTCGTATCATTATACGCCGGCAAATGGTGCAACTCCAGCTTCTTATACCCTAAACCCAAGCGGCGCGTATGTTTTCCCAAGTTATATAGAAACAGGCGGAACAGATATTTACACCAATGATGTTAACGTGCAATTGTTTGCTAACTATGACAGAACATTTAGCGCGAAAAACCACGTTACGGGTTTATTACTATTTAACCAGGATGCTACAACAACCTACGCGAATAATACTATACTTTTAGATCCTACTACAATAGGTCAGCCAGCCAAATTCAGGGGGATTTCTATTAGAGGCGGTTATGATTTTGATGGAAAATACCTTTTTGATGTTAACGCGGCTTATAACGGAACGGATAGATTTGCAGCAAATCATCGTTATGGATGGTTTCCGGCATTCAGCGTAGGGTATAACCTGAACAAAGAAACATTTTTTAAGAACCTGTTTCCAACCTTCGGCCTATTTAAACTTAGAGGATCATATGGTTTAGTTGGTTCTGACGCGGCACCGGGTGGCAGATATGTATATAACCAATATTATTCGCAAAGCACTAACCCTCCTCAATACAGCCTGGGTGAAAGCGAAACCCTTTACAAAGACTATTATGAAAATAGTTTATCAAACCCGAATGTTGTTTGGGAAAAACAAAAGGAGCTTGATTTGGGCGTTGATATGAACTTGCTTAAGGATAATAAGCTATCAGTAACCTTCGATTATTTCCACAATATACGTTATGATCAGTTAATTACCCCTGCTGCCGTTCCAGAAGTATTAGGTGTTGGTTTACCAGCAGTTAATATCGGAAGAACCAGGAACCAGGGTTTTGATGGCCAGGTAGGTTATCATAGCAACATAGGGAAAGTGCAGTTTAATACCAGTTTTGTATTTTCTTATGCAAAAAACAAAATATTGTATGAAGACGAGCCATCACCAGCTTACCCGGCCCTGGCCAGAACCGGTCATTCCATCGGCCAGCCTTTTGGCTATCATTTTTTAGGCTACTACACAGCAGCTGAGTTAACCGAAGAGAAAGCTTATGTAGCCAAATGGGGTAGTAACGCAACCCAATATGGGGCCAACCATCAAATTATAGCTCAAGACCCGATTGCAGTACCGGATAACGGCGAAGCTATACAACCGGGGGATTTAAGATATGCCGATTTAAATAACGATGGCTACATTAATGTTCTTGATGAAAAGGCTATTGGTAATCCAAGTCTTCCAAATACAACACTTGGTTTAAACCTACAGGCATCTTATAAAGGCTTTTCAATAAGCGTGCTTTTCCAGGGATCGTTTAACTATAGCTTTATTGTAACAGGAACAGGCATAGAACCATTCCAAAGTCAGTTTCAACCAATTATGGAGCAAGCCTGGACACCTGCAACCGCGGCTACTGCACAATTTCCAAGGTTAACTCAAATTCCGACAACGGTTAACAGCCCAACTTTTTATCCATCAGATTACTGGCTGGTTAACGCATATTATATACGCCTAAAAACATTAGAGGTTAGGTATGCAGTTCCGAGTAAATTGTTGCCTTTCCATTTAACAACAGGAAGCATCTATTTAAGCTGCTATAACCTGATAACATGGGATAATTATGATAAGTATCAACAAGATCCGGAAGTGTCGACAAATACTGTAGGAGATGCTTATATCAATCAACGCGTAGTGAATTTAGGTGTACAGCTTGGGTTTTAATAAATAATATAAACATTTAGTAGCACGGCTTTTGGTTGTGCTATTAAATGTTTAGTCAAATAATAAATCGGAAATATCAATTAAATTAGGAATATGTTTCCAACGCTTTCCGATCTGATTAATTATCTTTTTGGCACTCATATTACACTGCCTATTCAAACGTTTGGTTTTTTTGTAGCACTTGCCTTTGTTGTTACTTATTTAGCTTTTGTATCTGAATTTAAAAGGAAAGAAGCACTAGGTTTAATACATTCCTTTAAAAAGCCAGTGTTAATTGGTGAACCGGCTTCGATTCTTGAACTGGCTATTAATGCTTGCTTAGGTTTTATCCTGGGGTTTAAATTATTCGCCGTATTATTTAATTATCAAACATTTTCAACTGATCCAAAGGGTTTTCTTTTATCCGCGCACGGAAATTGGTATGCGGGATTGTTGCTAGGCGGTGCCTGGGCCTTCTGGGCATATTATGACAGGAAAAAAGCCCAATTACCACAGCCAATAATTGTAGACGAAACGGTGCATCCTTACCAGTTAATGGTTAAAATAACTATATGGTGCGGTATCATTGGTTTTATTGGCGCTAAATTATTTGACACGGTAGAACATATAGATTATTTTTTAAAAAACCCGGTAAAGGATCTGCTGTCAACTAATGGTTTTACTTATTATGGCGGTTTTTTATTCGGGATGCTTACCTTTTTTTACATCGGTGTTAAAAATGGCATGAAGCTACCCTATGTCTCAGATATTGGCGCGCCGGGAATTATGCTCGCCTACCCGGTGGGAAGAATAGGCTGTCAGCTTTCTGGTGATGGCGATTGGGGCATTGTTAATACGTCGCCTATACCAACCTGGCTACATGGCTTGCCCGGTTGGATGTGGTCTTATAACTTTCCGCATAACGTTATTAATCAGGGTGTCCAGATGAATAACTGCATAGGGTTTTATTGCAGTGTGCTTGCTAAAGGAGTGTTCCCTACTTCATTTTACGATACTGTGATTTGCACGCTGATGTTTGTTTTTATGTGGTTGATTCGCAAACGGGTTACTACACCCGGGTTTCTGTCCTATTTGTATTTAATATTGATGGGAACCGAGCGGTTTTTTATGGATTACATTAAAGTCAATATACAATATCACGTATTCGGGACCTGGCTTACACAGGCACAACTGATCAGTGCAGGGATGTTTATCGTAGGTGTTTGCGGGATGATTTACATATATCTTATTAAACCGAAATTGCGAAACAGCCACGCAATGGTCTATTAAGGAATTCTTTATCTATATAAAATGAAAAACGGTTTAATTAGCTTATGTTTAGTATTTTCAGTCAGTATACTGCAAGCGCAGCAACCTGATCTGGTAAAATATGCAAATACCTTGCAGGGTACCAATTCTACTTATGAAATTTCCTGGGGCAATATAAATCCGGTTACTTCCTTGCCTTTCGGTATGAATGCCTGGACCGCTCAAACTAATAAAAACGGAGAAGGATTTAAATATCAATATAATACGAGATCGATACGTGGCTTTCAGCAAACGCATCAATGCAGCCCATGGGTTAATGATTATGCAGTGTTTTCATTAATGCCGGTTAGCGGAAAGCTTGTGGTGAATGAAAATGCCAGGGCTGCAACTTTCGATCATAAAAATGAGATCGGTAAGCCGAATTATTATAAAGTTACGCTGGACAATCATATCACTGTAGAAATGGCCCCTACGGAACGCTGCGCGCACCTACGTTTCTCGTTTCCCAAAGCTGGGTCTTATCTGATTCTTGATGGATATACCAAAATGAGTATGGTGAAAATTATTCCTGCTGAACGTAAAATAATCGGCTACGTTAATAATGTAAGATGGGCGCCTCAAGGATTCAAAAACTATTTTGTTATTGTTTTTGATAAACCATTTGAAAATTATGGGACTTGGGAAAATAAGAAAGACAGCATATTTAATAGGAAATTGGCTGCTGAAGGACAGGGCGTAGGTGCTTTTATTAAGTTTAAAAATGGCAGCGTTGTTAGTGCAAAAGTTGCATCATCTTACATCAGCCCTGAACAGGCAGAAACTACGCTGCAGGAGGAAATGGGTTCACAAAAGACCTTTGACGATACCAAAAATGCTGCATTTAAAATTTGGAACGATTTGTTTAATCGCATATTGGTTGAAGGTGGAACAGAAGAGCAAAAAGCGACTTTTTATTCTTGCATGTTTCGCGCTAACTTATTTTCTCACGAGTTTTTTGAATATGATAAAGTCGGGAAGCCTTATTATTACAGCCCTTACGATGGGTTGATACATTCCGGTTATATGTATACGGATAATGGCTTTTGGGATACATTCCGTGCTCAGTTTCCACTAAATTGTATTCTTCATCCTAAAATGCAGGGGCAATATGTTCAGGCGTTGCTTGATGCCCAAAAGCAATGTGGTTGGTTGCCGGCCTGGTCATTCCCCAGCGAAACTGGTGGGATGTTGGGGAACCATGCTATTTCCTTACTGGCAGATGCCTGGGTAAAAGGCATCAGGACATTTGACCCGCAGCAGGCATTGGATGCTTATTTTCATGAGGCAACAAATAAAGGCCCCTGGGGTGGTGCAAACGGGAGGCCTTTATGGAAGGATTATTGGACTATAGGTTACATTCCTTTCCCTGAATCGCAGGGTGCAGTAGGGCAAACGCTGGAATCAGCGTATGATGACTTCTGCGCTTATAAGCTTGCTAAGGAAACAGGAAATACCTTTTATGAAAGGATCTTTTCGCACTCAATGTATAACTATAAAAATTTATGGGACCCGGCCACCCGTTTTATGCGCGGCAGAAGAGAGGATGGAAAATTTGAACCTAATTTTGATCCGCTTGATTGGGGAGGCCCTTATACAGAAGGCAATGCTTGGCATTGGGTTTGGTCGGTTTTTCATGATGAGCAGGGTTTAATCAACCTGTTTGGCGGCAACGCTAATTTTACGGCAAAGCTGGATTCGATATTCACGATGCCGCCTACCATTAAAGTAGGCGGATATCACGAGGTGATCCATGAAATGACTGAGATGAAGCTGGGGAATATGGGCCAATACGCGCAAGGAAATGAACCGATCCAGCATATGATCTATCTGTATGATTATGCAGGGCAACCATGGAAAGCGCAGCAACACATAAGGGAAGTAATGGACAAATTGTACAACTCATCAGAAAATGGATATCCAGGCGATGAGGATGAAGGGCAAATGTCATCGTGGTATGTATTAAGCGCTATGGGAATATATAGCGTTTGCCCGGGAACTGATCAGTATGTTATCGGCAGCCCCGAATTTAAAAAGATAACCATCACGATGGAGAGTGGCAAAAAGTTTGTGATTGAAGCGGACGGCAACAGTAAACAAAATGTTTACATCAGCTCGGCTGAACTAAACGGCAAACCCTATCAGCACAATTGGATCAGTTACCAAGATATCATCAATGGCGGGGTTTTTCATCTTCAGATGGATACTCAGCCTAATTATCAGCGAGGTTTAGCAGAGGCAGACAAACCATTTTCATTATCCGCCCCGGCTAAATAAACAAAATGCACCTATCTAATATCTACCAAAATGAATCTTTCAGCCAAAATCAAATCTTCTGCAAAGCGATTTACGTGCTTTATACGTTTTAGCCTGTTGATTGCTTTTTGTGGTTTAACCATAACGTCGGCCCGAGCACAACAAACTCATGGAAGCACTGATTACGCTGCAAAGGTTAATACCATGATAGGCACAGAAGGCAAAGGAAAAAGCCCACAGGAAATGTACCTCGAAGCCGGGTTTACTTTTCCAGGGGCGACCTATCCATTCGGTATGGTTCAGTTTACAACTACGTTTTTTGATCAGGATAAAGGATTTGTGGTAAACCAGTTGAGCGGGGCAGGCTGCCCGCATATGGGTAACTTTCCTACATTGCCGCTAAATAATGACCTTTTAAAATCTCCAAATGATATGAAGGGATATCATCCGCAATATCATATGGAAAAAGCTATGGCGGGTTATTATAAAGTAAAACAGGGTAGCAGTAATATTAATTGTGAGCTGACTGCTACTAAGCGCACAGGTATGGCGCAATATCAATTTTCAGATACAGCAAATCACGCTACTATTATTATTGGCTCGGGCATCAATGCTACTAAAATCAATAATGCTTCGATAAAAATAACAGGCCCGGGCAAATGTGAAGGCTATGCCGACGGCGGGTCTTTCTGCGGCATAAAAACCGATTACAAAGTATATTTCGTGGCTGAATTTGACGCCACTCCAATTGTTTCAGGTACCTGGAAAGACAATTCTGTCCATCCATCATCAACTTCAGAATCAGGAGAGAATTCCGGTGCTTATTTTACATTTGATGTTTCCGCCAAAAAACAAATCCACTATAAATTCGCGATATCTTATGTATCCATAGCTAATGCCAAACAAAACCTTGCCGTAGAGAATCCCGGATGGAATTTTGCCGCGGTAAAAAAGGCTGCAGTATTGGCCTGGAATAAACAGTTGGGAAAAATAGAGGCTGATGGGGGAGACAACGATCTTACTACTCAATTTTACACACACTTGTATCATGCGTTTGTACACCCAAGTATTGCAAATGATGTAAATGGCCAATATATGGGTGCTGATAACAATATTAAAAAAGCAGTCGGTTTTACTGATTATACCGAATTCAGCAATTGGGACACTTATCGCACAACAATTCCCTTACTGGCCATGCTTGCACCAAAGGAAACAAGTGATATGATGGAGTCACTCGTAAAATTCGCTCAACAATCGGGCGGAGGGTTCCCCCGGTGGGTGATGGCTAACGTAGAAACAGGAATTATGCAAGGCGACCCCACTTCTATAGTGGTTGCAAACGCTTATGCTTTCGGCGCTACAAATTTTGATACTAAGCAAGCGCTTGCAATAATGCGCAGAGGAGCCGAGGTGCCCGGTACAAAATCCCAGGCGGAATTAACCCGGCCTCAGCTCGATCAATATTTAACCAAAGGCTACGCCCAGGCTTCCATGAGCCTGGAATATAATTCTGCGGATTTCGCGATCGGAAGGTTTGCTTTAAATACAACGGGTGATCGATCGCTTTACCATAAATATTTGCAAAGCGCGCAAAAATGGAAGAATATATATAATCCTAAAACGGGTTGGCTACAATCACGAAATGCAGATGGCAGCTGGAAATATTATACAGATGATATGCGCGAGGCCAGCTATAAAAATTATTTCTGGATGGTTCCGTTTAACCTGGGCAAATTGATAGATACCATCGGCGGTAAAAATGCTGCTGAAAAAAGGCTTGATGATTTCTTTGTAAGACTGGATGCAGATTACGGCCAGGAGTGGTTCGCGGCTGGTAATGAGCCGGATTTTCAAGTTCCATGGATCTATAACTGGGCAGGCGCACCTTATAAAACTCAGGCGCTTATCCGCAGAATTATGAAGGAATCTTATTCGGATAAGAACAATGGTTTGCCCGGCAATGATGATTTAGGCGCGATGGGTGCATGGTATGTATTTGCAGGCATTGGCTTATATCCTATGATTCCGGGTGAAGGCGGATTTACTGTTAACAGTCCATCTTTTTCATTAATTAAAATACACATGGGTAGCGGCAAGGTGTTAACTATAACAGGTGGATCGCAAACCAAAGCTTATGTTACCGGATTAAAAATAGATGGTAAGGGTTGGAACAATGCCTGGATTCCGTATAGTTTGATTAAAAATGGTGGTACAATACAGTATTCTTTGTCTAATCAGCCTAACAAAAAATGGGGGGTAGCTAAACCTCCGCCATCATTTAACTAAAATGTTTAAACTGTTTTAAGACATGCGGAAAATATTGTCAAAAAACGCGTTGAATTACTGCAGCGGCGGTGTAAATAAATTGAGGACAAAAAATATTAATTAAATAGCTTTAGACTTTACACTAGATTTAATTAATTTACAGCACCAATTGTAAAGCTAAAACTGCGTAATGTATAAACAGCCGGCATTCACGGAGCGTAAATATAAGGTCATCTTTTTTTTTGTAACTGCATTGTTTTTGTTGTGGGGAATAGCGATAACATTAGGAGACGTACTAAACAGGCATTTTCAGCATGTGTTGCATATTACTAAGGCTCACTCCGGTTTAGTTCAGCTATCAATTTTCGGGGCATATGCCGTAATGGGTATCCCTGCAGGTTTATTCATGAAAAGATATGGCTATAAAAAAGGAATTATTTTGGGCCTGTTTTTATATGCGTTTGGCGCATTTTTATTCATTCCTGCCGCTGATGCGGCTTCATTTGATTTCTTCCGCATAGCCCTTTTCGTTCTCGCCTGCGGATTGGCGACCTTAGAAACGGTTGCCCATCCTTTTATAGCAGCGTTGGGCGATCAAAGGACAAGCGATCAACGCATTAACTTTGCTCAGTCTTTTAATGGATTGGGAGGGGTGCTAGGCCCCGCCATCGGAAGCTATTTTATACTAAAAGAGGGGCAGCTTCACTCGAATGACTTATTGGCTGTCAGAAACCTTTACATCATCATCGGTTTAATTATAACATTGGTTGGTATTTTATTTTCTTTCATTAAGGTGCCAAACCTGGGTTATGCCGAGCATGAGGCAATTGAAACTGAAATAGCCAATGGTGGAAAAACTATTGAAAAAAAGTTGATTCATCAAAAACATTTTGTGTTTGCTGTGATTGCCCAGTTTTTTAATGTTGCCGCACAAGGCGGAACCTGGGCCTATTTTATCAACTATGTGCATGAGGTTATGGGGTTTACCGATGAGAAGGCAGGGTATTTTTTTTCTTTAAGTATGGTGATGCTCATAATTGGTAGATTTTCAGGAACATATTTGATGCGCTTTTTAGCGCCTTATAAGCTACTCGCCATATTCGCGCTTGGCAATATTTTGATGTGCTTAATTGTTGCGCAAGGCTATGGATGGGTGTCGTTTATCGCGCTTTTATTTATAAATTTCTTTTTTAGCATCATGTTTCCAACCATTTTTAGTTTAGGCCTTAAAAATTTGGGAAGAAAAACCCAGCTTGGATCATCTTTCATTATAATGGGTGTTGTAGGTGGGGGGCTATTTCCGCCATTAATGGGGTTAATCGCCAATGAAAATATAGCCGCTGCATATTACCTGCCGATACTATGCTATGCTGTAATATTTATGTTTGGCTACCGTTATCGAAATTTGACCAAAACAAATACAAGGCTAAGTAGTGAACTATAGCCCCATAATCTTTATATTACCTTACCTTTGATAAAGAAAAAATACTTGTGAAAAAGAAGCTCTCTATAAATGATATTGCAAAAAGTCTAAACGTTTCTAAAACTACCGTGTCCTTTATCCTCAATGGCAAAGCCCAGGAGATGAGGATTGGTGATGAACTGGTTGACAGGGTTTTAAAGTTTACCAATGAAGTAGGCTTTAAGCCGAACTCGCTCGCGCAAAGCCTGCGTAGCGGTAAATCTAATATCATCGGCTTGATGGTTGAGGATATATCAAATCCCTTTTTTGCCAAGATAGCGCGGTTAATAGAAGACAGGGCCTACCAGAATGGTTATAAGATTATTTATTGCAGTACCAGCAACGATACTAAAAAAACCAAGGACCTTATTTCCATGTTTAGGGAGAGGCACGTTGATGGGTACATTATAGCGCCACCAGAGGGAATAGAACAAGAAATTGAAGCCTTATTGAAGGACAATTTACCTGTGGTGATGTTTGACAGGCACCTGCCTAATGTTGATACAGATTATGTTGAAGTAAACAACCGCTTTAGTACTTATAATGCCACCAGCCATCTTATTGAGCAGGGTAAGAAGAATATTGCATTCATTACTTTTTCTTCTCAACAAACGCAAATGCGGGACCGGATTAAAGGTTACAAAAATGCGATCAAAGAGAAAGGACTTGAGCCGATTATTAAGGAAATTGTATTTAATCAGAATGAAGAATTTATTCTTAAACCAATTGCGGACTTTTTAAACGGACATAAAAATCTGGATGCTGTTTTTTTTGGAACCGATCATATAGGTTCATGCGGGCTAAAGGTTATAAAAGAACTTGGGATTAATGTTCCTGGTGAACTTGCGATTGTATCTTTTGACGATTACGACGTTTTTAAGCTTTATTCGCCACCTATATCTGCAATTGCCCAGCCTATTGAAAAAATCGCGGAAAATATTATCACGGTTTTGCTCAATAAACTTAATTCGCCGTCCCTTCATCAAGCCACACAAAACATTACCCTTACTACTAATTTTAATATCCGCGACTCATCAAAATAGTACGGACATACAAACCGCCTGAAAGCTTTAAGCAATCAGGCGGTGTAAACTACATATTGTAGCTTTTTTTAATTGTTATAAGGTTTAGCTTCCAGCGAATAATCTACGCCAAGTATTTTCGGGTCAACTTCTACCTGCAATATCTTAGATTCTCCCTGCATTAAAGAAAAATAGCCGTCGTTATAAATCGCAGGTAGTATTTGTGCTCCATTTTTGTGTAATAGTTGTGTTCTTATACCAAAGGCTGCAGTTGTTTTTGATGTATTGGTAATAGTATAAGTAAGCAATTGATTAACGCCGTTTTTAGCAATACATTTTATAGGTTTACTAACTAAAAGACTTGATCCTACTGGCCGCATATTGTTAAGCTTTGTATAATCCAGGTAGGTGTTGCCTATCCAGTAAAAGTTGTCGGCTATTTCGTTTCCCTTAGTATCGTAAAGCCTTAGTTTTAAAAAATGGACTGATGACAGTACTCCGGATTTGCCATCATCCGAAATTTTACTAAATACTTCTGTTGCAGATGTGGCTTTAACATTAAGTTTTCGTGCTTTAGAATAGCCGGGTACCAGGTGTCCATCTAAATTATAAACTTCAGCCTTAGCAGTAAGCCCTTTTAAACTATAAGGCTTATTATTGATGATTTTAATGGAATTTGTCGCAGCATTCCATTGGATATGAATGGGTTCGCAAGCTTTTTTGGCGCCAAAATAAGCGCCGGTTAAATCATAATAATAATCATAGGTCTGCCAAATCATGGTTGGATAGGCAGACTGGCTCATCCATATCAGCATACCTGAAGCATCTTTCCACATATGGTCATTCCAGGCCTCATACATTGCCTTCATTGTTTCCAGGTTTAGCATTTGCGCTTTTTTACAAAAGTCTTCTAATGATGTCGCTTTGCCATAGCTGTTATTAATAGTATTGATGTATTTCACAGGGTTTGAACCGCCGCCTAAGCCACCATCGGTACTGAAATAATGCTGTGCCCACATGTTGGTTTTACTGTCGACCGTTTCGGCCGTAGGTGCTACCCAATAAGCAGGGGGCATAAACTTTTTAAAGCTCTCCACATTAACAAAAGTTGCTGTTCCTAATTCGCTTCGGAGGCCGTAAGAATCTTTAGAGAAAAGATAACCATTGTGCGGATCAGTAAAATAAGTTTTTGGGTCAGTATTACCCCATAAGCCGCTCCCTGATAATATCCTGCTGCCTCCGTGAATAGAAAAATTAGGATTGTTAGGGCCAGCATTGGAGCGAGGTAAGTAGATCCTATCTGCTCCGTCATTGTCTTTAACAGCATTTTTTATAATCATGCTTAATGGCCCATTAGGGTCGCCACCCGGAACGCCTTCATTTGCGCCGCACCATATAGCAATTGAAGGATGGTCGCGAAGCCTTTTTACCTTTTCAATCGCATTAGCCTTGAAAATTTCTAAACTATCAACAGGTCCGAAGTTATTCAGCCAAAAATCATCCCAAACCATAATGCCATATTTATCACAGTATTTATAAAAGTCGTCATCTGTGACTTCGCCGGTCCAGTTTCTGATCATGTTGAAATTCATCTCTTTGTGAAACCTGATCCGGGTTTCATAATCCTTTCCTCTTGCTTTAAGCATATAGTCAGACATTCCCCAATTGCCACCTTTAATCAGAATTGGAACATCATTAATATATACCCGCAAAGGGCCATTTAGTGAGGTGGTATCAGCCGTTATTTTTTTTATTCCAAAGTCCTTGCTGGTTATATCAGAGGTTGAGCTGTTGGTTACATCAAAACTTACCGTAAAATTATATAGGAATTGCGTGCCATCAGGCTTACCACCATAGCTATTTGGCCACCATAGCTTTGGATTTTTAAGAGCTAATTGAGGGAAACTATTTTTATCGATAAGAATCAGCCGGCTTTCGTTTCCTTTTAATATGATTGATGGGATAGTTACTTTGATATTGCCGGGGTTAATGTTGAGTTTTAAATCGCCGGTAACAGGTGCCGCAGTCGCATTGTTAATTTTTACGCTAAAATAAAGATCAGCCAATTTTTTGCCGGGAAACTTAGCATGTATCCAAGGGTCTTCAATGCTCACAGGCCCCGTGCTGGTTAACGTTACGTTGTCTGTTATTCCGCTATTTAAGCCCGGTACAGATGGCATCCAGTCCCAGCTTCCACTACTAAGGTAGGTTGGGCTTTGCCTGTTAGCCAGCCCATATGCAGGGTTTGGTGGGAAAATTAAAACCGCGATCGCATTGGCTTGTCCGGGTAATAAATTATCAGTTATATCATATTTCGCTCTTGCCATAAGGCTTTTTATTGTGCCAATATGATGGCCATTTATGTACACCTCCGCACGTTGGTTAACGCCATTGAAATTAAGCCAGATCCGTTTCCCTGCCGGGAAGTTTTTTGCAGAAAATATGGTTCGGTACCAGTAAGGCCTGTTATATTTAGCTTTATCTACTTTGTAAATATTGTCAGCATAATCGGGGTTTGACTCAATCCCTGCCTTAACGTATGAGTAAAATATTGTACCGGGTACAATAGCATTTATCCAATTTCCGGCCAGTGGGCCTGATGTAGAAACTTGTGACGTTAAATAAATTGACTCGTCCTGTGGTGCCAGTTTCCAGTCTAATTTTTTTATTGTTCCTTGTGCGAATGCAGTAGAATTAAGCAATACTAACAAGCCTAAAAATAGGACAAGATTAAAAGTTTTTTTCATAATTTTTGGTAAATCTTAGGTCTATGGAGCAATTATACAAAAATATTTGCTAAACCGGTTTTATATTCCAAATTCTTATTTTAATTTTACCCTGAAACCAATTCGTAAATTTAAAATCAATTTTATTAAGCCTTATTACAGTAGTTCGGCTTATGTTCTAAAATCCTGTTTACATGAAATACTTAAGCATTTTTTTATTCTTTCTTTTATTTCAGTCGGCTATTGCGCAAGCACCTAAGCAAGTAATACAATTGTACCCCGGCGCGGCGCCCGGATCAGAAAGCTGGCTATGGAATGAAACGGAATCATACAATAGTTTTTTAAAGCAGCGGATAGTTCAAAATGTGTCGCACCCTACTTTGATTGTGGTCCCGGCTGACCCAGCCATACAGGCTACCGGAACTTCGGTTATTATTTGCCCGGGTGGGGGCTTTCATTTTCTTTCTATTGATAACGAGGGAAATGATTTAGCTGAATTATTGAGTAAAAAAGGAATTACCTGTTTCGTTTTAAAGTACAGGCTTCAACATGTGGATAGCAGCAAAAACGGTAAATCTGAAAAAATAGAGCGTTTGCCCGTAGTACCTCTGGCAATTGAGGATGGGAAAAATGCTATAGCTTATGTACGTAAACATGCCGCCGATTTTAATTTAAAGACTGATCGGATAGGGATAATTGGTTTTTCAGCAGGCGGAACAATTGCAGTAACAGCGGCATCGGAGTATAACAGCGAGAACCGGCCCGATTTTGTCGCAGCTATATATCCATATCTGCCAGTGGCACTCCAAAAACCCGCACCTGAAAACGCGCCCCCTTTATTTATCGCGGCAGCATCGGATGATATTTTAAATGTGGATAATCAAAATATCAATTTATACAACAAATGGCTGAAAGCAAAAGATAGTGTTGAGATACATATCTATAAAAGAGGAGGCCACGGTTTTGGCATGAAAACGCAAAACCTATCGAGCGATAGCTGGGTGGATAGGTTGAGCGACTGGATGGATAACCTGGGCTTGCTAAAACCGCTGAGCAATGAAAAAACAGCAGCGCAAAAATCTGCGGAAAGCTGGGCGGCTCTACAAAAATATTATGACGACTTAATGCACAACGACTGGGCCTGGTTAAGCAAATACAGTGATGCGAACACCAAAGTTGCACCCCCAACCCCGGGCGAAAAACGGGTGGTATTTATGGGTAACTCCATAACCGAAAATTGGGGTAATGTTGATCCGCAGTTTTTTAAGGATAATAATTACATTAGCCGTGGTATAGGTGGCCAGGTATCGGCACAAATGCTTGTTCGTTTTCGTGAGGATGTAATCAACCTAAAACCTTTAGCGGTAGTCATCGAAGCGGGCACTAACGACCTTGCCCAAAATCGAGGCTATATTGCTCCTGAAAATATATTCGGTAACATTGTTTCGATGTGTGAGTTGGCTAAGGCAAACGGCATAAAACCAATTATCGGTTCTGTATTACCCGCAACAGACTTTTCATGGCATAGAGGTTTAGAACCCGCCGAAAAGATCGTCGCGCTTAATGTAATGCTAAAAGCTTACGCCGCAAAAAATCATTTCACTTACATTGACTATTGGTCGGCCATGGTAAACGACAAGAAAGGATTGAAAGTTGAACTGGCACAAGACGGTTTAGTACACCCAAACCTGGCCGGTTATAAGGTGATGGAACCATTGGCTGAAAAAGCTATTGCAGAAGCACTTTCTAAAAAATAAATTCTTTAGAAGTATCGTTTCGCAAAACAGCAATACAATTAAGATCATTCATAAAAAATAGTGTATTAAAGTAAGTAACCTTCAATTAAGTATGAATACTATAACGCTTGATCGCTTTCTATCTAACTTATGATTATAAAGAAAAACAACTTTTTAGCCGCACTTATATTATTGTTGTCATATTCTTCTCATGCACAAAACACCAAATGGCGGGCGCAGTGGATAACGGCAGCTGATTGTAAAAACAATGTCAACACCTGGCTGGCTTGCCGCAAGCAAATTACTGTTGGAAAAATACCTGTGCAAGCCATAGCTAAAATAGCTGTTGACAGCAAATATTGGTTATGGGTAAATAACAAACAGGTTGTATTTGAAGGTGGTTTGAAAAGAGGACCAAACCCGTTGGATACATATTACGACAGTGTTGATATTGCACCTTATCTTAAATCAGGCAAAAATACCATTGCGGTGCTGGTTTGGTATTTTGGTAAAGATGGGTTTTCACATAAAAGCAGTGGCAAGGCAGGCTTGTTATTTGATTGCCAAACACCATTTTTTTCTATCTTAAGTGATAAAACATGGAAATGCTTGGTTGAAACTGCCTATCAAACCGCATCCGGGCCGCCTCCCAATTACAGGTTATCGGAATCTAACATCTTATATGATGCGCGGTTAGATATGGGGAATTGGCAATTTGCTAATTATAAAGCAACCACGATGCCTGAGGCCTTAGAACTGGGCCCGGCAGGCAGCGCCCCCTGGAACAATCTTGTGCTGCGCCCGATTGCGCTTTGGAAGAATTTCGGCATTAAAAGTTACGTTAATTTACGAAAGGCCTCTTCCTCCACTACCGATACGCTGATTGGCACCCTGCCATATAATGCGCAAATTACTCCCTACCTTAAAGTTGAAGCAACCGCGGGGCAAGAGATTACGATTTGTACAGACAACTACCTGTTTTACAATGGCGGCGAAGCTAATGTTAAGGGGGAATACATTACGAAAAGCGGCATACAATCATATGAAAATTTAGGCTGGTTAAATGGGCACAAAGTTTATTATATTATACCCAAAGGGGTGAAAGTTTTGCAACTGGGGTATCGTGAAACGGGCTATAATACCGAATTTGCAGGAAGTTTTACAAGCGCAGATCTATTCTTAAATACATATTGGAAAAAAGCGCAACGTACTTTATACCTAACTATGCGCGATAGTTATATGGACTGCCCCGACCGAGAACGCGCGCAATGGACTGGCGACGCGACCAATGAATCCGGTGAGACTTTTTATGCCCTATCAGCATCAAGCAATCTGCTTACCAGAAAATGGCTGCATGAATTAATTGGTTGGCAAAAAGCCGATAGCACTATATATGCACCTGTGCCTTCTGGTTCGTGGAATAACGTATTGCCAGATCAGTCTGCAGCCAGTGTTGGCTACTATGGATTGTGGAACTATTATTTGAACACGGGCGACAAACAAACGCTCATTGATCTTTATGATGGCACTAAGCGATATGTAGATAAGTGGAAACTCAATGATAAAGGTACTATAGTGTTTCCTAAAGCAGGTTGGATTTGGGGAGATTGGGGCGATAATCGTGACTTACTTGTTTTGTATAATTCGTGGTATTATTTGGCAATAAAGGGCTTGCAAAAAATGGCTGTAGAATTAGGCAAAACAGACGATGCCGCAAAATATGCAGGTATAATGGTTACTTTTAAAACCAGTTATAACCAGCAGTTTTGGAATGGGGCCGCTTATCGTGATCCGGCATATACCCAACAAACCGACGATCGTGCCCAGGCGTTGGCGGTAGTAAGTGGCCTTGCTGATAAAGAAAAATATCCGGCTATTTTAAAAGTATTGCAAAGCGAGGAACATGCCAGCCCTTATATGGAAAAATATGTTTTTGAGGCTATGTTTAAAATGGGATATGCAACTGAAGCTTTAAAAAGATTTAAAAAGCGCTTTTATAAAATGGTTAGTAACAAGCAATTTACTACATTATTTGAAGGCTGGGGAATAGGTAAAGAAGGTTTTGGTGGAGGTACCGTTAACCATGCCTGGAGCGGCGGAGGCCTTACTGTGCTGTCTGAATATTTATGCGGTATTGCCCCTGTTGAGCCAGGGTATAAAGTTTTTCATGTATTTCCGCAACCCGGTAATGTTCGCTACGCTTCAGCCGAAATTGCTTCGGTGTCTGGAAGAATTAAAACCAGCTTTACTAATAAGGGTGATGGAGTTATCTTAAACACAAGTGTACCCGCAGGGACAAAAGCCATTATCGGTTTGCCGGGTAAAGCTTACCGGCAAATTACGCTAAACGGTACAGTGATATGGGCAAATGGCAAATACATTAGCAACAAAAATGCAAGGCTATTTCCTGATACGATAGCTAATCGTTTTGAATTTAAGGTAGCTGTAGGAAATTGGGTGTTGGCCGGTAAGTAAAGGCTTATTCTGCCCGGTTGAAGCCACTAAATATCTTAAGCGTGCAATGATCTCGCCGAGATTAGGAAACCTGTATTCTTCTGTTAATCTCAGCATTTAACGTGCTTCACTTGCCTCATCAGGAATAGTAAACCAAAAAGTTGTTCCAGCTCCCAATTCACTTTCCACACCCATCTCGCCACCATGCAGCCGGATAATTTCCGAGGCTATATACAAACCTAATCCCAAACCGGACGTCTTATTGTTGTCGTTACCAATCCTAAAATAGCGGTCAAAAAGGCGGGTTAGATTTTCGGGGGCAATGCCCTCGCCAAAATCTCTCACAGATACCTTCGTTAACCCGTCATAGTGTTTTGCATCAATCTGTATTTCATACGAGCTGGCTGCATATTTAACTGCATTATTTACAAGGTTAACCACCACCTGGTCAAGTTTATGGCGGTCGGCGAAAATCGTAAATGCAGGGTCGCCTTGGTAAACAAGGTGGTATTTTCCCTCCAGTCGGATATGGGTGCAACAATCTTCCACAAGTTCCGCCAATACAAAGGTCGTTTTGTCAAGGGATAAATGGCCCTGATCTATTTTTGTGGAACTCAGCAAATCATCCACGAGGTAACTTAGTTTGAGCACGTGTTTTTCTGCATTACGGGCCATTTCAATCATTTTTTCTTTAGCCGGTGTTTTACCTTTTAAAAGCCTGCTCATAAATTGTATATTGGCTTTCAGGCTGGTAATCGGTGTATTCAGTTCATGGCTGGCCACGCTGATGAACTCGTCTTTATGCAATTTTAGTAATCGTTGTTCAGTAATATTCTCAATAATGGTATATCCTAATGGGCCGTGCCTATCAGGAAACAGAATCGAGGTTACCTCGCACCAGATCAACGATCCGTCTTTTTTGATTAGGCTGGTTTCCAGCGTAAAGAAAGGCGTTTTCCTTTTCCATAGGTTTTTCTGCAATAATTGCCAGTGAGCATGATGATTTGCCGGTGAATAATCCAATATCCGTGTGCCGATAATGTCTTCTTTCCCGTCATAACCTAAAAGCTCAACCAATGCGGAATTTACCTCGATGATCTCTAAATCAGAAGATATGATTTTATTCGCTAATTTTGAATATTCGAAGATTGTACGAAATCTTTCGGAATGATGGGAAGTTTTTAACTCCAGGAGTTCCTGCCTTAAGGCAGCGTTTTCTTTTTGCAAAGTTGTATCGGCTAACATCAGTGTAAGTACCGTCCTTGGATCCTATCAATGTAAATATTGGCAGAAAGGGACTATGGCGCATTAATAAAAGCAAGAAATCAAAGAATTGTTTCATCACCGATCAGCCGAGATAGCCAAAGATTCACAAGTGGAACACTTGATACATTTGGTGCACTTGTAGCCTCAAAAACGACCAAAAAAGCCGTGAAAAGGCGGTTTTTACATTGGTTTTGACTCGCTTTTTCACCAAAAAACGCCCATTTTAAGCTCAAAAACAGCTAAAAAATGCAGTTTTTTGCTCGTTTTTTACTCATTTTTGATGAAAAATTGGGTGTTTTTATAGCTTTTGGATCAGAATAAAGCGCTGATTAGCAGTATTTGGATGATGCCTGAAACAGTATCGGTGCTCGAAAAATCAAAAAAAGTGGTGTCATGTTAAGGCAGTCTTAAACCAGTTGGGATAACACTTATCAATCTTCTTTACGCTTTCAAGCGATCTATCGTCTAAAAGCTTTGGCCTACTGATAGATAAAATGTGGTGGTTTTTAATTGTGTTGCATCAAATCCAGAATTATTGGTTTGAAGGATATTTGTAAGGCCTAAGTCGAGATTACCGCTTATAGACCAGCCGGATGCTCCCTGAAATCCGAACACTCCTGTAGCGCCCGCATCGACCGTTTTAAAATCACCATTTTTGCCATAGGTAATTTTGTAGGCTACCGGGTTGTATGAAAATAACGTTTGAATATTGGTTCCACTCAAACCTTGGGAATAATATGGCCCGGCCCCTAAAAAAATATTTGCACCATCACCAACAGGTAAATGGCCAATAATGTCAAACTGAAATTCGATATAATGTAACTTATACTCGTCATTAACAGCTGTATTATTTCCAAAATTGTCAGCATATCCAGCATTGATCGTTCCTCCTTTACCTGTATAAAATACTCCGGGCCGTAAAGAAAGATAATCATTAAATTTAAAATCCGCATTTAGTCCTATTGAAAAAGGACTCTCAGATCCTGTGCTAATGTCTTCTCTGTGCGGAGATTGCACCTGTAAAAAGGCTATATTTGATCCGCCAGTTAACCCAATGGTTACAGTATGATCATTATATCCATAACTTTGAGCTTTGGCGAAAATTATTGCAAGAAGGAAACCGAAGGTTAAAATAAATTTTTTCATGATAAGTATTAGTGGGCTAAGATATATCTTTAGTGTTCAGTTATCAATAAAACTTTGATATGTCTGGATGCCCGTTATATATGTTTTAAGGTCTAATTAGATAGCATTAAATAACTTGATGCATACTGATCTAAAAAAACGATGTACAATGACTAGTTGACCCAAACTTATTCGGAGATTGACTTGAGGCCAGATGCAGAGGTTAATGATATTGGAATTTATTTAAACTTATAACCTACTTATTAGCACCATATTATTTACATTGCATTCATAATATTAACTTTGCACAAGTTAAGCTGACCCAATTATAGCCCCTAATGTATCGTATTGCCAGGAAACATATTTACTCTGTATTATTTCTTTTGCTGATATTTCATATAGCCGCGGCCGGTGATATAAAAAATATCGGGGTGCCTTATGTGCAAAATTACCCGAAAACACTATATCAATCGGGCAATCAAAACTGGTCAATCACCAAAGATGAGCACGGCATTATGTATTTTGGTAATGCCGATGGGCTGCTTTCGTTTGATGGGAAATACTGGCAATTACATACCATGCCCAATGGCCTTATTGTAAGGGCAGTAGCGGCAGATGGTAAGGGCAAAATATACGTAGGCGGTTTTGGCGAGTTTGGCTACTGGCAAAATAACAGCAGAGGCTTCTTAACTTACCATTCCCTTATACTGCGGGTTCCTAAACAGAATGTTCCTAACGAAGAGATCTGGAAAATATACATCGATGGTGACCGTGTTTTGTTCCAGTCGTTCGGTACTATTTATGTTTATGCTGATGGCAAAATAACCACCATTAAATCACCTAATCCCTACCTGTTTTTATATAAAATAGGCAAGCGCTTTTTTATAGAGCAATTAAATACCGGCTTATTTGAATTAAAGAAAAACCACCTGGAGTATGTTCCGGGCAGTAATATACTTGGTAATAGCGGCGTATTATCTATCCTGCCTTACAAAAAGGATAAATTTATTATCGGCACATCAAAAAACGGCTTGTTTATATACGATGGCATAAAAATACAACCCTGGGCTAACCAGGCTAATGTTTTTTTAGAAACTTATCAGCTTAATAATGGCGCTGTAGTCTCGGGTAAGTATTATGCCTATGGTACCATATTAAACGGTGTGGTGATTATAGATACAGCCGGCAATGTGGTGCAGCACATCAATAAATCAAGCGGGTTACAAAACAACACGGTTTTAAGTTTATATACCGATGATGAGGAAAACCTATGGGCCGGGCTGGACAATGGTATCGACCGTATCGAACTAAATTCCCCGCTTTATTTCTATTTCGATAAAACCGGCAATTTCGGAACGGTATACTCCAGCAGTATTTACAATAACAAAATTTACCTGGGTACTAATCAGGGCTTGTTTTACAGTCCCTGGTCGCCGAATAGTACCAATCAGCTATTCGATATGTTGAATTTTCAACTGATACCCGGCTCACAGGGCCAGGTATGGGATTTGTCTACCCAGGATGGCAAATTGCTGTGCGGGCATAATGATGGCACGTTTGTAGTGAACGATAACGCGATCAAAAAAATATCTACGGTTAACGGTGGCTGGACGATCAGAAAATTAAATAAGGATATGCTGATCCAGGGTACTTATACAGGTTTGGTGATATATCGAAAAGACGCGGCAGGGAACTGGATCTTTGATCATCGGATAGCTGGCTTTGGTGAACCATCAAGATATGTGGAGCAAGATGCTAAAGGGCAGATATGGGTTAGCCACGCTTACAAAGGCATTTTCAAACTCATTTTAAATAGTGATTTAACAGCAGTTACCTCAAAAAAATATTACGACGAACGCAATGGCCTGCCGAGCAGCTATAACATCAATATATTTAATCTGGATAATAAGATCGTATTTTCATCCGATTCTGGGTTTTATGTTTACGATGATATTACCGACCGCTTTTATAAATATCAGCAGTTAAACAGTAATTTGGGTTCATTTGCCTCATCCAACAAGATTATATCTGCCGATGGGAGGAAATATTGGTTCATCAATCATGGCCGCGTAGCGTTGGCTGATCTGTCACAAGCCGGAAAAATTTCTATTGATTCCAACAGCTTTACCGTACTTAACGGAAAAATGGTGCAGCACTATGAAAATATCAGCCGCATAAACAACCGTATGTACTTGATTAGTGTTGACGATGGATTTGTTATTTATAACGACGGCGATGTAAACACAAGCAATAAAATCAAGCTTCCGCCGGTACTGATTGGCCACGTAGAGAATATAACCGATAAAGTAGTTCCTATAAGTGATAATGGCAACGATGGCGCGGTGGATATCCCTTTCACTAAAAATAATATACGCATTTTATACGCCTTGCCTTATTACAGGCAAGCCAAAATTAAGTATCAGTATTATTTGAAGGGGTATTCCTCGCAATGGTCCGACTGGACAACGCAAACGCAAAAGGAGTTTACAAACTTAAGCCAGGGTACCTATGTTTTTAGCGTTAGGGCCAAAATAAACGATAACAATATTACCCCTGCCACCAATTTTACATTTACCATACTGGCGCCATGGTATGCCAACAAAATAGCCATATTGATTTATGTACTATTTCTGATTATAGCTTATTACATTTTGAGGCGATTATATGCGCTGAAATTAAAACGCCATCAGGAGCATATCCACGAAAAGCTGCAAAAGGAGAAGGAGGAGTTCCTGAAACAGGAAGTCATCGCTAATGAGCAACAGATAGTAAAGATTAAAAACGAGCAACTACAGGAAGCCCTCGCCGGTAAAAGCCGGGAGCTGGCTAACTCCGCCATGAACATTGTTTATAAAAATGAATTACTGCAAAAAATAAGCGACGAGATACTGAATTTAAAAGACAGTACCGGTAAAAAACTATCTGAAGAGCAGCTTAGAAAAATCCAGAAAGTAATTAATGAGGGGATGACCGATGAGCGCGACTGGAATTTGTTTGAAAGCAGTTTTAATGAGGCCCATGAAAGCTTCTTCAAAAAACTAAAAGCCCATCACCCCGATCTTGTTCCAAATGATTTAAAGCTTTGCGCTTACCTGCGCATGAACATGAATAGTAAAGAAATGGCTTCTCTTTTAAACATTTCGTTAAGAGGAGTCGAGATCAGGCGCTACAGGCTGCGGAAAAAGCTAAATCTGGAGCATGATAAGAACCTCGTGGAGTTTCTCATGGAGCTATAATACTACATCATTACCTCTCATAACGTTAGTGTATAAAATACGCTTCAATAATTTTTATGTAGTGAAAATGTTACAGTATATTATTTTTATAATGCTGTAAATCAATTAATTGAATAGGATGTCGTTATCTTGTGAGATAGTGGTTAGTGTATTGGTGTATTAATGTAGAGGTGCTTTATTTGTTAAGAATGTATTATCTCAGCAATTTCGGTTAATTAAAAACCAATTATTTTTTTTAACCTTAATTATTACCCACATGAAGAGAAATTTTACTATTTCAGGGGTTTTCTTATTGTTTATTTTATTAATTAACACTGCATTTGCGCAAAATATTACTGTAAAAGGTAAGATTACAGATGTAACCACAGGTGAACAGCTTGTTGGTGTAAGTGTGGTTGTAAAAGGTACAACAACAGGAACCCAAACAGATGCAAACGGCGAATTCTCGCTAAACGTATCACCAAATTCAACACTGCAGATTTCCTATGTAGGTTATCTGACACAGACGATAGCAGCGAGCAATAGCTATTACGCTATAAAACTTGCAGCAGCAGCTAACGATTTAAACCAGGTTGTTGTAATTGGTTATGGTACCCAGCGTAAAATAGACAATACAGGAGCAGTTGCCACTGTAAAAGGCGCTGACCTAGCCAAGCAACCCTCTACCAATCCTTTAAGTGCGTTACAAGGCCAGGTTGCCGGTGTCGAAATTATCAATAGTGGCCAGCCTGGTGCTTCACCAACTATTAATATACGTGGCCTTGGTACGGTAAATGGTGGTACAAATCCACTATATGTAGTGGATGACGTATGGTATGATGATATTAGTTTTCTAAGTAACAATGATATTGAAACGCTTACTGTGTTAAAAGATGCATCAAGCACCGCTATCTATGGTATACGTGCTGCTAATGGTGTAGTCATCATTACTACTAAACACGGTAAAAAGGGAAAACCGGTTATCACTTATAACGATTATTTTGGCTGGCAAGCAGTAACCAATCAGGTTAAAATGGCTAATGGCACCGAATACGCTACAGCTATAAACGAGTTATATGCCGATAATAATATAACTCCCGCATTTAGTTCTAATCCCTCACAGTACGGTATAGGAACTAACTGGTATAATCAAATATTGCGCAACGCGCCGGTAAGTAATAATCAGATAGGTATATCAGGCGGTTCAGAAAAATATAGGTACAACGTATCTTTTGCTTACCTTAACCAGGATGGTATCGTAAAAACCAATGACTATCAAAAATACACTTTACACGTAACCAACGATTATATGCCGTTAAAAAACCTGAAATTTGGTTTTAGCGCAAGCATATTATCAAGCAATTCACGTGACGTAAACGGATCGATTTTTCACCAGTTATATACAGCTGCGCCAATAGTACCGGTATATTATGCCGATGGTAAATATGGTGACCCGGCCGACTATAATGTTGGCGGTGGCGCGAACTACAACCCGCAAGCGACAATTGACTTTTTTAACCAGCACTCAAAAAACAAAGAGTTATCTGGCGAAGTGTACGGGCAATATACTATTATTAAGGATTTAACTTTTAAATCAGACTTTGGTGGTGAACTTGCACAGGCTGAAGTAAGGGCTTACTCACCAATATATTACGCAACCGGTGCCCAGCAAAATCAAACGTCTTCATTAGGTATAGACCATACTGAAACGCGTAATTGGATATGGGAAAACACACTAACTTATAATAAGACCTTTGGTAAAAATAAGTTAACCGCACTTGCGGGTTATAGCGCACAGTTAAATAGAACCAGTTATGCATCCGCTTTTGCTGATAGCGTTGCAGATGTAACAAAAGGCAATCTGCACACATCATTTCCTAGCGGAACAGAAAAAATCCTTTCCCCTGAGGGAAGCCAGTCACTAATTGCATATATCGGAGAATTTGCACGTGTCAATTACTCATATGATGACCGTTACTTGTTAAATGCATCAGTAAGGCATGATGGCGCATCTGAGTTCTATCCTGAACCATATGGCTATTTTTATTCAGTAGGTGCTGGTTGGGTTATTACCAATGAAGCATTTATGAAAGATCAGCATGTTTTCAATCTATTAAAATTGCGCGGAAGCTTTGGATCAGTTGGTAATGCAGCTGTAACTCATGAAGTAAGTGTTCAAACGGTAACAAATGATCCTTCTAACTATACCGCGATTTTTGGAAACCCTCAGTATACCATAAATGGTGAAAGTATAAACATGGTAGTTCCTCCATCTACCAAATGGGAGCAGGCAATATCCACTGACTTTGGTATCGAGGGTGCTTTACTAAACAATCACCTGTCATTTGAGGCTGAATATTATAACAGGCTTACACAAAACGCAATTTTCGCTGTACCTATTCCGGCATCAACCGGTGAAAATGGGCCTAGCGGGGGGTTGGTAGCAAACCAGGCGAATATCAGGAACAGAGGTTTTGAATTTTCGATAAGCTGGAAACAACAAGTTAACAATAGTGTGTTTTATTCTATCAGCCCTAACATTGGTATAAACAGTAATGTGGTAACCAAAGTAATTTCTGGCGATAATGCAGTTTATGGCGGCGGGAATGGTGTAACCAATGGTGCACTGGCCACACGTACGGTAGTAGGCGAACCAATTGGTGAATTCTATGGATATAAAGTTGTTGGGATATTCCAAACAGCAGCCCAGGTTGCTGCCTCTAACGAAGCAAGTACCGCTAAACCAGGTGATTTTATTTACCAGGATACTAATGGCGATGGCCAGATTACAAGTACTGATAGGGTAAATTTAGGTAACCCTAATGCAAAATACGGCTACGGCGTTAATATGTTCCTGAAGGTTAAAAACTTTGATTTTACTGTTGATTTACAAGGCCGGGCAGATGTAAGCATATACAATGCTAATCTTGCTTACCGTTTCGGTAATGAGAACTTTACACAAAATTTCTATGAAAATCGCTGGCACGGGCCGGGTACATCCAATACTTACCCTTCGGTAAACCTTGGTTCTACTTATGATTCAGCACCAAATTCATTTTATGTAACCAGTGGGGCTTACTTCAGGGTTCGTAACCTGCAATTAGGTTATACATTACCGTCTTATATCACCAGGAGATTGAAAATTCAGAGCGTGAGATTTTTTGCAAATGCTCAGAATGCAATAAATGTGTTTGGCTATAAGGGCTTTAGCCCTGAGGTTGGCGGCGGTCCTACTAATGAGGGAATTGATGCCAATGTATACCCTTTATATGCCACCTATAATTTTGGTGTTAACGTTACATTTTAAATCGGATAACGATGAAAAACAAAAAATATAATTTACAAAACGTAATGGGGCTGGGCCTCATCACGGCGATTTCTCTTTTCGCGGGATGTAAAAAAAGCTTTTTAGACAGAACTGCTGCCGGTACTACTGTTGCTACACAGTTTTGGAAAACTTCTGCTGATGCAACCGCTGCCAATGCTTCCATGTATGCGGATCTGCATAGCTATGCAGAACTTGCTTTTCCTGCAATAGCAGTAGAAAGTATGGGTTCTGATGATGTTACCAAAGGATCTGTTCCTACAGATGCTTCCTTTATGCAAGAGTATATCAACTTTACTGTTACTTCGGGAGAGGGGCAATTAGAAGGTTTTTGGACCGGCGTATATAATAACATCAATTTTGCTAATCAAATATTGGAAAATGTACCGGGCATCAACATGGATGCGTCATTAAAAGCAAGGTACTTAGCCGAAGCGCAATTCATCCGCGCTTATGATTATTTCAGGCTCGTACGTGCTTTTGGGGCTGTGCCTTTACGCCTGCACCCACCCGCAACAGCTGCGGATTACAATTTAGCGCGTACGCCTGCAGCACAAGTTTATGCTCAAATTGAAGCCGATTTAACTGCTGCGGCATCAGTACTGCCTGCTACTTACAGCTCAGTAGATGTTGGCCATGTTACCAAAGGCGCTGCATTGGCGTTACATGCAAAAGTAGCGTTGTATGAGAAAAAATGGAGCGATGTTGTATCTTACACTAACCAGGTTACCGCTTTGGGGGTTTATACTTTGTTCCCGAACTATGAGAAGATGTTCAGGACGCAGAATAAAAATAATTCAGAATCTATTTTTGAAATTCAAAATGCACTGATACCTAACCAGCCGAGTGAGTCAAATTCACAATACTCACAGGTTCAGATGCCAAGGACTACAGATCCTGCAGGAGGCTGGGGCTTTAATGATCCAAGTCCAAGTTTGATTGCTGAGTTTGAAAGCGGTGATCCGCGTTTGGCAGGTACAGTAATTTATACTGGTCAAACAACAGCCGAGGGTGATTTGATTGCTGGTGCACCAGATCCTTATTATAATTATAAATCTTATGTGCCGTTCAGTCAATATGTGTCGGGTTTCAACACTGGTTGCCAACAGGATTTTATAGTATTACGTTATGCTGATGTGTTGTTAATGAATGCTGAAGCAAATAATGAGATGGGTAGTACTTCTGCTGCCTTAGCATCATTGGAGATGGTAAGAGCAAGGGCGAGAGAAGGCAATCCAGCTATTTTACCACCGGTAACCACTACAGATCAAACGGCCTTACGTGCCGCGATATATCATGAAAGAAGAGTAGAGTTAGGGATGGAGTTTGATCGCCATGCGGATGTAATACGTCAGGGACGCGGCGCTGCCGTATTTGGCCCGTTAGGCTTTAAAGCAGGTAAAAGCGAAGTTTGGCCTATCCCTCAAAATGAAATTGATTTGAGCGCAGGCACACTTACTCAAAACCCGGGTTATTAATTTATTTAAGCAAATCAGCGATGAAAAAGATATTTATATTAATGATAGCAACGGCAACATTTGCCGGGCTATCATCATGTCAAAAAAAGTTTGACCCTAAAACATATGCGCCTGTTAAACCGCTGCCAACCTATAATGGCTATAGCAGTTCGAAAGAAATTGCAACTTCAAACCTGGTGGCTTTTTGGCCGTTTAGCGGCTCATTAGCCGACAGCTTATCGGGCATCACAGGGGTATCCACAGCAACAAGCTTTGGTGCCGGCCTATCGGGCCAGGGTTTACAAGTATCATCAACAGGCTACGTGGTTACTAACACACCTACAGCTGTAAAAAACCTGCATAGCTTTACCATAAGCGTATGGGTTAATATGCCGTTAAATACAGGCGCTACAGGTTTAGTTAGCGTGGCGCACACCCAAAACTTTTGGGGTAATTTTGATATTTTCTTTGATAATGGCGGTACCGCTACCACAGGTGTACTTAAAGTGCATGTATTTAACAAAAGTGGATCAACAGCAGGTTCCGATGCCTGGGAAGGTGGTTACACGGTATCTAAACCATGGAACGTATGGACTCAAATTATAGTTACCTATGATGATAGCTCATCAACCGTAGATGTTTATTATGACGGGGCCTTAGCTGGTACTAATACCGTTTCAGGTTTTGCACCGCTTGATTGGTCGCAGGCAGGCCAAATGGTTTTTGGGACTTTACAATTCCAAACTAATCCTTCGCTTACTTCAGGTTCAGGTTCACAGCCGTGGGCCGCAAATGTTAACGGCTTAATGGATCAGATAAGGGTTTATAATACTCCTTTAACATCTGCAGAAGCTTCAGCTTTATACAGTCTTGAAAAAACTGGAAGATAATAATTGGTTTCTCATGGTTGCCCGGCGAAAGCCGGGCCGCCTTTTTTTACATTTAATTGGTTAGTGGCCATTCAGACAATTTAATATATAAGGCATGAGATTTTTTAGCATTGGTTTAGTATTTATATCACTTGCCGGGTTGTATTCCTGCTCAAAAGGCAATAAGGGTTCTGCGCCAACTCCGCCGGCCCCATCATCGTTTAGTTTTAGCTCGGTAAAAGTTAATGGGGTAAGTAACGGTTACAATTATCCAAATGTAAATGCTACACCGGTTATAAAACTTTCGTTTAGCGCGGCGGTTAACCCAGCCACTGTAAACAGTAGCGTTACTTTTAAAACACTAACCGGCACATCGGTAGCGTATACCGCAACCTATCAAAATAGCGATAGCGTGGTGGTTATATCACCTTCAAAATTGTCTTTTTTAACAAAGTATACGCTCGCTGTTTCCACTACTTTAAAATCATCAGCTGGTGGCGCTTTGCAATCTGCTTTAAATGTTAATCTGACTACTTCAATTGATTCAACAAATAAATTCCCTACAATAACAGACGATCAGTTGCTTACCTTGGTTCAACAGCAAACCTTTAAATATTTCTGGGATTTCGGGCACCCGATCAGCGGCTTGGCCCGTGAACGGAATACTTCTGGAGATGTAGTTACCACCGGTGGCTCTGGTTTTGGCATTATGGCAATTGTGGTGGGCATTAGCCGCCAGTTTATTTCCCGTGCTGATGGTTTAACCCGTATGCAGACGATTGTAGCTTTTTTAAAGAATAATGCGCAAACATTCCATGGCGCTTTCCCGCATTGGATGAATGGGGCCACGGGTGCCGTAGTACCTTTTAGTACCCAGGATGACGGTGCCGACCTGGTAGAAACATCCTACCTGATGGAAGGCCTGCTTACCGCTCGACAGTATTTTAACGGCACATCCACCGCCGAAACTCAATTAAGAACAGACATCAATACCTTATGGAATAATGTGGAATGGGACTGGTTCAGGCAGAACAGCCAAAATACCTTATTTTGGCATTGGAGCCCGGATTATGCCTGGTCGACTAATCAGCAGGTGAACGGTTGGGATGAGGCGCTGATCACTTATGTGTTGGCAGCATCCTCAACAACCCATTCAGTGCCTAAAATTGTTTACGACAATGGCTGGGCAGGCAATGGCAGCATGAAAAATGGCAGTACCTATTATGGCGTTAAATTGCCTTTGGGCCCTGTTGAAGGCGGTCCGCTGTTTTTCGCGCATTACTCGTTTATGGGCATCAATCCAAATAATTTAACCGATGCTTATGCCAGTTACGATGTGCAAAACCAGGCGCATGCCACCATCAATTATAACTATTGCGTGGCCAACCCCAATAATAACGCCGGTTACAGCGCCGACTGCTGGGGACTTACCGCCAGCGATATTGAAAACAATGGTTATACCGCGAGTTCGCCAACTAACGATGTTGGTGTAATTGCGCCTACAGCGGCTATTGCTTCCTTACCTTATACACCTACGCAATCATTACAAGCGTTAAGGTTTTTTTATTATAAACTGGGTGATAAAACCTGGGGCCCTTATGGTTTCTATGACTCTTTTGATTTAAATGATGCCTGGTTCGCAAGTTCAGACCTGGCTATTGATGAAGGGCCGATAATTAACATGATTGAAAACTACCGCACCGGCTTACTCTGGAGTTTATTTATGAGTTGCCCCGAAGTGCAAACCGGAATGAAAAACTTAGGCTTTAGCAGCCCTAATCTGTAGCTATTACAAAAACTTAAATGAAAAAACTACTAATATTTCCCTTTCTTATTTTCTCAGCTTTTTATAGCCATGCGCAATCGTCAAAAACGAAACAGGATGGCGATGGCATTAAACCCGTAGGCATCATCAAGAATTTATCTGATAGTGCTTTGCTTGATGTAGTGCAACGCCAAACTTTCCGATACTTCTGGGATTTTGGGCACCCTGTGAGCGGTCTTGCACGAGAACGAAGCAATAATTCTTATAATTATGGCTCCGAAGTAGTAACCATTGGTGGTTCTGGATTTGGGATAATGGGTATTGTAGTGGCTACCGAACGAAAATGGATCACCCGCGAACAGGCTGATGATCGCTTGCTTAAAATTGTACGTTTTTTATACAGGGCCGATTCTTTTCACGGTGTATTTCCGCATTGGTTAAATGGCGAAACAGGCAAGGTGATCCCTTTTGGCCGCAAGGACGATGGCGCGGATCTGGTGGAAACATCATACATGTTTGAAGGACTACTATGCGCACGGCAGTATTATAATGCTGATAACGCTAAAGAAAGAGAGATCAGGGATAGAATAAACGGCTTATGGAACGATATTGAATGGAGCTGGTTCACCCGCCATGGCCAGGATGTGCTGTATTGGCATTGGTCGCCAAATAATGGTTGGGCCATGAACTTCCCTATCCACGGCTTTAATGAATGTTTGATAACCTATATTTTAGCCGAATCAGGCACAAGGTACCCCGTTCCCGCGTCGGTATATCATAAAGGATGGGCGCAGGGTAGTTTTTTTGAAAATGGAAAAACTTTCTATGGCTATAAATTGCCTTTGGGCTTTGATTATGGTGGTCCGTTGTTTTTCTCGCAATACTCCTTCATGGGCCTCGATCCAAAAGGATTAAAAGATGAATACGCCGATTATTGGGAGCAAAATCAAAATCATACATTAATAAACAGGGCTTATTGCGTTGATAATCCAAAGAAATTTAAAGGCTACGGCGAAAACTGCTGGGGCCTAACCGCCAGCGATAACTATGAAGGATATAGCGCCCAATCGCCAACCAATGATTTGGGGGTTATTTCGCCTACTGCCGCTTTATCGGCATTTCCTTACGCGCCTAAGTATTCCATGCAGGCTTTACGCCATTTTTATTATGATCTGGGCGATAAAATTTGGGGCGAGTATGGCTTTACCGATGCGTTCAGCGAATCACATAACTGGTATGGTAAATCATACCTGGCTATTGATCAGGGGCCTATAGTGGTGATGATAGAAAACTACCGCAGCGGCCTGTTATGGAACTTGTTTATGAGCTGCCCCGAAGTAAAAGCGGGATTAAAGAAGTTAAATTTTGAAAGTCCGAAAATAAACTAAATTAGAATTCTGAATACAAAATACCACCTATATGTTACGTAAACCAATTTTATTTTTTATGCTGATGGTATCAGCAAGCAGCGCTTTTTCGCAGGCTGTATCTCCGGCTCAACAGAAAAAAATGGATGCCTTTATCAATAGCCTGATGTCGAAAATGACGCTGGATGAAAAGATAGGGCAGTTAAACCAGGTATCTGTTGGGTTTGATGTTACTGGCCCGATAGTAAGTAAAAACGTGAATGAAAATATAGAAAAAGGAAACGTAGGCGCTGTGCTGAATACTTACACCCCCGATGCTGTGCGTAAGCTTCAGGAAATAGCAGTTGAGCATAGCCGTTTAAAAATTCCGCTGTTGTTTGGTTACGATGTTATCCATGGGCATAAAACCATATTCCCTATACCCTTAGGACTGGCATCAAGCTGGGATCTGGACATGATCAAACAAACAGCGTCTATTGCCGCGCAGGAAGCCAGCGCTGATGGTATAAATTGGGTATTTGCGCCCATGGTTGATATAGCGCGCGACCCTCGTTGGGGCCGTATTGCTGAAGGATCGGGTGAAGATACCTGGCTTGGATCACAAATAGCTAAAGCGATGGTACAGGGTTTCCAGGGCGATACTTATTTAAACAACGATAAAGTAATGGCCTGTGTTAAACACTTCGCGCTATATGGCGCTGTTGAAGCAGGGCGTGATTATAATACCGTAGACATGAGCGAGCGCAGGATGTTCCAGGATTACCTGCCGCCTTATAAAGCTGCTGTAGACGCGGGTGCAGGCAGTGTGATGTCGTCATTTAACGAGATCAATGGTGTGCCGGCAACGGGTAACAAATGGCTGATGACCGACCTGTTGCGTAAAAAATGGGGATTCAATGGTTTTGTGGTTACTGATTATACCGCCATCAACGAAATGATTATGCACGGTATGGGCGAAACCACTTATGATGTAGCCAAAGTGGCGCTTGATGCCGGTATCGACATGGATATGGTTGGCGAAGCATTTTTGGATAACTTGAAACAATTAGTTAAGGATGGTAAAGTACAACCATCGCAAATTGATATAGCCTGTCGCAGAATATTGGAGGCAAAATATAAGTTAGGCTTATTTGCCGATCCGTACAGGTATTGCAACGATGAACGCGCGCAAAAAACCATCATGAAGCCGGAATTTTTAGTGGCCGCCACTGAAGCGGCTAAAAGAAGCATCGTACTATTAAAAAACAGCAACAATACCTTACCGCTTAAAGCAACTGGCTCAATAGCATTAGTTGGCCCACTGGCTGATGACCACCGCGATATGATTGGCCCATGGAGTGGCGCGGGCGACTGGCAAAAATCGGTTAGCGTGTTAGAGGGTATCAAAAAACTTGCCGGCAACCAGGTGCAGATCAATTATGCCAAGGGAGCAAACATTACAAATGACGACTGGATGATCAAACGCTTAGGCGCGGATCAGTTGGATAACGATACTCGCCCGGCTAACGAAATGATTGAAGAAGCGGTAACCGCCGCTAAAAAATCAGATGTTATCGTAGCTGTGGTAGGTGAATCCTATGGCATGTCGGGCGAGGCAGCAAGCCGCTCTGAAATTGGCATCCCATCGCCACAAGAAGACCTGCTTAGGGCTTTAAAAGCGACAGGTAAGCCAATGGTTATTGTTTTGATGAATGGTCGTCCATTAACCCTTAAATGGGAAAATGAAAACGCTGATGCCATGCTGGAAACCTGGTTTGCAGGTACAGAAGCAGGCAATGCTATTGCCGATGTTTTATTTGGTGAATACAACCCATCAGCCAAAATTACAGCAACCTTCCCGCAGGATGTTGGGCAGCTACCTTTGTACTACAGCCACAAAAATACGGGCCGCCCATATCAGGGCGATTTTACTGATCGTTACAAATCACGTTACCTGGATATTTCTAATGATCCCATATATCCATTTGGCTTCGGCTTAAGCTACACTACGTTTACTTATAGCGATGTAAAACTAAGCACCAACACCATTAAACCCGGCCAATTGCTGCAAATAAGCACTACGGTAACTAATACCGGTAAATACGATGGTACCGAGATAGTGCAGCTATATACCCGCCAAATGGTAGGCTCGGTAACACGCCCGGTTGAAGAATTAAAAAACTTTAAAAAGATATTCCTGAAAGCAGGCGAAAGCCAGGTAGTAAACTTTACCATCAGCTCTGCTGATTTGCGTTTTTATGATATCAACATGAAATACACCTATGAGCCCGGCGACTTTAAAGTGTTTGTAGGTACAAACTCAAGAGATGTGAAAGAAGCCGATTTTAAGCTGACTAATTAAAGCAGTTAGCTACTGTAGTGTACCACGGCACATTGGAACACGTGGTACATTTGGTACAATTTTAGCCCCAAAAACGCCCTAAATAGCCCTAAAAAGGTGGTTTTTACATTGTTTTTTAGCCATTTTTTGACCCAAAAACACCCATTTTAGGCCTAAAAATGGGTGAAAAGTGGTGTTTTTGCCTGTTTTTCGCTAAATTTTTGATGAGAAAATGCATGTTTTTATAGCTTTTAGATTGTGTTTTGGCACAGATTGAAACAACAGTGCATGTTGTTTTTACTAGTTTAGAGCACGATGCCAAATCTTAAACCAGTAGAGGACAACATCGACCACAATCTGAACGAGTACAATTTGAAGTTAAATTAAGACGTGCGATCTTTAGATGCGTATCGTTTTTTTGTAGTACGAATTTTTAAAGGTCTTTTTCTTGACACGTCTAACCCTTTTGATTTGGCATCAATTATTTCTTTGAATGACATCATGCCGTCAGTTGCTTTTTTATAAAGATTTATGCATAATGGAATACCAGTACTTTTCCTTTGACTCGGATTTAGTCCGTTTTTCTTATTACTGTTCCATTTTAAAATAGTATTTCTATTTTCGTCTACTTTTAAGGATTTTTGAGTTGTTATTTTAGCTGGACTTTGTAGTGAGAAATCGAATTCTTTAAATATATTATATAGAATAATGTTGATGTGCTTATCTATTTCCAAAAGTTGACTTTCGATCTCTAAGAAACTGTATGCAGCAACCCACCCTTCGATAGCGTTTCTAAACTTAGTTAACACTTGAAGTAAACCCAATTCTTGATTAGGATAATAAATTTTAAGCTTTTCACGAGATGAAAAATCAGTAAGTTTTGAAAGTAAACTGATGATTTTTTTGTCAATTACAGTGCACTTTTCTCCATCAAATTTTATTGAGAGAAAACTAAATTGATGCTCTTTTGGATTTAAGATTCTACTAATTTTCTCATTATTTAAAGAAACTTCCTTTAATGGATATAACTTTAAATGAAGCTTAGTCTCTAATTCCTCAATCGCAATATTATATGCTGCCTTGGCTTCATCTTTGCTTTTGCACATTATTATAAAATCGTCCGCATATCTAATCATCTTAATTTTTTTATTTATCATTTGATGATCGAATGAGGACAAATACACATTTGCCAAAAGTGGTGACAAGGCATTCCCCTGAGGAATTCCACTTTCTATACTTGCAAAAATATCGTTATATATCTCTATGTTTTTTTGTTTCAACTCCTCGATATTTCCCAATTGCTGATTTAAGGAACCTTTTAACAATTCATTAATTGAAATATCTGGACTAAGCTTTTTATAGATATCGTCCAAAAGATGTTCATTATTAACACTTGGGAAAAAGCTTTGAATATCAGCCTCAAGTATAAATTTATATCCCAGGCTATAGTAATAAACCATTTGAATTATTGCATCTTGAATACTAAGACCTTTTTGATACGCAAAGCTACATTGATTTTTAAGTTTATAAATTCTAGAAAGGCGAGCTTCAAGTTTTAAAGCTAAGGCTTTATGAACAACTCTATCTTGTATCTCAGAAATCATAAGAGGTCTGTGCCCTTTATTTTTCTTTTCGAGAGCAACTCCCTTTACTGGAGAAAACGTAAACTTTCCTGTGGACAAACTATTGGATAGAATTTTCAAATTCCTATTAAGATTATTCTCATAATCCTTCATAGTGGAACGAGAAAGCCCACTGGATTTTTCGTTAGAAGTGTTAAGTAACTTCCAAGCTTGTTTTAAGAATTTACCCTGAGAGATTTGTTGCAGTAGTAACGGTTTAGGTTTTGGCAGCATTTTTATATATGAAATGTGGGTCCAAACTGAAATTCAGTTCTTGCAGGTCCAGTCATAATCAGAGGAGAGAGGTTATCAAACACATTAAGCGGAAATACTTCCACCCGTTACGCTTAACATTCTCTATAGCATTAGCCATCTTCAGGCGCTTTGCACCGTCTATGGTCTTTGACTTTAATCCAAAGCCATAAGCCTTGCTCCATTTATTTGTTTTTTGCCTTTCACGCTACTTTTTTGCTTGAACCTATGCTGCATAAAGTTAAACTTTTTTGTCACATATGCAACTTTTTTGAAAATAGTTGAAGGCCGCCGCTCCTCGCCCTTTAAAAGTCCCAATTCCACCGTTATGGTTACCCTAAACCTGCAAGTTACAGTGTACTTGGGGATGCAGAGGAGAGAGGTTATCAAACACATTAAGCGGAAATACTTCCACCCGTTACGCTTAACATTCTCTATAGCATTAGCCATCTTCAGGCGCTTTGCACCGTCTATGTCATGCACAAATATAAAATAAAGTTATATTAATCAATAACTTGTGAATAAAAAGCATTAAACACTTATAATGTTAATAAATAATAAACTGTATGTATATATCCTCCATTGGCTTCAGCTTGTAACTGAAAGCCCGCAGATAAAGTCAGTCTGTGACTGACGGCTAACCCACCAAACTGCTGCACTTCGCTCAATTTTCCCCTAATAGGGGAAAATAAGTAAAGGAACGGTTATATGGTCCGGGAGATCCTGGGTAATATATTTACCCATTATTTTTTCAAAATGAAAGCGATGGTTTACCATTACCAGCACATCGTTATGCATGCCATTAATCAACACATCAACCGCTTTTGTTAAGTCCTTTTCTTTAATGTTATTTAAATACAGATGGTCATACCTTACATTGGCATAAATTTCATCGTTAAATACCGTCGTGGCATATTCTTTGCACATTTCGGGCAGCCCTTTTGCAGCAAGGTTGGCAATGGAAACAATGGCATTCCAGGGCTTCGCCAGCTCAACCAAAAATCGTACAAACTGAAGTCGGCAATATCTTAAATCAGCAATATATACCAGTCTTTCTATGTGCTTTAATGGCCAATGCATCGGGATCATCAATAATGGGCAACGCACCTTATTCATTAAGGTGTTGATATTAATGTGCATTTTCGATAAGGTTTCGGGCGAGTGATCTGCCATCCCTTTAATCATCATCCAAACTTGTTTTTGATTTGAAAATTCCGCCAGTTGCACTTCATCAAATGCTGAAACATCCACCTCGCTTATCTCCGGTTTAAAACCTTTGTAATCGTTACTCAGCATTATTAAATTTTCGGTGGTATCTGGCCCATCATGCGCTAACGCTTCATCATTATTGTTAGCACTGGCTAATACCTTTTCTTTATGTATATTTTTGGCAGTTTTACAAACATTCGCTATTAAAATGTTTGCTTCTAATCCTTGGGCAATTATTAATGCGAACCTTGCAGCGTGGTCACCTTGTGGCGAGCTATCATTTATTACAAGTAAAGTTTTCATCATTTAGGGTAATAATTACGGAGATAACTAAATTATACAATATCCCTTTCCTGTAAAATGATAAAGCCGCGGGTAAATAATGATCCTAGTCATGGTGGCTTCTTGAACGCTATCAATCATAGTGTTTTATCTTTATTAAATTTATCTTATCAACCCCAAATAAATAAGTTATAAATTAGGCTTTTTATATTCACAAAAAATTATTGTCGATGTTAAAATCAATTTTTATAACTGTATTTCTATGCGTCGCATTGTCTTATGCTGATGCGCAAACGCTAACTATACCACCAAGGATAGAACAGGCCTACACAAAGGGCACCCGGTCATTAAGCGGTAAACCTGGTAAAAAATATTGGGAAAATCATGCCCGTTACAATATTTCAATCAGCATTGCACCGCCCAACAGAATAATTAATGGTGTTGAACAAATAACATATTTTAATAACAGCCCGGATGTGCTGGATAGTTTAAATATGAAACTGATTGAAAATGTCCATCTTGCACATGGCAGACGGGGTGGTTTGGCAGATACTGCCGCAGGAATAATTGTTGATGACATCAAGATAAATGGCGCTAAAGCCGCTTGGGATAATAAAAAAGCAGTAACTACCAATCAAATGGTTGCCCTTGCTTCACCATTAATGCCGCATGATTCAGTAAAACTCAACATTAGCTGGCATTATCAGTTGTCGACTCGTGAAGGCAGGGAGGGTGTTATTAATCCTACCACTTTCTACCTGGCTTATTTTTATCCGCGTGTATCCGTTTATGATGATTACAAAGGATGGGATACACAACCACATACTGGCGGGTTGGAGTTCTATAACGATTTTAGCGATTATACCTTGCATGTAACTGTCCCTAAAAACTATCTGGTATGGTCAACCGGGACATTGCAGAACGCAGACCAGGTGCTACAACCGGAATTTGCTAAAAAATTGCAGGAATCAATGACCAGCGATTCAACTGTGCATATCGCTACACTGCAGGATCTGGCTAATAAAAATATCACCGCGCAAAATGAAACCAATACCTGGGTATGGGCAGCCAGCAACATAACAGATGTAACCTTTGCTGTAAGCAACAACTATGATTGGGATGCTGCAAGTGTTTTGGTTGATGATAAAACACATCGCCGCACAAATGTGCAGGCTGCTTTTGCTGATAGCTCGCAGGATTTTCATCACTACGTGCAATTTGCAAGGAATGCTTTAGATTGGTTCTCGCATAACTTGCCGGGCGTTCCTTATCCGTTCCCTAAAACAACATCTGTACAGGGTTATGCCGATATGGAATACCCAATGATGGTAAACGATAGTCACGAAACAGACCTGGTTTTCGCGCAATTAGTGCAGGATCATGAAATAGCGCATACTTATTTCCCTTTTTACATGGGTACCAATGAAAGTTATTATGCTTTTATGGACGAGGGTTGGGCAACTACCTTTGAAATATTGATAGGCACTGCCGAAAGAGGTAAAAAAGCGGCGGATGATTTTTATAAAAGATTTCGTGTTAACAGTTGGACGCATGGCCCGCACGGAAAAGAAATGCCGATAATTACGCCATCGCCCGAAACAACGTTTAATGCAGGGGATAATTTCTATGGTAAACCATCTTTAAGTTACCTGGCATTGAAAGATATGTTGGGAGATGCTTTATTTAAAAAGGCCCTGCAAACTTATATGAGCAACTGGAATGGCAAACACCCTATTCCGTGGGATTATTTTTATTCTATGGAAGAAGGATCAGGCAAAAAGTTGGATTGGTTCTTTTATAACTGGTTTTATACCCCGTATTACATTGATTTGAGTTTAGAGAAAGTTGAAAAGGCATCCAATGGATATGATTTATCAATTAAAAACATTGGCGGTTTTGCGGTGCCGTTTGATGCGATTTTAACTTATGCTGATGGTACAACCGAAACCTTTCACCAAACACCAATAGTTTGGGAAAAGGATCAGAAAAATATTTCAGTAAATATCAAAACAACAAAAGAAGTAAAATCCATCACACTTGACGGCGGCATATTTGTAGATGCCGACATGAGGAATAATACCTGGACAGCCAACTAATTGATTTGGTAGATCCGATGGTTATGAAGCCTTCAGATCTATTTCTGAAGGCTTTATTTATTTAGGGAGCCCAATTAGCGGGATTATATCGTCCGTTGTTATAAATGTTGTGTTTATTTGTAGCTTGAAAGGAAATGCTGAAAGGCAAACACATTTATTATGGCACCAGAACCCAAACAACCGCCGGTAGAAAAAACTAATTTACATCCCCGTAATTTGCACCGGCAAGGTTATGACCTGGATTTGCTGATGAAGATCACCCCGGAACTAACCAAGTTTGTAAAGCCGAACAAATACGATACTAAATCTATAAACTTTAGCGATCCAGAGGCTGTTAAAACGCTGAATAGGGCATTGCTTAAGCAATATTACCGCATTAAACATTGGGATATCCCGGAAGGTTATTTATGCCCGCCAATACCCGGCCGTGCCGATTATATCCATTACATGGCCGATCTTTTGGCTGAAACTAACGGAGGTACGATACCAAAGGGAGAACAGGTTAAAGTTTTGGACGTAGGTACAGGCGCAAATTGCGTTTACCCCATAATTGGTAACAGCGTTTATGGTTGGGAGTTTGTAGGAACGGATATCGATCCGGTGGCGATCACTTCGGCAAATGAGATCATCTCAAAAAACAACAAAATAAAAGATAGCATTGTATGCCGCTTACAGACTAACGCCGCCGATGTTTTTAAACGGGTAATTAAACAGGATGAGGTTTTTGATTTGACCATTTGTAACCCGCCGTTCCATGCATCATGGCAGGAGGCGCAGGCCGGTACTAACCGAAAGTGGGATAATCTGAACAATGCTAAATCGCAAGCTCCGGTATTAAATTTCGGGGGTAAAAATAACGAGTTGTGGTGTAAGGGCGGCGAGGCTGCTTTTATAAGGCGAATGACTGACCAAAGCGCTTTGTTTGCTAAACAAGTGTTATGGTTTACTACGCTGGTATCCAAAAAAGAAACGTTGGCTGGTGTTTATAAAGGATTAAGGACGGTGGCCGCAAAAGATGTAAGAACAATCAGCATGTCGCAAGGCCAAAAGGTAAGCCGCATTGTAGCCTGGACGTTTTTGGATGAAGCGGAGCGTACAGCCTGGAAACAAAAGCATTGGAGCGATAAATAAACCGCGATGCCTGATCCTAAAGTTAGATATAACCGAACCAGGATTGCGCCTACGCCCAGTGGTTTTTTGCATTTGGGAAACGTTTTATCATTTGCGATTACCGCGGCATTGGCTAAAATACATGATGCGAAAATCCTGCTCAGAATTGATGACCTTGACCAGACCCGGGTGAATAAGCAATATGTACAGGACATTTTTGATACGCTGAATTTTTTAAAGATCCCATGGGATGAAGGTCCGCGGGATGTAAAGGAATTCGAGTCTGAATATTCCCAATTGCACCGGATGGGTTTATACAATGAAGCTTTGAAACATTTGCAGGATAATGGACTGATTTATGCCTGCAACTGTTCTCGGAAGCAATTGAGCGAAACTATATGTCATTGCTATGAAAAACATCTGCCATTAACAGCCAATAATGTAAGCTGGCGATTAATAACAAGCCCAACCAATGGTCTTATTATTAAAAACTATAACGGCGAATTGATACAAGCCGAATTGCCTGTTGATATGGATAACTTTGTAGTGAGGAAGAAAGATGGTTTCCCGTCTTATCAGTTAACTTCTGTTATTGATGACCTGCGTTATCGTGTTGACGTGGTGGTAAGGGGGGAAGATCTGTGGCAATCTACCTTGGCTCAACATGAATTGGCTTCGGCGCTTGGAGCTGGTGATTTTATGCGAAAAACTTTTTATCATCATCCTTTAATTAAAGATTCAGCCGGAAATAAGCTTTCTAAATCGGCTGGTGCAACTTCCATTAAGTATTTACGGGAGCAAGGTAAAAGTGCAGGAGACGTTTATAATTTGATTGGAAATATATTAGGGGCAGATATGCCTATTAATAATTGGATGCAACTTGCCGGCATCGTGTTAAATAAATAGTAGGTTTACATACTCAATATTAACATCCAGTTATGTTTACCATCGATCAAATTAAAGCAGCCCATTCCGAAGTAGAAAGTGGCGCGGATTTCCCTAAATACATCCAGGATATTAAAATTTTAGGTGTAAAAAGTTTCACCACTTATGTAAGCGACGGCCGTACGGAATATCATTCTGTTGATGGTGATTCTGTTCAATCGCTGGGTATGTATGGTATTTTGCCAATTGCGGATGAAACTAATATCGGGGAGTTTAAGCAAGATTTAGAAATACATCAGAATGGCGAAACAGGCTATTACCGGTTTTGCCAGGATTGCGCCAATTCAGGTATTGAAAAATGGGTGGTTGACCTTGACAACATGACCTGTATTTATTACGACAAAGCAGGTGCTGAAATCCTGATTGAAGAAATACCAATGGCGTAATAGGAATAAGACGCTGTTTGAAAATTATAACAAATCGTCAATTGCGAGCGTGAATTGTCTGAACTCGAATTTTGGGGAATTTGTTGAATTTTTAGAATTCTGGAAATTGTTTAATTCAATAAATTTGAGTTCAGGCAATGACTAAATATCCTTCACATTATCAATCGTTATCCAGCCGGTATTGCCATTAGGTAGTTCTATCTCTATCCAGTTTTGATTGGTTTGATTGATATTTACCTTGGTGCCATCATGAATTACAAAAAGGGGCTTGGCGTTCAGATCCGGCGAGCCTTTTACAATAACCGAATTGCTGAAAACGATAGCCTGGTGATGCCCGTCAAAATAACTCACCTGTCTGTTCGCCATAAAAATAAATACAATCCCGGCGAGAATGGCAATAACTCCAACATAAAAGGATGCTTTCTTAATAATATACGAACGGGTAAACAGGTACCAGATCAATAAGGCGAATCCACCAATAAAAAATAGTACTCCTAAGCCTGCAAGTTTATTTACCGGTAGAAATAAGATGAAACTATGCCACCAGCGGTTCACGAAGAACTCGGGTTGCGGCTCTATTTTATCAGCTATTTTCAGGTTAGCAAATTGTATATTAATGCTGATGTCCTGATCATTTGGCGCAAGCTTGTGGGCTTTTTCATAGTACAGGATAGCCGATGGCATATCGTCCATTTTATAGTAGGCATTGCCTGTGTTAAAATAAACCACAGCCGATTGGTAACCCGCATTCAATATCTGTTGATAGGCTTGTACAGCTTCGGGATAATGCGCTTTGGCATATAGTTGGTTAGCCTTATCAAAAAGCGCGTTCACTTTATCATCACCCAAAGAAAACAGGGGCAATGCAAGCATTAACAGCAGGTACAACCCGCGGTTTAGCCGGTTATATTTTATCTTCAATTTCATTGATCGTGTTTTTTGCTTTATCAAATACCTGTTGTTCTGATATGCCTGTTACCGGGGCAAAACGTGCCATTTCGCAAAGGTCCATTGTGTCAACCAATTGCTTAATAATGGTGCTGTCTAATTTGCGCGCCTCTAATTGCGTTACAATATTTTCTTTATTTAAATCCGATACCGGGATGTTCAGCTTATCGCTTAAATAACCATAAAGGCCTTTGGCGACAGCGTCATAAAACGCGGAACGGTTGCCTGCTGTTAATTCCTTCTGAGCGAAAGCTAAGTGTTTAGCGGCCATTCTGCTGGCTTCGCGGCTACGTACTTTTACAATATCGCTGTTGTATTCGGTCATCCACCTGCGATAGAATACGGCACCTATAAATAGCACCGGCCCTAATAAAAGCAGTATGTAATATAATGCCGAATCATAAAATCCCTCGCCGTTTTTAAACACATCCGCTGATGATGTTTTGATATACCTGATGTCGCTTCCCAACAATTTAATATCCTGTTGATCCGAAGAGTTAAAGGCGGGTACGTTGGCTTGTGCGTCGCCTTTATCAACCTTAATGGTAAATGGCTTAGTTGGTACGGTTACATATTTTTGGGTAGATGGATTAAAGTAAGTAAACTCCACCGGGTTCAGGGTAAAGTTCCCCTGGTGGCGAGGTATCAGCAAATAGCTGAACTGCCTGCTGCCGGATACGCCGTTTGAATCAACCACAATATGGTCGTTGGTTTTTGGGTCGTATTTTTCTACATCAACGGGCGTTGTTATTTTAGGCGAATTGATCAGATTAAGGTTGCCTGTGCCTGAAATGTCAACAGTGTAATTAAGTGTTTCGTTAGCTTTTAACTCTTTCTTATCTACATCGGTGTAAACGGTGTAATTACCTACCGCGCCGGTAAAATCTGCGGGTTTGCCGGCGGCTGGCAGCGCCATAGCGTGGATGGTTATAGGCTGGCTTTTGGATGAATACTTCATCTGCTTAATGTTGCCATACATGTCATCCAACACATTGCGCGATGGCAACCTCAACTCAACCATAAAGGTGATGGCTAAAGGGTCGATCTGTAAATCACCGGCATGCTGCGGGAACAACATGGATTCTTTTACCGTAGCTACATTATACCTGATGCCTTTATACACTTCGCTTTTCCAAACCGTGCCTTTACTGGGCACATCCTGGTTCCAGAAGCCATTCAGGTCAGGGGCTTTATCAGGCTGGCCGCCTAAGATTCCTACGCGGGTATAAATCTTATAATATACCTTGATCTGTTCGCCCACATAAGCTTTTGTTTTATCGGTTACGGCACGAACAAAAATTTGTTTAGACAGATCCTTGGTATCAATTTTAGGGTTATCATCCGGAGCGGCCGCTTGCGCTTGCTGTGCCTGTTGTGGCGGTGCTTGTCCTTTTACCTTAATTTTTATAGGGCTGGTTGTTAATGTATGCCCGTTTAAAACTACTGCAGCCTCATCAATAGTAAAGGTTCCTTCTTTTTTGGCTGCAAGTATAAAGCCGTAGCCAATACTCATGGTTGATACACCGTTAACAGATGTGAAGCTTGATTCCATGTTTGGGCCCGATAATACATCGAAATCATGGAAATCCGGCGGACTAAAGTGTGTACCCCCGCCGTTCATGGTAAAATCCACCTCGAATTGCTCGCCTACGCCAACGTTAGTTTTGCTTGCCGTGGCTACAAATTTGCCTTGTGCAAAAAGCAGCGTTGTGCAAAGCAGTAATCCAATTATAAGGCCAATTCTCTTTTTCATTTATAGGGTAAAAATAACAAGATTACCAATCTTTTAATACACGTGTGCCGGTACCTTTTAACTTTTTATTTTTCAGCTTGTCCTGTGTGCCTTGTTCCTGGTTGTTAAGGGCGTTAAGCATGCGTTGGGCATCATCTTTCGAGATACCATCCTTAGGTTGCTGCTGTTGTTTTTGCTGATCCTGTTTGTTGGGATCTTGCTTACTAGGATCCTGATTTTGATTTTGTTTATTCTGATCCGGGTTTTTTTTATCAGGATTGCCTTTATCGTTTTTATTTTTGTTTTGATTATTCTGGTTATTCTGATTGTTTTGGTTGTTCTGGTTATTCTTGTTCTGATTCTTCTGTTTTTTCAGCATTTCCTGCGCATAAGCCAGGTTATAACGGGTGGCATCATCTTTAGGGTTATTCAGCAAAGCTTTTTTGTAGGCTTCAATACTTTCGTCATATTTTTTCGTTTCCAATAGCGAGTTACCCAAATTATGGTAAGCGCCGGCCTTTATCTGCGGATCGTTGGTTGATGAAGCGATATTGGTGAAGTTTTTTGCCGCGTTATCAAACTGTTTTTGTTTGTACATGGCATCGCCCATATTAAAATTACTCTCTAGAGGCATCTTCTTTTTTTGGATTGCCTTTTGGTAATCGGCTTCAGCCTCCTTAAAATTTTTCTGATCATAAAGTTGGTTGCCTTTATAAATATAGGTTTTTGCATCCTGTGCAAAAAGCACCGAACCATTCAGGATCAATAATATAATTATGATGTGCTTCTTCATGGCTTTTTTACTTCAAACAATTTTAAATTGCTTAACCTTAAACTTTTCCGGTTAGAGATAAAGAATTCGGCAATAAACAAAAACAAGGCAATCGCCATAAAAAACTGAAAGCGGTCTTCAAAATCTTTAAATGATTTACTATCATACGTTTTCTGTTTCATTTTGTGCACCTGGTCCATTACTATACCCAAGCCGCTGTTAGCATCAGTCGCCCGTATGTAAACGCCATTGCCAGCTACGGCTATCTCTTTACACATGTCTTCATTTAGCTTGCTAATAACGGTGTGCCCCGCGCTATCCAGGTGAAAGCCGACCTGTTTGCCGTTATCATAAATAGGTATCGGCGAACCTTGCGGCGATCCGAAACCTATTACGTGCACAACTACACCTTTATCGTGCGCGTTTTGTGCTGCTACAACGGCATCATCCTCATGGTTTTCACCATCGGTCATTAGTATGATGGCTTTGCCGGTTCCATCTTTATAATCAAATGATTTTATTCCCAGATCGATAGCCGCGCCTATAGCTGTGCCTTGTACGGGCACCATGCCGGTATTAATGGTGTTTAAAAATATTTTGGCAGCCGAGTAATCGGTTGTGATCGGCATTTGTACATACGCCTCGCCCGCGAAAACAATAATGCCGATGCGGTCCTCATGTAAATTATCAATCAGTTGCGCTAAGGCCCGTTTCGCGTTTTCCAAACGGTTAGGCGCAAAATCAGTAGAGAGCATACTGTTTGAAACATCCAGCACGATCATAATATCAGCGCCTTTCTTTTTTACTTCATCAATATGGTTACCTACCTGCGGATCAGCCAGGCCGATAATAAGCAAGGTATAAGCGACAATAAAAAAGATGAACTTTAACGTAGGCCTCGAATATGAAACCTGGGGCATAATACGTGTGATCACCCCTTTGTCGCCCAAAGAAGCAAGTGCCTTTTTCTTCCATCTGCGCACCAGCATGAAGATGATGATCAGCAGTGGCACAAGCACTAAGGCCCATAAAATATATGCATTTGCAAAACGTAGCATTAGGTTATAGCTCCTTTAAAAATTGTGTTACTCAATAAAAACTCAAGCGATAATAATATCAACGCTATAATGGCAATGGGCAAATAACGTTCGGTTTTTTTATGATATTGTGTTACCGCTATTTTAACTTTCTCCATTTTATCAATCTGCGAATATATCTGGGTGAGTTCAGTATTATTCCTTGCCCTAAAATATTTGCCACCAGTTATATCCGCTATTTGTGTTAATGTTTTTTCGTCCACATCCACCGGGATCATCTGGTAATGCACATTGCCAAACTGATCTTTAACCGGATAAGGTGCTGATCCATTGGTGCCTATGCCCACCGTATACACACGGATATTAAACTGCTTGGCAATTTCGGCGGCTGTAATGGGCGGTATTGAACCGGTATTGTTTACCCCATCGGTCAATAAAATAATTACTTTACTTTTTGCTTCACTGTCTTTTAAACGATTAATAGCAGTTGCCAGGCCCATTCCGATGGCGGTACCATCATCTATCATCCCGTTATGAATGTCAGCAAACAGGTTTATCAGTACATCATGGTCTATAGTTAAGGGGCATTGCGTAAAGCTTTCGCCACTGAAGATCACCAGGCCAATACGATCATCCGGGCGGGCTTTGATAAAATCTATGGCGATATTTTTACCGGCTTCAAGGCGGTTGGGTTTAAAATCCTCGGAAAGCATACTGCCTGAAATATCTGAGGCAATCATAATGTCGATACCTTCGGTAGTTTCATTTTCCCAACTCATGGCAGATTGCGGCCTTGCCAGCGCCACAATAATGGCGATAAACGCCAAGCACCTCAGCACAATACTGTAATGCCTGAAGATATGCATCTGGCTTTTATGCGCCAGCGCAAAGCTTTTGGTGGTCGACATGCCCAGCGTGCCTTGCAGCTTGCTGTTACGCCACCAGTAATACGCCACCATCAATGGGATGATGAGCAATAGCCAGAAAAATCCCGGCTGGGCAAATTCTAATCCACTAAACCATTTCATTTAGGTAGTTCCTCCTTATTTTGAACGGGTTGTGGTACAAACCTGGTTTGTTGTATAAAAATGATGGCATTCTCCATGCTTTGTTCATTTTCATAAGCGGTAGGTTGCTGTTTGGCAAATTTTACCAAATCGGCAAGCTGGAGTATTTGGAGCAGGATGTTGCTGCTCTCCTTGCTTAATCCTTTATCCTTTAAAGCCGCGAAAATTTCGTCAGTGGTTTGCTCATGAGCCTGTATGCGGTAGCGTCGTTCTAAATAAACACGCAAAATTTCGGTTAGCTCAATATAGTATAGCTTTACGTCGCCCTGCTGCCAAAGATTTCTAGCATTCAATTCGTTTAACCTGTTAACAGCTATCTCATCAATAGTATAAACCGGGCCTTGTTTCACAAACTCGTATTTCTTTTTGTTTTTTAAATAATTAATTAGACTGATGATCAGCCCAATGATGACCAGCCCAAACGCAACTGCAAGCCAATGATCCTTTAACCAATCCCAAAAATTGTAGGACACGGCAATCGGTTCTTTAATATCATAAAAAGCTTTCGTGGTATCAACAGGTACCGATTTGATCTGCAGGGTTATTGTGCCTGTTTTAATATCACCCGCCTTGGTGTGGAAGGTGAATTGTGGCAGCACATATACGCCGGTATCAAATGATGTTACGGTGTAATTGTGGCTGATGGTTTCCAGGTTTGGGTTGTTTTTGTCTATTACCGTATCAGCCTTTAAGCTTTTTACAATTTTGATCTTGCCAATACTGTCAACAATCTCAGGGAAAGTAATATCCGTTTTAAGCGGCATGCTGGCTGATACATGCAGAATTGTTTGATCGCCGATAGGCATAGAAAGTCTATCGGCCTGGGATTCTACCTTGATATATTGGGCACTGGCTTTAAAACAAAAACCGGTTAGTAATAAAAAAGTGAATAGTGTTATTTTAAAATATGGTTTCATGTTACCGCCTGCTCTCACGTTTTTTAAATAGTGTCATAAGTGGTTTAACATAGGATTCATGGGTGCCGATGCTGGTAAAATCAACACCCGATTTTGCGAAGGTTTCTTTTAAGCGGGCATTCCGTTCAATAGCTGCTTTTTTGTAGGCTGTCCGAACTTCCTTGCTGCTGGTATTTATCCATTGCAGGTCGCCGGTTTCTTCATCAACCACCGGAATTAAACCCAGATCCGGGAATTCTTCTTCGTGTTTGTCGTATAGCCTTAGCGCTATAATATCGTGCTTTTTATTGGCTATCTTGATCTGATCATCAAACGGGCCGCTCATGAAATCGGAGATGAGGAACGCTGTGCTGCGTTTTTTTATTGCACCGGTAAAATAGCGTAATGCAACCGCGACATCAGTGCCTTTGCTTTCCGGGGTGAAATCTATCAGCTCGCGGATGATCATCAAAATATGGCTGCGGCCTTTTTTTGGCGGGATGAATTTCTCGATCTTATCACTAAAAAATATCACGCCTACTTTATCATTATTTTGAATAGCCGAAAAAGCCAGCACCGCGCATAATTCAGTTGCGATATCCTGCTTTTGCTGCACGACGGTCCCGAAATTGCCTGATCCACTTACATCAACCAGCATCATTACGGTAAGCTCACGCTCCTCGTCGAAAACCTTAACATAGGGGTGGTTAAAACGGGCGGTAACATTCCAGTCTATGGTGCGTATTTCATCACCCGGCTGGTATTCGCGCACTTCGTTAAAAGCCATACCACGCCCCTTGAAAGCCGAATGGTATTCGCCCGAGAATAAGTGGTTACTTAATCCGCGGGTTTTAATTTCGATCTTCCTTACTTTTTTAAGCAGTTCCTTGGTATCCCTTGCCATTGTTGAGTTGAAAGTTGAATGTTTGAAGTTGAAGGTTAAAAAGCTTTAAACGTTACACCTTTAACTTAAAACTTATTATGGTACTTCAATAGCGTTTAAAATGCCGGTTATAATCTGTTCAGAAGTGATGTTTTCAGCTTCGGCCTCATAGGTCAAGCCAACACGGTGCCTTAATACATCATGGGCGATGGCGCGAACATCCTCCGGAATTACATAACCACGGCGTTTGATGAAAGCATAAGCTTTTGCAGCCAGCGCTAAATTGATACTTGCCCTTGGCGATGCACCAAAGCTGATCAGGTTTTTATAGTGGCCCAGTTTGTATTGCTCAGGGAAACGGGTGGCGAAAACGATGTCAATAATGTATTGCTCAATTTTCTCATCCATGTATACCTGTCTAACTACTTTACGGGCACTGATGATATCATCTGTTTTTACAATCGGGTTGATCTTAGGGAAGCCTTGCGCGGAAATATTAGCACGAACGATTTTCATCTCGTCTTCCTTAGTTGGGTAACCGATAACCACCTTCAGCATAAAACGGTCGACCTGTGCCTCTGGCAGTGGGTAAGTGCCTTCCTGCTCAATAGGGTTTTGGGTTGCCAATACTAAAAACGGTTTGGGTAGCGGGTAGGTATTATCGCCGATAGTTACCTGGCGTTCCTGCATGGCCTCCAAAAGCGCGCTTTGCACTTTTGCAGGCGCGCGATTAATCTCATCCGCCAAAATAAAATTAGAGAACAAAGGGCCCTTACGCACGATGAATTCTTCTTTCTTTTGGTTATAGATCATCGTACCGAGTAAATCGGCAGGTAACAAATCAGGGGTGAATTGTATACGGCTGAAATCAGCTTCAATAGCTTTTGACAATGAGTTGATAGCCAATGTTTTTGCCAGTCCCGGAACACCTTCTAACAAAATGTGCCCGTCGGCCAATAAACCGATCAATAAACGTTCAACCATATAACGCTGCCCAACGATCACTTTATCCATCTCAATTTTCAACAGATCGATGAAAGCGCTTTCCTTTTGGATCATTTCGTTAAGGGCGCGTATATCGGTTCCATAAGAGGTACTGCTGGTAGCCGTATCAGTTACAACAGGTTGTGTGCCACTATTTAATTCTTCCATTAGTATTCGTATTTTAAGGCGTGCAAGTTAAAAAGAGTTGTTTCTTTAATCAAATTCTGGGTATTAGATTGTAGTTAGAATTTGTTAAAAAATGTTAAAACGGAGCATAGCGGGTTTATCTAAGCCTCTCTTTTGGCAAGTTGCTGTTATTATGGGGGTAATTCAAATATGCTTTGTAATAATAAGGCTACAATAATATTTAATTATACAGTTAATGGTTTATTTGCGTTAAACCAAAATCTAAAGTATTGGTCTAACAAAAAACACCCCAAACTCAACTATAATATTATGAATTTAAACCTTACAAAAATTAAAGGTATTCACCATCTCGGAACAATGGCTTTGTTAACCGGAATAGCTTGCTTGCTGGCAGCATCAATATCTTCTTGCAATAAAAGCTCAAGTAGTACCGGAACTGCCGGAACGTTATCAGTGGTTTCGGCCGCTCCTGATGCGCCGCCCGCCGATCTTTATATAAATGGTGCCCTGGTTAATAGTACCCCATTAGTATATGGTAGTTATATATCTTATTTTAGTGTTGCGCCAGGTACAAATAAAGTCGGCTTTGATTATACAGGTACTTCAACACTTATATCTCTTGATACCATCAATGTTGCATCCAATAAGGCATATACATTATTCTTTTCCAATTTAGTTGCTAAACACGATTATTTATTAGTTACTGATACCGTGGTTGCTCCTCCAAGTGGCAAAGCTTCTATTCGATTGGTTAATATGAGCCCGGATGCTCCAAATGTTGACCTGGTAGTAGGCGGACAAGTAATAGTTTCGAATAAATCCTACAAACAAGTATCTTCTTTTAAAGCAATACCCGTTTCGGATAACGACACTTTAAGAGTGGTGCAAACAGGCACAAATAATTTATTGGGCGTTGTAAATGCAGTAACTGTACAGTCGGGAGTAGTGTATACTATTTGGCTTGGTGGGTTTGCAAGTGGCATAAATGGGTATGTGCTACAGGCTAACATTATACGGAATGCTGCATTTTAAATAAATATCTACATATCTGATTTAAACAAGGAGGCTGCCCATATATGAGCAGCCTTTTATATTGGATAAGGGCGGAATTTTATAAGTAAGGAATGGGTTCTTACCGTAAATTAGTATGTTTACTAAAAATTAGCAACCCAATATTAAAATGAAAAAAGTAATTCTTGTTACGGGAGCCTCTTCGGGCTTAGGTTTAGCTACGGCAAAAGCGCTGCAGGCCGAAGGCCATACTGTTTACGGAACCTCCCGCGATGCGAAAAAAATTAAAGATGTAGCTTTTAAACCGCTATCAATGGATGTTACCGATGATGCATCGGTTAAAGCAGCTGTTGATGCCATCATCAAAGCCGAAGGCAAAATTGATGTGCTGATTAATAATGCTGGTAACGGTATAACCGGGCCGCTTTACGCTATGCCGGTTGATGTGGCTAAAAAACAATTTGAAGTTAACTTTTTTGGGGTAGTGCGTGTAAGCAGCGCGATACTGCCGGGCATGATAGAGAAAAAACAGGGATTGGTTATTAACATAGGTTCGTTGGCCGGTTTATTTGGCTTGCCTTACCAGGGTTTATACAGCGCGTCAAAATTCGCTATCGAGGGATACTCTGAAAGCTTGCGTATGGAACTGCAAAATACCGGTATTAAGGTTGTTGTGGTTAATCCGGGTGATTTTAAAACCGACTTTACCGCCAGCCGCGAAAAAGTGCCTTTCCCGTTGAAAAACGAGCAATTAAATAAAGAATATGATGCAGCGGTAGCGAGCATGGAGAAGGATGAAAGCATTGGCGCTGATCCAGCGAAATTAGCAGCTAAAATTGTTAAGATAGTTGATACAAAAAGCCCTAAGCATAATTATCTGGTTGGTGCTATTACTCAAACTATTGCGACAACATTAAAAGCTGTATTGCCGGGCGGCCTGTTTGTTAAATTAATGAACGACCATTACGGAATAAAGTAGTAGTGATTAGAAGCTAAAGATTAAAGATTAGGGATGGTAGTTTAAGATTACTGTCCCTTTATTATTTAAATCTACCATGAAATTTAGAACAATATTATTTTCGATAGCATTAGCCGGGTTGTGCGGAAATGCCATCGCGCAGCAAAAAAAAGAAATGTCAGGCAACCCGATCTTTCCGGGATGGAATGCTGACCCCGAGGCTAAGATATTTGAAGGGCAATATTGGATATATCCAACATATTCGGCGCCTTATGAGCAGCAGGTGCATATGGATGCATGGTCGTCGAAGGATTTGGTGCATTGGACAAAGCATCCTGACATTATTGACACCGACGCTATAAAATGGGCTAAAAAAGCCATGTGGGCACCGGCCGTTACCGAAATGGGTGGCAAATATTATTTCTTTTTTGGGGCGAATGATATTCATGATGATAAAAAGGAGATTGGTGGAATAGGTGTGGGTGTTTCGGATAATCCGGGTGGACCGTTTAAAGATTATTTAGGCAAGCCGCTCATCGGGCAGATCCATAATGGCGCGCAGCCTATTGATCAGTTTATTTTTAAAGATCATGATGGCCAGTATTACATTATTTATGGGGGATGGCAGCATTGCAACATCGCGAAGCTGAATAAGGACTTTACGGGCTTTATTCCGTTTGCTGATGGTACTACTTTTAAATCAATCACTCCTGACCATTATGTGGAGGGATCTGTAATGTTTACCCGCAAGGGCAAATATTATTTAATGTGGTCGGAGGGTAACTGGGGCGGGCCGGATTACAGGGTGGCTTATGCAGTCGGTAATGCACCGACCGGGCCGTTTAAACGGATTGGTGTGGTTTTGCAGCAGGACCCAAAGATAGCTACGGGCGCAGGGCATCATTCAGTAATACAAATACCGGGTAAGGATGAATGGTATATTGTTTATCACCGCAGGCCGTTAACGGAAACGGATGCCAACCACCGGGTTACCTGTATCGATCATATGTATTTTGATAAGGATGGGTTGATAAAGCCTGTGGTTATTACTAACGAGGGTGTTGCGGCGGTGCTTTTGAGGTAGTTTTGGTAGGAACGTTGCAAACTTTCCTGATCCGGGGGTACTGTTTATAAACTGAAACCAGTGTTAGGTATTTGTTGGTTTTGGGCGACCTATTGGCGTTATTGTTTAAACAATTGCTTATGTATTTTGCACTATCTAAAATATTATTGTTCCTGCTTTACCCTGCTTTTTGGGTATTTATCGTATTTGTGATCGCCTTGTTTATGAAAGATCATAAACGCAAAAAACGCTGGTTAATTATCGCTATATTATTGTTTTATATATTTTCGGTGCCTTTGTTTTTAAACTTATTTTCTCGTGCATGGAGTGTTAAACCGGCCTTGGCTAAAGTACCTAATGTTTACAGTTGCGCTATTGTTTTAGGCGGATACACGTCGATTCATCAAAACGGGGACGGGTATTTTAATGGCGCATCTGATAGGTTTATAGAAGCAGTTAAATTATTTAATACAGGTGTGGTTAAACACTTATTACTTTCCGGAGGAAATGGAACCCTGGTGCCTGGTGAATACAAAGAGGCTAATTGGGCTAAAATACAATTGCTCACCTTTAAAGTGCCTGATAGCAGTATTTTGATTGAAAATAACTCAAGAAACACAATTGAAAATGCTGTTTTTTCAAAAGTGCTTTTACGGAAATCGGGATTGAAACCGCCCTACTTGCTGATAACATCTGATTTTCATATGCGGCGGGCATTTATGATTTTTAAGAAGGAAGGGTTACAGGTAGTACCTTATCCATGTGATTACTCTGTTGGGCAAGGTGAAAATTCTTTTGGCAACCTGATACCTGATGGTACTGCCTGGGGCGAGTGGAATATTTATTTAAAGGAAATGGTGGGTTATGTGGTAGATAAGTGGAAAAACTAAGGTTAATTTACAATATGAACGTCATCCCGAACTTGTTTCGGGATCTCACATGCTGAGTAACCGATAAAATGGCTGCCTTGCTTGTGGGATGCTGGAATAAATCCAGCAATCTTTTTTTTGAAAGTCATACCGATCCGTTAACTAACGGATCGGATGACATTTATTCAGATAGGG